>JAABUZ0100007896.1_pt1 | contig 12708 bp, 7 predicted proteins | sample 5562091 | NCBI WGS metagenome assembly JAABUZ01 (sample SAMN12813069, study PRJNA571459) | rock metagenome | isolation source: Antarctica rocks | place: Antarctica: Victoria Land, Linnaeus Terrace sud | collected 2015-12-21 | reverse complement strand
GCGCCAGGATCACAACGGCTTCACCCACCAGGATCCCGGCTTCCTCGATATCGTCACCAACAAAAGCCCCGAGATCACCCGCATCTATCTCCCTCCCGATGCCAACTGCCTCCTCTCCGTCGGCGACCACTGCCTCCGCAGCGAAAACTACGTCAACGTCATCGTCGCCGACAAGGCCCTCCACCTCCAGTACCTCGACATGGAAGCCGCCGTCAAACACTGCACCAAGGGCATCGGCATCTGGGACTTCGCCTCCAACGACGCCGGCGAAGAGCCCGACGTCGTCATGGCCTCGGCCGGCGACATCCCCACCTCCGAGTCCCTCGCCGCCGTCGCCATCCTCCGCGAGCACTGCCCCGGCCTCAAAATCCGCTTCGTCAACGTCGTCGACCTCTTCCGCCTCATGCCCGAGCGCGAGCATCCCCACGGCCTCTCCGAGCGAGAGTTCGACAGCCTCTTCACCAAGGACAAACCCGTCATCTTTAACTTCCACGCCTACGCCTCCCTCATTCACAAGCTCACCTATCGCCGCACCAACCACGACAACTTCCACGTCCGGGGATACAAGGAAAAAGGAAACATCAACACGCCGCTCGAGCTCGCCATCATCAACCAGGTCGATCGCTTCAATCTCGCCATGGACGTCATCGACCGCGTCCCCTCCCTCCAGGCCACCGCCGCCCATACCAAGGAGTGGCTCAAAGACCAGATCATCGACTCGGTCAACTACGCCCACGAAAACGGCATCGACCGCGAAGACATCCGCAACTGGAAGTGGCCCTTATAGCCAAACCGCACCCGTACTCGTAATTTGTCATCCTGAGCGCAGCGAAGGACCCGCTTCTCTACCGCAAACCCCCGACCCAAAAACATCACACGAAGCTGGCGCATCCACCACCCCCCATCCGCTAGTCTGAAAGGGAGTCTCCCACCCACCGTCCGCACCGGAAGGGGCGGCATGGGGAAACCCGCAATACGCGAAGTCCAAGGCTAAAGCCTCTCCTTCGAATATTTTGCGTAAAGAAGGGGGGCTAACCGTCTCGTAACGGCTGTAGACCTTTAATCAGGGAAAGCAGGTTCTCCGGAAGTGTTCGCGTTTTCGCAATCGCATCCGCGATCGGAATATCCGAGATCTCGGTCCCACGTAGCACCACCAGCCGCCCAAACCGGCCCGCATGCACCAGATCAATCGCCGCCGCACCATACCGGGTCGCCAGCATCCGGTCATACGCCGTCGGCGTCCCGCCGCGCTGCGTGTGGCCCAGGTTGACGCTGCGGGTCTCATACCCCGTCCGCCGCTCAATCTCCTCGGCGAGGGTGTGCCCGATGCCGCTCAGCCGCACGTGGCCAAACGCATCCGTCCCCGTTCCGACGGATGTCTGCCCCGTGTGCTCCGGCAGCTTCGCACCCTCCGCCACCACCACAATCGAAAACTTCTTCCCATGCTCCCGCCGGTACGTCACCAGCCGGCAAACCTCATCCATATCAATCAATCGCTCCGGAACCAGGATCACATCCGCTCCGCCCGCAATGCCTGACGTCAGCGCAATCCAACCCGCGTCCCTCCCCATCACCTCCACCACAATCACCCGGTTGTGCGCCTCCGCCGTCGAATGAAGCCGGTCCACCGCCTCCGTAGCAATACTCACCGCAGTATCGAAACCAAAACACGCGTCTGTTCCGCTGAGATCGTTGTCGATCGTCTTGGGCACACCCACGCACTTTACCGCCCGCTCTGAGAGCGCCAGGCTGATCGATTGCGTGTCATCCCCACCCATGGCGATCAGGGCATCAAGCCTGTGCCGCCCAATTACCTCAACGCACTTCTCAAACCCACCCTCGATCTTCTTCACATTGGTGCGCGAAGACCGCAGAATCGTCCCACCCCGATGAAGAATCCCGGACGTAGTCTCCAGGTTGAGCGGCATCGTGAGGTCGTCGAGTACCCCCCTCCACCCCTCAAGAAAGCCGACAAATTCATCCCCGTAGTGATAAATGCCTTTGCGAACCGCCGCCCGAATCACCGCATTCAACCCCGGGCAGTCTCCCCCGCCCGTCAGCATCCCAACACGCATTTCCACGTCCTCCGTTTTCACGAAATCATACGCTCGCTTGCACTTGCAGAGTCGAAGCAGGAATCTGCACTGCTACTGCAAAGCGCGCGAACTCGCCTCATCCTCGTAAAAAGCCGCAATCTCCTTCGCGTACTTCGTCTCGATCACACGTCGCTTGAGCTTCATGCTCGGCGTCAACTCACCCTGCTCCACCGTCCATTCATCCCCAACCACACACATCCGCTTGATACTCTCGAAGTGCGCGAGCTGCCCGTTCACCTGATCCACGATCCCTTGATACTGCTTTACCACTCCAGGCTCACGCACCAGCTTCGACCGATCCTCCGTCGACAGCCCCTGCCCCTTCGCCCAGCCTTCCAGCGCCTGGAAGTTGGGCGAGATCAGCACAGAGGCGAACTTGTGCTTGTCCCCGACCAAGGCCGCTTGTGCCACCAGGCTGTTCGCCTTAAGCCGATTCTCGATGGGCTGCGGCGCGATCAGCTTGCCACCGCTAGTCTTGAGCAGCTCCTTCTTCCTGTCCGTGATCGACAGAAAGCCTTGCTCGTCCACGGCACCGATGTCCCCCGTCTTGAACCAACCATCCGCCGTAAAGCTCTCAGCAGACTCCTTCTCCTTACGCCAGTAGCCACGGAAGATTGACGGACCCCTTACCTCGAGCTCTCCATCCTGCGCAAAGCGGACCTCCACATTGGGCAGCGGCTTGCCCACGCTGCCGATCCTGTGCGCACTCGGATCGTTGACCGCGATTACTGGTGAGGTCTCCGTCAAACCGTAGCCCTCGAAGATCCGGATACCCGCATCGGCGAACCAGCCTGCTGTGTCCATGCCAAGAGGCGCTCCCCCTGAGTTGAAGACCTTTACCCGACCCCCAAAGGCCTCACGTATCTTCGAAAACACGAGTTTGTCGGCCAGCTGCCATCGGAATGCGTGAGGCCGCGTACCGCTCAGGATCTCTTTTCGATGCTCCCGGCCAGTGGCCAGAGCCCATCCGAGCAGTCTCTTACGAACCGCGGAGGATGCAGACTTTGCTTCCACTGCCTGACGAATCTTCTCGTAAACGCGAGGGACGGCGACAAAGATCGTCGGTCGAACTGCCTTCATGGCTACAGGGAGGAGATCGAAGCGAGGACAGTACGCCAGGCGAGCGCCATGGCACATTAGCGCATAGTCGACGTGCCGGGCTGTGACATGCGATAGCGGCAGAAAAGAGATGCAGGTATCCTGGTCCGTGAAGCCGAGACCCTCTGTGGACACATTAATGTTGCTGGCGAGATTGCCGTGCGTAAGCATCACGCCCTTAGACTCGCCGGTTGTTCCCGAGGTATAGATGATTGTGGCGAGATCATCGGGGAGCACCGATCCGAGCGCTTCGTCGAAGGCAGCATCCGGCTGCTGCAGGCTTTCGGAGTTTGCCAGCAGATGACTGAGGCTTTCAGCACCTTCGACCTCTCCGTCATCCATCACAATGACGTGCTCCAGCATAGGCAGGTCTCCGGCGGAGACAAGCTTCTGATGTTGTTCCTTGGTTGAGACGATCGCCACCTTCGTGCCCGAATCACGCAACATGTAGCCGACCTGGTCGGGTGTGAGTGTCGCATAAAGCGGCACATCCACTGCGCCGAGAACCAGCGTGGCGAAGTCGCTCACCGGCCACTCCCACCTGTTCTCCGAGAGGATAGCGACGCGGTCACCCTTCGCTACCTCCCAGCTCTTGAGTACAGAAGCGAGTGCCCGCACCTTGCCGTAGAGGTCATTGGAGGTGATCGGTTTCCAATCGGTCCCATCCTGCCAAACCATGACCTCGCGTTGGCCACGGCCGGTGGCGTACACGAAAACATCATTCATCGTCTTTAGATCAAACATCACGCTTCCCCGCTGTAATCCCATTGAGAAGAACATCCACGACCTGCGTGGCTGTCGTGTGCGCGTCGTAGGTGCGTCCCGTAAACACAGCCGAACTCAGCAGCTCGTCGATGGCACCGAACAAGCAGTGCGCTACGACACCGTCCGAGACGTCGCTTCGGAAGAGACCAGACTGCTGGCCTCTTCGAATGATCTCGCGCACTAATTGAATGTACTTGACGAGGTGGTGGTGAGAGAACTCCGCTATGAACTTGGCACTCTGTCGAATCTCCGTCTGCATGATGACAGCCATGCTGCGGTTCACTGAATGGCTTTCGAGGTGCACGCGTGCGATGTACTCGAGCTGCGCCCTTGGATCGGTGAGGGTCTTGAACTGATCCTCTACCTGCTTGTGAAAGCGATCAAAGACGGTATCAATCGCCGTGCGGAGGACATCGTCTTTGCTTTTGAAGTAAAGATAGATCGTACCGTCTGCGACGCCAGCCCTGGCGGCAATCGCACTCACAGGAGACCCGAAGTAGCCGTTCTCCGCGATCACCTCGACAGCCGCATCGAGAATGCGCTGGTACTTGTCTCCCGTACCTGCGGAAGCAGCTGCCCCTCCCGTTCTCCTTAGGACATCTGCTTCGCTAGTCTCTTTGCGCTTCAGTGCGGCCTCATACCGGAAATTTCCAGTGCCGCCACTCTAACTAAACGCCGCGGCTTTGCCAAGGAGGCGCGGGCGGAACGACTACGCCATCCAACGAAGTTGGACCTCTTCGTCAGATCTGTGGTTTAGGTGTCAACAGCACGAAGTATCTAGCTGCTACCTCCCAGTTGGTCAGCATGTTTCCAGCGAGGCTGCTTGAAGATTCCGCCGCATGCGTTTCGACGATCTCCTTGAGAGTGAACCTTACTTCATTAGCTACGTGAGAAAAGGGCTCTGCGGTGAGGAAGTCCGGGTGAAAGCGACCGTCGAGAAGAAAGCTGCCATCTGCGTCATAGACCCAAGCCAGGCCACCGGTCATGCCTGCGCCGAAGTTCGAGCCGACGCTTCCGAGGATCACGGCGATTCCGCCTGTCATGTACTCACAGGCATGGTCACCCGTACCCTCGACCACCGCTTGCGCCCCGGAGTTCCGTACAGCGAAGCGCTCGCCAGCTCGTCCAGCCGCGAAGAGGTACCCGGCGGTCGCACCATAGAGCGCAACGTTGCCGAGGATAACGTGCTGGCCGCTATCCCGCGCTGCCAGCCCTCTCGGACGGATGATGATCTTTCCGCCTGAGAGTCCTTTTCCAACGAAGTCGTTCGCCCAGCCATCGAGCACCAGCTGCATCCCGCGTACGGCAAATGCGCCGAAGGACTGCCCAGCTGTTCCTTTCAGGTTGAACGTGACATCCGCATCGAGATCCCGGCTCGTCCGAAGCAGGGCGAGCTCTCCGGCCAGCCGAGCACCGACGGCGCGGTGTTCGTTCGCAATGTGCGCTGTCGCCATAAAGGGTCGTCCGGACTGGATCGCTTCGAGCGCAGGTCCGACCCACGGCTCATCGAGGGCCGGCTCAACCGTAGGCTGATTGTTGCGAAGGCCCTGCCACGACGCAGGACCGGGCTGATCGCGGCTAAGCATCCGCTGGAGATCAAGGTTTCCGTCGAAGCGTACCTGCTCCAGAAGGTCAGTCCGGCCGATCGCCTCCTCAATGGAACGAAGTCCATACCGTGCAAGGAGCGCGCGCAACTCGTTCGCGAGCTCCATGAAGAAGGCGACGACGTGCTCGGGCTTGCCACGGAACTTGGCGCGCAGCTCGGGCCTCTGGGTAGCGATGCCTGTTGGGCAGGTGTTCAGGTGGCATTGCCGCGCCATGTCGCAGCCTATGGCAACAAGCACGGCTGTCCCGAAGGCGTATTCATCGGCACCGAGAAGGGCCGCGATGAGAACATCCCTGGCGGTCGCAAGGCCGCCGTCGGTTCGGAGCCGGACCCGGCCACGCGTTCCGTTCTGGCGCAGCACCTGTTGTGCTTCGGCGAGCCCGAGCTCCCACGGATTGCCCGCGTACTTGATGCTCGAGAGCGCAGCAGCACCTGTACCACCGGTATTACCCGCGATAACGATAAAGTCGGCGTAGGCCTTTGCGACACCCGCAGCCACCGTACCAACGCCACAGCTGGACACGAGCTTGACACCCACGGCTGCAGACGGGTTTACCCGCTTGAGGTCGTAGATAAGCTGGGCAAGATCCTCGATCGAGTAGATGTCGTGATGCGGCGGTGGAGAGATCAGCGACACTCCGGGTTGGGCGTGGCGCAGACGTGCGATCAAGCCACTGACCTTGAAACCTGGGAGCTGTCCGCCTTCTCCCGGCTTTGCTCCCTGCGCGACCTTGATCTCAATCTCTTCCGCATGGGCGAGGTACTCAGCAGTCACGCCGAAGCGGCCCGAGGCAACCTGCTTGATCTTGTTGTTGAGCGAGACACGAGCGGGCGCAGTGACGGGAGGAGCCTCGGCGAGCAGCGTTCCAAATCCGCCGATGCTTCCAGAATGCACGGCACTCTTCACAGGTTGGGAGTCCGCCTTCGCTCCCACGCGGTATACATCGGGGTCTTCCCCACCCTCGCCCGTATTGGATCGACCCCCGATCATGTTCATCGCGATCGTGATTGTCTGGTGAGCTTCGGGGCTCAAGGAACCGAGACTCATCGCGCTGGCGACGAACCGCTTGCATAAGTTCTGTGCGGACTCGACCTCCTCAAGAGCCAACTCGTGGGCCGCAGGGCGGATGTCTAAAAGGTCCCGAAGCGTTGCAGCCTCCCGCTTCTCGACCCCCTCGGCGTAGATCCGAAAGCTCTCAGAAGGACTGCTGACAAGGGACGCACCACGCACGCTGCCAACAGCGGATTGTAGCGCCTTGACCGTAGATGGTTGCCAGGCGTGCGGCTCTGCCAGCTCAGCCTTGCGAAAGCGGACCCAGCCGTAGTCGGGAAGATCTGTTGAAGTCTCCTCACCATTTGCGGACCAGGTCTGCCGAAGGTGGAGCTCGATCTCGGCAAACCCGATTCCAGAGATCGGTGCGGGAGTGCCCGGAAAGCACCGGTCCACCACACTGGCGTGTAGGCCAAGACTGTCGAAAAGATGCGCGCCGCGATAGCTGTCGACAACGGAAATGCCCATCTTCGACATAACCTTTGCGAGACCGGCGTCTAGCGCCTTGAGCATCTTTTCTTCGTTCGCATCCGCCTCCTCGACCGCGCCCGAGGCACGTGCCGTCTCGAGAGAGAGCCATGGACAAACGACACCCGCGCCATAGCCGATGAGTACCGCTGCATGGTGAATATCGCGACAGTCTCCTGCTTCCACGGCAAGCCCGGCCAGTGTGCGGAGACCTGCGGAGACGAGCGCCTGGTGCACGGCACCGGTAGCCATGGCCATGGGAACGGGCAGATGCTCCGGGCCTGCAGAGCGATCCGATAAAAGCAGGATGCGGGCACCCTGGCGCACAAGTTTGATCGCCTTCAAGCAGAGCTCCTCGATTGCTGCTTCGAGAGAGGAGTCCTGGGAAAAAACGCAGGCCAGCTCCGCATAGGCAAGATCGGCTGCGTGCAGGTAGAGGCCCTGGTGCAACGCCTCGACCTGACTGAGAGAGAGAAAGGGAGAGGACAGGGAGAGCCCCGGAAGTGACGCATTCTTATCCAGCAAATGCGGCCACGGACCGAGGCGCGTATGGAGCGAGACGACACAGGCCTCCCGCAAAGGGTCTATCGCCGGATTCGTGACCTGCGCGAATCTCTGCCGGAAGTAGGCGTAGACAGGTCTAGGCGCGCGAGCGAGAAAGGCGAGCGGGGTGTCGTCCCCCATCGACCACACGGCATCCTTGCCCTCCTTGGCCATCGGCTGGAGGATCATCTTCACGTCCTCGCGCGTATACCCAAAGCTCCTCTGTTTCGCTTCGATCTCCCCTCGCGATAACGAAACGCTGTGATGAGGAGGAAGGAGAGCCGTATCTTCGCTAAGCCGGGCATACTCCGTACTTTCGTCGAAGACCTCCCACAGCTGCGCATCTTCGTAGATCTTTTTTCCCGGGAGATCGACCAGAAGCATCTGCCCCGGTCCCAATCGACCACTATGAATGACCTGCTCAGGATCGAGATCGACCAGCCCCGCCTCAGAGCCGGCAACAATGAGTCCGCCCGAGGTGACAGCAAAACGACACGGTCTCAGGCCATTGCGATCAAGCGCCGCGCCGACTACACGGCCATCACTGAAAGAGATCGCTGCCGGACCGTCCCACGGCTCTGCACAGTCCATGTGGTATCGCAGAAAAGGCGATTGCGGTCGGCCAGTCGAAGCAGGTGGAAGCAGCATCCGCACTGCTTCAGCGCACGTACGGCCGTTGCGCGAGATCAACTCGATAGCCTCATCCAAGCTTGTCGAGTCTGTTCCACCTTCGGTGAAGATTGGCTTGCACTCTACGGGCAGGGTCGCATCCCGGGCCGCCATGCGAGCCCGATTTCCCCACACCGTATTGATCTCGCCATTATGAGCAAGAACCCGTCCCGGTTGCGCCCGGTGCCAAGCAGGCAGCGTATTGGTCGCGTATCTCTGATGAAAGATCGCAAAGGGTGTGACGTAATCCTCTGAACTCAGGTCCGGGTAGAACTCCGGCAGAAGTGTTCCCGAACACATGGCCTTGTAGACGAGGGTTTCGCTCGAAAGAGAACACAGATAGCCTGTCGTGTCTCCGTGCTTATGCATCCTTTCAAACTGCTTGCGTGCTAGGTACAGCCTTCGTTCGCGCGAATCAATCTCGCCCTCCCTCTGGTCTGTAATTAGGGCCTGACGGATCTTGGGCATGGTGCTAAGCGCGATCTGGCCCAACCTGTCTATTTCGACCGGCACGTCACGCCAGCAAAGGACCTCGAAGTCATGAGTCGCGAGACATACCTCCAGAGCTGCCTCCGCCCGGGTCTCCTCATGCGGCAGGAAGAGCATGCCTACTCCCAGCATCTCGTCAGGCTGCAGATGCCGACCCTTGGCCTTTTCGACCTCTGCGGCAAATAACGATCGCGGGACCGCGGTCATCACACCGACTCCGTCGCTGCTCTTTCCGTCGGCTGCTGTAGCGCCTCGGTGTGCCAGGCGACTCAGCGCGATCAGAGCGGAGCGAAGGATCTCGTGTGAGGCGCCGTTCGCGGCGATAGATGCAACAAACCCGACGCCACAGGAATCGTGGTCGAAGCGCTCGTCAACAAGCGAAAGACTCGGTACTGTTGGCCCAAGGGTTTCGAGCTCGCGGCACTGCTCAGACGGTGTCAGCTTGGATTCCATAGTTCACTATACGGGTGGGTGATTGTTGGGAATACGGAGATATGCCCTCATCCGACCTCTCGTATGATATACAGAGCTTTATGTATATTTATACCAAGATGATCGGATTAAGATTACCGGGACATAGGAAGCAACAAACTTGAAGCAGCAGCGACATGCCGCAATCCGGGAGCTCCTGCTCAAAGCTCCACCAGTCGTCAGCCAAGACGATCTTCGCAAGAGACTTGCCGATCGAGGCTTTCATGTGACGCAGGCAACGTTGTCGAGGGACATCCATGAACTTCGTTTGGCGAAAGGTCCCTCTGGGTACACGCTACCCGGATCGGGAGCCGAAGACGCCAATGATAGTCCGGGAATCCGACAGGTTCTGGAGAACTTCGCGCTTGAGGTACGTCAGGCCATCAACCTCCTTGTCCTCGTTACCGCAACAGGGAGTGCACAGCCCGTCGCGGCCGGCATCGATTACGAGGACTGGCCGGAGGTGGTCGGAACAATCGCGGGAGATGACACCGTGCTCATCATCTGCCCTGACGAGAAGCAAGGGCGGGCTGTAAAGGCGAGGATTGAGGAATATATTGGCTAATATGGCATTGGTACAACTCTCATCGTTGCCGCAGCCCGAGGTTGCGGGCCCAAAGATGGGCGCTCCGATTGCTGTCATAGGAGTAGCAGGATACGCCGGAGGGGAACTCGCACGCATCCTCTTGCAGCACCCTCGCTACAGTCCCAAGAACCTCTCGTTTTTCGGTCGCGCCGACGGGGAAGCCCCCGATGTTTCCAGACCTCTCTCTCAAGTCCACCCGCAGCTGCCGATCGATGATGACGTTCGGGTTCATCCGTTCAGCTGGGGCGAGTTGGAACGGGGTGGAGTCAAGCTTCTTCTGCTTGCAACGCCTCACGAGCAATCACGGCTATGGATACCAGAGGCGCTGCAACTAGGCCTGAGAGTGATTGATCTGAGTGGAGCCTGGAGGCTGAAGGACGGGCGGAGACGGAGTGTGTATCACTTCACCGATAAGGATGGTCCCCTTGCCGAGGCACTGCAGGCCGAGGCGGTCTACGGATCTCCGGAACTGCATAAAGATGCAATTAGGGAAGCACGGCTGGTAGCCAACCCGGGATGCTATGCAACCTCCATCATCTTGGCGTTAGCTCCGCTTCTAAAGGCGAAGCTCGTGGACCTGGAGCGGGGAGTCATATGCGATGCAAAATCCGGTGTCAGCGGCGCTGGCAAGACACCGTCACCCAGCACGCACTTCATGTATGCGGCTGACAACCTTTCCGCGTACTCCGTTTTCGGCCATCGGCACATGGGCGAGATCTTGGAGCAACTGCACCTTTCGGAGACACAGATCCAGTTCACGCCACATCTCCTGCCCATACCGCGAGGAATTCTGTCGACAATTTACCTTCGCCTGACACATGAGGCTGACGGAGATGCGATCGTCGAGACCATGCGGCAGTTCTATCGTGACTGCCCATTCGTCCGCATCCGGCAAGCTGGCATGCTGCCGCAGATCCAGCACATCGTTCGCACCAACTTTTGTGATCTCGGTGCGGTGGTGGATGAAAAAACGCGACGCGTTGTTATTGTCTCCTGTCTCGATAACCTGCTGAAGGGCGCAGCGGGCCAGGCGATACAGAATCTAAATCTCATGCTTGGTTGGGGCGAGACGGAGGGACTGCTGTGAAGTACGTCATCAAGCTGGGTGGAGCGACCATTGAAAATCGACAGCTTCTTCGCGAGTGCGGCAAGGCCATAGCGGAGCTCGTTGCGGACGGGAATCGCGTTGCTGTGGTGCATGGCGGCGGAACGCAGCTGACACAGACGCTAGCGCGCATGGGCAAGGAGAGCCAGTTCATCTCCGGACTCCGAGTGACGGATGAAGAGACTCGCGACGCCGCGCTCATGGTTCTGGCAGGGCGTGTCAACAAATCTCTGGTAGCCGCAATCGGATCTCACGGTCAGGCAGCCGTGGGTCTTTCAGGGGGAGATGGGCACGTCTTTCGCGCTCGCAAGAAGAAGACCTCTCCTGATCTCGGATTCGTAGGCGAGATCGCCGCCACAGATCCGCGCTGGCTGGATGCAATCTGGACCATGAATGCCGTGCCCGTGATCTCCTCGATTGCGCTCGGCTTCGACGGTGAGTACTACAACATCAACGCGGACGAGATGGCAGCTGCCTGCGCCGTGGCCACGTCGGCGGACAATCTTGTCTTCCTGACCGACGTGCCGGGAGTGAAGGGCGGAGATGGCAAGGTCATGCGATGGCTCACGCTCGCGCAGATTCCGGCGCTCGAAGAGCAGCAAGTGGTATTCGGTGGGATGCTTCCGAAGCTCAACGCCTGTCGTGAAGCTCTTACCCACGGCGTCAAGCGAGTGCGCATCCTTCCTGCAGAGGCGGCAGCGTTGCTACCCGATCTTTGCTCAACCCGGGTCAACAATGGAACGGAGATAATGGTCGCATGAAGCTCGAGACGGTTCAGGCTGCGGAACGGAAACTTCTCATACAGACGTACGACAGAAGTCCTCACCTCTTTGTAGAGGGGCACGGGGTCTACCTGCGAGACGAAAACGGGGAGGATTACCTCGATCTGCTGAGCGGCATCGGTGTGTCCGCTCTCGCGATCGAGGCGGCAATCAGCAGGCAGAGCCGTCGGCTTCTGCATATATCGAACCTCTTCTACCACCCGGGCACAGCACACCTGGCGTTGCAGCTTACGGAATTGAGTGGGCTTGACCGGGTCTTCTTCTGCAACAGTGGAACTGAAGCGTGGGAGGCAGCGCTCAAGCTCGCGCGGGCACATGCGGGTCGCCTTCGCGCGGAAGGCCGAACGATCGGCACCCGGTTCCTCGCACTCGAACACAGCTTTCATGGCCGGACCATGGGATCGGTTGCGACGACGCACAAGGAGAAGTACCGGGAGCCGTTCGCCCCCGTTATGCCGGATGTGGGATTTGTCCGCTTTAATGATATTAACGATCTCAGGCGGAAGTTCGACGGCGAGGTCTGTGCGATCTGCATCGAGCCGATTCAAGGTGAGGGCGGGGTCCACACAATCTCTCCCGAGTTCTTCCGGACGGCGAGGGAGCTCACTGACGCGTCTGGTGCTCTGTTAATCGCTGACGAGATCCAGTGCGGCTTCGGGAGAACCGGAAGATGGTTCGCATACCAGCACTTCGGAATACTTCCAGATATTGCAACCGTGGCAAAGCCCCTGGCGGGTGGTCTGCCCATGGGAGCGATGCTCTGCACCAACGATGTCGCGCTTGCGTTCTCTCCTGGCATGCATGGGACGACCTTTGGCGGTGGCCCCCTTGCCTGCGCTGTCGCCAGTGCCGTGATCGACGCCATTCAAGAGAAGGATCTGCTGGCACATGTCCGCGAGATTGGTGTTTACTTCAAGGCTCGGCTCCAAGAACTTGCGAATCATCACTCGTGTATTAAGGAGGTCCGCGGCCTCGGTCT
>JAABUZ0100007895.1_pt1 | contig 12708 bp, 14 predicted proteins | sample 5562091 | NCBI WGS metagenome assembly JAABUZ01 (sample SAMN12813069, study PRJNA571459) | rock metagenome | isolation source: Antarctica rocks | place: Antarctica: Victoria Land, Linnaeus Terrace sud | collected 2015-12-21 | reverse complement strand
TCTCGATCCGGTAGAACACCTGCGTTCCTGCTCGACGGGTCCGCACCAACCGGCTCATCCGCAACTTGGCCAGATGCTGCGACACCGCAGCGGCAGGCTTGCCGACCGCCTCGGCCAGCTCGTTGACTGCCAGCTCACCGTCAAGTAGCGCCCACAACAACCCGACTCGAGTCGACTCGGCCAACATCGCGAACACCTCGACCGCCAGGTCGACCTGCTCGGCCGCCGGCTGTATCCGGGTCGCCTTCTTATCCGCATTCATACGCAGATTATGGCACATCGGCTGACGGCACCAGTTCGGTGAGAACATCGCACTCAAGCATGCGCGCATGGTTTGACAGGGCCAGGTGGCTGCGTCTTCGTGGGGCGGAAGGACGCGCTCGCTCATCGGCAGAGTCGTGTGTCCTCTTCTTGAGGATTGGGGCAAGTTGGTGAGACGACAGCAGCGACAGGTGGTGAGAACCGGCAGGTCGAAGCCTTGGCTCGACGCCAAAGTTCAGTGAGTTCCTACATCTCTCCTTCAGACGCCGAGGATGACCACTGGCGGAACCACCCAGCCGAGGCTCCGCTGGTCCTTCGTGGCCGGGCGCTGCGGGATGCGTTCGTGCTGCGGTTCCTGGCGGTCGAGCGGGGCATCCGGGGGCTGCTGCTGGTGGCGTTGGCTTACGGGCTGTGGCGGTTTGACGGCGCTCGGACGTCGCTACAGATGGTATTCGATTCTTACCTTCCAGCGCTGCGGCCGATCGCGGACAAGCTGGGTGTGGACCTGGCCGAGACCGCACCGGTCAACGCGATCGAGCAGCTGTTCACGATGCGCGAGTCGACGTTGCTGCTGGTCGCGCTGGGGGTGCTGGCGTACGGGGCGCTGGAGCTTACCGAGGCGGTCGGGCTGTGGCTGATGCGCCGGTGGGGCGAGTACGTCGCGGCCGTGGGGACGTCATTGTTCATCCCGCTGGAGGTGCATGAACTGTTGGCAAGGGTGACGTGGCTGAGGGTCGCGGCGCTGGCGATCAACGTGTTCGCGGTGGTTTATCTGCTGTGGACCAAGCGGCTGTTCGGGCTTCGCGGTGGGCACGCCGCGTTCCTGGCGGAACGACGAAACGAGTCGCTGCTGGAGATCGAGCAGGCCGCAGCACAGTCGGAGTACGCCGTGGCCGGGGATACGAACCGTTCTCAGCGAACGGGTCCGAGAGTCCCGGGCCTCCAGGTCCCGGACGTCCAGCTCGAGGGGGAGCAGGTCGAGGGTGAGCAGCGTGCCGGCGAGCCGGCCGCCCCCGGCACAGTCAGACGCTTTGCTCCATGAGATCCCGCTGATGCGTCTGTCAAGGGCCATAGGGTTCTGCCTCGGGTCGGTGTGTAGGTGGGACGGTCCTTCGGGAGACGCAGCGGCTGCCTCTCCGCCATCTCGACCGGGGGCCCGGGAGCAATAGCTCCCGGGCCCCACACAGTTGGTGGACTGGGCTAGATGCGTCCGGCCTTCTTGCGCCGGTTGCGCGTGATGGCGTCGATGCTGACGGAGATCACGAGGATCAGGCCGATGACGACGTACGTTGACCCGGACGACACGGACAGCAGGTCCATGCCGTTGAGGGTGGTCGCGATGACGAGGGCGCCGAGGGGGTGTCAGCCAGACGCGCCCCACCCCGCCGAACAGGCTGACGCCGCCGACCACCGCTCCAGCAATGGCCTTGAGAGTCAGGTCGCCACCCCGGACGCCATGGTGACCGAGGCTCCGCGGGAGGCGAGGATGATCCCGCCGGCGGCGGCCAGAGTGGAGGCGAGGGCGAAGCCGACCAGCTTGATGCCGCCGAGCAGACCTTCGGTGCATCGCGTATTGACACATCGAGGCGCGCCTCAGCCTGAGAACCCCACGATGGCCCAGGCCCATCCCCTTGCGACGCCACGCACAAAGTGTGCCAGCACTGCACTTCCGTCGTCGCTCCGCGGCGGTCGGTACACGTCATGACCCTCGCTCCAGGATGTGCCGACTCCTGACCGCATCAAGGAAGCCCCACATCGATATCCGTGCCCTAACTCGTGCCCTAACTCGGGGCACGAGGCGGTTAATCCGGGTGTCTCACGGCCATTCGCGGTCATCGGAGAGCGAACCCCTAGACGCACGAACCGCAGGTCACAAGGGCTATGACCTGCGGTTCAGAGAGTGGCCAGGGGCGGGGTCAAACCGCCGACCTCCCGATTTTCAGGCTGAGGATCGAGTGGGCCGGATCCGTACGGACCAGAGATCCAGATTTCGCCGGCGGCATGCCAGCCCTCCCGAGACCTCCCCGGTGGTCTCATTCCTAGTCTCATTCGTGTGCGTTCAGGGCTGTTCCTGCGCGGCCTTGTGGATCGTCGTTGAGCGTGTCTGAATGCTCGCAGCCCGGGATGAATCCGGCGGGGCAGACCTCGAAAGCGTGTGTGGGGGTAACTCCACCGTGGGTTCAAATCCCACCGCCACCGCGTTTGTACCGGTCGGGCCGGGTCACCGACGAGCCCCGACTCGTCTACAAGGTGTCGAACGACGAGATCGCGGAGCGCCGCCTGTCGCTACCACTACGGGAAGTGACGCCACGCCAGCGGTGATGGTGGCGGAGGTGGCGATATAACTGAGGCACCTCGTCCCAAGGAGTGACTCGTGCCACGCCCCGTGATCGCCGTCGTCAACGGACCGAACCTCAACCTGCTCGGCGAACGGGAACCGGCGCTCTACGGCTCGGAGAGCCTTGCCGAGATCGAGCGGCGGTGCGTGACCCGCGCCGATGCGCTCGGGCTCGACGTCGACTTCCGGCAGAGCAACCACGAGGGCGAGCTCGTGACGATGGTGCAGGAGCTGCGCCACTCGGCGGGGATGGTGATCAACGCCGGCGCCTACACCCACACGTCGATCGCCATCCGTGACGCCCTGGCGCTCGTCACGGGGCCGATCATCGAGGTCCACCTCTCCAACGTCCATGCCCGGGAGGCCTTCCGGAGGCGGTCCTACATCTCCGACGTCGCAACCGGAGTCATCGTCGGATGCGGCTCCCTCGGCTACGAGCTCGCCGTGACGGCCATCGCCGCTGGACTCGACGCGCCCACGGGGTGAGGCTCACGGATCAGCAGGGCGCGCTCGTCGGGGGCGCCGTGGCTCCGGCCGTTGCGCCGGGCTTTGCACCAGCCGTCGCGGTCGGCGGTGCCGCGGGCCCCCCGGGTGCTGCGGCGATGGTGGTGAACGCGCTGCCGAGCACCAGGTCGACGGACGCGTCGGCCCGCGCGTCGGTGACCGGTGCAGCGCCCGCCACGAGGGCACTCACCACCTTGGCGGCCGCCTCGCCATTCTTCCCGTAGCGCACCTCCGCTGTCCCGGCGACCTGCTTGCGCGCTGGGTCGTTGGCGACGGTTCCAACGACGAAGCCGCGCGCCTTGACGGTCTTGGCGGCGTCACCGGCAAGGCCGTCTCGGCCCGTCGCGTTGTAGACGTTGACGGTGATCTGCCCCGGACTCGGTGGGCCTCCCTGGACGGCAGGGGCAGGCGTGGTCCGCGTCGCAGAGGAACAGGCGGCAGATGCCGTCGGCTGCTTCTTGAAGTAGCTCGAGGCGTAGTAGAAGGCCACGGCCAGGAGTGCGACGGCGACCAGGAGGGTGATGGCCGTCCGCCGGCGTTTGCGTGCACGCTGGGAGGAGCCCGACTCCACGACGTAACTCATCGCTCACACCTCCACGCAGCACCCCGGCCTGCGCCGAGCGACCGCTCCATGTTAGTCAAGCACGAGGACCCGGGCATGCAACGTCGGACGCTGCTGCAGCGCGGCGCGAAGGGCCCGGTGGAGGCCGTCCTCCAGGTAGAGCAGCCCCTCCCACTCGACCACGTGGGCGAACAGGTCACCGTAGAAGGTCGAGTCCTCGGAGAGGAGCATGGCCAGGTCAAGGTTGCGCTTCGTCGTCACGAGGTCCTGGAGGCGAACCATGCGGGGCGACACGTCCGACCAGTCCTTGGCAGTCTCGAGGCCGTGGTCCGGATAGGGGCGGGTGTCGCCCACGGCCTTGAAGATCACGGACTTCAGTGTAGGCAGACGGGCGCCCGCTTCCCCTCGCCGTTCGCCGCTGGAGTTCGAATCGTGACCGACGCGAGCACCCCTCGGACGCTTCCTCGGCCCGCGGTGGTGGTCAGGGTCCGACCGGGGGTGCCCAGCCGGGGCGCGCGATGAGGCAGAAGGGGTGGCCGGAGGGGTCGGCGTAGACATGGTCCTCGACACACAGACTGGTGGCCCCGAGGGAGACGACCAGCGGATCGGCGACGTCGAGGTCGTCGACCATGACGTTGAGGTGGATCTGCTGCGGCCGTGCGGTGTCACCCCACACCGGCGGCACGTGGTCCGGGCGCGAGCTGGAACGCCAGCCCGCTGTGCGAGGCGTCCGCGGCGACGACGACCCACTCCGGACTGTCGAAGGTGATCGACCACCCGAGCACCGCGGACCAGAACTGCGCGAGGGCGTGCGGCTCGCGGGTGTCCAGCGCCACGTGGTGCATCCTGCCGATCGCCCTCATGACGCCCGAGGCTACTAGCGACCCGCGGTCACCGGGCCGATGAGCGGCCGGGCGAGGGGGACCTCGGTCCGCTCACTCGTCGTCGTCGTCCCCCTCCTCGTCCGCCTCGTCGTCCCCCGACATGTCGGCGAAGTACGTCACGATCTGGATCTCGGGGTTGTCGGCCGACTGCAGCACGAGCTGGCGCAGGAGGATCTGCCGGCCGTCCGGGATGCGGATCCGCTTGACACCACTGCGACTCGGCTCCGCGTCATGGCTCTCCCACCACCCCCTGGCCTGGGGGGTGACCGTGAAGATCTCCTCGAGCAGCGAGGTGAACGCCGGGTCATCGGGGCGCTGGGCGAAGGTCTCACGGAAGTGCGCGATCTGGTCGGCGGCCTCCGCCGCCCAGTCGACGTAGAGCTCGCGGGCGGACGGCTCGCACAGGTAGTACCAGAGCATGTTGCGCTCGCGGGCCGGCCGCTCGTTCCAGTTGAGGAATAGCAGGTTCGCGGAGCGGTTCGACGTGAGGATGTCCCAGCGGGCACCCATGACGTAGGTGGGATTCGGCTCCAGCACCTCCACGAGCTCCTCGATCTCGTCGCCGCTCTCCTCTCTGGCCAGCGGCGTGCGACGCAGCACACCGGCCCGCAGGTCATTGAGCATCCGGCGTTCGCCGGCCGTGAGCTGGAGGGCCCTCCCGATCGAGTCGAGGACTCCGCGGAGGGCCGCAGGTCACGGCCCCGTTCAATGAAGGTGTAGTAGGACAGGGAGATGTCGGCAAGGTCTGCCAGCTCGGCACGACGTAGCCCCGAGACGTTGCGGCCCGCAGCCCTGGGAATGCCCACGTCCTCCGGCCGAAGGCGCATCCGGCGCTGCCGCAGGAACGTGCCGAGGGCGTGCGGCGGCTCGGCGCTGCCTGCTCTGCTCGGGGCAGGGTCAGCCGGCGGCCTCGTCGTCATCCGCACAGTGTGCCAGCGGGGACGCCGGCGCGGCATGGTCGACTCTGCCGCGGGAAAAGGGACGGCTCCGTTAGGTTGGCGCCATGGCAGCTCGCACCGAGAGGGACCCCAGCCGGCCCAGCGACGGCACCGACTCGCCGGCCGGTCTCCTCGTGCGGCTGCGCGGCCTTCGCCCCTCGCTCTCGCCCGCCGAGGACCGGGTGGCCGAACGAGTGCTCGCCGACGCCCGGGCCGCGGCGGGTCTGACGATCAGCGAGCTCGCCGTCCAGGCCAGGACCTCGGAGACGACCGTCCTGCGCTTCTGCAAGCGCCTCGGCCTGCCCGGCTACCCGCAGCTGCGGCTGGCCCTGGCTGCCGAGTCGGCCCAGCCTCGGTCAAGGATCGTCGCCGACACGGACATCAACGAGGACGACACGATCGACGACATCATCTCCAAGATCGCCTTCACGGACGCGAGTGCTGTCGAGGAGACCGCGCAACAGCTCGACCGTGCCTCGCTCACGGCAGCGGCAGGCGCGATCGCCGGCGCGTCCCGGGTGGACATCTACGGCATCGGCGCCAGCGCCATCGTCGGCACCGACGCCCAGCAGAAGCTGCACCGCATCGGAGTCGTGGCCTTCTCCTGGAACGACCCCCACATCGCCCTCACCAGCGCCGCACTGCTCGGCAAGGGGGACGTGGCCATGGGGATCTCCCACTCAGGGACGACGCGCGAGACGATCGAGTCGCTCAGCAAGGCGAAGAGGCAGGGCGCCACGACGATCGCCATCACGAACTTCCCGCTGTCGCGCCTCGTCGACACGGCCGACATCGTGCTCACCACAGCAGCGCGAGAGACCTCGCTCCGCTCGGGCGCGACCGCCAGCCGGATCGCCGCTCTCACGGTCGTCGACTGCCTCTACATCGCTGTGGCGCAACGTGATCTGGCCCGTGCCGCCAAGGCAGTGGCCGACACGCGTGCCGCCGTGTCCGGGCACCACATCGAGCGATAGAATCGTCACCACACCGGTCAGCCATTCACGGGTTTGACGTGAGAGTTGGGAGAATCTAACCTCCTCAGTGTGGGCGACGAGGTGAGGATGGACGTGGGACGGCACGGCGTGCGGGTGAACGCCCCGACCGAGGAGCGCCATCCGGACTCTGTCGGCATCGACACGCTGTCCACCCTCGACGTCCTCCGGCTGCTCAACGCCCAGGATGCGACCGTCGCCGTCGCGGTCGCGCAGGTGCTGCCCGAGCTCGCGAAGCTCGTGGAGGGCACCGTGGCCCGGATCCGGGTCGGCGGCAGCGTCCACTACTTCGGTGCCGGCACGTCCGGCCGTCTCGCGGTCCTCGACGCGGCCGAGCTCCGGCCGACCTTCAACGCTCCGCCCGGCCTCTTCGTCGCCCACCATGCTGGGGGCACGGAGGCGCTCGTCAATGCCGTCGAGAACGTCGAGGACGACGCCGAGCTCGGCCGTCGTGAGGCAGGGGCGGTCGGCCCGGGCGACGTGGCGATCGGTCTGACCGCATCGGGACGGACGCCCTTCGTGGCCGGGGCACTGGCGCTGGCCCGCGAACGCGGCGCGCTGACGGCCCTCATCACGGCCAACCCGGACGCCGAGATCGGCCCGGCTGTCGACCATCTCCTCGCTCCGGCGACCGGCGCCGAGGTCGTCACCGGCTCGACGCGCCTCAAGGCCGGGACCGCTCAGAAGCTCGTCCTGAACGGGTTCTCCACCGCCGTGATGGTCGGCCTCGGCCGCACCTGGTCGAACCTCATGGTCGACGTCTCGGCGACGAACGCCAAGCTGCGCGGTCGCGTCGTCCGCATCCTGCGTGACGCCACCGGAGTGGACGAGGAGGAGGCCCGACACGCTCTCGCGGAAGCCGGTGGTGAGCTCAAGCCGGCACTGCTCACCCTGCTCTCCGGCGTCCCGGCCGACGAGGCCCGGCGGCTGCTGGGCCGGCACGACGGATCGGTCGCTGCGGTGCTGGGAGCGCTGACGACGCAGGCGAGGTCGGTCTGACGACGAACGCTCCATGATGGGGTCCGTGAGCTTTCTCGTGGGCATCGACGTCGGGGGCTCGGGCCTGCGGCTGCAGACGGTGCTCGGCGGCGCTGTCGGCGAGGTCCGTACGGCGTCCGGTGCCCGGATCACGCCGGCCGGCATCGACCTCGACGCCCTGGTGGCCTCGGCCGAGACCCTCCTGGCGGCCGAGGCGGCCCTGGCGGCCGAGGCGGCCACGTCTCGAGCCGTCGACGTGCTGGTGTGGTCGATGCGCGGCCTCCTGGGGCTCAGCGACCCCCGGTCGGTGCTCGGCACGGTCGCGGCACGGCTGGGCGCCGACCGGACGCTGGTCTGCAGCGACGCCCTCTCCTCTCTCGTCGGAGCCCTCGGGCGGGTCCGACCTGGCGCCGTCGTCGCCGCCGGCACGGGCGCCGTCGCCTTCGGGACCGACTTCGCCCAGGTCTGGCGGCGGGTCGACGGCTGGGGACACGTCCTCGGCGACCGGGGTTCGGGCGCCTGGATCGGGCTCGAGGGGCTGCGGGCAGCGTTGCGCGCGGATGACGACGTGTTTTCCGGCGGGTCCGCTCTCCGCGACGCGGCCAGCAAGCACTTCGGGCCCCCGGCGGGCTGGCCGAGGCTGGTCATGACGCGTTCCGACGCACCGGCCCTGCTGGCCGGTTTCGCGCCGGTGGTCACGCATCTCGCGGAGCACGACGCGGCTGCCGCCGACATCGCCGCCGCTGCCGGGAGGGCGCTCGCGTCGTCCCTGGCCGCGGCAGCCTGCGGCGTCAGCGGCGCTGTGGTGACGGCGACGGGCGGCCTCCTTCAGGCCGTCCCGGTGCGTCGGGCGTTCGAGGAGGCCTGCCTGCTCAGGCAGCTGGTGCCCGTGCCGGCCCGGGGCACCTCCCTCGACGGAGCGGTGGCGCTGGGCCGCCACGTCGCGTCAGGCCGTCCGCTTCTCTCGCGGGCGCCCTACCTGCTGCTCGGCTGAGCAGGCCCGGAGGCCGGCGCTGCTCGGCTGACACCTCGCTGCCGGCGCTGCTCGGCTGACCCCTGGAGTCGACGACAGGAGTATGCCGCGCCGTCACCAGCGTGAGGCGCCCGCCCGCAGGTGCGGGTCAGCGTGGCGACGGCCGCGCTGGCGTGGTCACCCGGCAGACGGGTCAGGGAAAAGCTGGGCCCCCCGGGTGAGCACCCGGCATACCGGTCAGGCCTCTGCGACGTGGTCGTCGAGCCCGGAGATGACCTGTTCGAGGAGGGTGGCGAGCTCCTCCCGCTGGGCGGTCGTCAAGGTGCTCAGGACGTCGCTCTCCACCATGTCCGACTCCTGGATGGCCGCCGAGAAGGTGTTCCAGCCCTCCTGGGTCAAGGTGACGAGGACGCGGGTGCGGTTGCCGGGGTCGGCGGTGCGTGAGACGAGGCCGCGCGCCGTCATCCGGTCGAGGCGGTGGGTCATCGAAGACGGCGCGATGCTGGTCGACTCCGCAAGCTGCGTCGGCGTCAGCGCCGTGCCCTCCTCACAGGTCGCCAGGCGGGAGAGGACGGCCCACTCGCCCTGGCTGAGGCCGAGGTCGACGAGCTGCCGCCCGTACCACTGGCCGAGGCGGCGCTGGAGCCCGTGGATCGCCGTGATGACGCGCTGCACCGTCTCCTCGCCGCCGGCGGCGACGTAGCTCGCGACGTCCGCGCGGTAGCGCTCCTCAGCGGTCCCGACGGGGCGCTTCCGGGGTGTCATGCCCGATCTTCTCATGCTAATATTTCGATCTCGAAGTTTTCGAGAACTAAGTCTACCGAGTCGAATGTCGAGTGTCGTGATGAAGCGCGCCAACATGGTGGTCCTGGCCGGAGCGGTGAGCATGCTCGGGTGGGGCACCGTGCTGCCCTACCAGTACGCCTACGCCGCGAACACCCGCGGGTGGGGCACGCTCGCCGCCGCCGGCGCGTCGAGCCTCTTCTCCGTCGGTGCGCTCCTGGCCGCTCCCGTCGGTGGTCGCCTCGCCGACCGGGTGCCACCCGTCCGCGTCGCCGTGGCCGCCAAGACCGTTGCCGCCGTGGCGAGCCTGGGTCTGCTGCTGGCGGGCTCACCGGCCACCTTCCTGGCCGCCATGTTGCTGTTCGGCATGGGGATCACTGCGGCGCAGCCGGCCCAGTCGGTGCTCGTCCTGCGCTGGACCGGGTCGCAGGACCGCCGCCGGGTCTTCGCCTGGCAGTTCACGGGTTCGTCGGTCGGCATGGCTCTCGGGGCACTGCTCGCCGCCCAGGTCGTCGACCTGGACGACGAGCACGGCATGGGGCCGTCGTTCGCCATGGCCGCCGTGGGGTTCGTGCTCGCGGCCGGGCTGCTGGCGCTTGCCGGACGCGGCGCCGAGGAGGGGGTCGAGGAGGGGGTCGAGGAGGGGTCCGCTGTCGGGGTTGACGGGTCACCGGCCGGAACCCGGGTCAGCTCGCTGGTCGCCCTGCGCGCCCTCGCCTCGGTCCCAGCACTGCGTTGGGTCGCCGCCGTCACGGTCGCCCTGGCGCTGGGGTTCTACGCCCAGTTCGAGTCGGGGCTGCCGGCCTTCGCCCTGATGTTCCTCGACGTGCCCGAGCAGACGATCGGCACGGCTGCCGCAGTCAACTGCCTCGTCATCGTGGCGCTGCAGATGGTCGTCGTCCGGTGGACCGCGCGGCGCGACCCCGCCTCCCTCCTCGTGGCCGTCGGCCTGGTCTGGGTGCTCTCGTGGGGCATCCTGGCCTACTCGATGAGCGTGCCCGGCATCGCCGCCGTCCTCTTCGTGACCACCTACGGGATCTTCGCGGTGGGCGAGACGTTGTTCGCACCCGTCCTGAACCCCCTCACCGCGAGCCTCGCTCCCGCGGGGACGGTGGGCACGACCCTCGGTCTGCTCGCCGCCCTCCAGACGGGTGTGTCGGCCGTCGGCCCACTTCTCGCCGGCCTGGCACTCGGCGCCGGCCACGGGATGACGTTCGTCGTCGTCCACCTCGTCCTGAGCGTGCTGGCGGTCTTCGCCGCGCTGCGGCTCAGGTCCGTGCTGCGCCCGCCGCGGAGCGCCCGATCCTCTGCTTCGCGGCAAGCGTCGCTCAAGGGCGCGCCGGAAGCGGCCCGAGAGACCATGGGTCTGTCCTGCGCACCGTCAAGACATGGCCAAGGTCATTGACGCCGACCCGGGCCCGTTCCTCATGAGCGAGGACTCCTCGCGGCAGACGAGCTTCGTCCTCGACGACACGTCGGTCGCCGCAGGTTGCTCGCACCGACCCGGCGGTCTCCCGGTGCTCCGGGGGGCCGCCGTTCGTCGTCGGCTACGTCGTCCTGCAGATCTGGTGGGCCGGGCCGGGGCCGGTGACGTCGGCGATGAGCCTGCCGACAGCGGGCGGGGTGGTGTCCGGCGGCTCCACGGACGTGTAGGGCTTGCGCGTCCCCGCGGTCATGGTGGTGGAGATCGCGTCCGCGACGACGTGGTCGGGCGTCGCACCCGGTGCCGTCGGCGTCGGGGCGGTGACGAGCGCCATCACCTGCGCGGACAGGGCGACCAGGTCGGTGGGCCCGATCACGCAGGCGATCGGGCCACCGGTTTTGGACGTCACGGTCGTCGTGCCGTCGGCCTGGACGACCACCGTGTCCCTGAAGCCGGCGACACCGCCGCTGCGGGCGATGGTGAGGGGAAAGGCCGGGCCCGCGGGCGTCCCGGTGCTGCTCGACCCCGGGCTCGGCGCCTCGGGGCCGGACGGGGTCGAGGCGGTGCCACAGGCTGCCAGCAGGGCCACAGAGGACAGCAGGGCGGCGGGACGGGGCTTCACCGTGCCAGTGTCGGGGAATTCGGAGCCGTCCGCACGCCGTGCGCACTGCGGGTGACGGTTCTCGTCGTGCAGAGTCGGTATGCCGGGCGGCCAGGTCCAGTCTCCAGTGGCGGAGGATGGGGGATTCGAACCCCCGAGAGCTTTCACTCAACACGCTTTCCAAGCGTGCGCACTAGGCCACTATGCGAATCCTCCGTGGGGGAGGCTACCGGAGCGTGGCGGCTGCGCCGAAATTGCTCGGAGACCGGGCACCGAGCCGGGTAAACGGTTTGGGGCTGTCACCGGCGAGCGGCAGACTGGGGACGGTGTCCACAGCGCCGACCCGTCCTTCGCTCGCCTCGTTCTGGCACGACCTGCCGCGGGCCGGCAAGTTCCTCCTGTCGACCGTCATCGTCGACTTCATCGGCAACGGCCTGGTCATGCCGTTCCTCGTCGTCTACCTCCATGAAGTGCGGCAGTTCGAGCTGCAGCACGTCGGTTTCCTGCTCGCGATCCCGGCGATCGTCGGGATGTTCGTCGTAGGGCCGGCCGGCGTCGTCATCGACCGCATCGGTGCCCGGGCCGTCGTGGTCACCGCGATCAGCCTGCAGATCGTGGCGAACGTCCTCATGGCGTTCAGCACCACGGAGCTGCGGGCGGCGCTCGCCTGCGTGCTGCTCGGGTTCTCCGGCGGCGTCATCTGGCCGGCCGTCAACACCCTGGTCGCGACGATCATCCCGAGCCGCATCCGGCAGCGGTACTTCGGCCTGAACTTCACCCTGCTCAACCTGGGCATCGGCATCGGCGGCGCACTGGGCGGCCTGTTCGTGGACGTGCACCGACCGGAGACCTTCGTCGCGATCTTCCTGGTCGACGCGGCCACCTACCTGGCGCCGCTCGCGATCCTGCTCGGCCCGTTGCGCAAGGTCTCCGGCCGGGTCGCAGCGCCCCCCGTCGTGGACGAGGGGACAGCCGCTGCGGCTGTCACCTACCGGACCCTGCTCCGCGAGCCGGGGCTCCTCGCGATCCTGTTGCTGACCTTCGTCGCCTCGTTCGTCGGCTACGGACAGCTCAACACCGGCCTGCCGGCCTACGGGCGGGCCGAGGGGCAGATCTCCACCCAGGCGCTCGGGTGGGCGTTCACCGCCAACACCCTCGTCATCGTGATCCTGCAGCTCTTCGTGCTCCAGCGCATCGAGGGTCGGCGCCGCACCCGGATGGTCGCCGTCATGAGCGGCATCTGGGCGCTGGCCTTTGCGGCACTGGGCCTGTCCGGCCTCGTCCCCGGGTCGCTGCTCGCTGCCCTGCTGTTCGGTGCCTGCGCGGCGATCTTCGGGTTGGGGGAGACGCTCTACCAGCCGACGGTGCCGGCGATGATCAACGACCTGGCGCCGGACCACCTGCGCGGGCGGTACAACGCATTGATGAGCATCGCCTGGCAGTCGGCGTCGGTGCTCGGCCCCGTGGTGGC
>JAABUZ0100007893.1_pt1 | contig 12713 bp, 11 predicted proteins | sample 5562091 | NCBI WGS metagenome assembly JAABUZ01 (sample SAMN12813069, study PRJNA571459) | rock metagenome | isolation source: Antarctica rocks | place: Antarctica: Victoria Land, Linnaeus Terrace sud | collected 2015-12-21 | reverse complement strand
CACCTGGAGCAGCACCTGCTCAGCGGCGAAACGGGCGACGTCCCGACGACGCACCATCCCGTGGCTGAGCAACCCTCGGCCGATCAGGAACAGCGAGCTGCCCTTCACAAGCGTGTTATCCACATCAAAGAAGGCCGCCGTCACCATCAACACGACAGTAGAGCCCACCCGCGCCCCTGTGGACCTGCTGCTGGCCGCTCTGCTCCTGCCGCCTGCTGGCCTGTGCCGGCTGACCCACGCTGGTTACGGGCTGGCCTAGGCCGTTGTGGGAACAAACGTTCGAGCAGATGAGGTAATGAGTGATGGTCGAGAGCGGGACTGCTGTGAAGGCTGCTGGTGCACCGCGGAACACGGCCGCCGCGCAGATCAAAGCGCAGCGTCGCCGGAAGTGCCGCAATGGCCCCCGCCCCGGAGGGCGGGGGGAACCCACCCCGTGACCGCGACGGTTGTGCCGTGCCCGGTCTGCGCCGCAATGGAGCCCGCCCCGGAGGGCGGGAGGAACCTTGATGCCCGCGCCGGCCCGGAAGTCGTGGTCGTGGCCGCAATGGAGCCCGCCCCGGAGGGCGGGAGGAACCGCGGGAAGGCCACGGCGGTCCTGCACGTCGTCCACAAGCCGCAATGGAGCCCGCCCCGGAAGGCGGGAGGAACCGGGGATCCCGGCGCTGTCGGGGTTTTACGCGAAGAACCGGCCGCAATGGAGCCCGCCCCGGAAGGCGGGAGGAACCCCTGGCCCTGTCCGCCGCCCCGGCGCCGGAAACCGCGCCGCAATGGAGCCCGCCCCGGAAGGCGGGAGGAACCTGGGTCATGGGTGATGCCCCGATGGACGCAAGAAGCCGCAATGGAGCCCGCCCCGGAAGGCGGGAGGAACCGGCGGGTTGTGTCACGTGACACCGAGCAACTGATCCGCCGCAATGGAGCCCGCCCCGGAAGGCGGGAGGAACCCGACGGAGGTCAAGCAACCGTGACCCATCCACAAGTAGCCGCAATGGAGCCCGCCCCGGAAGGCGGGAGGAACCGCTTTCGTCGCGTGCATGCTCGGGGACCTCAACATGCCGCAATGGAGCCCGCCCCGGAAGGCGGGAGGAACCGGTGGGCTCAGTTTCCCGCTGACGTTCCCGGACAGCTTGCCGCAATGGAGCCCGCCCCGGAAGGCGGGAGGAACCAGCACCGGCTTTGCGGCGAACGTAGACGGGTGGATCAGCCGCAATGGAGCCCGCCCCGGAAGGCGGGACGAACCCTCGGCCACGGTCACGGTGCTGCAGCCGCCGTTCTACACGCCACAATGGAGCCCGCCCCGGAAGGCGGGAGGAACCGTCGCCTACCTCACCGGGCACGGCTTCCCGCACGCCGCCGCAATGGAGCCCGCCCCGGAAGGCGGGAGGAACCCCCTCGCCCGCCGACAGTTGTTGGAACGGGAACGGGCCGCAATGGAGCCCGCCCCGGAAGGCGGGAGGGACCAAAAAGGTGAGCTTCACACGTTGAGCCCCTAGCCTCGGCCGCAATGGAGCCCGCCCCGGAAGGCGGGAGGAACCCGTTCCCCAAATGTACCCCCGCTGACCTGCCCCTTTGAGCGAGAGCGCGAGCGCTGATGACCGGCGGGGCGTGGCCAAGATCCCGATGGAAGTGTCAAGTAACGAAAACACGCTTTGAGCTGGGCGCGAGCGCTCTCCTGGGATGGACCAGCCATCGGAGCGCTCGCATTACAGGACCGTAGGCCCGGAGGTCGGCAGGTCCGACCGCTCCCCGAGGAAGGTGAACGCTGACAGGTCTCCTGGTCGCCCAGGTCGAGGACCAGGATGCTGTCGACATCGTGCGCGATAGCCTGCCCGAGCCTCCACTTGAGCCCGGTCAGCTCCTGCGGCGCCAGGTCGCACAGGAACACCGAATACTGCAGGGGCTCGCCGTGATCTTTCACGATCCGGTGCACCAAGCGGAGTCTGACCGGGTCACGGATGTCGTACGCGACCAGGTAGCGGCGGCGGTCCGTCCGGTGAGCCTTCACCTCGTAGTGAAGGCGGCGTGGTCAGGGATCTCGCCAAGCACCCGAAGACGAGGCGATACCAGGAAGAACATCCGCGGGCAGTAGCTGCTGAACTCGTTGAACATTTGGGTCGGGACCAGCTCGGGGACCGGCGCGGTCATGGCGTCAGACCTGCCCGGGAGAGAACAGACCCAGGCCGAAGTGGCTGAGAGCGCCCAGTGAGAGCGGTCCTGTGATCGGCTCCGCGAGTTGCACGCGAAGCCCAAAGGCTCGACGTTCCCGAGCCTCACCGGGCCGGCTCCTGCGGAAGTCGAGCCAGGGCTCCCGGAGAAGCTCGAGGGTGCTGAGCTCCGGCAGACCCCGCTCGCGCAGCTCTACCGCCACCGACCGCTCCAAGAAGGCTGCGAGCCCGTCCTTGGCTTGGTGCCGGTACGGCGCGAACGGCGTGCGGCTCCGCCAGAGCGCCGAGGAACCCGTGACCTCGGGCGCGACGGCGTGCACGGCACCGACCGCCTCGACCGCCACCCGAACCGCTCGGAACTTCGGGGCGCCTGAGGTGAGCCGACGCAGCTGCTGGATCGCGGCGAGCTCGGCAGGGGCGAGGCCCTCGGGGGCCCACAGCACGAGTGTGTCGAGCATGCGGTCCCCGTCGGCGTCGAACGATAGGTAGTGGGCGTGGGCATGTCCCTCCCGGCGTACGTCCTGCTCCTTGCCCGTGAGGGTCGGTGAGGCCGTGTCGCCGAGCTTGCTGAGTACCGCCCGACGAAGGACGTGGCCATAGGTGACAGCGTCGTACGCTGTCGGCAGCACGGCGGCGGCGATGCTGAGGCGGACGGCGGTCGGGGCGGCGCTGCGCTGCGGCCGCCGGAGCGTCGCTCCTGGTGGCAGGGACGCCGGTGTCACCGAGTAAGCGAGCCAACGGGCACCGGCTGGCGTGGTCCGACCGGCCTTGCGCATGGCAGCGGTGGTGGTCGTGAGAGCGGAGACAACCAGGGGAACCGCCGGTGCGAGCACCCGTGCGGCAGGACTGGACAGGTCTCCAAGGTCTCCGGCCTCGCACCAGCCTGACGTCGGCAGCGCGGTGATCTCCGCCTCGGTCAGCAGTCGGGCGTCACACAGCGAGTCGGCCCGACCGAGGTAGGGCAGCAACCGCACCAACCGGTCCACGCAGGCATGTGCTGACGGGGCCAACGCTGTGGGCCAGCGCACGAGCAAGTCGCTGCCCGGATCCACACAGGCGAAGGGGTCGAAGACCTTGTCCGTGCCAGAAAGGCTGTCCGGGTAGTAGTGCCTGGTATGCGCTTCGGCATAGCGCGGCAGCAGGTAGAACGGCGCGACAGCCAGCGCCCCCAGAGCCGCTTCGACGTCCGCCACGGCGAGGTCGGCTGCCCGGTCCTGCCAGGTGGCGTAGAGCGCCCGCAGCAGTCGCCACGGCGACGGCGGCCACTCCACCGCACCTTCGTTCACCGAGCGGTCCCACGGAGTCGCGTGGTAACGCCCCGTGGGGAAGCGCAGCGCGACAATGGTGGTCATCCGGCCTGCTGTTTCGACTTGCCCTTAGTGCCCTGCCACGTCACCTCGAGGGCGTGGCCGCCGCCCAGCAGGTCGCGACACTCGAGCACGAGTTCAGCTAGTCGCGCGGTCAGGGCCGGCAGCGAGTGCAGGGCCGCATCGTCCGTGCCCGGCTCGACCATCACCAAGTCGCAGGCTGTGCGCGGCCGGAAGCCACCGTCGAGCAAGCTGCGCACCTCCCATCGAGCGATCGTGGCCAGCAGCTCGGTGGCGGGCTCCGTCAGGCCGTACGACGCAAGCTGGTCCAGGTCGAGCGCGAACGACGCAACAATGTCGCGGGCGACGTACTCCGTGCGGTGGAACGGTACGAACCCGTATCCCTCAACCGCCCCGCCCGTCCCCGTGACCGCGTGGCGGACGTCGTCGCGCTTGACGCCGCCCGAGACCACCGATCGTACGTCGTAGGCCTCAACAAAGGAGGTGAGGGCCCGCGCGATCCTGGGCTGGCCGGGCCAGACCCTTGCGGATTCAGCGAAGAAGACCCCGTGCACCAGTGCCAGCGGGTCCAGGGCGAACACCGCTGCCGCGATGTCGCGGGGGGCCAGCGGGGTGTCGTCGCGCAGGCCGAGCCGATCCCGGATCACCTCGCGCATGCCGATGCCGTCGAGCGTGGAGTCCTTGACGAAGCCAGCGGCGAGCCGGTGCGCCTCGGTGCGGCTGGACGTGAGGTAGCTGCCGTCTAGGCTCAGCACTCGGACATAGGGCAGGCCGGTCAGGGCGCCTACCGGCTGCTGCGTGCCGCTGTCCCACCCCTGCGCTTCAAGATGGTTCGCCATCGACTGCGCCGACTCCAGCAGCAGGCAGCTCTCCCACTGGTCCGCGCCGATCGGGCGGTCGTAGAGCGCGGAGCCGATGTCGGGGAAGCCGGTGGGCTGAAACCGCGCTCCGGCCAGGGGCCGCAGGTGCACGTTGTACAGGTCACGCTTCGGCACGGGCATCTCCAGGATCGTCCGAGCCACTGAAGGGCTCAAGTAGGCGGTCAGGACAGACAGCGGCGAGCAGCTGCCGGCGAGCATGGTGAGACAGTTGGAGGTGGAGCGCGGCGGCCAGTCGTCGGGCGATCTCTGGTGGCTGCGGCGCCAGTGCTACCGAAGGCCAGCGTGGCACCGGATCGAGCCCAGCTATGCGGAGCCGGCGCAGGGCCCCCTGCAACACCGGATCTAGTCGTCCGGCGGCCAAGACTCTGGGCCACGACGCCTCCGGGCGAAGCAGCGACCGGTCCAGCTGATCGTCCCAGGACCCCGAAGGTGTCCCGGCTGAGGCCGGGTGGTCGACGAAGAAGGGACCCACCAGAGCTAGCGGCAGGGGAACGGGAACAGGGGGAACCGACGGTAGGGTCGGCGCCCCGCAGGCGTCGACGTCGAGCAGCAGGAACGCCGCGAGCAGCTCGCCGAGACGTGCCTCATCCACGCGTCCTGCAGCAAGGTCCGCAACGTCGGCGAGCCGCGCCGGATACCCGGCACCCGGAGACACCCGGGTTCCTCGTTGCTCCGAACCGGGGTCGGCATCCACGGCCTGACGGGTGCGCACCACCAGTGCCTCGGCGAGCACGGTGCTGACCGGGCGGCGGCCCAAGCCGGTGATGACAGCGGGGCCATCCGTCCAGTCCAGCCCGCCGGCGCTTGCTGCTGCGACCGGTCGCAGCAGCAAGCGCAGCAGTCCCGGACCATTGCCGGTCGCTGTCGGCAGTGAGGCGAGGCAGACTGCCAGCCGGACCTCCCGCTCCTGGAAGTCAACCGAGCCGAGCCACCGCCGGGCGGACAGCCCGGCGAGGGGCCGGATCCTGGCACCTGCGCGAAAGCTGTTGGACCTGCCGACGGCGGCCTCGAGCCGGGCCGCACACACCAGCACCTGCACCAGATCAGCGCCGGAGCCGGCCGACGTGAGCGCGAACGACGCCTGCTCCAGCTGTCGCAGCTGCCCGGCTACCTCAGCAGGACGGTTGCTGGCCCGGCGTACCCGCTCCACCCAAGGGTCGAGCTCGCCAATCGGCACGACGGCGACCCGCTCCCGGGCAGCCATCCGCCCGACCGGCACCGCAACGGTCGCTAGGCCGTTGCGCTCGACGAAGGTGTGGCGGGAGAAAGCCACGATGCCGCGGTCGACGCCGAGCGTCGCCGCAGCCTTGGCCAGGTCAAGGCCGGTGGCCCCGTGGCCACCTCTCCAGTCAGCGCGGGCCTCGGCGAACAACGCCCGTAGCTCGGACACGGTGGCCGGACGCGACCACAGCGGCGCCCAGAACTCGCCTCTGGTGCTTTCACCTTCGGTCGCCGTCGAGTAGCCCCCTGGCGAGGCATCTACTGTGAAGGGCGCCGCCGCGCGGCCCTGCGTATTGGCGGCCAGCCGCCTCGCGCTTCCACTGCGAGCAGCAGCGTGCCTTCGAGCAGGAGCACCCAATCCCACGGGTTGAGCACGCCGTTGGCAGCTCCTGCGGCGGCGGAGTTACGGCCACCTGCAGCCGCAGGCGCGAACTGGCCCGGGGACGGCCCGTGCAGTCCGACGCTGTCCCCCGTGTCGAACAACGCGTCGGCCAGCCAGTCCGCGGTGCGCTTGCCCTTGTCCTTTGATAGCCCGAGGACATCGAGGACCCGTTGGTGGAAGTTGCGGGAGAACTCCAACCGGCCGTCGTTGCCGCCGGTGCCGAGCAGCGGCGGGAAGACCGCCCGCTCGTCGGTCAGCACCGCAGCGGCGTCCATCCAGGGCACGCACGCAGCGGGCAGCAGCGAACGACACTCGCGGAGCATGTCCTCCTTGCTCACTGGCACCTGTTCCGCGAGCAACATCCTGACTACGGCGATCGCCGCGCGGTACGGCGCCAGGCGCGGGTCGTCGGAGGCCTCGATAACGCGCAGCTCGCCCGCACCTTCGGGCCCGAACCCACTGCTGCTGTTCCACGGGCTCACCAGCGGGGTCGGCTGATAGCTGTGTAGGAAGAACGACTGCAGCTCGGCGTCGTCCACCCTGCTTTCCAGCAGGAAGCCGTCAGGGGCCCAATGTCCAGTCGCTGCGCCGTCCAACTGCTCTGCCACCAGGCGCAAGACGCCGAGCGCCTTGAGGTAACTGCCGAGCGGCTCGGGCCGACACCCCGGCAGCCGGTGCTCGTGGCGGGTCATGACCCGACCTCGGCTTCCCTGCTGGCGCGCCAATCGGCCAGCCGGACAACCGCCTCCAGAAACGCCAGCCGTAGGGGTCCGAGGTCGGCCCGGTCCCGCAGGCCCAGCGAGCGCTCCGACCAGGACCTGGTGCCGTCTGGACCTCGGCCGAGCTGCGCCACGTCCAGCGACAGCGTCGATGCCGGGAGCGTCCCGCCCGGTACAACGACCGCCGGCAACCGATCACCCTGTTTGACCCCCAGGACCGCACCTCCGCGCTGCTCCTCGGGCATCGACCTCATCGCGAGCCGAACCCGGCCGTGATGGGCGGCCACCAGATAGACAATCAGGTCGGCCTCGGTCGAGCCGTCCAGGCACGCCGACGCCTCCCCGAGCAGAGCAAGCGCCGAGGCCAGCTCGTGGCGGAAGTAGCGCCGCCTGTGCCGGGCCCGGTGAGGACCCCCGCTCTTGGCCCAGGGCCCACGAGCTCGCAGGGCGTCCCGCTCCTGCTCCTCACCGCAGCGGACCATGGTGTCCAGGAACACCGGGTGCGCCTTGCCGATGTCGTGCAGCCGCCCGGCAACCGCAGCCGCCTCCCGCATAGCAGCGCTTAGCCCGCTGGGCTGCATCACCTGGTCGAGCTCGCGCACGACCCGCTCCACGTCGGCAAGATGCCGCTCCAGCTCGAGCCAGATTCCCCGCGAGACGCTCAGCGGGTCCTCTCCCAGGCCTTCCTCGGTCACCACCAGACCGGACGGCTCCAGGTCTGGGACCGGGTCAACGGACGCTGTGATCCTTGCGTCCCAGCCACCCATCGGGCTGTAGCCGCCGAAACTAGTGTCGGCGAGCAGCACGACGCCTGGGCGGACGTCGTCCGGCCTGGCACGCACCCACCCGCTGCCGAGCTCGCGAAGGTGGTCGAGCCGCCACACACCACCGCGCTGACCGATCAGGTCACGCAGCTCCTTTCCAGCGGGGACCGCGCACAACTCACGAGCTGTCGGCGTCGCGGCGGCGGGCTCGGGAGATGCACCGTTCAGATCCCGCCAGGCGAGATGCAGGTCCAGCTCGTCGGCGACCCGGATGAACTGCGCGACGTCGATGTCGTTGCCGGACAGATCGGGGGCGGTGTCAAACAGCCCGACAAGGTCCACCTGCCGAAGGACCGCGTGGGAGACCCGGGACACCGGCACGGCGGTCTCCCGGAGTTGAGTGGCCGTGACGGGCTGACCCTCAAGTGTCCGAAGGGTGTCGACGCTGGCGTTGACATCAGTCTCCAGGTATGGATCCGGCCGCGCGGGAACCGCCCAAAGCAGCTCCGCGTCCTGGTTCGCGCCGTCGCGGTTGCACCGACCGGCGCGCTGCACGATCGAGGGCCAGGGCGCCGCCTCGGTGAGCAGCACAGCCGCTGAGATGTCAATGCCCGCCTCGACGACCTGGGTCGCGACCACGATCCGGCCGGGGCCGGACGGGGGCGCCGTCGCCTCGGCGAGCCGCGCCTGCCGATCCTCGGGCCGGAAGCGGCTGTGCAGCAACGTGACCGGTGCCGGCCCTGCAGCCTCGCCCAGGGCTGCGGCCACCTGGCGAGCGGCCCTGACGGTGTTGAGGACGGCAAGGGTCAGGGTGCCCGGCCGATGGTGCCCACTCAAGGCGTCGGCGAGCAGCTGAGCCCGCTTTGGGTGCCTGGGCTGGATGGGGAGCTCAGTCACCCGGCGGGTCGCCTTGAGACGTCGGCTCAGGGCCGGGTTTGCCCGGTCGGAGTCGTCAAGGGTCACCACCGATGCGAGCTCTGAATTGTCGACGGTGGCCATCGCGGCCGGATCGACGGTGGCGGACATCCACGTGCTCGACGTCGGCAGCGCCGTGCCCAGTCGCTGGCGAAAAGCCTGTAGCTGACGAGTCGTCGGCAGTGCCGGGCCGAGCAGTTGTACCTCGTCGAGCACCCAGGCGACGCCGTTGTTCAACAGTCCAAAGTCGATCGGCCAGCTGAAGCGGCTGGCCGCGTAACCGCGGTTGAGCGCCCGGCTCAGCAGCATGTCGACGGTACCCAGGACGATGGCGTCGCTCTCTGGGTGCAGCCGCCACGGGTCGTCCCGGCGCTCCCGGCCGCCCATCGCAACATGCACGAGGACGTTGTCGGACAGCCCCAGCCCTGCGATCCAGCGCTGGACCTCGGACTCGCTCTGCTCGACCAACGTCCGCAACGGCAGGCACACGACGAGCCAATGCGGAGTCGCGGAGCGCACCTCCAGATCAGCATGAAAGCGCCGGCGGTGCAGCCACGGAAGCACCACCCCGGCCGTTTTGCCGGCCCCGGTCTCGACGGCGATGAGTTCCGGCAAGCCCTCGTCGGCAACACGCTGCTGCCACGGATAAGGACCGCGGCCCGTGGCTGCACGCACCATCGCCTCGAACGACGTCACCGGACCAGCCCCTCGTTGCGTGGAAGTGCGGTGGCACCCCGTTGACCGTCGGGCCACGCTGACCGCATCATCTTGGCAGGTGACTCCGACAATTTTGGTGACCTCAGCAAGGGCGGCGCGCAGGCTCGGCACCTGCAGTGACCGTTCACATGTCGGAACTTCTTGCCGACCTCGACCATCGCGGCTGCACACCACCAGGGTCCAGTCGCCGGCGCTTCACGTTCGTGAGCAGAGCGCTCGACGGCCGGCATGCCGCGCGCCGTTCCCCGGCCCGGCGGCTTCCACTGGAGAAGCGCTTGCCAAGCATGATCATCTTTTGCTAGGCTGACATCAGCGAGGTAGGACAACCACGCCCTGTTGCAGGGCTGGCAACACCGTCCCTCGCTCGCACGACAGGCCCTTCACCGATCCGGTGGAGGGCCGTTTTGCGTTCCGGGCCAGCTGACCCGGCACGTGCTGGGCCTGGGCAACCGCCGGGGCCCTTTCGCATGTCCACCCCAAAGGAGCACGACATGACCAGCACAGAGCACCGGCCGCCGTTACAGGCGGTCAACCCACCACAACACGACGACAGAGCGGCGTGGCAGCGCGACCGGCGGCGCTTCGCCGCCTTCCTGACCGCCAAGGACCTGGTCCTGGGCTACACCCGTACTGCCACCGAGGGCGCCGGTCGGCTCGCCGAGCGGCTTCATCTGGATGGGCTGTTCACGATGGTGCGCCGCTCCTACGGCTGGCTGCTCGGCGCTGCCTCAGTGGCTGCGCGCGGCCTGCGGGCACCGGGGGTCCTCGCCGGCCTCGTCTGGGGCCTGTCCACGAATGCCGGGCAGACCCTGGTCGGCAAGGCCGTCCGGGCAGTCAGCACAGCCGTCAGCACCGCCGCCGGTGCGGTCGGGACGGCGGTCGGCTGGACGCTGCGGCTGTTCGGCAGCCCCGGCGCGCGGCTGGCCACCTGGCTCGGCAGCAAGGCGACCGCGGTCACGCAGGCAGCCACCGACCGGGCCCAGCAGCTGAAGAGCTTCAGCGGGCTGCTGCGGCCGCAGAACCTGCCCGCCAAGGCAGTGGGCGCGATCGCCCGGGAACGCCTGCTACGGGCCCTGGTAGGCCGCTTCCTGCCCCGCCCGTGGTCCTGGCTGGTCCAGGTCGTGGCCAACATTGCTCTCCTGCCGACCGCGGTGCTCCGGGACACCGGCACCGTGGTCGCCGGGGTCGTCCCCGGCATGAACCCCACCCCGGCACCCGCGCCGACAGGTAGGACAGCGGCAGCCAGCGCCCCGACGCCCACTGCCGCGGTGCCGACCGTCGTGCCCGCTGAAGGACCGGCAGCACCGGCAACGCCGGCGGCACCGCTGTTCACCGTCGAGGCCGGCGAGCCCACCCGGGACAGCGACCTACCCGAGCAGGCCGTCGGGTTGGAACCGACCCAGATGCGCTACCCGGCGCCCAAGCGGTCGGTGGCCAAGAAGCGCCACTGACCCAAGGCCAGCACGACCAGCACTGCCCGCACCACCTCAGGCCGTCTCCATCCCGGAGGCGGCCTTCGTCATGCCTGAAGGAGAAGATCATGGTGTTGATCATTGGTATTGCTGGGGCCGCGGCCCTGGCGGTGCTGCTCTACAACCACCTGCGTGAGCAGCAACCGGAGCTCGCGACCCTGTCCACCCGGCGGGCGCAGCAGCTCGCTGCGGTCGTGCTGGTGCTGTCCAAAGCCGTCGACGGCGTTATCGACGCCCTGGCCCTCGGGCTGCGACCAGCAGTGTCGCCCTCGTCCAGCGCCTCGTGGCGGGGGCAGCGGCTGGTCGACGTCGACTGGGAGGAGGAGGACGACGATGTCCGGTAGCCGCGACCACCTGCAGGTCGTCGGCGGCCGCCGGTTGCGGGTCCGGCCGCAGCCCCGGATGCAGGTCGCCATCCAGGCGATCTTCGCCGGACCACAGGAGCACCGGGTGTGCGCGATGACCCCGCAGGCCAGCGGCCGCGGCTACGGCCACATCGCCGTCCGGGTCGGCCCGGATCCTGCTCTACCTGGAAGACCGGGACGCCCTGCAGGCGTGGACCACCGCGATCGACAAAGCCGCCGACCTGGCCGACGCGGCCTTCGGACCGGACCTGCCAGAGGCCCGGTACCAGCCAGGCGGCGGCAGGTAGTTGTCAGCCCGGGACCCTTGAGTGGAGGGTCCCGGGCTGCGCCACGTTGGGCAGCGAAGGCGGTGGTAGCTTGCGCTGCGCCTCTAGACGCAACCGTGGTGCTAAGCCCTGAGGAAGTCGGCGGAACAGGTCACGCACTGGACTGCGGTTTTACTCGAACCGGCCGCTATCGCCGCACCCAGCAGAGGGGATACCCCTGCGATCTCAACCCCCTTGTTACCCGCGCGACGCTTGACCCGCCACGTCGTGCCGTTGCAGCGTGGGCAAGCAATCCCTCCCCCCTCTAGCTTCACACCGACTGCTGAGAGCTTCTCTTGGGAGAAGTCCCCCTGCTCATGGCGGCGCTCCATGGCCGCCGCCCTGTATCTCTGCCTTGACTCCTCGGAGGCCACTTGACGGGCGGCTTCCGCAACTTCGTTCTCCTGCTTCCTGTCTTGCGCGCGCTGGGCGGCCTCGCTGATCTCTTGGGCCCTCTCCTCGTCGTAGGCAGCCTGTGACTCCCGCAGGTCCTGTGCCTCGTCCGGCGACAGGCGCGACCAGTAGCGCCGCTCGTCGGAGGCCCGAAAGATCCGGCTCCAGCACTTTCTTATGATGAAGATACCGACAGCCAGCGCGAGCCCCACAGCGCCGAGCACCCAGGCCCCATGACCAAGCGGTCGAAGGGTCAGCCCGACGAGCCAAAGGATTGGCGTCCCGAGCAGAAGTGCAGCGATGCCAAGCATCAATAGGCATCCGTCGCGCGTTTCGCCGCGGCGGCGGTAGGCGGCAACTGCTGGGTAGTTGTCCAGGTTTGGCATGGGCCATCCTTCCGCTGGCGAACGCCGTTGATACTACGGATTCGTAGTCGACGGATGCGTAGCGTGTGAAGATCTTGCGGGGGTGGGCCGCCGAGAGGAGAAGGACAGCGCTCGGCTGACCGCCTTTGGGAACCGCGTCCGGCGCCTGCGGGAGGAACGGGGACTGACCCAGGAGAAGCTGGCGGAGTCGGCCGACCTGCACCGTGCCGAGGTCGGCTTCGTGGAGCGCGCAGAACGGGAGGTAGGCGTCACGCTCGCCTGGCGCCTCGCAGACGGCCTCGGCGTGACACTCGCGGAACTGGTGGAGCCGCTGATCTGATGGTCTGCCAGCCGTCAGCGCCAGGCGTTGCTGCTCTCTCTGGGGCGCCCCATTGGCTGAGCAGGGCGGCCGTTGGTGTGCTTGACGGTGAGCTCTGGGCGCTACCTAGGTCCAGTAGGTCAGGTGCCGTCGGTCGCTGTCGCTGGCGACGTCGGCCTGGACCTTTAGCCTTTGGACGGGCTCGGAGACGCTGAGCCGGGCGTCGTACACCTCGTCCGGCTTCGGGCGGCTTGGTCATCAGGTGCACGATCAGGGATGGTGGTGTCGGCGGGGCCGCAGACCAGTAGCCTGATGACCTGTAGATCGCCGAGGGGGAACGCCTCGCGCAGCAGGAAACCAAGGGGTCCACCGAACTCCTCGGCAAAGCAGGCCTCGCTTCCCCAG
>JAABUZ0100007892.1_pt1 | contig 12713 bp, 22 predicted proteins | sample 5562091 | NCBI WGS metagenome assembly JAABUZ01 (sample SAMN12813069, study PRJNA571459) | rock metagenome | isolation source: Antarctica rocks | place: Antarctica: Victoria Land, Linnaeus Terrace sud | collected 2015-12-21 | reverse complement strand
CAGGGTGGATTCAAGGTCCAAGTGCAACGGGGATCATTGTATCTGGGTTGGAGTAGAACTCTACGAAGTTGAACTCTCCTTTGGGGAGGAAGAGTTCTGCTGGGGCCTTCCAGCCGAGGGTTTTTCTTGGTCTGGAGTTCATTTCCATGGCGATTTGATCGAGTTGTTGTTGAGAGAAGGCGCTGAGGTCTTTGCCTTTGGGGAGGTACTGGCGCAGCAGGCCGTTGGTGTTTTCGTTGATGCCTCGCTCCCACGGGCTGTGGGGATGGGCGAAGTAGACCTTGACTCCGGTCTGCTCGGTGAGGGATTGGTGGCGGGCCATTTCTCTTCCCTGGTCATAGGTGAGGGAGAGACGCATGGGCTTTGGAAGCGGTTGAGGATGGCTGCGAAGCCGTTGGCGACGGTTTCGGCGCGTCCGTCTTCGAGCTTGACCAGGGCGACGAAGAGGGTGGTGCGTTCGACCAGGGTGCCGACGCGGGAACGGTTCATGGCTCCCTTGATGAGATCGCCCTCCCAGTGGCCGGGGACGATGCGCTGGTCGACCTCCTCGGGCCTGTGATCGATGAGGGTCATGGCATCGAGGAAGGCGCGCTGGTGGCGTTCGGGCGAGCGTGCTCCGCGTTGGGGACGGTGGCGGCGCAGCAGCTTGAGAACCTGGGCGCGCAGCTCTCCACGCGGCATGGCGTAGAAGGTGGCGTAGAAGGTCTCGTGCGAGATGCGGACCGGCGTGGGCATACGTGCCAGTGTGGACGCGATCTGAGCGGGACTCAAGTGGCGGCGCATCTGGCTGAGGATGAACTGCCACAGCGGTGTGCCGGGAACCAGCTTGCGTTCGACTCTGGACTTCTGGTGCAGGCGGTGTGCGCGCAGATCGGCGGTCCGGGCCAGATACATGCCGTTGCCCCAGCGGCGGCTCTGGGCGGTGGCCTCCGACGCCCGCTTCCAACCGTTACGCGCCATCTCGCGGGTGATGGTCCAACGTGCGCGCTTGAGTCCGGCGGCGATCGCCGCCGGACTCAAGCCCAACGATAACTGCGTTTGCAGAACAACCCGCTCCTCAAGACACAACTGCCGATAGACGCTCGCCATGCAACATCTTCCTCAAAAGAAAGTTGTTGCACTTGGATTCTGAGTTCAACCAGATTCTTCACGGGAGCGCCCGCACGACAGCGGCAGTGCGTCGAGCGATACAGCATAGTCAAGAGAGCCTAAGGGCGCTGGCCCGGCGGTATGGCGTCAACCCGAAGACCATCGCCAAGTGGAGGAAGCGGAAGCCGAGCAGATGCATGAGAGCGAAGACATGGTCGGTGAATCCGGCTGTATCGGTATAGTGCTCTTCGATTCGCAGGTCGGACTCATGGTGAAGAAGCCCGTCAAGCACATAGGTCGAGTCGCGGACGCCGACGTTGACGACCTTGGAGTGGAAGGGCGCGTATTGGTCGGAGATATGGGTGTAGAAGAGCTTGCCGGGTTCGGCGCCGTACTTCAGGTTGATGTGGCCTGTGCTTTCAGCTCTTCCTCCAGCCTTGAAGCATTGCCCATCTGACGAGGACGTGGTGCCATCGCCCCCACAGCTGAGCAACGGTTGTCGCAGTTGAGCATTGACGAGATCGGCCAGTGCGGCTCCATAAGTCTCATCGCGGATGTGCCATACCTGAAGCCAGGAAAGTTGGCGTAGCTTGCACCGGTGCAGGACTCAGCCATTTTGGTCAGGCCGAGATTGATGGCGTCGGCCAGGATGGTCGTCAGCAAAGGAGTTCGATCCTTGGCTGCATCACCGTCTTCAGATGAGTGAAATGTCGGCTGAAGCCGGTTCATCTGTCTACTTCGAGCAGAAGCTCGGTGATCTTGACGTGCGGCAGCGATGCCGCGACCTGATCGATCAGATATTACGGGGCCGCTAGGCTGTATCGACATATTCACTTCCTCTGCGGTGCTGAATTTGTTGCACTTGGTGGATGGCACTGACGCGATATGAGTTGACGGAGGCGCAGTGGTGGCGCGTTGAGCCTCTGCTGCCTAGACGGGTTGGAACGGTGGGCCGACCTGCCAAGGATAATCGGCGGTTTGTGAACGCGGTGCTTTGGGTGGTGCGTTCCGGCATGCGTTGGGCGGACCTGCCTGGGCGGTACGGCAAGTACAAGAGCGTGCACAAGCGCTTCGTTCGCTGGGCCGAGATGGCAGTGTGGGACCGCATCTTCGCCGACCTGGTTGGAGACCAGAAGAACCCTTACCTGATGCTCGATTCGACCATCGTGCGAGCGCATCAACAGGCGGCCACGGGCCGCAAAAAGGGGGCTCTGAAGACAAGGCTCTGGGGCGTTCCCGCAGTGGCCTGAGCACCAAGATCCACATGCTGACCAACGGCCTGGGCGAGCCCATCGCCTTCCGCCTGACTGCCGGCCAAGCCGCGGAGTATCCAGAAGCCCTGCCCCTGCTGGAGGGCCGCCAGGCCGAAGCCGTGCTCGCTTTGGTTGGTTTGCTTTTCGGTCAAGATTTATAGTCTGGATCAGAGAAGCCGGCCGTCCTCCATGTTCAGGATTCTGTCGGCAACGTCTAGAATGCGGTTGTCGTGGGTCACGAGAATGATGGCTGTGCCTTGTTCATGCGCTAGACTCTTCATCACATCGATCACCTCTCGACCCGTGTGCTTGTCGAGCGCGGCCGTGGGTTCGTCAGCGAGGACGAGCTTCGGGTGGTGTACAAGCGCGCGGGCGATGGCAACGCGCTGCTTCTGTCCACCGGATAACTCTCCCGGAAGCTTGTGGCCATGTTCGCCCATCCCGATATGACGTAGCATTTCGAGGGCTCGCTCCTCACGCTCCTTCCGCGGTGTGCCCTCCTGGACTTCGATCCCCATCGAGACGTTCTGGATGGCCGTCAGGCTACGGTGGAGGTTATGTGCCTGGAAGATGAAACCCAGTTCGCGTCTTACTCGGTAAAGCTACGCCTCGGTGGAATGAGAGATGTCCTCATCCAGGATGATCAGTTGGCCGGCCTGTACCGTGCGCAGGCCGCCACACAGGGAGAGGAGCGTGGTTTTGCCGGATTCGGATGGGCCGGTGAGGATGACGATCTCTCCTTCCGCCACGTCAAGGGCAAGCTCGAAAGGATCTGTTTACGGAGCTTACCTGTGCCATAGAAGTGGCAAAGGTAAGCTCGCGTGGACGGCAGCCTGGCTCATGCGAAGACCTCCGCTGGATCGGCGGAACGGAGTCGTCGAGCGGCGATTACTCCGGACAACATACACAGGATGAACGTGAGCGCGAACACCACCAACATCCGGGAGAAGGGGAGACTGGTCGGAAGTGCCGTACCGAGATGAATGAGCCTCATCAAACCTTCTCCTGCCGCCAAGCCCGGGAAAAACCCCAGGAACGCCAGAATCACACACTCTTCGGCGATAACGCCCACAAGATACAGGTTTGTGAAGCCCATGGCCTTAAAGGTGGCGTACTCGGCGAGATGATCGGTAACGTCGGTCGAAAGGACCTGATAAACCATAACCATGCCAACGATGAATCCCATGACTGTGCCAAGCCCAAAGATGAAGCCGATCGGCGTATGTTTCGCCTGGTAGTTCTTGGCGTGGGCGATGAACTCCGCTTTGGTCATCACCTCGACATCGCCGGCCATCCTGCTCTTCAACATGCGGGCGATGACGACAGGATCTTGTCCGGGCTGAACCTGAAGGAGGCCAAGGGTGATCGAGTTAGGAGATCGGTTAGGAAACAGGTGCAGGAAGGTGCTTTCGCTGCCGATCAGCGTCCCATCCAAACCGAAGGAGGCTCCAAGCGCGAAAGTTCCCGTGATGTACATCGTGCGTCGATTGATCTCAGCTGTAACGATCTGCCCTTCGTTGGTCAGCTCAACCGTTTCTTTGTAGTTGCCTCTGGACAGCCGGTCAAATATCACAGTGTCAGGGCGCTTAAGATCGTCTCGGGCGGATTCTATCTCAGGAAGGTTGACCTCTGGTTTGTCCGGATCGGTGCCGACGACCATCATGGCGCGGCGTTCCTTGTTGAAAGGTGAACGCCAATCCACAAAGGCGAGGTACATCGCCGTGCCACTCGCGATACCTGGCTCCCTTCCGCTTGATACAGCCTTGCACGGGGTATTGTCGCTGAGTTCTGGATGTCCCGAGCTTCAGGACTGATCAGAACGATATCCGTATTCAACATCTTGTTAAACAGCGCACTACTGTCGAGAGCAGCTCCTAAGACACCAAGCTGCATAAACATGAGAAGGTCTGCGAACGCGATGCCTCCGAGCGCGACCAGCAATCGGCCTTTGTTTCCCCTCAGTTGTAGCCAACCGATCGGAGTTTGTTCAAAAAGATTAGCGAACAATCGTCTTAGGCTGGTCATTGCGGTGAGAACTCCACCTTCACTTGAAGGTTAACGAACTTCTCTGCAACGCTTTGAGACTGGGGGTCCAATCGTACTCGTACGATGGCTACGCGAGCATCGGTGTTGGCAGTGGGATCGGTGTTCACGATTTGTTGCCGGCCAATGGATTGTTCGATGAGAACAACCCGTCCGTGCAGTGGGGAAGTGAGCGCTGCACCGGTGATGTTTGCGGCTTGGCCGTCATGTACCTTTGCGAGATCAGTCTCATAAACCTCCGCCTCCACGAAGATCTTGTCCGTAGCGGCCATATCGAGCACGCCCTGATCGCCGATCTTCTCGCCGGGAAAGGTGTAGATATGCAGGATGCGGCCCGCTTGTGGTGCTCGGATATAGCCCTGCTCGACATCTGCCTGTGCACTGTAAAGGGATGCCTCTGCGTTGAGCAAGTCCGTCTTCGCAACTTCTATGTCGACTGGACGCACCTCCTGTACCTGCTTGTATGTCTCTGCTGGCTCTCCTGCAGAGATTGCTCGGCCTGATTGTAAGTATCCAGTCGGCTTTCGAAATCGCTGTCGGATACGATGCCCTGGTCGTGAAGGGACTTGTACCGCTTGTAATCTGCTTCTTGCCTGGTCGCATCCGCTCGCAGTTTCTCAACGGTCGCCTGTTGAGCGCCGATCTGAAACGCCGAGTTCCCGGCGAGCACACGATCGAGCGCCGCCTGCTTTTGCTTGACTTGAGAAGAGGCAACGGCGACGGCTGCCTGAAGACGCTCAATGCTGTCCAACGTTCCAATGATCTGGTTCTTAGCCACTATGTCATTCTGCTGAACAGTGAGCGTTTGCAGTCTCGCTTCTCCGCTCGATGCTGGAGCATTCAGATGAATCACAGCCTGACCCGGGACAATACTGCCCAGTGCCGCAACCGATGGCGGGGCAGAGAAGCCAATGCAGCTGCGTGAACGGCCTGGGCCTTGCGCTGGGTGCGGACCCCACGTGCAATCAAAGCCGCTCCAGCAGTAGCTATCAGAGCTAGGACCACCCAAACGAACCAAGCACGAGACTTACGCTGCACAGGAGCGACGCTGTTTTCAAGGAGTCGAGACTCTACTGACTCCTCCGTAGCCGGAGTGGACTCGACAACGGGTTTTGGGTGGTGTGGCTCGTCGACGACAAACTCAGACATCGGACAGTTCCTTAGGGCAGGTCGCCAGGCATTCGAGTGAACACAGCAGCATGGCCCGGTTACGGATGGTGGCGATAGCACAAACTCAGTCGGGGCGACGAGGGTTATAGCTTAGCGGCCTGCGCCTCACGGCCTTCGTTCTTCGTCAGACGCGTTGAAACATCCTTGGCCACATTGCGCGCGACACTCAGGCTATCGTGATCGCCATATTTTTTCTGATTCAGGTCCTTGGTAAAGACCGCACGCCCCTTGTCGTCGATCACGCTTACATGGACCTTGACGGAGGTATCGCCCACAAAGAAGCCAATCGGCCCGGTCGAGGCACGCAGGGCTTCGTTGCCTTTCTTGAAACCGATCACGGACAGATGCAGGGTTCGCGCGGCACAGCGCCCGCCCACCGGTCCCGCGCCGGCGCGATAGATCGCCTCACTCGGATTGGCTTTCTTCAGCTGCGCCACGGTCTGCTCATACAGTAGAACGCGATACTCCGCAGGCAGAGCGATACCTTCAGAGGTAATCGGCGCGATCAGCAGGCTGTGTGGCGTTCCTTGTTCCGAGCATCCGATGCCTCCATCAGCTGCTGTGTCGACCGGCTGCGATTTCACAAACGGCATCAGCTGCTTTTGCTCGAGAACGCTCCGCCCCCTGGGAACCTCGAATACCGCGCCATGGTACCCGTCGGCCTCCCAAAACTCGACTGTGAGTACATCGACCTTCTTGTGAGTGGCCGCGCCGGTGAGGGGACCCACGCCGAAAACGGGCGTGAGGCGCGCGATCCTGACCGCCGTGCCGCCGGTTGCCACCCGCTCGTCCCCGGTGGACACTGCGGTCATCCGCTCCAAGGGGATCGTCGCGCGAGCGTCTTTCGCGAGAAAGAGCAGGCCGTGCTCGGTGATGCGGAGCTCGCCGCTGCTGCCCGGCTTGATGTTCTCAAGGCCGGCCACGAAGACGGCGGAATCACCGTGCCCGTCATTGGAAGAGGGAGCGTCCGGCGTAGAGGATGAAGGCGACGTGGTCTGCATTTTATCAGCCTGCGCCCCTGCGGGCACACACGACGCGAGGAGAGATGCAACAAAGGTGGCTTGCAGAAGTCGTTCTGAGAAATTCATGGCTGAACCTTTCCGGTTGACATCGAGGGTGAGTACGAGTGAACACATCGGCAACGCCCGGTTATGGCGGCTCGAATACATCTAAATATATTCATACAAAGTGTATGATTGCGAATGTGGCTGTAGCGATGCAAAATGTCAGTCATAATGTAATGGCGTGAAGAAAACCGCAAAACGCGCCGCTGGCCGTCCCTCCTCCTCTGAAGCACCGGGCGTGACGTCTGCGATTCTTCGGGCGGCAGCGAAATCGTTTCAAGCGGACGGCTTCTCCGGCACCACCATGCGAAAGGTTGCACAGCTCTCGAAAGTCACCCCGCAAACCCTTTATGCGCGGTTCGCTGACAAAACCGCACTTTACGAAGCTCTGATGGTCGCCCGCACCGACGAGCTGTTGGAGAATGCCTCCATGATCTTTGAAGACAGTGCAGGGCCGGATCAGGTTCTTCACGCGTTTGGAGAGCACATAGTCTCCACGTTCCTGAACTCCGAAATCCAACGCCTTCATCAGTTGGTGATCGGTGAGGCGAAGGCTTTTCCTGGTCTCGCCAAAATCTTCTATGAAAAAGGACCCAGCCGGAATCGCAAACTCCTCCAGGATTATTTGGCCAGGCAGGTGAAAGTCGGCACCCTGAAGATCGCTCGTGTCGACCTAGCTGGAGAACAACTCGTGGGTTCTCTGCTGGGAGGCGTTATCAGCCGATCTACTTTGTCACAAGATCAAATGCTCAAGGGCCCGGCCGAAATTGTTGTGTGGGTTTCCTATGCGGTGGGCGCTTTTCTTCGAGCCTATCGCTGAAATCTAAGAACCTGTTAAATACTATTCTGCCGGAGGTGCGTCCTAACACCGGGCGGGCGCCACTTCGTGGGGTATTAGGCTTTGCGTGGTGCTCCCGATGGTCGCAAACCCAATTTTGGGTAATGACATACTTGACTCAGCAATCCAAGTCAGGTGTTCTCCCCTAAATGGCACAGATCTGCCCCATATACAGGAATCTTTTGACTGTATAGCAGGAGACCTGAGAGCATCTGGGGTATGGGGGAGTGGCTCAAGAAACGCTTACAGGCACTGGAGGGGAACGTCGTTTACTCCCTCTTGTTTGCAGCGGCCTTGTACATGGTAGCTCTCGGGCCTGTTGTAGTGTTCCGGGCATGGCTACACAGACCAGTCACCAATCTAGGCATGGCCTGTTGGTCGTTTACTCCCGTGCTTATCGGGCTAGTGGCTTTACTGGTCTACCGTTATTCAAAGCCAAAGATCCACATCCTTGTTACGTCCTCAACCAACGGGGCAGGATCTGTATATCAGCACTTGATCGTACAGAACCTTGGTTCAGCGGCTTCGTTCAGGGCCGAGTGCGAGATTGTAGAGGGCCACTACCTAGTCAATGGTTTTAGAACTGGCCGCTTCCGGCTCGGGTGGGATGAAGGGACAGACATAACCCTTCTCTTGCCCCATGAGGCTACCGGGAAATTGCTTATCTCAGAATACAAGAGCATCGACAAAGCCGGTCCTTTGTCAGCAATAAGGTTCCTAGAGTGCTCGGGAGGTAAAAGCATTGAACACACATCAGGCCCGTGGAACGAGCACCCGCATGAGTTACTGCCTCGTTTTGTTTTCGATGTGTTTTTGTTTGCCGACAAAGTTGATAAGCCTTGCGTGAAACGATACCGCCTATTCCCTAAAAGATATAGCGGCCCGTTGGTGCTTGAGGAGGTTTTGCATGAAAGCTAGTGAAGAGTTCCGCACCTTCGATAAGGCGATGGACAAGATTCTGTCCGTCAAGCCAGAGGAACTAAAGAAGCGTCTAGCGGCTGCGAAGCAGGCTAAGATGGGCAAGAGATACCCAAAGGGTGAAAAGTTTCCCACCACAGGTTGATGGTCTGTGGTGGGATGTAGGGGCCACTAGATAAGAGGCTTTGCGTAGATAGCCGCTGGCATTGCTGGCAGGGGCTTGACCGTTGCAAGTAGCCGCTTTACTTCGGCCATTGTTGCAATCAGTACAGGGTGATTCACTGAGTACATAGTGTGGTATCCATTCTGGTTCCAAGAGCGAATCTTGGAACCAGACCCATACTACGCTTTGCCTGTGAGTTGGCTGTACGTCAATCTCTTGCCCTGAACCTGAGTTACAGCGAGAGCGAAGCGTCCCGAATCCCCAATGTCCTTCCGGTTGTTGTAACGGAAAGCCTGTTCATCAATGTAGCGGAACAGGTGGAACGGACGAACACTGACATAGGTTCCATTCAGACCGCGTTTCAACAGACTCCAGAAGTTCTCCAGACCATTCGTGTGGATGTGACCACGGACGTACTGTTCGGCGTGGTTGATGACGTTGTGGACATAGGCCCCATCCAGACCACGATAAGACGGTAGCTCATCCGTGATGACCTCAGCACCAGCCGCTACCCGGTCGAGGACGTTCATCTGAAGGTTCATGGCCGAGCGGTCTGCAATCACGCCCGCCTTGACCTTGCCGCCACGTTCTAGCAGCCCCATCACGATCACCTTGCCGGAGCCGCCTGTACCAGTGATGGCAACCTTACGCTTGGAGAGATGCATATTGCGAGCCTTACCGCCAATGAACGTCTCATCCACTTCAACCTGCCCGGTCATTAGGTTGCAATCCTCATCCTGCATAGAGAGGCGAATCCGATGCAACATGAACCAAGCCGTCTTCTGGGTGACCCCAATGTTGCGTGCAATCTCGTAGCTGGAGATACCATTCTTGCAATTCACCACCATCCAAGTGGCCGTCAGCCACTTGTCCAAGCCGATTGCACTGTCCTCGTAGATGGTTCCAACCTTGATAGAAAACTGGCTCTTCGGGTGGCGGGTCTTGCACTGCCACACTCTACGGGAGGGCATGAACTTGGCACCAGCGGCCTCACAGTGAGGGCAGACCACAACCCCATCTTTCCAACGCTTTGCCGATAGGTACGCAATGCAGTTGTCCTGATTAGAGAAGTAAACGATGGCCTCTTGCAATGTCTTCAGCGTGTCCATGAGCAAACTGTACGCTCAAGTTGCTGCTGAGTCAAGTATGTTATTACCCAATTTTGCGCCGACCAACGGAGGATGTACTAAGCTTTTCCCGCCACGACTATGGATACGCGTCACTAAGTGACCGCACCACGCGTAGTGGGCCCGTCCGGCAGGACACCCTCGGAGTTTTTAAACACGTTCTAAGGGGCGGGGCGGTTGAGCCCGACTATCAGTCCCGATAGTCGGCTTCTCGGGACCGGTTCGTCAGCATGCATTCCGCTTGCCCCCTCGAATGCAGAGCCCTGCATTCACAGATGAAAGAGCGCCTCAGCATTCCCATGGGCGATCTTCTCCTTATCCTGCTGGCTGATAGGCAGCCCTTTCCAGATACTCCCGTGCGCCCGTAAGGGTCAGGTATGGATAATCGATCGAATAAATGATCCGATCGGCGCCAAGTACCTTGTGGATGAACTCAAAATGCGGCAGATATAACATGCCGCTAGGTGTCACGTATACATGCAACTTATACGTGTCTGTGATGCTGCGGGACAGCCCCGTCGCGTCTTGAGGCATGGCATCGTCAAGCCGCTGAAGATAAAACGGGACCATCTCTCCCCAGTGTCCGCTGATTACTTGCAGGTTGGGGAACTTCTCAAACCTGCCAGACAAAATCATGCGGAGCACTTGTACGCCCGCTTCGTTATGCCAGCCCCAACCGAACAGCGACAGGCGCGCGGTCACTTCTTGATTCAGTCCGCCATAGTAGAGTTTCTGGACCTGCGGCAGAGGAAGGCCGGGATGCACATAGAGGGGCACCTTCAATTCATTCAGCTTGGCCAGAACGGGTTCATAGCGTTCGTCATCAAGAAAGGTGTCTCCGGGCCGCCCTTGCAGAAGTGTGCCCTGCAAACCCAACCCCTTCACAGCACGCTCCAACTCTGTCGCGGCTGCTTCCGGCTTCTGCCATGGTAGCGTCGCAAAGCCGCCGAAGCGTGTCGGATGGGCCTGTACCGCTTCCGCCAACCGGTCGTTCGCGGCACGTGCTAAATCGAGAGCCTGATCGGCCGGCGCCAGTTGCGTCGAACTGGTATAAGACAGGATCTGCAGATCGATACCGTACTTGTCCATTGCGGAGATGCGACCTGCGCTCAAATCTCGCGCCAGCTCTATCGCCGGCTTCATTGAAATCAAGTGGGGTCGGTCATCGGTGGGCTCCGTCTTGTCCTCGATACGACTCCCCCAACCGGGTATGTAAGGGCCTTCGGCCATCACCGCCTGCTGCGTTGCTTTGTCAATCGCAGCGTCCACCGTATGTTCTTCAATGCAAACGAGTTTCATTGAATCCTCCTTAAGAAAGTGGGGCTTAGGCGCAAACCGCTGCCATTGACGTGAGTGCGCGTGTTTCTATCTCAATTCTTCCTCTCGGCCATGCGGCGCATTGATTGCTGAACGCTCTGTTCGCTGTTTGAGGAGGTGCACAGGCCGTCATCAAATGATCTCCGAAAGCTAAAGTAGTGAAGAGCAATGTTCGGATTACTAAGGCTTGCCTGTCCCGGCCTTATTCGTGGTGGGGCGTGCCAGGATGAACTCACGAGCGAGGCTGACAGCGGCCCGTCCTGCGATGCCGATAGCCGTGTTTGTGAACACGAGTCCTGGGCCGCGATCCGCATGAGGATAGTAGGCGTTCGAAATGGCCCCAGCGGTCAGGTCACCAAGCAGGTACGAGTAATTCGGTACGATATTGCCCCGGTCTCCCGAATCACCACTGCAAAGCTGATCGCGTGGTAGAAGCGTGACTTGAACATACCAGTCCCCTGGTAGAAGTAGCGGGGGTCCTGATGGAAAATGGATGGGAAGACAGCGTGACTCAGGATGTCGCTGAAGAGGCCGTCGCCGTACAGAGCTGCATAACGTTTGCCGTATCCCGCCGCACCCTGACCATAACCTTTGAAGCTGTTATTGGCCTGTTCGATTCCTGCGCCTATGCCTGTACCCACAAAGCCTACCGGATCGAACGTGTCGCGCAGCGCTAGGGAGTACTTCTGCTTCGAGCTCAGCGGTACTGGGTTCAACTCATAGCTCGTGTAGAAATTCGGAACGAAACCCAGCACCCGCTGCTTTTCGGCAGCCTTGATCTGAGCCTCGGCAACCTCTGTATCGTTTGCGTTTACGGTTACTTCTGTATCGGACGACGCTATGGTCAGAGACGCATCTGGCACTGCAAAGGATTGCTGATCGGTAAGGATAATCTGTTGTGATACAAAGGTCGCGAAACCTTTGCTCTTGATCACCACGCGAAAAGTTCCAGCCGAAAGATTTTCAAACCCGTATTCCCCATGAGTCCCGGAGGCAGCTTCCCGAAGGTTCCGTCCAGTCGCATCGACCAGACTTACGGTGGCACGCTCCACCGCAGCACCACTCTGGTCGACGACAATGCCTGCAATGCTCGCTGTGCCGATTGCGGCTTGCTGAGATTGCTCCACTGCAAGCGACGAGCTGGGAGCATCGGGCAGCATGGCAAGCGAGTTCATACTGGAGCCAGACTGCTGTGCCTGCCCATCAGGCTTGCTTATTGTGATCGGCCCGCTCAGTCCCGACCGAGAGCCACTTGAGGCTCTGACGATTTTTGCAACACAGTTGGTAGCGATGATGAGCATGCCGGACACCCAGAAGCTACATCGTCTGGTCATCGCCGGCAGTATCGAGTCGCCAGAGCTGGGTAGGCTGTTCTGGGAAGCTGGACCAGGCCGTGGCTTCAAAATCATCGCGACCTACCTCGAGCAGCAGAAAGTTATAGGTAAGCTGGCCATTGACGATGTCAATCGTGACGCAGGAATGCTGATTGGTATGTTGGTGGGCGGAATCGCGCTCAGATTAAATCTTGGAACGCCCGCCATGACCCAAACTGTAGAGGAGCAGGAGGCGTGGGCAAGTCAGACGGTCCGGCAATTTCTTCGGCTGATCCCTAGAGGCTGTTATGGCTTTCATGCGAGGGCTTTGCACATGCGTGTGACCATGATGGAGGCGAAGGCGATGTAGTGGAAGTTTTTGAGGCTGGTGTCGAGCCGTTCGTAGTCTCGTGCTAGG
>JAABUZ0100007888.1_pt1 | contig 12717 bp, 8 predicted proteins | sample 5562091 | NCBI WGS metagenome assembly JAABUZ01 (sample SAMN12813069, study PRJNA571459) | rock metagenome | isolation source: Antarctica rocks | place: Antarctica: Victoria Land, Linnaeus Terrace sud | collected 2015-12-21 | reverse complement strand
CGTAGTGCGCTTATCTGTTCGGGTTCTAAACTACTCGTTGGAAAATTGTCGAGCACGATCACGTCAAAGTTGTTGAGGACCGTGGTACGTGTGGGGAGTGTGCTGGCATTGAGAAAGGTAAAGTCCACTGGTGTCTGTTGCGGCGGCAAGTTTAAGCTTTTCAGGACATCAAATCCCTTTTGCTGATCTGAAAGGATGCCGATGGTAACGGTGCTCGGATCGGGCGGATTGACCATTTTTGTGCGCGCACGCATAATCTGATTATGAGTGTCTATAAGCTCAACTATAATACCTCCTGGTAGGAGTGGATCGACGCTCAAGGGAACATAGATCGTTCTCTGCAAGCTCTTCCCATGTGCGAGCTTAATTGGTGTTGAAAATGTCTGTGGTGACGCTGCCATATTCTGGCCCGCTCCATTGGCATTGCCGTTGTAGGTCTCAGCCATAATACTGCCTGAGAAATCGCTTTTTCCATTATTGGTGACGGTAGCAATAATCGGCATCCAGGCACCTTGCTTCAATACCGAGTGGAAGCCAATGTTTATCTGGAGATCGAATGTATCGATCTGGGTAGCGGCAGTTGCTGGCCAAGAGAAGGCGAACGCGGCAACCATCAGGCTGATGAGCGGAAGGCAGGCTTTGAGTAGAATAATTCTAGCTCTGCTATAGAATGCATGAGTGCCAGGCATATGCAATGCATCTTTCTGCTGATCCCTAGAGAACCTGTCACCTAAGTAATGTACATGCCGACTATGACGGAGTTAAGAGGATGGCGATCGATATTTCTTTTGAGCACGTTTTTCCTACTCAAAAGGGTACAGCAAAATAGCATTTTTGGCACGTCTTTGTACGTATTCCGAAACTACATAAGCGCATGCTATAAAACGTCCAGGCGCTTTTCTTCTGTCTGGTGTTGCAGTGCCTCAATTGTATCTGCTGATAGCTCTCCTCGATTGAGTGGGTGCATGTAGTGATCCATTGCCAGCCACAAGCTGCGGCTATGCGGGAAGAAGAGAAACGGCAGCAGCAGTGCTAATGGTGCTCCGATTACCAGCACTGGCAAGATGGGTATGCCTGGGTTTGCCGCCAGTGGCAGCGCGAATGCCGTGACCAGCAGTTCGCTGACCACCAGGTTAATGGCCATCGAACTGGTAAAGTAGCCCTCTTCGCGCTCAAACGTAAAGTGGCAATAAGGGCATTGCTTATTCATTTTTAGCAGACCCGAGAACAGTTTGCCTCTTCCACAGACTGGGCAGCGCAATAACAATCCTCGCATCAGAAGTGTTGTAAGTGTATTCATTCCAGCTCTAGAAACTTTCTTTTGTCAATTATGTTTGTATCATAGTATACCATATTCTATACTAGTCACCAGTCATGTAGGAGGTAGGCTCAGGATATGTATAAAATTCTATCATAAAGTAATCTGTTATATTTATAGGTATGTGATAGCAGCTTCGGAGAGATATATGTACGCTCAGTTGAGACGCTCCTTGCGACTGTTGGCCCACTCTCTGCGGGAGACAGGCAACATTCTCCGCAAGCGCCCGGTTGATGGGCGTGATATTGTGACAACGTTCTTGTGGTGAAAGTTCATGCGTGCGGTGTTTCACCGGGGCTATGTGCTTGCATCCGGCCTCTATTTCGTTATCAGTGCTCATCTATCCGCTTCCCAGATCGTCTTCCTCGGCACGGTCATGTCAATCATATTGTTGCTCTCGGACATCCCTGCTGGTGTCTGGTCCGACGCAATCGGCCGCAAGTGGCCGCTGGTAATCGGACAGATGTTGCTGGCCGCTGGTATGGCGATGACCGGCGTTGTGACTGCGCTTCCATTGATCATCGTGACGCAAGTCTTCTGGGGATTAGGATGGGCCTTCTTGACTGGTGCAGACACCGCGTGGGTCACCGACGAGTTCGATCAACCCCATCAGATCGCCCAAGTGTTGACGGCGAGTGCCCGTTGGGAGCTTGCAGGGGGGGCGACAGGGATGGTTGTATTCGGTGTGCTTAGCTGGGCAACGAGCCTGGCGATAGCAATTGTGGTTTCAGGCATCGCTATGGCACTTCTCGGACTCTTCGTCGCAGTGCGGTTCACCGAACGCAACTTCATACCCACACGAGAGAAACGCTGGAGTGCGTCGCTCTCAATCTTCCGGCTCGGAGTGAACCTTTCACGCCACGATCACGAGACTCTGCTTGTCTTTGCCGCGACAATGCTCATTAACGGTGCCGCTCTCGTCGAATGGCTCTTTCCCAAGCAGCTTGTGAATCTTGGCTTCCCGAGTGATCCTATTCTGTGGTACACTGCGCTTGGAATTCTCTCCTCAGCGTTGGGCGTCGTTGCGCTGCGCATCGTCGAGGCGCGCAGCGATGGTGTGGGTGCCGCTCGACACATGTATGCGCTCGCTTGCTTCATCGGTGTGCTCGGCCTGATCGTGCTGTCCGAGGCCCCTAATGCTATCATCGGCGGCGTCGGTGTGCTACTAGTGAGCGGCGTCGCGTTCAACGTCACGCGGACGGTCAGCGTGATCTGGGTGAACCGGCGCACTATGAGCGAGGTGCGGGCGACTGTGCATTCGTTCCTTTCCCAAGCCGAGTCCATTGGTGAGATCATCGGTGGGTTTGCGCTTGCCGTCCTCGCCCAGGCCGCAGGCATTTCGATAGTGCTCATAGCCTCGGGTGTGCTCATGGCATTCACCGGATTGATGGTGGCTCGGTCGGGCACTGACAGAGCGATCCCTGGCTCACTGTGAGTTCGCTGGTGCAACATTGCTACGAAACCTGGCTCTCTCGCCTCTGCACGCTTTAGCAGTGCATGCTTCTGGTCAGCTTTAAAAGTCAAAAACCATAAATATATTTCGTGGTATACAATCTGAAAGAAGTGGCTCTACGAGATCTTTACAAACGGTGAAGAGGATGCCAGAAGCTTCTCTACCTTGTGCAGATCGCGTATCGCCTGGCAACTGGTAAAAACTTGATGCGCCTCCTGCAGATATTCTATGCCCCGTGTATAATTCGCTTCTACCGGTTGCTTGAGTAAGTCTCTGCCATAGCTGTGTAGTGTGCGGCCATATTCTCTGTGCAAGTCAAAGTGGCGGGCGTAGTGCAGGGATTGCTCAAAATGAAGGGCGGCCTGCCCTTGATTATTTCTGGTGGCGAGAATAGTCCCCAACAGTCGCTCTATTCTAGGAAGCAGCCAGGTAAGCCCGCGCTGTTGGCTCTTTGTGCGTAGCAAAACAACCTGTTCATACAGGAGTTCGTGCCTATCGAGGAGCCAGCTTACCTCAAGCAGCGCGAGGCAACCTTCGAGATGTATCTCTGCATCGATGCCTTCGAAGGATAGGGCATGCTCTAGTGTTCTTCTGGCTCTCTTCAAGAGATGGATGTTGGTCTCATCAAAAATGCCCGCATCACTCTGTTCGGTGAGAAGTGTGGCTTGGATGAGTCGCATATTTCCCAGCGTAATGAGGACATAGCCAATATAGGGAACAAGGTGCAGACGTCGAGCGAGAAGCAGGGCAGAATGGAGGATGCTCTGTGCCTGTAATATTTTGCCCTGTTCAGCCAGGAGTAGAGCAAGGTAGGGAGAAAATAACACTTTCCCCATCAGTCCATTACACTGCTCAACCAGCATGATCGCATGCTTAAAGTGATCCTCCGCTTTGGCGAGCTGACCACGGCGCACGGCCAGTATCCCTGAGTTTCCGATGATATAGGCGACCAGCAGAGAATCTCCAACATATTTTGCATCTTGCAAGCCGCGCTTGAAAAAATCTTGCGCCTGAGCGAAATCTGCGAGCCTGAGATAAATATCTCCGATATCGTTATAGACAATCGCCACATTTCTGCGACGACTGTGCTGTTCATAGATCTTCAGCGCTTTGTTCAAGTAGACGAGAGCTTCTCCATATTGTCCCGAAGAATTGATAATTCCTGCAAGGTGATAATAGGCATGTGCCATACCGACTTCGTCTCTCACGAGCATACGTTTGATGGGTGATAGCGTGTCTACCGTCTCGACTTCTGTTTCCTGTTGTTGTAGCATATCTTCAAAGAGTGAACATGCCCGCTGTGCGAGTATATTCGCTTGCGCATGAAAACCCTTGCGCCAGTAGACATAGCTTTGTTGTAAGTAGGTGTATGCCCAGGCACCTCCATCCGGAATTGCGGCACTATTCAGGATCTGTTCTGCTTGCGCACAATGCTGTAATGCCTGCTCCATCTCTTCCCGGTTATACCATGTGCGCGCCATATGAAACTGGAGCAGTGCTTGTAGTTGTGCATACATAGCCGTCTCGCCGAGGGCAGGCAGATGCTGGCGATAGATCGTCAGAATCTGCTCGTAGACCTGGCAAGCCTCCTCTGGACGATTCAGGACTCGTAAGCATTCAGCCAGATATTCTTGTAGAGATGCAACATGGAGCTGCTCTTCGGATGGAATCTGTAGTTGTTTTTGTAGATACTCCTGGAGGTACTCAAGAGCCTGCCGGTAGTATCTTTCCGCATCGGAATACGCCGAAAGCTTATATGCGCGCAGTCCCGCGAGTTCTGCGTACTGCACTATCTGTTTAGCCTCACCTCCACCCTGAATCAGGTGATGAACGATCAGCGACGCCCCTTCTTCCTCGTTGTGTATATAGGACTCCTGCAAGATCTGCCCTGCACGTCGATGGAGGAGAACACGTCTGGCCGCAGAGATATTGTCGTACAAATGGTGCAGCAAGAGTGGATGCCAGAAGTGATAGGTGATGTTCGTGCCATTTCCTTGCTCCGTGAGTATTTCGGCTTGCTGCGCCTCTTCCAGTAAGAGTAATGTAGCTTCTCTACCGGGTGTTACTCCATTTTTTGCCTGCATCAGACCGATAGTCGGGAGCGAGAATGCTACTCCCAGCACTGCGGCGGCGCGTAAAATAGATAAGCAATCTTTGCTGATCCTGCTCAGTCTCTGCGCCAGCAGGTCACTGATTGTCTGCGGCAGTGTCCAGCGTTGGCTCTGTACATCTTGTCTGTACTCCTCCTGTCTGGTCTCCACTGCGCGCACTAATTCTTCTGCGAAGAAGGGATTGCCAGCTGCAAGATATTGAATGTGCTGAAGTGTCTGTTCGGGTACGTGTGCTGCAAAGGCCGCGATCTGATCGTCGGTAAGTGGAGCGAGCTACAAAGACTCTACAAGCCTTTCTCTCTTTAACTGCATCAATTGAGTGTGCAGAACATGCTCCGCTGGTAACGTCGTGTTTCGGTAGGTTGCTACCAGAAGAAATGGGAGATCGACAACATGACGACAAAGATAGGCGAGAAACTCACAACTGCTCTCGTCCGCCCATTGCAGATCGTCCAGAACGATCAGAACGGGTCCGTGTTCGCTTATAAGCAGGAAGAGGGAAAGCATGGCATCCCATAATCGGTCCTGGTGGATGGAAGTAGGAAGTTGTTCGTTTGGTAAGAGAGATGTCAGTTCTGGTAATAAGTTGCTGAGGGCTTGGATGAGGGAGACGCTCATCTTTTGTTCTAGCTCTTGCCAGAATCCATATTCCATCGCTCGCCGCAGAACATCGATCCACAATTGATAGGAAGCCCGCTCCTGCACATAAGATCGGCTCCATAAGAGAGACCAGTCGCGCTTCTGAGCTTCACGCCGGACCTCTTCAGCTAGCCGCGTTTTGCCTATACCCATGTCTCCACAGAGTAAATAAAAGGCGGAACGTGATGGCATCACCCAGGACTGTGGCTCCGGTATCTCGCTGGTTGTTGCTTGGAATTGGGTACGCATCTCCGTCTCAAGCAGTGCCTGTTGCAGCCTGGAAAACTCCTGTTCTCTTCCAACTAAAGGATGTGTCTGTGCACGTCTGGTCATCTCTTCGAGTGAGCTGATATTCACCTGCTGCTTTGCACGCTTGCTCATACTTGCCGCCTTTCGTCATGCGAACTGAGTTTGGAGTCGTATAATAAATAAATCGTCCAGCGTGGGAGTATACCGCACTTTTGAAGCATCCTCAACTTGTCAGGACCATAGTAGTACTGCTCTGGCACAGCTCGTCTTACGGGTCCCGCGTAGCGACAATCCCTTGCGGTTGTCGTCCTCGCCCCGCTTGAGAGGCTCATCCACCACGACAACCGCAAGGGATTGTCGCTACGCGGTCGGAGTCACGTGACGTAAGAGGGCAAAGGATTGCGAGCATACAACATGATACAGCCAAACGTAAATAGAGCGTATAATGGAAGACAAAAAGGTAAGACTGGTGTCTTTTGTAGTGTCGGTATGTGTCCGGAGAAAAACATATATTGCTTATCGAAAACCTGAGTGCGGGGCACAGTCGTGAGAGCGACGTTGGTTTTCGTATAAGATCATAGCGGTGTTTTTAGGAAAGGCAGTGTGCACTATGCTCCCTTCAAATGGCAATGATCAGCCTCTGTGGGAACCCTCAGAAGATGTAAAGCGACAAGCAGCCGTGACACAGTATATGCAGTGGCTCATCCGCGAAAAGGATCTTCACTTTCAGACGCGTGAGGAGCTCTGGCAGTGGTCAGTCACGCACCTGGAAGACTTCTGGTCCTCGCTATGGACCTATTTTCAGATTAAAGCCTCAAAGCCCTACACGACGGTCCTCTCCACTCATAAAATGCCCCGTGCCTCCTGGTTTGTAGGGGCCGAGCTCAACTATGCCGAGCATGTCTTTCGGAACGCGACCTCTCAACAGCCCGCGCTGATTTTCCGCTCCGAGCGTCACTCGCACCTCGAGGTTTCGTGGGATGAGTTGACGCAGAAGGTTGGGGCCATCGCTTCCTCCTTGCGATCTATGGGTGTACAGAGCGGAGATTGCGTCGTCTCGTATATGCCCAATATTCCTGAAACGGTAATCGCTTTTCTGGCTTGCGCGAGCATCGGCGCGATCTGGTCGAGCTGCTCGCCTGATTTCGGGACGAGTAGCGTCATCGACCGCTTCAAGCAGATCGAACCGAAGGTGCTCTTTGCGGTAGATGGCTATCAATACGGTGGAAAAGGCTTTGACCGGCTTCCCGTCGTTGCAGAATTGCAGCAGGCGCTGCCCACACTGCAAAAGACAGTGCTGGTGCCCTATCTGAATCAGCAGAACGGAAATGTGCAGCTTCCCGATACTGTTTCCTGGCAGGATGTATCGCGCGAGCCAGCCGAGCTTGTCTTTGAGCAGGTGCCCTTTGAGCATCCTCTCTGGGTCCTTTATTCCTCCGGCACTACCGGCTTACCGAAAGCGATCGTTCAGGGACACGGCGGTATTTTGCTCGAACACATGAAGAGCCTTATTCTCGATCTCAATGTGGGAACTGGTAGCCGCTTCTTCTGGTTTACTACCACAGGCTGGATGATGTGGAATCTGTTGATAGGCGGGCTGTTGGCGAAAGGCGTGGTCCTGCTCTACGATGGGAGCCCAGGCTATCCAAATATAGAGACTCTCTGGCGCTTTGCTCAGGATACTCAGATGACGCTCTTAGGCACGAGTGCTGGATATATTATTACGTGTATGAAGGCGGGCATCGAACCTGGGCAGAGCTTTGATCTCTCAAGCTTGCGCGGCCTGGGTTCAACAGGCTCTCCCTTGCCACCAGAAGGATTCCGCTGGCTCTACGAGCATGTCAAGCACGACCTCTGGGTGGCCTCAGCCAGTGGTGGTACTGATGTCTGCTCCGCCTTTGTGACTGGTTCAATCGTGCTTCCAGTCTATGCAGGCGAGCTGCAGTGCCGCTCTCTAGGGGCGCGCGTAGAAGCCTTTGATGAGCAGGGGCGGGCGGTGATTGACGAGGTGGGTGAGCTGGTGATTACCGAGCCTATGCCCTCGATGCCCCTGTTCTTCTGGAACGACCCCGATGACAAACGCTATATTGATAGCTACTTTGAGATGTTTCCTGGCGTCTGGCGTCACGGCGACTGGATCAGAATCACGCCCAGAGGCAGCGCCGTGATCTCGGGCCGCTCAGACTCGACCATTAACCGTATGGGTATCAGGATGGGAAGCAGTGAGATCTATCGCGTTGTCGAAGGGCTTCCGGAGATTCTGGATAGTCTAGTTATCGGCGTTGAGCTTCCTCATGGTCAATATTATATGCCTCTCTTTGTCGTGCTACGCGAGGGAGTGGAATTAGACGATGCGCTGAAGGCGAAGATAAAGAGCGAGATACGTGCCCACGTCTCTCCTCACCACGTTCCTGATGATATCCAGGCCATTCCAGAGGTGCCACGAACATTGAGCGGAAAGAAACTTGAGGTTCCAATCAAGAAGCTATTTATGGGCGTACCCGTTGAGAAGGCGGTGAGCGTGGATGCCATGAGTAACCCTCAAGCCATCCAATACTTTATCACTGCCGCGCAACAGGTAGCTGCTCGCCGCTTATAAGCTGCACATACGGTCGCACATTCATTTTCATACATTCTCCTTTTTTACACCTTATGGGCGGAGCCCATAAGGTGTAAAAAAGGAGAATGTATGAAAATGAATGTGCGACCGTATGTGCAAGTAGCTATTACGCTGTTGGCTGGGCTATCAACCGTTGGCGGTAACGGTGCTGGAACCAGACGCAGACGGCGATGATGGCGAGTGGGGAAGAGCCAATAAGCCAGGCGAGCCACGGTGCCATAGCTCCTGGCGCTCCAGCTGTGACAGGAATGCTAGCCTTTCCTGCACCCTGTCCTCCCTCCACCTGGATGATAATATTCCATGCCCCCCGTACTGGAATATGAATGCTGCTTTTCAGTGTCCCCTTATTGTCTCCAGTCGGGGAGAGCGGAGTGTGCAAATCAACTCCGTCCGTTCCCAGCCCAGGACTTGTGATGACCTCGCCCTTGAGCTGTAATGGACCATTGTGCGGCCTGACAATCACATCAAATGCTTGATCGACGAAGGGTGGATCTTGCGAGAGGCTCACATCGATGGCGTATGGCCCTGCCGCTACCGTCTGCGTGCTCGCTGGCTGACTCTCGGCTCGCACGCTTTTAGGCGTGATAATAAGCAACAGGAGAAGTGCCAGCCCCATGCTGGCTGCGATTCTCAAAAACGTTTGCATACAACTTTTCCTCCCCTCAACGTTTGTTCCAGCGCCAGATGTCGCCAAAGTCGGCTCCTAACAGCGCTCCCAGCGCCCCCGCAATAAGTGCAATTCCTATGGATAGTGTGACGATTAGTGTAAGCTGGGGAGCGGGAATCGCAATGCCTGGCTCCGGCAAGAAGACTGGTGCAAAACCGGTATAGGTGCGTAGGAGAAGTGGTGCAAGTAAGAGCGTTGAGGGTGTAATGATAATACCGAGCAGTGCTGTCCAGAGCAGAGTACTATTCGTTGTGCCGCTGCGTTTGCGCATTCGATAGGCGACGAGGTCAATGATGATGGATGAGATGATGTACATGAGGGGCAACAGGGCGTAGTCCCAGCCGAAATAAGGGATTTTACCAGGAATGCGATAGAGCGCTGTGTGTTGCCCAACTGCTGCACGAATAGCCCAGGGCACGAATAATTCAACTATGAGTGTATGGAGTACGAGGAGGAGCGTCAAGAACGTGGCAGCGCCAGGCTTCTGGAGCGCGCGCGTTACAGCTACAAAGCAAAAAGCACCTCCCATGACGAGAGGTAATGGATAGGTGGTGATGTGCATCGTGCCAATGGTGATAATTGGAAATTGAAGAAAGCCTGTCAGGACAAAATTCATAAAGCTTGCTAGCGTCAGGATGATACCCAATTCTAGCATGCTTAGACCGAAATACCGTCGTACCGGTTCTTTCTCAGAACGCTGAATGGCCGCCTCTGATGCAAAGACATAGACCATACCCAGTATCCCTATCAGTCCTCCTGTGATGCCCATCAGATGAAAAGGAGCCCACAGAGCAATGTCTATTCCGTATAATTCATGCCAGTAGTTATCCAGCGGTGCGGCTATCAACGACAGGAGTGCGCCGAAGCCCAGCACACAAAAGCCGAGCGGCGCGTGAAAAAAGCCGAAGATGGGCATCGTCGAGCTATCATCCACTCCTGGCACATGCCGACGATAGCGCACGGTCTCGAAAAGCACAATTGCCAATGCCAGCAGCCCGGCACCGGCAACGCATGAGTAGATAAGTGTATGTGGTGGTGTCCAGAACTGATCTCGACCAATATACGCATGCCACTCTCTATCCCACACCGCGCCCAATTCGCCCTGTAAAAGGAAAAAGAGGAGAAGCCACGCGCTTACGCGACGCAGCTTCCTTTCTCCTACTGTCACTCCACTCCGTACTCTTGATCCAGGCGTAACCGATGGTAGCGAATGGATCTCTGATTGAGCCATAAGTAGTTCCCTGTTCTCTATGCTTAGAAGAATTGACTGATTTGATTGTAGACTGCTTTGATGTTTTGCGGCGTTCCGCTGTACTCTTGACCTCCCGTTGCATTTGCAATCTGTGTCAGTGCCTTCGTATCGGCATCTCCTCCGTAAGCGATGGTAAAGACTTTGATACTGTTCCCCGCGTTTTCGCCTTGCGCTTGAATCTGTGAGACGAGTCGATCTTGATTAAGCTGGCTGGCATTGTCCATACCATCAGTGAGTACGACAACAGCTTTGATGTCTCTAGTTTTCGTCTCTTTGACGGACTGGACCTGTTCACCTATTGTATCAAAGAGTCGCGTCTCACCTCCTACTGCGATGTTATCAATTTTTTGGAGCAGAGCCTGTCGTTGAGGACCAAGAGGTGCAGTCGGCGCGATAACATCTGCCTGGTTGCTAAAGACGGTCAGTCCCAGTTGATCCTGGTCGGCAAGCAGATTCGTAAACTCCTTGAGTCCTTGCTTGGCCCCTTCTAGCTTGGTGACACCGCCAATATCAGCGTTCATGCTTCCTGAGCGGTCGAGGATGAGCATGACATCGACTCGTCTCCGTTGTTGCTGCCAGCTACTAAGCACGGATTGGACAACATTTGCACCTGGAACCTGTAAAAGTGTTTTGGGCTGGCTGGCATCAACTCCGTGTGCAGCATCAAATGGAGCCGCGAGTCCAACCTTGCTATTGGCAGGTCGGAAGCCGTACTGCAATGCCTTCTGCTGCTGTGGCGTATCGAGCAGAAAGTTTTGGAATGCTTGCGCCGCCGCCTTTTTCTCAGGAGTTACCCAGTTTCCCTGTAATATAGTATAAGGATGATCGCTAAAAAATGTACCTTCTTTGGGATAGATGGAGACAACCGGAAAGGCCAGATGCGGATATTTCTTCCCTGAATTCGCCTCAATTACCAGGCTCTCGTACATAACTGTTGCGCTCAGGTATCCCGGACCGTTGCTAAACATTTTATCGGCGAAGAAGCCTGTACTATCCCCATAGTGAATGACCGAGGACTCAACGGTAGAAACAAAGTTCTTTGTGTTTTGATTGGCAACATCTTCGTTGCTCAGCCCACGCTGTTTGTTGACTGCGGCGTAGTTCATGGCGATGACAGCGTCCAGTCCCGAGTTAGAGTAGGCGGGATGTGTATGTCCAAACTTAAAGTCGCCAAACTCGGGGTGGCCATAAGCCTTCCAGCCCTGTGGATCTGTACTGAGTTTGGCTATATCGCTCCACCCAATCGCTTTCTGCGGCCAGCCAAGCGCCTCTGCTTGCGGCTTCCACATAGCTATGACGACTGGACTGCTTACGAGCGAAGGTGTGTCGGTTGCTCCTGTAGCGATCAGGGGGCTTCCATGCTTCTGACTCCATTGGGAGTTGAGGAGCGTGATCCAGACATTGCCTGCTGGACTCCAGACGTCTGGCTGTCGTGAGCCGTCAAGAATAGCCTGCATCGAGGCACCCGAACCCATTGGATTGGCCTTCACCGTGATCGGGCCATCGCAGGCAGCAATATTGCGTGAGTTGAAGTCAGCAACCACGTCGTCAATCCACGCCTGCTTCTCACTTCCATAATCCATACTGATTGTCACTGGATCTGAGGAATGCTTTGCACATGTGATGGCAGGACCTGGAGCCGTTTGCGTGCTCTGAGCCTTACTGAGTCCATTCTGTGAATTGCTAGTATTTTGATCGTTACAAGCTGTAAGCACGAAGAGAAGTAACAAGCAGCAAGACATAGACTGTAGGAGCCATGAATGTGTCCACTGCTTGTGCAGGTTAGATCGCATCACTTGTATATCTCCCTCTGTTCGGGCTAGTCATAATTGATAATGCCGTTGGCGCTGTATTGTATTGGTTCATCCACTGTTTAAGTAATTCGTCTACGACCTCGCCACTTGGTGGCTGAGCCTGATTGAGAATATCGGGGGGAATTTGGACATCAGCGGGCTGACTCAGAAATGGATTACCGTCAATTTTATCACTGGTCTTGACATTAGGATTGATGGGCCTGAAGCCACTTTGCAATGCTTTACGCTGTTGTGTATCTGATAACAGAAAATCTCGAAATGCTGTGGCTGCTTGCTGCTCATCCTTACTGGCCCAATCAGCATTAAGCACAGCAAAAGGATGGTCACTTATAATGTTTACTGCCGGATAAAAGGGTACTAAAGGCATTTTCCAGCGGCTTGCTGCCTCCTGCTGGTTGGTAAGTATCAGGTTTTCGTAAATGGGAATGATATCATAAGAGGCTGGTCCACGCGTGATCACCTCATTTTTGAGGTAGGTGCCGCTGCTCCGTCCAAACAGTTGAACCGCTCCCTCCAGATTTTGGAAGTATTTGAGGAAGTCGTTGCTTTGTATCTGTGCGACGGTGAGGCCACGCTGTATCTTATAGAAGGAAT
>JAABUZ0100007887.1_pt1 | contig 12717 bp, 16 predicted proteins | sample 5562091 | NCBI WGS metagenome assembly JAABUZ01 (sample SAMN12813069, study PRJNA571459) | rock metagenome | isolation source: Antarctica rocks | place: Antarctica: Victoria Land, Linnaeus Terrace sud | collected 2015-12-21 | reverse complement strand
CCCACGATCCGCATCTGCTGCACCGGGGGAAGCGACTGGAACTCCTCCGAGCGCGATTCGTCGGTGAGGTGCTCGCCGGCCTTGGTGGCCATGAGGCTGATCTGCACGTCCTCGATGGACTCCGAGAGCCGGCCGGGCAGCTTGCGGGGGTCGCGAATGTTCGCCCACCCGCCGTCGAACTCGACGCGCATCAGACGTACGTCCCGGCTGCCTTGGCGTTGATCAGGGTGGCCTTGATAGGGGAGAACCCGGCGGACGCACCGACGTCGGTGACGTTGGCCAGTGCCTCGAACGTGACCGAGACGGTGCCGTAGTCCTTGCCGCGGATCACGTCGCCCTTGGTGAACGCGGCTTTGGACATGTGCAGGCGCAGCGAGGAGGGGCCCTGTGTCCAGACGAGGTCCAGGGCTGGTTGCACGTTGGTGAGGTAATCGGTCATCACCGACTGGTCCTCATAGATCAGGTTCAGCTTCCCGGACACCGCCAGCAACCCCGACCACATCTTGTAGGGGTCCGGGTTGCCGTCCACGGTCTGGATGGCCTCGACGGTGCGCTTCAGGTCGATGGTGCCGTCGATGATGGCGGTGTTCGGTGCGCCGGCGATCTGGGCGACACCCACCCACGACGCGATGGGCTGCGCAGCGGAGAAGCTCGGTGCCAGGGCGGTGGCGTAGACGGCCGGTGCCCAGCAGGTGGCCTTGCTGGTGTAGGACAGCAGCCCGTCCGCGGTGAACTTGATCGAGAGGTCGGAGAACCGCGCTGCGGCGTACTGGTTGGCCTGCCCGCCGTCGTAGTCGGTGATGGTGTACCCACCCGGCTGCTGCTGGCCGGTGTTCAGCAGCGACATGGCGTGCGTGAACGGCGCCGCAGCACCAGTGGTCACCACGTCGCCGAGCACCGACTGCAACTGGTAGCCGATGAGCGCGGGGTCCACGTTGCCGTCGACGCTGATCTCAGCCTTGCGCTGCCCCAGCACCTCGCCGAACAGGGCCGTGGCGGAACCGCGCCAGCCCTTGTCGGCCAGGTAGGTCTGCATGATGTTCGGCTTCGGGTCGGCGGTGACGGCGATGAAGTCCACCGGGGGGACCGGCACACCTTGCGTCAGCTCCTTCGCGATACCCACAAGGGTGCGGTATGTGGCTAGAGGCATGTCAGGCTCCCGTGGTTGCTGCGTCGGTGGTGGTCACTGGCTGATCGGCGGCAGCCGGTGCAGTAGAGGGCGCCGCGGGTTGCGCGGCAGGCTCAGCGGGCGTCTCAGCCGCAGCGGCGGGCTCCTGAGCGGGCGGCGGGGTGTTCCCAGCCGTCTGCGCGGGCTCGGCCGGGTCCGGCTTGTCGGGGGTGATGGGCTTGGGGTCGGTGCCCACCGTGGCCCAGCGGCCGTCCAGGGGTGCCTCGTCGAGCTCGTACTCCTGGCCCTGCACTGGCTCCAGGCCGAGGGTCGGGTACACCATGTCGGGCTCGCCGATATAGGTGAGTTTCACTGCGTCTCCTAGAAGTCGGACTCGATGGTGATGCCGAGGGTGATGTCCACCAACCGGCCCATTTGTTCGCTTTCCTCTTTGGGGTCGTCGCTGGAGTGCGCCGGAAAGGCCAGCGTCACCAGACCGCCCAGGGATGGGTCGGCGCGGACCGCTGACTCGATCTGCGTGGCCAGCAACCATGCGCGCTCGTAAACGTGCTGCGGCTGGTCCCCGCCGCGGTAGCAGGACACCACGACCTCGATGTCGTAGGTCTCCCACATCGACCCGCGACCGGTCATCGACCCGCGCATCGTGTACGGCTTCGAGACCCGGTTGGCCATCTTCCCGACCACCACGATGTCGTCGAGGATGTCGGTGCCCGGGTCGTCGTAGAACACCTTCAGACTCGTTTGGCCATCACCGGCCAGCTGCGCGCTGAGCAAGGTGAACAGGTAGGCCTTCGCTGCGGGCACGGTGGTCGTGCCGAGGGGGGCGGTCATCCGATCGACTGCGTGCGCACAGCCCGCTCCAGGATCGCCTGCACCCGCGGGAACAGCAGGATGGGCCCGGCCGAGAAGGAGTCCTCCCCGCCGCCACCGAAGCGCCGGCCGCCGCCACCCTGCTGCGACTGCTGGTACAGACCGCGGATGTCCTCCAGCGCCGCCAGGTAGACGTCGGGGGGGATCGACACCAACCCGGCGGTGTAGCCCACCACGACGGCGTTACCCAGGAACGACATCTCGGTGCCCACCGAGGACACCCGCCGTAGGACGCCCGTCTCGGGGAAGTCCATGACGTAGCCGTAGTTGTTGAGTGTGGTACCGGGCGCCTGCGCGGTCAGCGTGTAGGCGGACAGCCCCAGGTACTCGACGACAGAGTTCACCGACAGCACCGGGGGTTGGCGCAGCACGATCCGCGAGGAACCCCAGCAGCGGTGCGTCTCGATCACCGGTCGCGGCAGCACCGGTCCGGTGATGTACTCGATCTGCGGTGTCGCTGCGGCGATGTACCGCTGTATCTCGGGGTCGTGCGTGGTGTCGCCTTGGTCGAGGTTCAGGGCGTCCTTGACCGCTGCGAGGTCAACCAGATCGGGCATCAGGACTCCCTCTGTTCAGTGGGGCGCAGCACAGGGGGGTGCCCTCTCAACCACCCCCCTGTGCTGGCGATCAGGACGCGCTCGGTGCGGTCGCCTGCGCGGCCGGGCGAGGTGCGTCTGCCGTCTCGGCTGGCTTCGCCGCTGCGGTCGTTTCCAACACGTTGGTGGGCACCTCGGCGCCACGGAGGTTCTCCGCGCCGTCCTCGTCGTCCACCAGTGCCCGGTTCTCGGTGGGGTGCACACCTCGGTCCCGCCACGCCTGCGCGGACGCTTCGGCGCGTTCGAGGCCGTACTTCTCCTCGTGCGCCGGTCCGGTCAGGGTGCCGTCGCCGCGTTCCGGCTCGGGGTCAGCCGACGCCAGGTGGTGCAGCTTGCGGGCATCCGCAGCGTCGCGGGCCAGACGGCCTTCGTGCTCGCCGCCCTTGAAATGATCTTCAGCCATGATCCTGTACTCCTTCGAGCTAGTTGATGCCGATGGTGACGATGACGCCCGCGCCGATGGCGAGGCCGGTGCCGTTCTGGTGCAGAACGGCGTCGATGACGTCGTTGGTCTGCAGGTTCGGCGGTGCGGTGACCGGGACGGACAGCGGAGTCTCCGCGACCAGGTTGGTCCCCGGGTTCAGGGTGAGACCGGCGAACGTGGCCACCACCGCGCCGCCGCGGAGTTGGCGCAGGCTGAGGGTGGCGTTGTTCGTCGCGACACCCGTCACCGTGACGAACCCAGCCGGTGGGGTGGCGACGATATTGCCCACGCCCGAGCCTTGTCCGTCAGCGGGCTCGACCGTGGCGACGACCACGTTCGCGTCGGCGCCTGCCGCGGCCTGCGCCGGGAGTGCCGGTGAGTCGTATACAGCCATCTGTAAAGCTCCTTCTCGTGCAGTAGGGGTGGGGCAGTTTAGGAAGTCATGCCCCAGGACTCAGACCGCGATCAGGCCGATCAAAACGCGGGCGGGGTCAACCCGGTCAAAGTCCCGATCGAGGCTGCCTGGCGGTTCAAGATGGTGCCGAGGTAGCTGTAGAGCCGGTACAGAATGCCCATGCTGTCGGCGTAGGGCTCCCGAAACATTTCGATGCGGAAGCTGGACTCGAACAGGAGAAGGTCGTCCTGCTTGAGCAGGTAGACCCGGTCCTCGTTGTTGGCTGCACCGAAGGTCACACCCATGTTCGGGTCGATGTAGACGGGCAGCCCCAGGAAGGTCCCGACGTTGCCGGCGACAGCGGCCGGGTCGTCGGTCTGGGCGATGGGGTTGTAGGCCACCGCGGTGGGGACCACCAGGGGGCGGTTGGTGGTGTCGGTCTGGTTCATCAGCCAGAACCAGCGCCGGGGGTGCATCAGCCAGCAGGTGGCGGGCAGGAAGCGGGTCGTCGCGAACCCGGCGAGCAAGCCGAGGCTCTTCGAGTAGAAGTTCAGCGCCGTCTGAGCGGTCACCGCGAGGGTGTTCGCCACAGTGGCGTTGTTCAGGCCGTTGACGACCCCGTTGTTGTTGGCGCCCACGCCTGCACCGTTGAGCACCTGCGAACCCACCTGCTGCGCGTAGGCCGCGATCAGGTCACCGGTGATCACGTCGTCGAAGTTGATCGCCGACTGGTCCAGCAACTGCTGGCTCACGACCTGCTTGCCGCCGACCGTGGTGAACCCGGTCGAGACGAATGTGGTGGTGAGGTCGGTCTGAGACAGCGCCGAGTTCTGCGTGGTCTGCGGGGCCACTGTGGTCCCGGTGGCGATCTTCGGGTAGTCCACGCTCGACACGCCCATGGGCACGTCGAGGTGCTTGAACAGGTCTGCGCCAACCCGACCCGGGCGGGCCAGGCGGATGTAGTCCTCGACCATCCACTTCGGCGGCGCGAATTCTCCACCAGAGCCGCCGGTGGTGTTGGTGTTGCCCAACGCGCGCTGCTCGGCGGCCATGGCCAGCGAGTGCCGCTGCAGCCGGTCCCGGGCATCGAAGGCGTTCTCCTTGAACCTGACCTCCGAGATGTCGCGGAAGAACGAGGGCCCGTTGATGTCGCCCCGGCGGTAGATGGCCGGCTCGGTGACCTGCGCCCCACCCTCGGGAATACCCGAGTTGGCGCGGGCGGCGTTGTCGAGCTTCGTGCGGCGCTCCAGGTCGGCGATCTCGGTGAGCCGCTCCTCCAAAGGCGTCTCCTGCTCGCGGAGGGTGGCCATGGTAGCGCCGTAGTCGGCGTGGGAGACCTTCTCCTCGTCGGTGAGGCCGCGCTTCTCACCGGCAGCAGCGTCGAGGAGAGCACCGCGAGCTTCCGCGGCGGCGGTGAACTGTGCGCGGAGCTCGGCGAGGCGGGCTTCGATGATCTCCTGCGGGGTGGGGGCGCCACCAGCGCACAGGTAGATCGGGGCGCCGTTGCGGCGGTGCCCGATCAGGTTTCGAACGGTCATAGCGATGTCCTTTCAGGACGAAACGGTGCAAAGGGACATGCCGTGATGGCGTCTCAGGTGGTGACCCCGGGTGGAGGAGTTCCGGCGCAGGGTTCCGGCGTGCGAGCAGCACAGCGATCCGCGGCCAGCATCGGGCTGGGCGGAAGAATGGGGGGTAGAGATCAGGACGCGCGCGACTCCTGGTCGTGCTCGTGGAGCAGCCGCAACGTCTCGACGTAAGCGGCCGCCTGCAGCACCTCGGCGGCATCGTTCTCGGCCGGCTTCGGCGCCGCAGAGCGGGCTTCCTCGTCCGTGGCGAGCGCAGCCACCATGCGAGACAAGGTTTCGAGAGTGGCCGTGTCCAGGGTGTTGCCCTCGCGAATGTCGATGGCCATGCGCTGCAGCTTCGCGGGCTTCATCGAGCGGAACGCGCGCACAGCAGAGACGCTGGTCGCCGGGTTCGCGCCGAAGTTCACCGCCGACACATCGCCCCGGTCCAAGTTCAGCTCGACCAGTGCCCGCTCGTCGTAGTCCGGTGACCACTCCTGGCGGACGATGCGAAACCCGAACGACATCTGGTCCACGTCGCCGTCCTCCACGGCCGTCACGAGGTCACGAACATCGGTGCGGGCCGTGTTGACCGTGGCCACCGTCATCAGGCCGGTGGAGTCCTCGGACAGCCGCAGCGACCCAGACGCGGTGCGGGCCATGGTGAGGCCCTCGTGATTGCTCAGGTAAGCGACGTCGGCGTTGTCGGTGATCGTCTTGCCGAACGCGCCCGAGCGCACCTTCTCGGAGTACTCGCCGAACATGTCGTACATGGTGTAGGGCTGCTCGAACGTCGAGGCGTAGCCCTGCAGCTCGACCTTCCCGTTCGCCAGCTTGCGCACCTCGAAGCGGGCGGGGTACGACCGGGATTCCGGCGCCCCCGTGAGGGCACCTCGGCTCGCGATGTCAGAGAACACTGGCGGGGGCTCCTTCGTTGTCGACAGGCTGAGCGGACGGCGGCGGCATCGGAGGGATCCCGAACGGCAGCTCTTTCAGGTTCGGCTCGGCCTTCGCGGCGCCCAGCGGGGTGATGGACAGCGGGACCATGTTCGATTCCTTGCGCTGGTCCAGCGTCATCGGCGCCATGTTCCGCTTCGCCCTGGCCTCGGTCGGGGTAATCACCTTGCCCGCCAGGTACTGGACCGTGGTCTTGGCCGAGGTCTCCGCGTCGGTGCGCAGCAACGCTTCGGTGTCGAATTTCACGAACGCGGCCTGCGACATCAGCGGGAACATGGCGTCCTCGATGCGCTTGAGCCACCACGCCAGCGAGAACGTCAGGAACTCGATCGAACGCATCTCCACGCTCGCGTAGGTCAGGGAGCCTCCGGCGGACCCACCGACCATCTCCGGTGGCACCCCGAAATACCGGGCGATCTGCGACACGTTGGCGCGCTGCGTCTCCAAGAACTGCGACTCGTTCGGGGTCACCCCCAGCGCGTGATAACCGAGGCCGGCGCCGAGCACGATCGGCTCCCGGTTGCGGGTGGCCGCGAGCAGGCGCTCCTTGATGGTGGTGGCCTGCGTCTGGTTGATCTCCTGGTCCGACGTCAGGACCGCCTTCGGGATACCCCCGCCGTGGAAGAAGTCTCCGGCGAACTTCCTCGAGCTGATGTCGATGTCGATGGTGGCCGCGGCGTAGGCGATGGGCGACAAGCCGACCTTTTTGCCCGGCAGGGTGAAACCCCGCATGTGCCACATATTTTGTGGCGGGATCACCCGCTGCTTCGCGCCGTACTTGTAGACCAACTCCCCGGTGTCAGGGTCCGGGTCGGCGTTGACCGCGTCCGGGTTGAGGATGGTGACCTGCGTGGCGTTGCCGTTGCCATCGCGGTCGGTGATCTCACCGAACACATTGCCCCGCATGGTCCCCGAGACCATCAGCATGTGCAACCACTCAGACTGCGTCATAGTCGGGCTCGGTGTGGTGATCAGCTTCGGATCGGTGACCCGCATCGGAATGTCGCCCTGCATGCGGAACGTTTCCAGCGGCAGCATCGACACGCTTCGGGCCAACAGGCTTACGCACGACCACACGGTGGACACCTGCAGGGCCTGGTCCGGGTTGCTCGCCACGTTCGTCGCACCGTTGACGTCGGTGCCGCGGATCGGGGAGATGATCGGCTCACCGGTCCACCCACCTGCGGCGCGCTTCTCGCGAACACCACCACCAAAGAGGATTCCCACCGGGTTACCTCCTCGGGTCAGTCAGTCGGTCGGCGAGTAGCAGGGCACCAGCGGTGATCAGGGCGGCCGGGACGGACCACAGCGCCACCCCGGCAGTAATCAGCGCGCACGCCACCACCGCGAGGGCGACCCGACCGCGGAGGACGAAGAAGGCCAGGAACGCCACCAACACCGTGACGGCTCCCTCTTTGACCCGCCTCACCACACGGACGCCGCAACGTCTTTGACCTCGGACGCTTTCACCGAGTACCCCCACAGTGCGAGCGTGGCGGACACCAAAGGCGTCAGGTCGGTCATGAAGTTTTTGCGGTCCCATGCCCACGCTCCTGACAGGTCCCGTTTCTTTGCCCCAGCCACCGCTTGGTCCAGCGGCCCTTGCCCGATGTGCCACACCTTGTGGGCCATCACGCCGTCGTAGAACGCCCCGCAGCCCTGCACCACATCGCGGGTCGCCGTCAACATCGGCTCGATGCCGGCCTGTGCGAGCTCGGGGAGCAACGCGCCAGCTGGGGACCCGGGGTCCACCACAATGGCCAGCGGCTTCCATTGCCGCTTCAGCTCCACCAGACGGGGCACGATCCACGACGAACCGCGGCCCTGCTCGGTGACCTCGACGTGAAGGTCGCCAGCTGCGCGTTTCCCCGCAACCGAGATGGCAGCCGATGTCCGATCAGGGGACAGGTCGACGGCGAACACCATCCGGCCGTCGATGATCGAACCCGCGTCCAGCTGCGCATCCCACTCCGCAGCCGAGATGACCCGATCCGAACCCATCTCCGCGGGCCAGTCGCCGATGCCCAGGCGCTCCACCGCGAACGTCTTCTGTGACATGGCGCCTTGGTCGCGGACCATGCCCGCCAGCGTCAAGTTCCGGCCGAGGGAAGGGTTGGCTTGCGCCCACACTTCACGATCCAACTGGTCCGCGTCATCTTCCGGTGACCACTCCATGTAGGCCAGACCGTCAGTACCCTTGATTCCGCGGTTGCGGGCCCGGGTGAGAACCAGCCCGTTGGGATGCTCTTCGGCGTTGACCGCGCTCGACGTGTACCACAGTTGCGGGTTATCCACGGCGGCCATCGTCGGCAACAATGCGGACATCTGACCATCAGTGAGGTTGTAAGCCTCATCCAGAATCACCAGATCGGCAGTGAAGCCACGACCTGAACCTTGCGTGCGGGCAATGAACTGGATCCGGTTGCCGTTCTTGAGCTTGATCATCTCATTGCCGTGGCCGCCGAGCTTCTTGGCGACCTTCGAGTCGAGCTCCGGACTCGACTCGATGGCCGCGAGCAGACGGGTGTACCCATCTGAGGCGGTCTTGAACTCGTGGGCAGAATGCAGGATCAGATGCTCACCGAGTACATACAGGCCCGCCAGCTCGCGGGCGATCAGGACGTCCCCTTTTCCGTTCTGCCTGGGCACCACCAAACCAACCTCGGTAGCAGCCCACCGGGCGTCTGGGCCCTCCCGCAGTGCGGTATCCAGCACCAACCGCTGCCACGGGTGAAGCTTGATGCCCCCCATGGCCGCTACCTGCGCGGCCGCCTCGGCCTCGGGGCTATCCCCCTCCGGCGCCGTCAGAATGCGTGGGGTCTGATGCCCGGGCGGCGTCACTCTTGGCCTTTCGAGCTGCTGCAAGCTGGTCAAGAATCGACACCTCCTCAGATTTCACGTCGCCAAGCTTGCCGACCCCTAATTGGGCGAAAATCGTGCGCAGGGCGAGAGCCTGCTGTCTCACCTCGGCCAGCCCCGGTGCCATCACGATCGACACAGCGCCCATGTCGTCGGCTTCCTCGGCCAAGGTCATCCAGACGTTCGATTTGCTGCGCAGAATCCCGTCCAGCCGTTCCAGCCGGTCAGCGATCCGGCACGCCTCGGCAACGAGCACCGCAGTGGCGCCATCGAAGGTCCTGCCGGTCGAAAGTTCCGACCACAGCGCCCGGCCACGGACGCCCAACCTCGAAGGTTTCATCAGGCGCGAGGCGTCGTCCACGACAGGCCCCCTCTACATCAACATCAGTTGCCCATCGAACTTCGCGCCCTCAGCCCGGTTGCAACCCCAGTGGGCCGCCTGGACATTCAGGAGGCCGTGCGAACCGCCCCGCGAGATCGGCACGATGTGGTCCAGGCTTGCGGACCGTAGGTGCGGGTAGGCGAGCGTCGGATCGATCTGGCGGTGACAAATCCCGCATCGCCAACCGTCTCGCTCGCAGACCTTGCGGCGTTCGATGTAGACGTACTCGACGCCCGTCCGCTGAGCCCGTCTGTAGTACCCCTCGCGACTAACTCGCCGCCCATGTCGCACCAGGACTGCGACCTTGCATTCGGGGCACAACCACTGCGGCCGCGCAACCTCCACGCCGCAATCACGACACAGCCGAGGTTCATGCAGGCGGCGACGAGACATCTGGCGGCTGGACATGCCCGCGTGCGGTGAGCGCCTCCGCTCTTCGCAGGTCCGCGCCTCGGGATGCTTTCGCAGGTACCGTGTTTGGACACGGGCACGATCACACAGCTTGCAACGATTGTTACGCCCGTCCCTTCTCGAACGGTCGAAGCTGAACTCTGCGATCGCCTTCTGCTCGCCGCACACCGCGCAAGCCTTGGTCTCTACTACGATCATCACGTTCACCTCTTGTCAGGTGGGCCACGCCCCCGGCCGACTCGAATCGGTGCGGGGGTCTTACGTACATATTAGCAGGTCAGACTGCATATTATGCAGGTTCCCACCCACCCTGTGGGTGGTTTCGCCCGGTTTGAAATGGTTCTCTCTAGGAAATGGGCTGCTGCGTGCGGTCAAGAGCATCGTCGCGTACCAAAAACCAAAACGATGGCCAAGTTGAGCCGTCTCACCGTTGCTCTCGCGTACCAAAAACCAAAACGATGGCCAAGTTGAGCCGTCTCACCGTTGCTCTGCATATTTATGCATGGAACGCGACGGTCAAGTTGCTGGGTACCCGGGGGCTGGCGGGTACCGGTAGGCAGGGTGCCGGGTGGTTGGCCTGGTTGGTCGCCCTGCCTGCCCTGCCTGCCTGTCGGTCAGTGCCCGTGTCTGTCCGACAGCACGTGCCTACCACCGCCTGCTGGTGAGCAGGGGTGCCGCGGGTGTCCGCTTGGCTGCCCTGAGTGTGTGGCCGTAGGTGGCACCAGCGGAGCGGTTGCAGTGCCGGTGCTCCAGCGCGTCGGGCAGGGCACCACCACCACGTGCCCGCTCGTGGCCGTCAGCGTGCCCACCGTCGAGGGTGGCAGCGTCCCACATGGGGTATCCGCATCGTCGGCATGGTGTGCCCGGTAGGTGCCTGTCTTTGAGGTAGGCAACCCGCTTCTGATGTGCCGAGCCGAGGCCACGCTGGGTGGTGGTGCGGGTGTAGGTGGTGCGGCGCCTGCCTGCCATGGGGCTTCCGCCTTGGTGGGTTCGGGGTTTGGCCTGGTGGTTCGGTGGTTCGCTGCGCAGGGGCTGGCTTTCAAGTGGCTTGGTGCCCGCTCAGTTCGCTAGCCCCCCCGGGGGGGTTGTCAGATTTGAGTTCGTTGCGCGACCGTTGCCGATTGCGGTATCGTTATCGGCATGGCACCGAAGCGTGAAGGCACCCCGATCACCGTTCGACTGCCCGACGACATGATCGCCAAGATCGACCACCGACGTACCAGCACAGGACAGACACGGGCCGAGGCCATCAGGAAGATGCTGGCCTGGGCACTGGCTCAACCGAAAGACAGGACACCATGACACGACGACGTAGCACCTTCAGCCAGGTACAGCGCAGCATGTATAAGACACAACGGACGATGGGCGACATGCAAGCCCTTGGTCGTGGCACGTTGCCGAAGCGGCTCGTGCGCCGGTCCGTGACCCGCAACCTGTTCAGGTTGTTCCGGTGAAACGCACCTACGACGTTCTAGCCGCTCTGTGGAATGACGTGATCAAGAACCCGCAGGTGTGGCTGATGGCCTCGCTGGCCTACTTGATCTGGGTGTCGGCCTCTCGGACGGGCTAGGTCCGCTAGACCTCAGGGTGCGGGATGCCGTTGTGGTCGCGGATGCTGCGCCGGAATCGGTGCTGCTTCGCGTGCTCGACCGAGACGGCCGCGTGCACGTTCTCCACCGCTGCCCTGTTGCGTTTCGTGGAAGCGCCGAGGATGGACAGCAACACGAGCTGAAGGAACACTGTGCTGCCCCACAGTGCGTACTTCTGGGCCACATCCGGTAGTAGGCCAGGGAATCCGCCGACGAACGCGAGGATGGCGAAGCAATACGCCATGCTCATTGTGCCCACGGCGTCGCTGATCTTCACGGCCGCCCGATCGTTGAACCGGGTGTAGGCGTTGCTCACCGCTAGTGCCCCTTGTGCCTGTGGTTGCCGTGGTTACCGCCCCGGCGGTGATGCGGTGCGTGGTGCACATGGGCGCCGTGGCTGACGTGATGCACATGGGCACCCTTGTGCGCGTGGTGCTTGCCGCGCCGGGCCGCGGACATGTGCTCACGGGCCACAGCGGAGAACACGACCCCCTTGTGACCCCCGCCTCTAGGCATCGGTCCGCCTTACTGGGTGGCAGGTGGTGCCGACTGCACCTGCGGCGGTGCCGACTGCGACGGTGGGGTGGTTGCGCCACCGATACCACCGTTGACGGCCGGTGCTTGCTGTACGGGTGCGGGTGCCTCGCCTGGTGCCGGTGCCTGAGCCTGCACCGTCCCGGCGTAGAGGTTCCAACCGCCGCCTGCGCCCTTGGCGTCACCTGGGGCGGTGTCGCCGCTGTAGGTGTAGAGCTGCGCGCCATCGGGGGTGGTGCCTGCCTTGGGCCACTCGCCGGAGTTGATGGCGCTGGTGTCACCGCTGTACAGGTAGCGGGACTTGGCGGGTGCGGGGGCCTCACCTGGTGCCGGTGGTTGCACCGGGGCGCCGTTGACGTCGGTGGCCACTGGCGTGGTCGCTGCAGCAGCGGGTTCTGCCGGTGTGGCCGCTGGCGCCTGTGCGGGCTGCGCAGGCGTGCCGGCGGGCTGCTGTGCCGGTGCAGGCGGTGCAGGCGGTGCAGCTGAGGCCGCGTCGCCCCTGAGCCTGGTGAGCATGCTGTCCACGCCACTGAAGTCGAGGTTGGCGGCCGCCGGCTGAGCCTTCAGGCTGGTGATCTCATTCTCCATGGTGCTCAGCAGCGTGTTCTCTTCGGCGACGTCGGCGTTGAGCTGGTCCTGGTCAGACACGATGGAATCCAATCGTTGGGTGATGAGTACGGTTTCGTTGAGGATCAGGTAGAGCAGGAAGCGGTCGTGGTTCACGGTTGCTCCCTCTGTGGTTCAGGCGGGGTTTCGGTGTCAGCCCCGAGGGCCGCCAACTTCAGCACGGCCAGAGCGTCGGCGCCGCGCATCCCGGACGCCCTCACCTCGTACATGGCCTTCGCGAGGTCCTGTGCGGACCCGCCGACCTGCCCGAGGTCCATCACAGCTCCAGGAACACAAACAGGCACATCAGGCAACCGCCGATGACGATCAGGATGGTGACGAGTGGGCTGTCGACGTTCATCGCAGCGTCACGCCTTCCCCTCGCGTAGTGCCCGCTGCGC
>JAABUZ0100007886.1_pt1 | contig 12717 bp, 10 predicted proteins | sample 5562091 | NCBI WGS metagenome assembly JAABUZ01 (sample SAMN12813069, study PRJNA571459) | rock metagenome | isolation source: Antarctica rocks | place: Antarctica: Victoria Land, Linnaeus Terrace sud | collected 2015-12-21 | reverse complement strand
TCCCAGGGCACCGAGCCGACCCAGGAGAACGGGCACCGCTAGGACCCGCGAGGTCGCTCAGCGGGCCTCACCGAGAGCGTTCAGAACACCACCGTCGTGTTGCCGTGACGGAGCACCCGGTCCTCGCAGTGCCATTGCACGGCACGCGCCAGGACCGTACGCTCCACCTCGGCGCCCTGACGAACGAGGCTGTCGATGGTGTCCTGATGGGTCACCCGGATGACGTCCTGCTCGATGATCGGCCCCGCATCGAGCTCCTCGGTGACGTAGTGGGCGGTGGCGCCGATGAGCTTGACGCCCCGGAGCTTTGCCTGCTCATACGGGCGGGCGCCGGCGAACGCCGGGAGAAACGAATGGTGGATGTTGATGACCGGCACGGCGAGGCGGTCGAGGAAGTCGCCGGACAGGATCTGCATGTAGCGGGCGAGCACGACGAGATCGACGGTTCCGTGCAGGAGCTCCAGCAGCCGGCCCTCGGCCTCGGGCTTGGCGCCCGCCGCCACGGGTACGTGGTGGTAGGGCACCCCAAAGGCGGCCACGTCGTCGCGCAGATCGTCGTGATTGGAGGCGACCACCACGATCTCGGCCTCGAGCTCCTGGCGGCGCCAGCGCCACAGGAGGTCCTGGAGGCAGTGGTCCTGGCGGGAGACGAGGATCGCCGTGCGCTTGCGCCGCCCGGGGTCTGACAGGCGCCAGGTCAGTCCCAGGGGCTCGGCTACCAAGCGACCGAAGCGCTGGCCCAGGTCACTCCTCAGGTGCTCGGGCAGCGTGAACTCCATACGCAGGAAGAAGGTGCCGCCCTCGGGGTCGGTTGAATACTGATCCGAACGAATGATGTTCGCGCCGGCCTCGAAGAGAAAGCGCGACACGGTGCTGACGATTCCAGGCCGGTCCGGGCAGGAGATCAGCAGTCGCAGCGGCCAGAGCACGCGTGATGGGGTCGCCGTGGCGTTCAGGTCGACTTCAACCTCGTCTCGCCCCCAGCCCCGCGGGCTGCAGGTGACGTCCGGGCACGCCGTCGGCTCAGGCGCTCGGAGACCTCGAGGTGCTCCAGCGCCTCAAGGCCCACGCAGGCGATTCCGTAGGGATCGCCTGCCGCGAGCAGTCCGTTCCACAGCGCGGGCGCCTGGGCGCGGGCAACGAGCAGCTCGACACAGGTCTCATCTCTCCAGACGACGACGACGGGGCCCGGGTCCTGCTCCAGGTGAGCGCGCCACACGTCATGGGCGCGAGGACCGATCAGGTCCAGGGCCGCATGCTCGTGACTTGTGTCGGTGACCGTGACGTCCTCGGCGCGAAGCATCATCGAGGTACTCACCCCAGCAGCCTCCCCGTCGCAGCGCACGATCGCCCGCTCCGGCGAGCAGCGCACCCACCAGGCGGCGTCACCCAGCTTGCCCAGCTCTCCAAGGGCCTCCTCAACGGCCTCGGGGACGCCACCGAGCTCGAGCGTCGCGCGGTCTGAGCGCTCGGCGAGGCCGACCCGGCTGCGACACACCGCCGCTTCGGAGGCCGGCGAGCCGAAGTGCGCGGCCACCGAGCGGCCGTTTCGCTCGAGCATCGTCGCGCCGTGGCGGCGCAGCATCGTCGTCATCACCGTCATAGCCAGCTCGCAGATCGGATGGGTTGAGGCCCGGGGCGGCTGCCGGGCCGGTAGGCCGGGCAGCCGCCCACTGGGTCGTTCAGACCCCGAGCTCCTCGGAGGCCATCTGGGCACCCTTTACCCGGTTGGTGATCTTCTCCATGGCCACGTCGCGCGCGAAATCAGGCGAGCCGTGGGCCGGCTTCTCATCGCGAGAGAACGGCGAGAAGCCACAGTCATCGGTGGCCCCCAGACGTTCCTTGGGGATGTGCTTGGCCGCCATCAGCAGCTGGTCGCGAACCTGCTCGGGCGTCTCCACCTCGGGCGAGAGCGGGTTGATCACGCCCATGAAGGCGACCTGGGCGACTCCGTCGGCGTCCTCTCGCAGGTGCTCGCCGACGAGCTTGTAGACCTTCTCGCGGTCCTGCTCGCTCGAGCACTGAATGAGAAAGTACCCGGCGTTGAGATCGAACATGTGGTTCAGGAGCTTCTCATAGGGAACCTCCTTGGAGTGCACGGAGTCCGTGTCGCCGCCGGGACAGGTGTGGATGCCGATGTTCTTACGCTCCTCAGGGGAGAAGCGGGCGAACAGGCGATTGTTCAGATCGATGAACTCCTGAAGCATGTCCTTGCCCGTCCAGGGATTGCGCGCGTCGTTCTTGTTGGCCAGGCGTCCCTCGGTGAAGTCGACCGAGACGCGCCGCGCGCCGGCGGCGAAGGCCTGACGGATGTCCTTCTCGCATTCGTCGATGACGTCGTTGAGAAACTGCTCGCGCGGGTAGCCCTCGATCTCCTCCTCGAGGGGATAGAGGAGCATCATCATCGACGGGGAGATCACCGCCTGCTTTACGGGCTTGGTGGCGATTGCCTTGTTCTTCTCGACGAACTCCGATGCCCAGGTCTTGTAGCGAAAGGGACCACCGGTGAGGCGGGGCAGCTGGCGGTGATGACCGTCGTCGAAGATGGCGAAGTACTGCCCGTCGCCGGCGAGGTTGTCGGCCAGGCCCGTGCCCGCCAAGGTGTCGGTGATGGGGTAGGTGGCAAAGCTCGACTCCCGCTGCTCGCCGTCGGTCACGTAGGTCTCGCCCGTCTGCTCCAGGCGCTTGATCGAATCCTCGGCCGCCTTGTCCTGCTCGGCCTGCAGCTGTGAGAAATCGATCTTTCCGTCGTCGTAGGCCTGGTAGGCGTCCTGCAGCTTCATCGGTCGCGGCAGCGACCCGACCAGCTCAGTGGGAATGGGCATGAAGCATCCTCCTCATTTGTTGATTTCAAGCATCTTCTCGTCCTGCCCGGGTGCCAGCTTGCGCTCGATGAGAGTGACCGCGACCGCGTTGGCAGGCGGGCACCACTCATCCTCCCTCAAAGACAGCCACGACACAGGCATTGCCGTCGACTCCGGCGGCCCCACCCCCCATGGTCTCCAGCAGCCCCAGGCGCGCGCCATCGACCTGGCGGCCGCCGGCCTCCCCGCGAAGCTGCGACGTCAGCTCGACCACCTGCGCCACCCCCGTCGCTCCCAGCGGGTGCCCCCGTGAGAGAAGTCCGCCGGAGGGGTTGACCGGAGTCCGACCCCCCAGCGAGTGCTCGCCGGCCGCCACGGCGGACGGGGCCTCGCCCTCGCTCGCCAGGCCCAGCGCCTCGAGCGTGACGATCTCACCGATGGTGAACGCGTCGTGAAGCTCGACGACATCAGCCTCGCCCGGCTCGATTGCCGCCGTCGCGTAGGCGCGCCGTGCCGTGTCAGCGACCAGGTCATAGCCCCAGACGTGCGGCGAGGCATGATCCCACGGCCCCCCACTGCCCAACGCGCTCGCACGCACCGCCACGTCGCGCGGCGAGCGTCGGCGCGATCCGAGGACGAGCGCGGCGGCGGCGTCCGACAGTCCCGCGCACTGAAAGAGCGTCAACGGTGAGGCGATCATGCGTGACCCCATGACCTCCTCGAGGCTCAGGGCACGGCGGCGCTGGGCACGAGGGTTCAACGCGCCGTGAGCGGAGTTCTTTACCGCGACATGGGCGAGGTCGGCGGGCTCGAGATCGTGCTCGTGGAGGTAGCGGGAGGCTGACATCGCATACAGCCCGGGAAACAGCAGCCCAGCGGCCTGCTCGGCATCGGTTCCGTCTGAGGCGATCGGGCCCGAGAAGCGGCTGGTCAGGTGCTCCACCCCGAGCACGAGGACCCGTTCATAGCGTCCGGACTCGATGGCCTCCTTGGCCTCGTGCAGCGCCGTCGACCCGCTCGCGCACGCGTTCTCCACGGTGACGACCGGCACACCGGCGAGGCCGGCTCCGACCAGCGAGCGCTGGGCCACCCCGAAGGGTCCGAACACGGTGCCCACGAACGCGGCATCGACGGAGTCAACCTCGGCGTCGACGAGGGCCTCGTGCACCGCCTCCCACGCGAGCTCGGCGGCCAGCCGGTCGGTCTGGCGGCCGAAGTCTGACGAGCCGGCGCCCCACACGAAGGCGGTCATCGCCGCACCTCGACGCGCAGGTCGCCCAGGGCAGTTCGGCCGACGAGCCGGACGCGCTCGGTGACCCGCGGCACGAGCTCGGGCCCATCGTCAACATCGGCGAGGATGCGCGGACCTTCGTCGAGGTCGACGTAGGCAACCGTGTAGGGCGCGGCGCGCTGGCCGGCGGCCACGTGAATCGTCGTCGTCGCCCACACCGCGCCTTCGGGGCCGAAGCGCGCCACCTCGGTCGCCGCCCCACAGCGCGGGCAGCGGGGTACGCGCGCGGCGCAGGGATGATCGCACCCACGGCAGCGCACGCCGACCACCGTCGGGCCGTTGCGTCCCTGCTCAAAGACGGGCCGGGGGTCGGCGCTGACGGCAACAGCGGTTGTGGTCACACCGCCTTCTGACATGTGATGTGCGTCCAACAGGCGTAAAACTCGGTGCGATCACCGAAGATCGTCCTGATGGCCTCGCGCATGATCGCCAGGCGATCGTCGACGGCCTCGGGTGGCGCTGGAGCGCCGTCTATCTTCCTGGTGCCCCCGACCCAGCCGAGGACGGTCTCGTGATAGGCGACCATCAGCTCAAACCACTCCGATACGTCGGCGGTGATGCGCTGCTCGTGGACGCTGTCCACCGTCAGACCCGCCCGGTCAAGCGCCTCAGTGTAGAACGCCAACGGCCTGGGCTTGAGGAACACGCGATCGCGCTGGGTGGCATGCGCGGCCATCCGGTCGCGGTCGTCGAGTACCGGCCGGTAGCGCTCATAGCGCGGATCGCTGCGCACCAGCCCCTCGGCAAGGTCGTTTATGACCCAGACGGTCTCGTCGAGAATCCACTCGTCCTTGGCCGCACGGGGGTTGCGCAGGTTGCCGGAGTTGATGAGCACCTTCCCGCCGGGACGCAGGGCGCGCATCCACATCTGCGCAACCTCGTCGAGGTCTGGGTAGAGGTGAATGGCGTTGGCAGCGACGATGGCATCGACGCCCCGATCCATGATGGCCGCCCCGAGGACCTCATCGAGTGACTGCAGGCGCTTTTCCTCCTTGATGAAGCGCAGCAGTCGCAAGGCGACGCGTGAGTCGTCCTTGTACTTCTCATGGGCGACGCGCAGGAACTTCGCGCCGGCGTCAACCTCGATCACGCCGATCGGGCGCTCGAAGATCCGCAAACGCAGGCGGTCGAGCAGGATGCCCGTGCCGCCCGAGTAGTCGACGAGCAGGTCGCCGTCTTTGAGGTGAGCGGCGAGCTGTTCGACGGTGGGGTCGAGGTTGTCATACCAGCCGTGCTCGTCGACGTGGTCATAGGCCAACCCGGAGGCGTCGACGTCGGCGTGCGTCCACTCCTCGTCGAGCACGGGCACGAATCCCTCGGGCCAGGTGAACGCCACCGGGGAACCCGGACGCTGAGCCTGGGGAATCGGCCGCGAGAGCTCGCGATGCAGCTCCAGCAACTCATCGACGGCCTCGACACCGCCCCGGCCCCAGCCGCAGTCGGTGGCGGCGCCGAAACCGTCGATGTGCTCTCGGGCGGCCTGGATGCGGGCGCGAGCGCCCTCGACGCCGTCGTCGAGGCGCACGAGCCCGAGGTAGAGCTCGGTCTCCTCGTGGAGGAGGAGCGTGGTCAGGGGCGCAAACCAGGCGGCGCCGGCCGCGCGAGCCACAGGCATGTGTATCCAGTTCAGCGATCGGTCGAGGTTGGAGGCCAACGCGTTGGCCATCTCGACCAGGCGCCGGCAATCACCGGGCTCAGCGAAGTGGCCGTGGGCCTCGTCGCCGTAGCAGAGGTGAAAGCCGAGCTCGACGTCGCGCGGGACGGACCGGCTCAATCGCAGCAGGCGCTCGAGCACACCGGCGCGCACCTCGTCAAACCAGGGCACCGCGATCCCCTCCAGCATGGAGAACTCAAGCCGCGCATCCCACTGGATGGCCAGTTGCTCGGCGGGGATCGTCGCCACGATGCGCGCGACCTCCTCGAGTATCCGCGCCTCGTAGACGGGCTCGAGCGCCGCTTGATCGTCGGCTGCGACAAAGGCGCAGATCGGGGCCAGTGGGGTGGGCAGGGAGAGCTGGAAGCGCACGTGACCGGGGATCAGGCCGTCGCGCTTGAGGCGAGCAAAGGCGCGGTAAGAGGCAATTGCCGTCTCGGCGTAGCCGAGGGACCCGAAGGCCACGGCGTCGGCCCTGACACCGGGCTTGAGGCGCAGCTTGGGCAGGGTGCGGTAGCCGTCGTCGCCCGGAGGGCCGATCTCGAACTGGGGGCGAGAGCTGAACACCGGGTACTGCCAGAGGATCCAGTCCGAGCGCGGGCCGGTCTCACCGTCGGGCATGCGACGCAGCCGATCGCCGAGGGCCCCAGCGGTGCGCTGGAAGACCTCCTCGGCGCTGCCCAGAGGGACGCTGCCGACCAGGTGCACGCCCACCGGGAGTCCGGAGGCCACCGGCGCGGCGTCGTCATCGTCGAGAATCGGCAGGGTGCACCAGGCGCCCTGGCGTCCGGACGCGTCGACGTTGACCTGCGCCATGACGGCGAACTCCTCCCCATAGCAGTGAGAGACCGAGCGGTCTCCCTCTGGGTCCTCGACTATAATGCGGTTCGCCACGAAGTCAACGTTCATCCGCATCCTGCTCGAGGCCAGCGAGGGTTCCTCCTACGCGGGCGAGCCAGCCGCAGCTACCTGGCCAACATCCCTGCTGCGCGAGGCGTTGCCTGCGCGGCGGCCGCCTGAGCCCCCATCGCTGTTGAGGGCGCCGGCGCCACTGGCGGGTATCGCCCGTCGCCACCACACCGGCGACGGGCCACGGCCGCGAAGCAGGGCCCGCGTCGAGGGAGACCGATCGGTCTCAAGGGCCGGAGTGGGTCCCGAAACAGCCCGGGTGAGGGAGCCTCGCCGTCGCGGCGATGAGACGGCGCCTGCCGGTCCGCGCAAGCCGGCAGTTCCCGGGCCCTGTCCTGGCAGGGATCCCGTCAGGCGGAGGGGGGGATTCGAACCCCCGTCAGAGGTCTAACCCCTGAAACGGTTTTCGAGACAGTCCGCCGGGCCTGCTCAATTGTGGCGCTATGCTGCGTCGTCGCAATCCTGGGTTAGGCGGTTGCGATCGGGTTGCGATCGAGACTCGGTTTCGAGAGTTTTGCGAGGCGACCTTTGCGTTTCCCCGGATCGCGGCCCCTTTAGTTTCCCGCTGGCTCCAGTGGTGGCTACAGCATCGCCACCAGGGATCGCGGCCGGTCCCGGTAGCGCGCGATGCCGTCGGGCCCGCGCTCGATTCGTTCCATGTCAAAGGGCGTGATTCCGGCTTTTAGGCGCTGCTCATGAGGGAACCTACCGCTGGGCCGCTTTGCCGACCCTCTTCGCGTGCCGCTGGCCGGCGGTACAGGGATGGTATGTCCGTCTGATCGTAAAGTTTCCCCGGGTGGTACGCACGCGAATTCGCACGTGCACCGCACCTCTCGCATTTCCCGCGAAGCTGATCCGGACGCGACCGTGGGAAAGGTGGGCGCGCACGCGACGGCGCCCCACGAACAGGGCGATGCTGCGCACACGAGATCCACGCGGCGCTCGCACGCTGATCATGGTCCTGCGGTGGCTCTTGCACCGTGGGGTTGGCGACGCTGACTCGGGCGCTCGCGGCCGGTGGCCCTGGATCTCCAGGGCTTGCTGATAGGTCGGTCGGTTGACCCAGGCCATCAGGGGTTGAGAGACCGCCCCCACGGCGCGGAAGATGATCTTGTCCCCGCAGGCCTGATCACCCGGTGGGCAGGCGCTATCGGAGTACAGCTGGTTGCGGTTGGAGGCGGCCGCGATCGCCTGGCGCAGCGTGTCTGAGAGCATCGTGCGGCAGGCGACCAGATCGCCAGAGCCGCAGTACACCTGGTGGTAGCGCCCCTGCACGGGCAGACCCAGGATGGTGCGCAGATCCTTGTCGGTGTAGCCGTAGGCGCCGCTGTTATAGGCCGATCCGAGATGGGAGTGGGGGGTGTCATCACCGGCGTTGGTGCCGAAGATCTGGCTGTAGAGATCGTCACCGAGGACGGGCTTGAACTCCCCACTGACCAGCAGCGGCCACCATGCATCAAAGATGGCGATGGCATCGGAGTGGGCATAGGTGTCACCGCGACGGCGGTCGATGCGATGGGCCCCGTCGGCCACCCAGGCCTGCAAACCCTGCACGGCCTGGGAGAGCTGAGGATCGGTGGGGGCCCCTAGGACCCTCAGGGCAAGCGGGAGTTCCTTGTCGGCACGCAGATCCACGGTGCCGGCGTCCTCCATGGCGCTGATGAGCTCGGGCAGCGTGGCCTTGTGTCCGCTGGCCACGAGCGGGCGCACCCGGTCGTCCAGCAGCTGGGAGCGATAGACCGGGGTGTCGCCGGTGCCAAAGGCCGGAGCGGACTTGTTGTTCCAGGAGGTCAGATAGTCCTGGTTGATTACCTGGGGGTGGGCCTTAAAGGGCGTGTAGTCAGCCGTGTTGATGTCCGGGTTGAAGTGCTGCCACTCGTACTTGGCGGCCTCAGGGAGCACGGGATCCACGCGCGGGTCATAGGCCGGGTTGGCGCCCGAGGTCAACATGGCAATGTCGCGGTTATCGGTGTAGAGCCAGTTGAAGGTGTAGCCGATCTTGTAGGCGGCGCGTTGGAAGCTCTTGGCGTCGTGCACCACCCCGGGATCGTTGAATTCCTTGAAGCCCAGAGCGGAGTCGATCTCGTGCAGGTAGGTCGAGCGCAGTCGGGTGTAGGCCACGGGGTGGCCGCCGATCGTTGCTCGCGCGAACACGGTGCCGAGCTTGGTTCGCTGGACGGTGAGGGTGTGGGTTCCGGGAGGCGTCATGTCGGCCGCGTTGGGCACCCAACTGTCGGTGACGGTGACGGGGCTCATGGGCAGGCACTGACCCCGGAAGAGGTAGTGGTCGCCGGACTTGTCGGGTGACGAGCCGTCGGGATTACAGAGGTCCACCGCGAACACGTGCGTGATGTCCTGCCCCGAAGAGGTGGCGCTCCAGGCGTAATCCTGACCGCGCCCCAGCTGCACGTAGAAGTTGAGTCCGTCAAAGGCAGCACCTCGTGCGTCGATCCCTGGGCCATGGACGTCCTCTTCCATGAGGATCTGCGGGTTGAAGTAGCCGACCTGGGGTCCGATGACGGCGACCGGGAGCCCGGAGGCGGTGTGGCGCCCCGGGATCAGCAGAGCGTTGGATTCCTCGTGGGGGAAGGCCAGCAATCCGTGACGGAGTTGGGCGAGGGTCCCACCAGAGCCCGGCGTGGCTGAGGTCGTCAGGCCTGCTCGCCCGGGACCGCCGACTGAACTAGCACGCGCCGTCCCTGAGCCGGTGCTCCCCGTCACGTCGTTCACCGATGTGACGGAACCGGCATCGGGGAGCGCCGCGCTGTCGGCCGCCGGGTGCTGAGGAGCTTGATCGAGGGGAAATTGGGCGTCGTGCACGCTGACCGGAGCCTCTGGGTCATTGCGCGACAGCCAGTCGGTCCACAGGGTGATTCCACGCTGGACGCCGAACTTTTTCTCGAAGGCCTGCAGGCGCTGGGCCTGGCCGAGCTGGCCCCCGCCGCCTGAGCCGAAAATAGAGCCCACGAGGGCGCCCTCGGCGAGCAGGTCGGTCAGCTTCCAGGGCGTCGGACCCTGCGGCTGGTTGACGGCCGCGTACTCGGCGGGCATCTTGTTGGGGTCGAGCTTGGCCTCGGCGATGTAGGCGTTGATCCCGTCGACGAAGCTCGCGAGATCATCGAGTACCTTCTGGCCTTCGGGCCCGTAGAGGCGCGGCAGGTTATCGATCTGCTGTTGCAGGTCGGCCTCGGTGTACGGAGCGGCCGCGAGCACGCTGGCGTCCATGGATGCATTGGCGCCACCGGCGAAGGATGAGAGTTGCGCGCGTCCGGCATGACGCAGGACATCCATCAGGAACAGCTTGTCCTGGGCCCCCGCGTAGCCGGTGCCGAACATGGTGCCCGCTCTCGTCGTTCCGTAGATGTGCGGAATCCCAAAGCCCCGGTCGCGGACGATAGTCACGTCCGAGCGCGGGCTGATCGTGCTCTCGACGTTCCCCGGAAGCACGCCGAAGCTCGAATCCTTGAAGTACTTGTCGATGTCGGACGCCGCCAGTCCGGGCGAGCCGTAGAGGAGGTCTCGGTACATGGCGTATTGGTCGTTGGAGTGCGCAGGCCGGCTTGAGTTGTTGAGCTCATAGGCCGCCAATTGACCCGCGTTGGCCAGACCGTTCTCGCCGGACGGGAGAATGTCGTGAAACCCCCCCGCCCCGTAGTCGTTGGCTCGGTAGGGGGCGACATCGGCCTGCGCCACGCCGGGCAGCAGGACGAGCACAACGGCGAGCACAGCTAGGCCGATCCGGTCTCGTCTCATATCCGCTCTCCGTCCTTCGTTGGCGGCCAGGGCCGAGGCCACGCAGCCTAGGCCGGACTATCGCAGGCCCCGAGCCGGCGTGCGCCGATGACGGTCGTCGGACGTCGCGATCTCAGAAACCCGCGGACAGATGGCGTGGAGCGAGCAGCGCGAAGCGATCACCGACGGATCGAACATCCGCGTGCGCAGTCTGCACGCTCACGCCGAGGCGCTCGGCCACCTGCCGACAACTGAGCCCCGCCACCTTGAGGTCAAACGCCTGAGCCCGGCGCTGGGCCAACTGCACCTCGTTCCCCGATGCTCGCACGGCCATGCAGCAAACATTAGGGGCTCGGGTTGACGAATTCCCCGTTTGGCCACATCGTTAGGGGTCCCTCCCGCGATGTCGGAATGGACCGCTGGGGCTGGGAGCAGCTCGCTCCGTGGCTCACGCTGCGCTCGACGCTGCCGGTCGGAGCGCTGTTCTGCATCCTGCGCGGTCCGACTCGCGGACGGCCGTGGGCCCCAGCCGGCGTCCGCGCGCAACTTTACGACACAGCTGCTCGTGCTGGTGTGCGACGGCGGTTCGCTCCCGCATCAGCTGCGCGCGAGGCCCGCTTGCCACGCCTTCCAGGACGCTCGTCAGCGGCGGAGAGATGCTCATTTTCCATGAATGCGAGGGTCGCTTTTCCTCGGCGAGAGTGTTGCCTGTGCTCCCGACAAGCGGCGCGGGCCATCAGTGCAGCATTGGCATGACAACGGACAGCCCGCGGATTGACCGGTCGGACTTGCCGCGAGTCGCCCTCTTTACACCTGGTCTCGGCACCCGGGACGCTCGGGTTGGTGGCGAAGCAGTGCGCCAGGATTCACTCGTCGTGGCTGGTCGAGCAACGACGAAGCCGCCCGGCGCGAGACCGCGTTGCGTCGCGACGCGGTCGCTGCTCGACATCCAGCGGCTGCTCGTCCGCTCGCGCATGTACGTTCCGCTCGGTGACGCCAAAATGGGCACGGATGTGGTTCGGCGCTACGGCCGCGTGCGTGTTCGCGGGCGTCGTGATCAGCGCGATCACTGCGGCCAACAACACCGGAGGCCACTTTCACCCAGCCGCGGCCCGACTCGCCAACACGTTCGCGTTCTTCACGATTCAGTCGAACCTACTCGTTGGCGTGGCGACCTTGCTGCTCGCAATGCGAACCGATCGCTCCTCCACGGTCTTCGCGGTCCTGCGCCTCAGCGGACTCGTAGCTCGCGCAGACACTCGACTTGAAGAGCTGGGATGTCGTGGGCAATGAGCTCGTCCACACAGTGGTTCCCGTGATGGCCGTCGTTGGCTGGCTGTTAGCCGGCCCCCGAGCCCTCGTGTCCCGGCGGATCGTGTGGCTCTCGCTGATCTTCCCGGCGTGCTGGCTCGCGTTCACGTTGATCCGCGGGGCGATCGCCCATTGGTACCCCTACCCGTTCATCGATGTGACTCAGCTTGGCTACAGTCGCGCTGCTGTTAACTGCCTCTGGGTGACGCTCCTGATGCTCGGGCTGGCGGGCGGAGCAACCGTGCTCGACGATCGGCTCAGAAGCGCGTCACCGGCTAGCGAGAACTGACACCTCGATCAAGTGGACTTCCCCTTTCGGAGGATCGGAAGCGCGGAACGTCTGATTTTGGCGACCGGCGGCGGTCCCTCCGCAACGACCCCGGCAACGACGCAACGCTTACAGCTTACGTGCCGCAACCGCTGCAATGCAGGTTTAATGGATCTAGAGGGTCGAGCGCCCTGCTCATCGCCAACACGAGGGAAGCCAAGATCGCTAGTAGCTGCGTCTGGCGCGGACAGCGCCAGTCAGCTGCAGATCGCTGGCGTCGCGCGCCGACTTCCCCTCTCGCCGTGACGACTGACCGGGGGGTGGATTGTCGTGCGTGTCGCGCGTCGCGATGTCTCTAGGTGGATGCGGTCGCGCCTCCGGCTGGCGATCCGCCTCGGCATGTCTGGCGGTGGACCTCCTCGGTCAGCGCGGTCAGCCGTTCGGTCAATGTGTGGACCTGCTGCGTGAGGTCGGTGTTCTTGTTCAGCAGATCGTTCTGATACTGCGAGAGCTCGTCCCGGTGCTTGGCTGCTGCCTCCTCGTTGGCCTTGTCGGTCCGCGTCTGCGCCTTCTGGGCGATGATGACCAGAGCGCCGGTGTAGAACGCGACCGCCGAGAACAAGAGATTGAGCAGGATGAACGGCGCAGGGTCAAAGCCCTTCCCGTTCAGCAGCCCTGTCCACGAGGCGCTCAGGAAATGGACTACGTGGTTGGCGAGCACCCAGGCGAGGATGACCGTGGAGCTGAC
>JAABUZ0100007885.1_pt1 | contig 12718 bp, 10 predicted proteins | sample 5562091 | NCBI WGS metagenome assembly JAABUZ01 (sample SAMN12813069, study PRJNA571459) | rock metagenome | isolation source: Antarctica rocks | place: Antarctica: Victoria Land, Linnaeus Terrace sud | collected 2015-12-21 | reverse complement strand
GCACTCTTGCGGAAACCTCAAATCGTCTAAGCGTTGAATTCCAGGATAAAACAAACGAATACCAGCAGGATAGCCTTTCCATCGCAGATTCGGAAGATTCAGCGCTGATTGGCTATGAGATCAGTAGCCAGTCAACAGCGCTTGGGATTTCAAACCTCAATCAAGCTACTCGAATACTTCTCCGACAGTTAGATAAGTCAACAAAGGGAAACTTGTTTGTTGAATTTCAGACAAGCTTTCGAGCTTTTAAGGTGCGTCCGGGAGATATCGTTTCTCTTACATATTTGAAAGAAGGGTTCGAGCGCGTGCCGTTTCGGGTCGTAAAGCTCTCGCCTTCCACCAACTTTCAATTAATCACCGTGTTGGCGCAAATTCATAATGATGACTGGTACAGTGATAATCCTTCAATCCTGGCTGGCGCAGGCAGGCAGCCCGGATCTCAAGTGCGTACTCCCCGGCCACTAATCGGTTTAATCGCACACAATGATCCAAATGGAGCCTTTGAGTACTTCGATTTCAAGACTGAGGAAAGTGTTCAGACCCTCAAGGACGGAACAGCAACGGACAAAATAACTGTCAGCTTTGCTCAACCGCGAAAACCCAGCGCGAAGGCAACAAATTTACCGCTACTTAGTTTAACGGCGCAATTTCTATCCGCCGGTGGATCATTGCGAGGAGGAACCACCTACTATTATGCGGTCAGCGCGCTAGATCAAGCAAACCAAGAAGGTCCGCTCTCATTTACTGTTCCGGCACCGATACCCGAGGAAGTCAACACTAACTGCGTTACTATCACAGGCATCAGTTTACCCGCTTATGCACAGTCGTTTAATGTATATCGCGGTACGAGCCCGCAAATGCTGTATTGCATAAGCACGGGTCTGTCACCTTCCTCAAGTTTTACTGATAATGGCTTTCCTAACTTGCCAATCGGTCCGCCAGACGCGAGTTTTGATCATGTGAATTTTTACTATCGACTTGAGTGCTCCTCGCCTTTACAAACGACAGGTTCTTCCCCAAACACCATCAGTTGCCTCGATATGGGCGCGACTGATTTAGCATACGCCGGCATGCTTGTGCGGATTATCGAAGGATCTGGAAGCGGTCAAGAACGCTTGATCGCCAGCAATAACAGCACAACTCTAAGCGTGACATCGCCGTGGTCTGTGGTGCCTGATCTTACCAGTCAATTCGTGGTTTGCGAGCCTTCCTGGAAGTTTGCCGCAGTATCGTCCGGGAGTCCTGTTCAGTTTGAAATTGCGTATCAGGCCGGTGCCGTCATACAAATATCTGGCCGAGCAGCTAATGTGCACAATCAAGAAGGAGCACCGGAACTCTGCCCATTAACTCGGTTTGCGCTTGGACAAGGTCAGGCTGACTTTGGAATTCCCGCCACTCCTGCTTTCTCGCTGGATGTTCCCGGAGGCGGAAATCTCACGCTTTCTCAGGTCGGCTTTACCGATTTGGCAAATATTGCTTCTGTTGCAAGCGGCACTCTTCAGCTCTTTTATTGGAATGAGCTAACAAGTCCGAGTTTTTACCAACTGGCCGCGGCTCTCGACGCGAGCACCGCCGTGATCCATCTCAACGCTCTTCCGCCAGTACAGGCAGGTGATTTCATTCAAGTTAGTACGGAAGTGATGAGCATAGTTTCGCTTGATGCTTCAGCTAGGCAATTGACTGTCGTACGAGGCGCTTGCGGCTCCCGTGCAACGAGTCATTTGCTGGCTAACCCTGTTCTGAAGCTTGATACCAGTGTGATTGTTGTCCCGTTCGCGCAGAGCTTTTTTGAGAACAGAGCTTCCGTCAATTTTCTACATACCTTCAGCCTTCCCGACACTCGCGTCAGCACTGCTGAGTTTTTTGTGACTAACTCCTTCGGTAACAGCCAAGCACAGCGATTATGCTTTACAAACAATAGCGATACAGGATTACGCACTCTCTCAGGCGGTCAATTTTCATTACAGATGAGCGGATATTTAGTAACACAGCAAAACGCCGCGCCGCCCCTCGTGATTGAACATTCACATGCGGTAAGAGACGTTCGGGCCAGCCTAAATCAAGCAGCTTCAGGCTACGACACAGCCATTAACCTGCTTCAAAATGGCATTGCATACTGTAGCTTGGTCGTTCCGTCCGGTTCCGGTAGTTCCGCCCTTCTGAATGGTGTTAACCTGCCGCCGTTAATGGCGGAAGCCGCTATCACCATGAATGTTACTTTGAAACCCGCCAACGCCGCCGCAGGTCTTCTTAGCCCTGGCAGGGATTTGACTGTTACTATTCGGCTTTAAATATAGCCGGTATTTGACCAGTCGCTAAGATAGTCCCGTAATGATTTATGCGGTCACTGTTTCGCTACTGGTTGTGCTGCTCGTTGGCATCACGCTGTTCAAAACCACGCAGGTTAAAAATAAAACCGATTTTCTCGTTGCCGGCAGAACGTTGAGTTGGCCTGTACTGGTATTTACGCTTCTTTCTTCCTGGATTGGGGCTGGAAGCCTGCTCGCAGGCGCCGAAAACGCGTATAGAAACGGCTTTGTTGCACTGTGGCAGCCGTTGGGCGGATGGATTGGGCTTCTTGTGATCAGCTTGATTGCTGGACGGGCCCGACAATTCGCGCAGTTTACGGTTCCGGATCTGCTCGAAGTACGATACAACTCTGTTGCTCGAGTGCTCGGAACCATTGCAATAGTAATCTCCTATACGATCATCACGAGCTACCAATTTATCGGCGGCGGCGATATCCTCCACCTAATTTTTCCGTGGATGGACCGAACGACCGGCCTGTATATTCTGGCGGGCTTCGTGATTTTTTTCACGGCGGCGGCGGGCATGGCTTCGATTGCTTACCTTGACCTGGTCATCGGCTCGTTGGTAACTGTAACTGTCATTTTCGCAGTGCCCATTCTGCTTTTTAGAACGGGAGGCTGGACCGTTGTTCATAGAGCGCTGCCTGAAACCCATTTTCAACCATTGGGCAACTACTCTCTTGCCGGCGCAATCGGATTGATGTTACCTACCATGCTCCTGCTAATTGGAAATCAGGGCATGTACCAGAAATTTTTTTCGGCTCGCTCTGAAAGCGACGCGAAGAAGTCCGTCATCGGCTGGATTATCGGTACAGTCACTCTTGAAACGCTGCTAGTCACCTTCGCGGTTATTGCGAGCGCTAAACTCCATACGGACCGCCCGCGTGAAATCATTGCGCTAACCGCAAAAGAAGCGTTGCCGTCTTGGCTGGGCGCTATCGTGCTAGGCGGTGTTTTTGCAAAAATTATATCAACCGCCAATAATTACCTCTTTTCTCCGGCAACCAATCTCATTCACGATGTGTACGAGCGTTTTATTGATAAAAAGGCTACCCAGAAAAGAACGCTGCTCGTCTCCAGAGCTGTTGTTGTGTTGTTAGGTCTCTTTGCCGTTCTCCAGGCTACACAGTTTGAATCAGTGCTGAAAGCGTCCTTGTATGCTTACACAGTCTATGGCGCGGCAGTCACACCCGCGGTGCTGGCGGTGTTCTTTTGGCAAAGAGCGACAACACCCGGCGCTATTACATCCATTTTTTCAGGAACAGTAATCACCATTGCTTGGCAAGTTGCGCAGCAGCACGGGTCGAGCTGGCTCCATGCCTACGTGGATAACCTTGACGCTATTTATCCGGCGCTGTTCGTTTCGGTCGCAAGTTTGGTCCTGGTAAGCTTGCTGACTTCTCCTGTTCAGAAAACAATAAAACCTTCAACCCTTACAATCATCAACGATGATCATTGAACGTATACAAGCAGCTTTGTCTGAAAATCATCTAGACGGGTGGCTCTTTTTTGACCACCACTGCCGAGACCCGCTCGCCTATAGAATTCTGCAATTACCTGAGGAGGTCAAAGCCACAAGACGCTGGTATTTCTTTGTTCCTGCGCAGGGCAATCCAAGAAAACTCGTGCATCGCATTGAAAGCGGTACTCTCGACACGTTGCCGGGCCAGAAAGATACTTATGCAAGCTGGCCGGATCAGCAGATCAAGTTGCACGAAATACTTTCCGGCGCTGGACGTATTGCCATGCAGTACTCACCGAATTGCCTCATTCCGTACGTGTCCCTTGTCGATGGCGGAACGCTTGAATTGGTGCGGCAGTGCGGCGTGGATGTAGTCAGTTCAGCCGATCTCATCCAGGAGTTCGAGGCGCGTTGGACGCAGGAGCAATTCGAGCTTCACCTGCAAGCTGGAAAACTGGTAGATCACGTTCGTAGCGAAGCTTTCGATTTGATTGGAGAGCGCCTTCGGTCAAAGACACGAGTCAGTGAGTATGAAGTACAGCAATTTATTCTTCAGCGGTTTGCCCAGCACAATCTCACAACCGATCACGGGCCTATCGTGGCGGTTAACGCCAATGCTTCCGATCCACATTATGAGCCGACTCGGGAAAAGACTGGTGAGATTGCGAAGAACGATGTTGTACTGATCGACCTCTGGGCAAAACAGAACCAGCCGCAAGCTGTTTATTATGATGTCACGTGGACGGGTTTCTGCGGTGCTGTGGTTTCAAACGAAGTTCAGTCAGTGTTCGAAATTGTGCGGGATGCTCGTAAGAAAGCCTGCCAATTTGTAATAAAGCGGATGGCAGATCGCCAGCCTACGCCGGGCTGGCAGGTGGATGACATCGCGCGAGAACATATTGCATCTCACGGTTACGGCGATTTCTTTTTCCACCGTACTGGCCATAGTATCGGCACGGAAGTCCACGGCACCGGGGCAAACATGGACAATTTGGAATCGCATGACGAGCGCCGGATTATTGCCAATACTTGTTTTTCCATCGAACCTGGAATTTATTTGCCGGGATTCGGGATTCGGTCGGAAGTAAACCTTTTTGTTGGCGAAGGTTTTGCCCAAGTGACTGGCGCTGAACAGGAACAGTTGATCCGCATATAAAATTCCTTGCCGGAAGTGCTTCATTTCCCTTGCTGTTTTAACTCTGTAAAGCTAAACGACTTACAGTTCAATGATCGACATCAATAATTTTGATTGGTGCGAGAGCTGAGGTATGTTCTACATTCGAGTATGGCGACAGCAATGCTTTCAGAGCCGCCGACCTCTCAGGTCACGCTCCTACATCGAATCAGTAGTATTGTCAGTTCTGAGCTCTCCCTTGATGAAATGCTCGGCGAGATTGTAGGGTTAACCGTCCAAGTCACGCAGTGCGACGCTTGTCTTGTGTATCTGATTGAGCGCGAGACCAGCGAAATTGTTCTTCGTGCGTCACAAGTTCCTCATCAGGTTGATCTTGGAAATATTCGACTGAAAGTCGGTGAAGGTGTCACGGGTTGGGTGGTTGAGCATCATTCCGTGGTTGCCTTGCCTGAAAATGCCGGGGCTGATCGCCGGTTTAAGCGCTTTCAAGCGCTCGTTGAAGATACATATGAAGCCTTTCTTTCCGTTCCTCTTTTGAGTGGCGGGGAAGTTATTGGCGTTATCAATGTGCATCACCGCGAGCCGCACTTTCACAGCGCTGATGAAATTTCCCTGCTGACCTTTGTCGGCGAGCAAATGGGCGGCGCTATTTCCAAGTCCGTTCTTGCGGAAGAAAACCTGCGTTTACAGGAAGAAACCGCTGAGATGCGCCGTCAGCTCGAAACCAGGAAAATTGTCGAGCGGGCTAAGGGCATTCTGCAGCATCGGCATAGCTTAACTGAGGAAGAAGCTTATTTGCGGTTGCGTAATGAAAGCCGACGCTTGCGGCGGCCTATGCGCGATCTAGCGGAGGCGATTATTTTGTCAGAGGACCTGAGCAGAAAAAGCGAGACATCGTAACAATAGGGGTTTTGGCCGGAGCCAGACAACCGTGGAAGCCCGTTATAATTGAACTTGGACCCGGATTTCAAACCTTTATTCAGAAATCCACATCTTTCGACCATCGCAGGCAATTTCTGGCGGCGAACCCTGGATGCAGGTCAATATCCGGTTACGCGAAAGTTGTATAAAATAGATGGGCAAACAACGATAGTTGCCCTTGAGCATCAGCCCTCCGCTCCTGCTCAGGGGCAGCTTGTCTTTCTGCATGGTTTAGAAGGTTCCGCCGAGGCTGGCTATATAAAGATCTTTTCGCAGGCGGCGTTGAAACGAGGATTCGGCGTCCATCGGCTTAATTTGCGAACCTGCGGCGGCACGGAGGAACTCTGCGAGACCATGTACCATTCGGGTCTCACAAGCGACACTCATGCTGTATTGGAAATCATCAAGAATCAATTGCGGCAGCCGGTTTTTATTGTTGGCTTCTCGCTGGGCGGTAATGTGGCTTTAAAGCTGGCTGGCGAGCTGGGTGAAACACCGCTTGTGAGCGGCGTTTGCGCCATATCGCCGCCGATAGATCTTGCCGCTTGTGTTCGGGCTATCGATAAACCGTCGAATATCTTTTATGCGCGTCGTTTTCTCGACCGCTTGCGCAAGCGCATCGAGCGGAAAAGCCGATTAGCGCCGGATTTGTACAGTTCCCATAACCTGCATACCGTTAAAACAGTCTGGCAGTTTGACGACCGCTTTACGGCGCCGCTGTTTGGATTCGGCAATGCGGCCAATTATTACGCAACCCAGTCAGCGACCAACTTTTTAGATGCGATTCGCGCGCCCACCCTTGTCATTACCGCTCAGGATGATCCGCTGGTTCCCATTAAAATCTTTCAGCATCCCGCGTTCCGTCAAAACCCGGCGATTCGGCTGGTTGCAACGAAATATGGCGGCCATCTCGGGTTTGTTTCCCGGTATAAACCCAGGTTTTGGCTTGACTCCTTCGTTCTTAACTGGATGGAGGAGGTCGTAGCTTCATCATCGGTAAACGGAACGGTGCAAGAACACTTTGCGTCTGCCTAGGATGGCTTTACGTTGAATCGGGCGTACGCTTCGTCCAGCGCCTGCACGACATGCGCCACCCTTTGTCCGGTCCCGTACAGCTTGGCTCCAGCCGCCAATTGAAGCATGCAGCCTGGGTTCGCGGTGACAATCAAGGATGCCTTCGTAGCCGCAACATGCGTCATTTTGTGCTCCAAAATCTGCATGGCCATTTCATTCTGCACGATGTTGTAGATGCCAGCGCTGCCGCAGCAAAGATCAGCCATCGGCATTTCACGAAAAGTTAAACCAGGAATGGACTTCAACAGTTTGCGAGGCGCGGTCTTTATCTTCTGACCATGCGCCAGATGGCAGGAATCCTGGTATGTCACAACCATGTCGAGCGGTCCCATATCTCGATTCAGATCGATGGAGGCCAAAAATTCCGTAACGTCCTTCATGCGCGCTGTAAACAGTTTGGCCTTGCCGTGATACTCGCTGTCATGCTTCAGCAGTTCGTCATACTCCTTCAACGTGGAGCCGCATCCCGCTGCGTTGGTTAGAATTGCGTCAAAGTCTTCTGTCTTAATTGCATCGATATTGGCGCGGGCCAAGGCTTCTCCCTCTGTTTGCAGTCCCGAATGGACATGCAGTGCGCCGCAGCAGCCCTGAGCGGCTGGGAGAACAACTTCGCAGCCGTTCTTTTGCAGAACTCGAACAGTGGCTTCGTTCAAACGGGCGAAAGCAACATTGGCGATGCACCCTGCCAGGAAAGCGACACGGTAGCGACGTTCGCCGATAGCGGGAAAAGTCTTCCCTAGTTTGGAGAAGAAGAACGGCGGCTCCGCGTTGGGCGCAAGCGCCTCCACTTTTGCGAGTTTCCCGAACGGCTTTAATATGCCGGTGGCGCGCACCAGCCGTTGCAGTCCCGACGCTTGGTAGACAAACAATGCTCTACCGGCCATTCGCAATCCAGTTCGTGATTGCAGCAAGCTTCTGAAAAGGAGCTTCTTTACCGAGTGCGCCAGGACGCTCTTCTTGCGGGACGCTTCAATCTGAGCCCGCGCTGCCTCAATCATTCGGCCATAAGGCACGCCGGAGGGGCAAGCTGTCTCGCAGCCCCGGCAAGCCAGGCAGCAATCCAGGTGCTCAATATAAGAATCGGTGATTGGCGCGCCGTTTACCACCGCGTTCATCTGGTAGATACGTCCACGCGGTGAATCTAGCTCGATGCCGAGCTCTCGGTAGGTGGGGCACGCATTCAGGCATAAACCGCAATGGACGCACTTGTCGAGATCAACCTGCGCTGGCCCTAAGCGCGGTTCGGCTTTGATCTCCAATAGGTCAGATCCTGCCATAAAGACGCGACCGATTCAAAAGATTGTCAGGATCAAACATTTGTTTTACTCTCTTCATCATGGTATAGCCGTTGGCCGCATGAGGCGACTGTGGAAGCAACCACAATTCATGGGCCGACCGTATTTCGTACGGCGCAAACTCAACAACCGCGCTCCAGCCGCGCTCTTTTGCCGCGCTCCAGATGGACATAACATCCTGCCAGGAAGTTAAATAGACGTAAGTAACTCCGGAAGCGCTACGCGAGACGCAGGGGGCAGAAAGCGTTTTGAGCAGCACACTGATCTCACTGAGACTTGTCCCGATACGCAATACTATACCGCTTGGGTGAGATTTCAAGAAGTCGGGCGTGAACTCGCTGATTTGGCTCCAAAAAGTGCCTTCTTCACTGTTCTTCAAAATATCCGCTCGTGGAAGCTCGCGCGCGTACCGGTTAAGAACCGCGCGTGTACCGCCTGCTCTGACCGCCAGCAGCCAGCCTCCCAGTCCCATGTTAGCGGCTGCGCTCTCAGAGAGAATGTCCATGGCAATTGGTCTCAGAGCGCTTTGCAAGATGCTGTTGCGCGTCTCGATGATATCTTCCACCTTGGACCCGGAAAAAATAAAGGTTTCGGTTGCTTCGGGAAGCGAGTGAACTCGGAAATTGACGCTGGTGATAACTGCTAGGGTTCCGAAGCTGCCGATTAACAATTTGCCCATGTCCAGTCCGGCCACGTTTTTGACTACCATGCCTCCAGCTTTGACAAGCTTTCCGTCGAGAGTGGCAAAGGTCATTCCGATCACCAAATCCCGCGCCGTGCCATAGCCGCGCCGCAGGGAACCGCTGCAATTAGCTGCTAATACGCCTCCCACCGTTGCTTCGTCCGAGAAAGGAGGATCAAGCGCGATCATTTGACCATGGCGGCGCAGCAATTCCTGTAGCGCCGCGAACGGCAGGCCGGCCCCCACGCTCACCGTCAAGTCATCGCGTTCGTAATTCAGCACTTCATTGAAGGCTGTTGTCGAGAGATTGATGTCCGCGACCGCGATAGGACCCCCCATCAGCCGCTTTGAATTATTTCCGAGCACATTGATGGTGCGCGAGGAAGCTGCTGCATCGTGAAGGATAGTTATCAGCTCGCCTGGAGACGAGGGTCTCAAAACAGTCATGTTCGACATCACTATACGACTCTCGGGTTTTGGGTGAGAGTCACGGCTATTGAAATGGTCTACTGATAGATGCTGTCCTAACCGGGACGCGCCGCATAATTATGGACTTTGAATTTACATCGGAGCAGAACCATCTCCGTAAGGCTGTCCGCGACTTTGCGGAAGCAGAAATTGGCCCGCACGTTCTGGAGTGGGATGAAAACCAAACGTTTCCGCTCGACGTGATCAAGAAAGCTGGCGAAATGGGCTTGTTGGGGGCCATTTTTCCGGAAGAACTCGGCGGTGCCGGGTTCGGCTACATTGAATACGCCATTATCATTGAAGAACTGGCGCGGGTAGACCCGAGTGTTGCCTTGATCGTGGCGGCGCATAATTCGCTATGCACCAATCACATTTACCTCGCGGGCAATGAGGAGCAGCGAAGGCGTTACGTTCCGAAGCTGGCGAGCGGCGAATGGATTGGGTGCTGGTCGCTCACGGAGCCGGAAGCCGGTTCGGATGCGGCGGGAACGCGTTCCACGGCGGTTCTCAGCGACGGCGAATGGGTTTTGAACGGCGGCAAGACATTCACGACGAATGCGCATTATGCCGATGTTTGCGTGGCTATGGCGGTGACGGATCGTTCCGCGTCGCAGCACGGCATTTCAGCTTTCATTCTGGAGAAGGACACGGCGGGTTATCGGGTCGGCAAGAAGGAGAACAAGCTGGGCATGCGCGCCAGCGCCACGGGCGAGGTATTATTTTCAAACTGCCGCCTGCCGCAGTCGCAGTTACTGGGAAAGACGGGCGAAGGCTTTGTGGATAGCTTGCGTATTTTGGATGGAGGCCGCATCTCCATCGCGGCGCTTTCCATCGGACTGGCGCAGGGCGCTTTCGAGCAAGCGTTGAAATACTCGAAGCAGCGGAAGCAGTTTGGGCGCTTTATTTCGGAGTTTCAGGCGATTCAGGACAAACTGTCCAACATGGCGACCTCGATTGAGGCGGCACGCTGGCTCACGTATTGCGCGGGCGCTCGAAAAGATGCTGGCAAGCGCGTCACGAAGGAATCGGCCATGGCGAAGCTGTTTGCTTCCGAGATGGCGGTTTCCGTGGCGGACCAAGCGCTCCAGATTCACGGCGGTTATGGATTTACCAAAGATTATCCGGTGGAGAAGTTCTACCGTGACGTGAAGCTCTGCACGATTGGCGAAGGCACGAGTGAGATTCAACGTTTAGTCATCGCCCGGCAACTGTTGAAAGAATAAATTGGGCGAGAGTTCAGGAACGGAACAGTTACAACAGGCGATTCTGAGCGGAGACCTTCGCGCGCTGGCTCGCGCCGCTACCCTGATTGAAAGACAAACGGCGGAAGGACGGGCGCTCACAGCATCGCTCTTTCCGCATACGGGGTGGGCTATGATCGTTGGAATTACGGGTCCGCCAGGGGCGGGGAAAAGCACGCTTGTCGATCAGATCATCAAAACTCTGCGCCTTCAGGGTAAAACGATAGGCGTGATTGCAGTTGATCCAAGCAGTCCATTTTCGGGAGGGGCGATTATGGGCGACCGCATACGTATGGGAGATCATTACCGTGACAAGGGCGTATTTATCCGGTCGATGGCTACCCGAGGGCAGCTAGGCGGTCTGGCTCGGGGCACGCTGGAGTTGGCGCTTTTGCTGGATGCGGCGGGCTTTGACGCGGTTCTTGTGGAAACGGTTGGTGTAGGGCAGGCTGAGATCGCGATTGCCCAGCTGGCGGACGTAACCGTGCTTGTGTTGGTGCCGGGATTGGGCGACGATGTGCAGGCTCTCAAGGCCGGTATTCTGGAGGTCGCCGATGTATTTGCCATTAACAAAGCGGATCTTCCGGGAGCTGAGCGGCTTGAGCAGGAGATCCGGGCGATGCAAAGCTTCGGTACCGCTTCCGAACGGGAGAAGGCGGCTCCTGTGCGGCGAGTGACGGCAAACGACGGCAGCGGTGTTTCAGAGCTTTGGTCAGCCATTACAGAAGTTTTCGAGAAACGCGGACGGAAGAATGCGCAAGCGGAAATATGGGCATTCCGTTTGCGTGAACTGTTGCGGGAACATCTTGATTCCGAACTGTCGGCAGGTATGCTGCGAAAGCACGCGGAGCAAGTAGCCCAAAGGCAGGAAGATCCATATCAGGCCGTCCAGGCGCTCCGCGAAAGCTTATTTCACGGAACCGCATAAACTAGCGGTCTTCAGGTGTTAACAGCTCGTCGGGGCAAGCTCATTTATTAAACGGAACGATAAATGCTAAGCAGTACGTGGATGTTACAACAATAGGCCAAGCCGGATTTTACTGACCACGACTCATCCAGCCCGGTTTGGCTTACTGCGTAGCGGGCAAAGTCAACAGCGCCAACAAACACATTCGATGTTCCACTATTCAGGATCCTGTTGACGGCACGGGAGGGTTGCCTCTGCCTTCATACTCTGCCATTGGAAAACCGCACCAGGCGCACGCCTTTCGCTCCGCTGCTGGCGTCGCTGCGGACATACGCGCTAACGACAAAACCAGCGGAAATGCGGTCGTTTTATTCCGGCGCTAACAGATTATGCGTGGACCGCTACACCAGCTATTATGGCTGCTTGACGGAGTCGATTGTCTAGCGTAGCTAGGGGTATCCCCTCGCGGAGCGCTAACTCCAGGTAAGCAGCGTCGTAAGCACTCAGGTTATAGGTACGCGCTAGTAGGAGCGTTGTACCAAATGGCTGCATAATGGGTGGGCGATCCACCTGGATATCCAGTTCGTTCAGCAGTTTGACAAATTGAACCGTATCCGCGGAAGTGATGCGTTTCTTGCGTTCATTGACTACGAGTACGTTTGCCATCTCTAAGGGCCAAATTGCCGGCGCATAAAACTTTAAATCTTTTGAGCGATTCAAAAGATGTCGCGCATACTCGGTTTATTCATCCTCAAAGCACCAAGCAGCGGTAATCGAGGCATCAATCACGATCGCGGTCAAAATTTTCTGCCTTCGTCAATCATCTCGCGAATGCTGAGTCCTTCCAGCTTGCGACCTTTACCGAATTCCAGGAGGTCCTTAATGACCTCTGAGCGGTTCCGTTTTTGTGGGGAGCTGACAGGTACGAGTTGTGCGACAGGTTTGCCATGTCGGGTAATCGTAATACTTTCACCTTCATAAACACGATCTAATAACTCTGCAAGGTGAGTTTTTGCTTCAAACGCGCCTACAAAATTCATAGAACTATGCTATCTTAACTGGTTGTCTAGTTGAACGCTACTGGCATTAGACCATGTGGGCGTAGTAGGCCATATGGGATGGCCCCCTGGAGTGAGACAACCCGATAAGGCACTGTTGACCGTTCGATGAAAATGAATCGACCGGCAAGACGACTTTAGCGCAGAATAATCTACGGCTGGTGAA
>JAABUZ0100007884.1_pt1 | contig 12719 bp, 13 predicted proteins | sample 5562091 | NCBI WGS metagenome assembly JAABUZ01 (sample SAMN12813069, study PRJNA571459) | rock metagenome | isolation source: Antarctica rocks | place: Antarctica: Victoria Land, Linnaeus Terrace sud | collected 2015-12-21 | reverse complement strand
CCCCTGGCTTCACACCCCGCCGTTACCAGCGACGCATGCAGGGATCGGCAACAGGCCTTGGACACTCGCCTGATGGCAGCCTTTCATCTGCCATACTCACAACATGCGACCTCGTGTCGCACACAGGCTTGTACGGTAAGCTCCAATTGCTAGATACGTCCAGCCATCATACACCCTGGCTAGCCGCAGACCATCGGTGGAGTGGCAAGGAAACAGTCGGCAACTCCACAGAAACGGCGTTCTCTAGCAATCAGCAGCAGCCATCTGCCCTCGCGTGGTAGGGCAATGTTACCACACTCAGGAGGCACGACCATGGGAGTAGTCGATGGAGACGTACAGGCTACCCGCATTGTGGCCGAAGGTATCCTGCACACGATGCTTGGAGCTGTCGAGGCGCTCGACGCGAGCCCGGGGATGCAAGCGCTCCGCTGTAGCATGGTCGAGGGCTCGTCTGACACCCCAACGACCGTCATCGTCAAACGCGTCGCCAGGGATGGCGATCCCTATGACCCGGATGCGCCGGATGGTCCTGCCTGGTGGCTGTTCAACGACTGGGCTGGCCTCTCTTTCCTCGATCACCTCGCGGGTGAGCACTCTCCCGCAGCGCGCTTCTATGGCGGCGACCGGCGCGCCGGCCTGCTGGTCCTGGAGGATTTGGGCGCCGACGCGCATCTGGATACCCTTCTGCTCGGTCACGATCCCGTAGCCGCCGAGGAGGCGCTCCGACGACTCGCCGCCACGCTCGGCCGGATGCATGCCCTCACCATCGACAAGGAAGAGGAGTATCATCGTGTCCGCGCCGCACTCGGACCAGCAAACCCGCGCGCGTATGATGGTCGGTATGACTGGATCGCGCCGACCATCCGCACGATGGCCGCGACGATGGGCGTTGCGACGCCCGCTCATCTCGATGACGATTTGACGTTGCTCACCGTGCGGTTGAGCGACCCAGCGCCCTTCCTGGCCTACATCCATGGGGACGCCTGCCCGGACAACTGCGTCCACAGTGGCGATACTGTGCGGTTGTTCGACTTCGAGCACGGTCGCTTCGGACCCGCCTTGATCGATGGCGTCTATGGACGCCTGCCTTTCCCCTCGTGTTGGTGTATCGGACGTCTGCCGGAGCGCGTTGCGCGTGACATGGAGGACACGTACCGTGCGGCGCTAGCACACGGCTGCCCGGCGGCCACCGACGACACCCTGTTCTATCGCGCCGTCGTTGAGGCCTGCGTGTACTGGCTAGCCCATTTTGCACGCTTAAACCTGCTCACCGCGTTGCTCGAACGGGACAGCCTATGGGATACGGCGACGCTGCGCCAACGCTTCCTACAACGCCTTGATGCCGTGGACCGGGCGCTGCAAGAGGTCGCGTACCTTGAGGCCATCGGTGCGCTCACCGCAACGATAGCGGCCAATCTCCACGCGCTGTGGGACCCGACGACGCAACCTATGCCATATTACCCTGCATTCCAAGGGTCACGCTAGTCCCGATACAGCTTGTCTATTTCGGATAATTGTCAAACCCCTCGACGAGCCCTCTCAGTCAGCCCGCGCGGGATGATCGGCGTCGCTAGCGGCACCGGCGTCGGTCTCGCCCGGCATCACCGGCACGTTCGCCTTGCGCCCTCGGGGGCGCTGGGCCGTCGAAATGTCGCGGGGCGTCGTCGCATCGTCCGGCGCTGGGGGCGGCTGTCCCATCCCTGCGGCCATCTCCTGCCGCAGCCGCTCCTCCGTGAGGCGCTGAAGCCGGACCTGATGGCGCAGGATCTCCATCATCTCGCGCCATTCCTCGGGGCCGAATGAGCCCGTGTCGGCGGCGATCTGGCGCACCAGGGGGTTGTTGAGCGCGCGCATTAACTCGTCGTCCACGCCCGGCATCTCCGCCGGCCGCACGCTCGCCTGTCCCAAGAAGTAGCCCACATCGACGCCGAAGAAGCGGGCCAGCGCCTCAAGGATCTCCACCCCTGGCGTGCCCTTCTTTCCGTTGCGCAGGTCGCTCAGGTGGGCGGCCGAGATCGCGCCGCCCGTCTCCGCGCTCACGGCTTGCAAGGAGTACGGCTTGCCGGCCGGGCCGGGCCGAGCCTCGAACAGGTGATTGAGGCGGTCCCTGAAGACCCGATCCGCCTCCGAGCCGGCCGGCTCCGTCCTCTTGCGTGGCATCTCCGCTTTCACAACGTACAGGTGCGCGCCGTGAGAGAGGCGCGCGCGGTCGGGCGAGGGCATGGGCTTGACAAGCTCCGCGGGGTGCTCTACAATAGGCATCAACATAAGCTATAGCTTAAATTTTAGCTATAGCGTATGGACTCGCGGGCCGGCCGTCACAGCTTTATCTGCCCGCAACTGTAGCAGGAACCCGGCGCGCGCGCAAGTGGGCACGCCGCCTATAGCGAGGGAGGGGAGCCGGCAACGACCGCACCGCGACCGACGGAGGTCGCCGCACACATGCCCGGCCTCCAGGCCGGAGAAAGCACGCGCGCCCATAGACTGACCGCCGTTCAGAACGGCCGCCAGATTAACAGATTAGCGGACACCGCCATGGGGAGAGACATTAACCATGCACCAGAGCCTGTCCCTCGCGCACATCGCGCACGCCCACGCCCTGAGCTTCGCCACGGCGCAGAGCCTCGTCGCCGGCAAGGTCGTCACCTTCGCCGCCATCGCCCCGGTCATCGCCGCTGGCGCCGCCAACCCATTCAGCAACGTGTTCACGCAGATTGCCGATTGGATGAGCCAACTGGCCCTGCCGGTGACGGTCATCGGCCTGGCCATCTCCGGGATCTTCATGGTCCTGCACCACCGCGCCGCGCGCGACATGCTGGTGGGGACCATCGTGGGCTCCGTGATCCTGTTCGGGGCGAGTCCGCTGGCCACGGCGATCCAGGGCCTCAAGTAGGCGGGCTACGCACCCGTCATCGTTCGACCCGACGCGCCCCCGGCCTCCGTCATCGGGAGGCCGGGGGCGTGTCCTATCGCGCGTCAGCGGAGAGACGAGAGAGGATGTCCGACGCCATGGCCCACAAGTTCGACCGCGACATCACCTTGCGCGATGTTTCTGATGTTGACGGTCTACGCCGACGATTTTGGAGCAAGGTCGATACGACCGGCGACTGCTGGATCTGGCTAGCGGCGACAGCGCGCCACGGGTACGGCAGCATTCACATCATGGTATGTGGACAGCTCTACATCCTGGCGGCGCATCGCGTCGCATACCTGTTGGCGAACGGGACGCTAGGCGCGGCCTCCGTGATGTGCCACCGCTGTGACCAACCCCGCTGCGTGCGCCCCGCGCACCTCTGGCAAGGTACGCAGAAGGACAACGCCCGGGATCGCGACGCGAAGGGGAGGTGCCACCCTTTGCGCAACGTGGGTGAGTGCAACGGCTCGGCCAAACTGACCCCTTCCCTCGTCCGGGATATACGCGCGCGCCACGCGGCGGGCGAGACCTATTATCGATTGGCCAAGGAGTACGGCGTTGACATCAAGACGATGTACCGCGTCGTGCGCGGCCTCACATGGAAGGAGGTGTAATTGTGGCTCATAGATGCCGCAGTTCCCAGTACAGCAACATGCGCCCGCGCTACGTCCTGGGGCGCACCATCCCCGAAGCGGCCGGGATCGCCGGCGCCGCCGTCCTGGGGTACGCCATGTTCCACCTCACGAAGGGGATGACCTACGCCGGGCAGACCGGCAAAATCCATCTCCTGCTGATCTTCGCCGCGGTGGCGCTGCCCATTATCGTCGGCTTCGTCTTCTTCATGGACGGGGCCGAGCCCTACCCGCGCCAGGTCGTCGGCTACCTGCGCCGGCGCACTGTGGCGCTGGTGCGCCGTGCCCCAGGCACGATACGCGTGCGCACCCAGGGCACTCTATCCAGTTCCGCGCGGCCGACCCTGCCCGCGCGCACGGTCATGACGGCCACACGCCCCGCCGCAGCGACCGATCTGACAGGTCGCCTCATTGCGCGCCTGCGCCGACCGCGCCAGACCACCGCTGAGGAGGCGCCATGAGCGTCGCCAATCGCCTAAAGCGTCGCCGGCGGCGCATCGTGGTCCACCCCGACGGCATCCAGGTCGGGGTGGACGGCCGCCAGCGCGTCGTGCTTGCCGTGGGCGGCGTCTACCACGACACCCAATCGGACGACGAGCGCGACCAGACGGCCGCCGCCGCTGCCGCCCTCGTGTCTGGCCTGCTGCCGGCGCAGGAGGTGCAGCTGCTAGTGCGCAGCAACCCGCTCGACCGGGACCAGCTCCTCGCTCAAGTCACGGCTGAGACCGCAGCCTGCCCGCCCGCGCTGCACTCCTACCGCGCCGGCAATCACGCCTGGTGGGCCGAGGAACTGCGCGATCGCCACCAGGCGCGGCGCGACTTCTACGCCGTCGTGTCGCCGCTGCCGGGCCGGCACGCGCCGGGCAGCCCCGGCGAGCGCGCCGCCCTCGACGCGGCCGTGCGTGGCGTCGTGCGCCACCTGACGAACATGGGTGTGGACACCGCCCGGCTCGACGGACCGGCCGTGGCCGCGCTACTGGCACACAGTCTCCCAGCCGAGCTCGGACACGGACCCCACGACCGGAGCGGCATCATCGCGTTCGAGGTCCCCGACCTGACGGGCGTCGAGGAGCGCGCGCATGTCGTGTTGCCGGACGGCACGCTGGCGCGCTCGCTCTACGTGCTGGCCCCGCCGCCGGAGACCGACCCCGGCTGGATTCAAGCCCTCGTCGGTGCCGAGGTCCCCTACACGCTGGCCGTGACGGTGCGCGGGCTGGACCAGGAGCGCGAGCGCAAGGGCGCCGCCCGCCGCGACCGCTACCTGGGGGATCAGGTCGCGGTCAGCCGGCACGTCACGACCGACGTGGAGGAGGCGCGGCGCGAGGCCCGCGACGAGGCGCGCCTGCTGCGTGAGCGGCGGCACACGCTGGCCCACGTCGGCGTCTACGTCACGGTGACGGCCCCCGACGTGCCCACGCTCGACGAGCGGACCGAAACCGTCGCCTCGATCCTCGCGGTGTCGTCCTCGGTGGCCCTGGCGCAGGGGCACCAGGAGCCCTTATACATGGCGACGCGCCCGATCGGCTGGGACAAGGCGCGCAGCGTCTACCGCATGTATGCCGAGACTGTGGGCAACGGCATGCCGTTCCACCTGCGCAGCCCTGGCACGGCGCGCGGGATGCTGGTGGGCTACACGCCGGAGGGGCGCGAGACCGTGCTGCTCGACTGGGCTGACCCAAGTTTGCGCAACGCGCTCATGTGCATCACCGGCGGCTCTGGTTCGGGCAAGACCGTCCTCGCGCAATTCCTGGCGACGCACATGCTTCAGACCGGTGGCCGCGTCACGGTAATCGACAGCACCGACCACTACGACACCACCCGTCGCGTCGTCGGCGGTGTGCGCGCCCGCCTGGGGCCGCGCTCGCCCGTCGCGCTCAACATCTGGGACCGCGCGGGGATCGACCCCGACGACGCGGACCTGCTGGAGGAGAAGATCGCCTTCGTGTGCGACGCGCACGAGGTGCTGCTGGGCGCGATCCCCGGCGGCTACGAGGGCTTCCCGAGCGCGGCCATCGACGAGGGTGTGCGCGCGGTCTACGCCGCCCACGGGGATGGATCGAGCCCCCTGGAGCGCGAGCTGGTGGACTGGCTCATCGCCCAGGCCGAGGACACCGCGCGCTGGAAGGAGCACCAGCGCGTCGCGCTCTCCGACATGGCCTACCACCTTCGGCCCTACACGCATCACAACCGCTACGGCGGGCTGGTGGATCGGCCGACGAGCCCGGAGTTGGATCTCGACGCGCCCTTCCTGCAATTCGACCTGCGCGACCTGCGGCCCCGGACGCCGGCGCACGCCTTCGCCATGTTCGCCGTCGCGGAGACGGTCAAGCGGCGCGCGCTGCGCGAGGTGGAGGCGCAGGGGCGTGATGTCGGGGCCGAGGACGACGCCGAGCGCATGAGCGAGTTGCTCATCATCGACGAGGGCTGGCACGTCGTGAAGTACCAGGGCGCCGGTGAGTGGATCGAGACGCTGGCGCGCAAGGGCCGGCACTGGGGCCTGGTGCTGGCCTTCATCACGCAGCAGGTCTCGGACCTGACCGAGGACCCGGCCGCGGCGGCGCTGTTCAACCAGGCCAGCATCCAGATCCTGTTCCGACAGAAAGATAGGGGTAAGAAGGGCGGGGCGCAGGCCGCGCTCGACTGGCTCGCCGGCACGCTCGACCTGACCGGGCATGAGGTCGCTAAACTCAAGACCCTCAAATCGGAGCGGGGCGCGTTCAGCGACCTGTTCTTGATCCGCGAGACCAAGGCGGGGCAGGCGGCGCACGGGGCGGTGCGCTTCCCCACCACGCGGCATCACTACTGGATGACCGCCTCGTACAAGGGCGAGCGCATCAAGCGCGATCGCATGATCGCCGCCGTGGCGCGCGACGCGGCCAATCCCACGCAGGAGGAGGTGTGGGCGGCGGTGGACGCGCTCGCCGCGGGCAAGACGCCCGAGCAGATGACCATAGCGGCGCCTGGGAGGGCGCAGGGAGGAGCACAGGTATGCGCCGCACGATAAGAAGCATCGCGGCGATTGTCGTCGTCCTGGTGGCGCTGACCGGTCCGCTGGCCGGCTGCGCGGCCCACGCGGCGAACCCGGCGAGCGCGCCGCATCCGACCGATACGCCGGTCCCGACGCAGACGCCCTACGCGACGAACACGCCCTATCCGACCTATACCCCGGTCCCCACGGCGACGGCGACCCATCGCCCGGCGCTCGCGCTCTCCGCGGCGTCGGGCGTGACCACCACCATCGTCGTCGCGGCTGGCTCCGACTTCCCGCCCAACAGTACCGTCACGCTGTATTGGGACGGGATACATGGGCACTTCTTGGGACGCGACGACACCGACGACTCCGGCCACGTTCGCATCGACGTGACGATCCCGGCCGACGCGACAGGGGGCGGCCACGAGGTCTTCGCCGTGGGCGCGAACCACACCAGCGCGGGCGCGCTGTACACCGTGCTGGCGCCGGTCGTCGTCGGTGGGAGCATCCCCGGCATCGACCCTAAGACGGGTGGCGTGGCCGGCGGCGGGTGCGACGGGCCGCTGGCCTTCCACATCCCCGTGCCCTTCGGCTCGCCCCTCTGCATCGACACCATCGGCATGCTCACGGGCCTCTTTGTCGGCGCCGTCCAGGGGATCGGGGGCGGCATCAAGTGGGGGATGGACAAGGTGACGGCCGGCATCGCCGCGCCCTTCATCACGGTGCTAACCCAGACGCCCGACTTCTCCGACACGCGGAGTGGGGACTGGACAGAACTCAACACCTTCTTCGGCAACATGCAGGATCTCGCCTTTGGGCTCTACGGCGTGCTCTCGCTGATCGGGCTGTGCAAGGTCGGCCTGGCGAACATCGGGCGGGCCAACGTGGTCGAGGCGGTGGACGTCCTCTGGCGCGCCGTGCTCGGCCTCGTCGCCGTCATCATCCTGCCGGACGTGCTGCACCTCTGGTTCATCGGCTTGCAAGACTTGACGACGGCGGTGCTGGCGTACACGGGCGGGACCGACGCCGGCGCGCTCGCGCGCATCAGCATCGACACCAAGACGGCGGGCACGATCTTCGGGTCCGCCGCTGGGGCGGTGTGGGCGACGCTACTCATGACCATCTTCGGGATCGTCTTCACCGTCGTCGGCGTTGTGATCCTGCTACTGACGGCGCTGACCAAGCTCGTCGGCCTGTTCCTGCTGGCGACGCTCTACGGCATCTCGCCGCTGATGGTCGCCTGCTGGGTGCTGCCTGAGGCGTCGGGCTTCGCGCGGGGCTGGGCCGGCGCGTTCGTCAACACGAGCCTGTGGGGCGTCGGCTATGCCATCGTGCTGAAGATGATCGTGGTGATGGAGTTCGGGCTGCACATGGACGGCTTCTTACAACCGCTGTTGGGGCTGGCCGGGCTGATCGTGCTCTACCGCGTCCCCAAGATCATCGCCTCACTCAACCCGGGTGGAGCTGTCGCCAACGCGGCTGGGGCGCACGCGCCGGCGGGCGCTATCACCGGTGCTGCCAGGACTGCGGTCACGGCGGGTGTCGGCGGTTGGGCGGGTGCGATAGGTACTCGCTTAGGTAACCCTGGTAGCGGAACCCCATAGCGGAACACCTGGAGCAACACAGTGACACGACTCTTACTACTCTTTCGCGGTGGCCGTCGTTGGCAGGACGACGCAACCACCCTTGCCCCGCGGGGGCGATCCGTGGGCATGTTTCTGGCTGCGGGCGTCGTCCTCTGGCTCGTCACAATTCTGACGGCGCGCCATCACCTGCTAGCCGGTCCTATCCACGTCGTGCTCGTGCTCGCGTTCGCCTGCCTCCTTGTCCTGCTCAGTGGGCGGGGCAAGGGGGTCCGCGGCGATCTGCGCCAACTCCGCGCCTTCCTCTCCGTTAAGCGCCTCTCGCGCCGCGCGCCCTTGTGGCAACACGTCGCGCTTCGGGTTGGGTGTATAGTGATGGGAGTACGTAGGAAGGATGGTTAGGCATGCGCAATCAAGCATCCGGTCCCAACTCCGCTCCTGGACCCTTCGCTCCTTATGCGAGTGCCCAAGACGTTCAGCAGTGGGAGTACAAAACCGTTGTCCTCAAAGCCAAGGGGATGAACGATCCCAAGTTCAACCAGCCGCTCAACGACCTCGGACGGCAGGGTTGGGAGTTGGTCAGCACCACACCCGGCAACTTGGGCGTCGGCTATGTCTGCTTCTTCTTCAAGAAGCCACTGCCCCGCTAGTCTCCCCCTGTACTCTACCCCGTGACACGCGTTCGGTAAGCTCCCGCTACGGCGCGCCCGCGCCATCGACCCTTACCTGGCGTGGCCCCTTCCCCACACGCACGTTAAATTCTGCAAACGCGCGTTTACGCATGACGCCACCACCTCTTTTTCTCCGCCGCCCGTCGGCGGCGTGTGTGGTAGCGTCCAAAAGCTACATAAGCGCGCTCTTCCCACGCGAGAAACGCTGTCGGACTGCATACATCGTTAGTCCCTCCATGGGCTGGAGGGCCGTCCGATGAGCCGGGATGGGGGTAGTCGTTTCGACCCACCTGCTCGGGCACTGCCGCAGCGCCCGCAGTGGATCACGGCCGAGGAGCGCGCGCGGTTCAAGGCGCTCGGCCCGGCGCGCTTCCAGGACAAGGGCTACCAACGCTACGTCCAGTCCTTCCGCAGCGCCGTGAGCCTGTCCGAGGCCGGCAAGAAGGGCTGGGCCGCGACCGTGGCCACGTATGGCGACGAGTTCGCGCACGATCGCGCGGCCGTCACGCGTCGGGCCAAGCCCTCGGGCGACGAGCGGCGGATGATGCTCATGCTGCGTCACCTCGACGCCCCCGAGGCGCGGCGCGAGTACAAGGTGGCCCCGCGCACCCACGTCGATTTCGCCTGGCCCGAGCGCCGCCAGGTGATCGAGGTCTACGGCGGCGTCCACTTCGGTCCGTACTTCGACCCGAGCGGGGAGCGCGCGGCCTACGACCGGGCGCGCGAGGAGCGCATCACGGCGCTAGGGTGGGAGGTCCTGGTCGTGACCCACGAGGATCTGCGCCGTGAGAATCTGGACAAGACGGTGGACCTGGTACGGCAATTTCTAGAGATGGAGGAGAGGCGATGACGACAGTGATCGCGCCCTATGATCGACACGGAGGAGGAACAACGATGGAGCAGCTACCGGATGCCGAGGTGCTATGGATCGTCCCCAAGGCGTGGGAGGACGAGCTGGCGGTGATCGTGATGCGGCCCATCACGGTGACTGAGTGGCGGCAGATCGTCGACGACGGCGGCATGACGGTCGAGGTGGAGCCGGAGAGCCGGATCGCGGGTGGCCCGGCCGACGGCGGGTATGTCGTGCGGGTGGACGGCGAGGACGGTCTGCACTACTTCGCGCTGCCGCCGGCGGCGCTGCCCGCGCTTCGGGGCCTGATCCCCGCAGCCGCCTATGGCCGACTGCTGACCGCCGTGGAGAGGGAGGGCGACGGAGGCGACGGCGATGATGCGTGACCCCGACGCCCTGCTGCCGCTCACCCCCGTCGCGTTTCACATCCTGCTCGCGCTCGCGCAGGGGACGTGTCACGGCTACGCCGTCATGCGCCAGGTGTCCGTCGCGACGCCCCAGACCACCCACGTCGGCACCACGACGATTTACCGGGCGATCTCCCGTTTGGTCGCGGCCGGCCTCGTTGCGGACGCGGGCAAGCGCCCGAGCCGGTTGGATGACGGCGAGCGCCGCCGCTACTACCGGCTCACGCCGTGGGGCCTGCTCGTCGCCCAGGCCGAGGCCCGCCGGCTTGCGCACCTCGTCGGCTACGCGCGTGCGGCGCTTCCCCTAGCCGATACGGAGATAAAGGGCGATGCGGCGAGCTTCCAGGTCGCGGCACTTGGATAAGGCCAAGCGAGGGCGTACCGATGCAGACGATGCAGACGATGGGAAAACCGATCGAAGCGGAGGGCCGTTTCCTACTGCGTAGCGGCTCGTGTGTGGGGGCCGACGACGCCCGGCCGCGATGGGGGTGCGCGCGTTGGTGGGGCGGGGAGCAAGGTATGTTTTGCCCTGGGCAAAACTCCTCCTCGCCCTCCCTTCGGTCGGCCTGGTCGGATCTGACCACAGTGGCGCCCGCGGACCCCGACGACGGTGACAGGCGCTCACAGAGGACGCGTCAAGAAGCGAGGAGAGGCATGGACGAGGACACCATAAGGACCACACAGCGGCGGCCCGCCCAGCGGACCGGGCGACCGCCAAAAGCGCCGGCGGAGCGGCGCACACACATGCTCAGCGTGTACGTCAACGCCGGCGAGCTAGCCGCCCTGGAGCGGCGCACAGCGGCGGCGGGGATACGCGAGGTCGGGGCCTACGTCCGCGTCGCGGTCATGGCGCAACGATCGCCGCGCGCCGTCGTGCCCGCGATTAACCGCGAGGCCTGGTGGAACCTGGCCCGCGCGACGGCCAACCTAAACCAGATCGCGGCGCACCTTAACGGCGGTGGCCGCTTCGACGAGCGGGGCACGGCGCGGCTGGCCCCTGCCCTCGACGCACTGCGCGAGGAGGTGCGCGGGCTGCGCCTCGACCTCAACGGGCCGATCCGCGACGACGCGGAGGACGACGAGGGCCGGGGGGCGGGGGCGTGATCCAGAAGATCATCACCGGGCGGGGCTTCCGGGGCGTGCTCGAGTACGTGTTCAAGGAGAGCGCGGAGTTGAAGCACGAGGGGGCGCGCATCGTGGGCGGCAACATGGGCGGGACCGATCCGCGCGAGCTGGCCCACGAGTTCGGGATGGTGCGCCAGCTCAACCGTGACCTGGCGCGGCCGGTTCACCACTGCCCGCTCAGCCTGTCTCCCGGTGAGCGTCTGACCGATGAGCACTGGGGCGCGTTCGCGCGTGACTACATGGAGCGCATGGGCTTTGGCAACGCACCCTACGTCGTCGTGGCACATGCCGAGAACCACGTCCATATCGTGGCGTCGCGCATCGACAAGGACGGCAAGACCGTCAGCGATCGGAACGACCGGCCGCGCAGCAACCGGGTGGTGCATGAGTTGGAGCAGGCGTACGGCCTGCGCCACGCTATCGACCCCGCGCGCATTGACCGCAGCCCCCGGCCCCAGGTGAGCCGGGATGAGGTTGGGCTGGCCGAGCGCACGGGCGAGATCCCGCCCAAGCTGCTGCTCGCGGCTCGGATCGACGAGGCGATCACGCGGAGCGACGGGACGCGCGAGAGCTTCGACCAGGCGCTGGCCGGCGTCGGCGTCGTGGCCCACTGGAACGTCGCCTCGACCGGCCGGGTGAGCGGGGCGAGCTTCGAGCTGCCTGACTATCAGGGCGCGATGCAGCCCATCGTGAAGGGCTCGCAGATCGGCAAGGACTATAGCTGGATGCGGCTACAGGGCCGCTTGGAGGAGAGGGCACATGGGCAAGATGAACGCCTTGCTGGCACAGGCGACCGCCGCGATCCCGCCGGCGTCACCGCCCCCCGAGTCGTGGGGACACGAGACACCGGAGGCGGGGGAGCTGCCGCCCGCGCAGGCGACGGCGACGCTCGACGACGCGAGGGAGGCGGCGAACCGGCCCGCGCGGGGGACGGAGATGGAGCCGGAGCCGCCGGTGGAGCCGGAGCCGGAGCCGCCGGTGGTCAGGGTCGTGGAGCCGACGCCGGTGATCCGCGCGGTGGAGCGGCTGCACCAGGGGGTGCGGGCCGAGCTGCGGGCGGTGAAAGCGGAGGTGCAGGGGGCAGCGAGCGTGGCATGGCGTCAGGAGGACTACCTGCGGGAGGTGCAGCGAGCGCACAACACGATGGCGACGGAGTGGTACAAGATCGCCGAGGGGTTGCCGGCGATCCGGGGCGAGTTGGAACGCCTGGCGGCGGACCTGGCCGAGGTGCGCCGGACGGCGGACGAGGAGACGCGGGCGACGATCACGCTGCAGGGGCGCGAGATCGAGCGGACGCTGCGCCGGGTGCGGACGGCGGCGCTGGGGGCCGTCGTCCTGGTCACGCTGGTGAGCCTGCTGGCGGTGGCCTTGGTCGCGGCGCTGGCGCTGCATGGGCTGCATCGGCCGCTCTAGCGGCCGAGGAGGTGCGGGCGCACCTAGCGGCGCTGGGCTGCGACCGCTACGAGATCACCGTGCGCGATGGCGACACGGGGCGGGTGCGTCGGGCGGGGCTGACCGCCGACGAGGCGATGCTACAGATCAGCCGCCTGGTCGCGCTCAACGGCC
>JAABUZ0100007883.1_pt1 | contig 12719 bp, 15 predicted proteins | sample 5562091 | NCBI WGS metagenome assembly JAABUZ01 (sample SAMN12813069, study PRJNA571459) | rock metagenome | isolation source: Antarctica rocks | place: Antarctica: Victoria Land, Linnaeus Terrace sud | collected 2015-12-21 | reverse complement strand
CTGACCCGGATTCGGCACTCTATCGGGTTATCGCGAATGACGATACACCGTACTTTCTGAAATTGCGGACGCGCGGCGCCTTCGCCGAAACAACCGTCGAGATTCCCCAATTCCTTCATGAGCAGGGATCGCGTCGACCATCGCTCCCATGGCAACCACGACCGGACGATTGTGGACACCCCTGGAAAGCTTCGCGGTCATCCTCTCCCCATTCATTGAGGGTTGCAATGGCTTTGAAGCACCTCTGTGGGATCGTCAGTGGGTCGAACTCGGTGCGGTACTCCCGGGTATGCACACGGCAGTACTGCCGCTCTTGCTCAGCGAGCAGATCCCGCGCGAGGAGTATTCGCCGCGGTGGCGGGACCGCGTCAAGGAGTTCCAGGAAGACGTGGTAAGGCGTCACCCCGGTGAGCCCCTCTGGTACCTCCTCGAATCTGAAGGCTCGCCTCAACCTGGTGTGGCCCAAAAAGAAGCGGGTTTCTCGCAGCCTCGCCGCAACTGAAGACTTCAGCAACTTCGGCGAGCCCGTGACGCGGACGTTATCCACGGCCCGCGAGAAGCGTGTGGTGAGGCAGCGGCGGTCTCTCGTGCCGGCATGCTTTCGGCAAGGTTGCCCTGACCGGCTCTCCGAATCGAGAGAAGTCGTAGATCGCGGTGTATGTGTCCCTCGGCTTGCCGTGGGTCGTTACGGCCTCTCGAAGCAAGGCGTAACCGGATTGGGCGATGCTGAAGACGACCGACCCGCGTGGGAGCCGGACTCGGACCAACCATACCGGCGCCTGCCGAACCACCGATGCCCCCAGGCTCGTTGCATGCCTGAGATGGGAGGGCAGTGGTTCGAACTTCAGGAGCGATACAGCCTGATTGACCGTCTGCGCCCCGACCGTTAGACAGATCCAGGGAGCCGCATCGCGCGTGTGGGACGACTTCCCGCGTCTGAAGACCGCCGTCGAGGAGTAGACGATCTTCTGCGCCATCCAATGACCAACAAGAATATATGTGTCTGACGAAGTCATGACGGTAGTATCCCCAAGCAGGTGAAATGTGACTCGCGTTATTTCACTCTGGTTGACGATCTTCTGCCTGCTGTGAGCGGCGACGAAGAGCCCGCTTCTACCGGCCAACTTGAGATCGAAGTCGTCTCGATGCCGCGTCAGCCACTGCATGGCCGAGGCCGCTTCGAAAACAACCTCTCCCGTAAGGGCATCTGGAATCTCAAGCCGGATCGTGCTGTCAACTCCGGGCAAACGTCAACAACCGACCTCATCGGCAAGACAATGCTCACCTACACCCTGGGACAACTCGGTCCTTTGGAGATGGATCTCGTGGCCTGGGTTATGGGCCAGTGGCACCACGATACCCAGTATGTCCAGTTCACGCTCCGGGCAGTTGCTCGAGCCTTCGGACGTTCCTGGAAGGGGCAATTTGGCCGTGACGTGAAGGACGCTTTGCGGCGTATTCGAGGCGTGATGATCACCGGCAAGGTCTGGGATGCTCAGCTTCGCCGCCACACCACAACGCACTTTGGTCTCTTCGAGACTGTCCAACTGGTTGAGGAGCGCGGCGCGGCGACCGCGCCTGCGACCGTATCCGTCGCCCTGTCTCCATGGCTCGTGAACCAACTCCGAGCAGGGCAATACTGCGACTTCGAATGGGACGGCTACCGCGGCCGTCTCCCACACTCCTTTGCTCGTCGCCTCTACCTCTTCCTCGAAAGCCAGGACGGTGATGCCGATGGTACGGTCTTCCGCGTTCGTATCGACGCCTTCCTGGGAGACTCGCTTGGCACCAAGGATGGAAGCAGTAATCCCTCTCGACTTCGTAGCCACCTCCAGGCGCATGGCCGTGCCATCTGCGCTGCGCATCCACACTACGCGGAGGTCCGCGTCAAGACCGGGGATCGCCGAGGCGAGTACTGGCTCATGGTGCACCGCTCAAGCCAGTGGCGGGACGAGCGGTTGCGCATCCGTCGACGCGCACTTGCCAACCGGGGTGAATAGAACGGACGCTACTGCCCTCCCCACCTACGCACACGCACTTGCCGTCGAACAGCGATGCGCGACAATACGCCGCACAACATCAAAGAGGTTCCCGCTGTATGCGTCGAGGGGGCGTGAATGGCCGACCACAGCCATACCTCTGAGAGTGCCGATGCGAACCCTCCGAATCCCCCCGTCCTCACGCACGAACGAGAGCGTCGTCACAGACGAGGCGATGACTCCTCCTCCCCCCATACCGAGACCTGGCACGTACACCCTCTTCAGCCGGTTCACCGCCACGACCAGGCGAGAAGTGGTGGCGGGCCAGGTGATGGTGAATGAATACCGATGTACGAATGAAGGTGCGCTGCTGAAGGATTGGAAGTCGACCCCGACGCGCACGAACGGCCCACGGAGAAAGGAGGCCGGTGGCCGTGGGGGAAGGTCCAGAGCCTCCACCACATACCGCACTGCAGTGAGCCGTTCAGTGAGGGGGCGGAACGTGAGATGTACGAGCATCAGACCGTCTGGTGATGCGTAAGAAAGTTCTGCATATGCAGGTCCGCCGTGCCGTTGGAGCGGCGTGTCAGCCCCTAGCAGTAATCCGCACGACGGCATGGTTGCTCGGTACCAGGCGGACACTGCGGCATATCCGACAGCGACCGCAAACTCTGCAGTTGCCACTTTTCTGTATGCGGGGGGTAAGTCAAAATCACCGAATTGAGGAATCGTGACAGTCGACCGCACAATACCCGGGTAGACCGGAAAGTGAAGACTGAGGACGCCGCGGGGAATGTCGCGTGCGACGGGTCCATTGCGGGCAAATGGACCTTTTAATGGTTCTGGCACCAAAAGGAACGCTGGTGCGGTTGAGCACGAGCCGGAGATGCGCGCCGCTTGGCGAGACCGAACTTTATTGGCGTGAGTGTCCGTTGGTATGGCTGAGACTGCGAGTACGAGACCTAGAATCGCTATGGAGGCAAGAGATCGAGTGGATCGCTTCACAGAAAGCTTCCTTCCTTTGTCGTTGGTGATGGCCGGCGCCGTGTGGTCCATCCCCAGCGGACCCAGGATTTGCTCGCGCGTGGTGGCCGCGTACGGTTGGCCCCGCAGAGAGTCCAGGACCAGACCGAGCGCCTTGTACCCGTCGTTCGAGTAGAGGAAACGCTCGCCAGGGGCCCAGGCGGCCGCGCTTTCGCGCAGCGCCCAGACCTGCGTGCGGCTATCGGGGGAGAAGTCGGAGCCGGAGGTGATGCCGGCGGTATGGGTGAGCAGGTGGTGAATGGTGATGGGTGGGTAAGGAGACGGTACTTCGAACCAGGGGAGGTACTCGGTGATTGGCGCGTGCAGGTCGAGCCGGCCTGCTTCGTACTCTTGCAGCAAGGCAATGCCGGTGAACGACTTGCCGATCGACCCCGTCTGGAAGAGGGTGTCAGGTCGGATCGGCGTCCTGGCCGCACTATTGGCATAGCCGTAGGTGGAGATGTGGAGGGTGCTCTCGCGATCGGTGAGCGCCACGGCCATGCCTGGTAGCGCCTGTGACTCCATCAGCGCAGCGATGAAGTGCCGCAGGTTGTCCTCGACCCGGTTCAGTATGGACAACAGCATCTCCTGGCTGAAAGCGTACGTGACTACACGATAGTAGACCGGATGGGGGAGTGTCTATCAGGGCTCGATCAACCGCTGGCTAGCTGGAGCTCTGGACCGGCCCAGCCACCACCAATGTTGCGACGCGCCTCGCCGATCCGGCTGTCCCGTACTGCCGGCACATCAGAGGCTCATTGTCATGTTGCCGCTGCGAATTTGCGGACACGCCGCTAGCTGAAGTGGGAGTTAGCGAGCCTCTCGGCCTTGCTTTTTAGAACATGCGACCTATTATAAATCTGTAGGCGCTCTCCGCTCCGCACGTTCCGTTCCTTATATACATATACCGCTCTGTTTTCGGACCATGTCTCCCCCATCCCCCATGGTTCCCGGAGGAGTTTCATGCACCCAGACCAACCGGCCCCCACTGAAGGCGCCGCATGAACGACGACCTCTCGCCAGTCGACGATCTCCGCACCCTCCGCGCCATCACCGCACTCAAAGCCGAGATCACCACACAGATCTCTGTCGGCCTCACGGCCTTACAGGTCGTCATCACCAATCTCACCGAAACCCATCACCGCGCCTTACTCGAGCAAGAACGTAGAAACGCCACCTTTGCTCCGCAAAGCCGGCTCGAAGAGCTGATCAACCAGGTCCACGACCACTCCAACAAAATCCAGGCCGTCGATACCAGGACCTACATCATGGACAAAGACCTCACCTGCCTCAAAGACCAGAACCACGAGCAAGAACAGAAGGGCCGAGACCGCTCTTTCGGGATGCTCACCACCACCGCCGGCTGGATCTTCACCATCGTCCTTGCTTTGGTCATGCTCGGCCTCGGCGTTCTCGTCAACCATCTCCACTGATGTATACCGCCCAGGGCTTCATCCGGAACTACGACCCACCGTCCGATACCGTCACCGTCGAACTCGCCGGACTGGGCATCATCGACACCTGGCTCGACGGCATCAAGATCGACGTCGGCGTCAATCGCGCCGCCTGCGTCAATGGCGCCATCGCCATCCTGGCCCTGCCCGATCCCCACCGCATCTGCGAGGCGACCGTCTCCGCCGTCCCCTTCAATCCCGCCAGCCTGGCGGCTGTCGTCTCAGGCGGATCCGTCCCGCCAGGTGGCACCGGCAGCGGCAGCTCCACCACCACCACCTACGACAGCGGCCGCAACGTCATCACCTCCACCTCCAATGGAGGCGGCTCGGTCACCAGCAACTTCACCAAACCCTTCCCCACCACACCGGTCCTCTCGGTGCTCTTCGACCAGCCATCCCCCGGCTACTCCATCGGCACCATCACCACCACCAACTTCACCGTCAATCTCACGCCCGGGAACCCGGCTTTTCTGCCCTTCAATTTCAGCTGGTCAGCACACAACTAGGAGTTCGCATGTCTCAGGCCTACGAGTCCATCGGCACCCCAACCCCCGACATAGAACGCGTCGCTGCGCGACACGAAGGGTGGACCGATACCCCGCACAACGATCTGGTCCATGGAATGATCGACAACACCTTTTTCTCCAAATACGACCAACGCACCAACAAGCAGGCCCTCGGCCTGGATGGACACCTGCCAGCAGAACCTCACCTCAACCGCATGGCAGACCACCAGGAAACACCCGTGGCCGCCATCATTCCCCAGCCCTGGTAAAGGAGACAGCATGGCCATCGAAGACAAGACCGGCGCGGAAATCAAGGTGGGCGATCGTGTCGTCTTCCCCTATGGGGGCGACCTCCACATCGCACTCGTCTGCGATCTCCAGCAGCCCGACTTCGGCCCGCCCATCATCCACGCCGCCGTCATGGCTACCGCCCCCGCGGGGCTGTGCCAGGTCGTCTCCGACGAACTCCAGGTAGAAACCACCGCCGGCCAGAACATCACCGTAGGAGGCATTGCACCATGACCCAGCACCACAAGGACAAGAACGGCAAAGAGCTTCGCGTCGGCAGCTCCGTCCACTTCGAGGTGGACGGCCGACCATACAGCGGCATCGTCCACGAACTCGTACGCCGTGACCACGAGCCGGCCATCAGCACCATGGTCATGCTGATGCTTCCTGCTTCGCAGGTCAGCACCGAGCCGCCTGCAAAAAAAGATCGCGCAGACCCGAAGCACGAGAAAAAGGACACCGACCAAAAGGACTCGGGCGACGAGAAACCTCACACCCACCCCGAATCAGCAGACCCGCCCAAGATGCTGCCCCCGCGCGACGAGCACGACCACCGCACCGAGCCGAAAGAGACCACGCCGCAAGGCGAGAAGAACTCAGACGACAAGCCGAGCGCTGCTCGGCATCAGTCCGAAGCTACCGCCCACTCCAACCAGCAGCAGCCCAAGCCGGCAGAACCCAATCGTGGATCAACCCTCGCCGAACCCAAGAAAGGAAGCAAGTAAATGGCACAGGACGACAGCCCGGCTGCAACACCCGCCCAGACCGTCGGCGCCGATATCGGACCACTCGGCTTCCAGCAGAACATGTGGGACATCGATATTCTCGCTGGCACCGTCATGGACCGCGACGCCTCGCCCGCCGTCTTCACCGGCGGTGACACCGGCCAGGGCCTCGGCGGAAACGCCGAGCCTATGGCTCCAGGCGGCACGGTCTACGACCGTCGGGGCTTCTAATGGCCCCACTGATAGGAGGCACACGTGCCTGATCCGTCGAACCCCATCCCCGGCGCACCCAGCACCGTGGTAGTCCCCCACATCGACTACCGCGAGACGCCCAGCTCACCCATGGTCGACGCCGGTGCTCCTCACGCTTCGCGTGACGATCCCAACGCCGGCGGGACGGCTATGCCGCCCCAGTTCGACGACTCCTTCATGTCCTACGACGTCCCCGGCGACGCCGAGGGCAAGTGGAACGAGATGATCCACGACAAGGCCCTCCAGGTCAGTCGCGATGGTTGAAGCCGTGCAGGTACTCAACGAGTTCCAGATCCACGAGGCCGCGGGCGCGATCGATACCCTCCGCGCCGATGGCGCGGACGGCCGTCACATCCTAGACGTAACCCTCATCCGCTCCGGCAAGTCCAAGATGGGAAACATCTACCCATCCGACGTGCTTCGAGAAAGCACCCACCTCTTTGAGGGGGTTGCAGCCTTTGCGGACCACAACAATGACGACCGGCGGCCGGAGCGTTCTGTTCGCGACATTGTCGGCTACTACAAAAACGTGAGCCACGTCGCCGAGGGCGACCAGAGCCGCCTCACCGGGGAGCTGCATCTCCTCCCCGGCACCGACTGGCTCTGGACCCTCATGCAAGAGACGCAACGACATCCCTCCATCTGCGGCCTCTCCATCGACGCCTATGCGTCGTGTCAGGAGTCGGACGACGGTCGCCAGGTCTCCGAGTTCCGACGAGTCAACTCCGTCGACGTCGTCACCCGTGCCTCCGCTGGAGGAACCATCGATCACATCATCGCCTCAGAAAGGAACCAACAAATGCCCGCCACCCCAGTCCCGGCGCCTGCGGCGCCGCCGCCCGATCTTGCCAAGCTGCAAGAAGCACACCAGCAGGAAATAGCCGGCCTGCGTGAGGCACAGCAGGAAACCCAGCGCCAGTTCGAGCAGATGAAGGCCGTCCATGTCGCCGGGCAGATACTCGAGACTCGCCTCGCCGAAAGTGAGCTGCCCGAGCTGGGGCAAGCCCAGCTCAAGAAACGCTTCAAAGATCGTGTCTTCGAGGACGCCGAACTCACCGAAGCCATCAACGACACCAAGGCCATCTTCGCCACCGTCGCCGAAGCCGGCAAGATCGTGGGCATGGGTGGGCCCGCCAAAGACCCTTTTATTTCGACTGGACTGACCGAGTATGACAAGGTCCAGGCCGGCATGGACGCGCTCTTCGACGTGTTCGAATCTGATGCTGCGCGTGCACTCCCACGGATCTCAGGCCTACGAGAAGCGTTCCTACTTGCCACTGGTACAGATATCGGCGCTGTCGGAGGCGCAGACAGGCCAGTACGAGAAGCACTCTCTGCAGGGCTACGGGCGAAAGTGCAGGCCGGTCGCCTGACCGAGTCCGAAGTCTTGCTTCGCGAAGCAGACGTGACCACCGCTTCATTCTCGTATCTCCTCGGCACCAGCATGAACAAGCGCCTGCTGAAAGACTACCAGGCGTGGCCATCCGAGTGGCAGAAGTTCACCACCGTCACCAGCCTCAAGGACTTCAAACAGCAAGATCGGATCCGCCTAGGAGCCTTCGGTTCCCTCTCCACCGTCCTTGAGGACCAGGCCTACACCACCCTCACCCTCTCGGATACCCGTGCCATCTACGCCCCAACCAAGCGCGGCAACATCGTCCAGGTCACCCGTGAGACCATCGTCAACGACGACCTGTACGCCATCAAGCAGATACCCCAGAAGCTCGCCGTCGCCGCCGCCTACACCCTCGCCGAGTTCGTCTACAACCTGCTTGCCCCCGGCGGGGGCAACATCTACGACGCCCATCCCCTCTACGACTCGGTCAACCACGGCAACACCGCCATCGCCGCCGCGTCGCTGCCCACCACCAACACTGGTGGCCCGCTCAACTCGGCCAATCTCCAGACCGCCGTGGTCAAGATGCGCAAGCAGACCAACATGGCTGGCAAGCCCATCGGCCTCAAGCCGCGCTACCTGCTCACCGTCCCAGACCTCGAGTTCCAGGCCATGACCCTGCTCAAGTCCGCCGGTCTTCCAGGCGGCAACAATAACGACATCAACCCTAGCGTAAAAGGGGTTCGTGGCTGCCCGCTGGCGTTCGTCGTCTCCGGAAAATCAACGGAATCTGCCGCTGTCGTACGTCTCTATTCGCCACTCTTCGCCGCGACTGTTGCCAAAACTGTTGCCGTTGGACCCCCTTCCCTCTTTGGTCAGCGGGTCTTCTACCCTGCCGAGGTGGCTCCCCTATATTTGGCACCTCTATATCCTCTACGGAAGGAATGGTCGAAGGAGCGCGCTTAAGGTGCCCGGCAGAAGCCCGGAGGTCGCGCGCACCTCAAGCAAATCGTGATAGAGGCAGGGAAAGAGGTGGCCGAATCGCTACTAGAATTCCTCGTCTTGGTTGCAGCTGAAGCGGCCAAGAGAGCGATCTGGAGGTAGGAGGGCTCGCAAACAGGCTGCAGCGCGGAGGTGGTGACACGGCCACATGGCGTCCGCCTCCGCCGTCCGTCACCAGAAGGGATGGACGGACGAGAGGTCAAACTCGTCAAATCACCGAGGGCGACGCCTGGTAGTCCGAGATAAGCCGCTGATTCGTCCGTCTGCCAGGTCCATGGTGACAAGGATCTGGCAGCCTACGACCGCCCACTCCCTCATGGCTATTGGTCGGTCCCGCTCCTTGGTGGCGGTATCAAGTCTTATCCCCAAGTTCCTGCGCGTCGGGTAGCCGAAAATTGCGGAGGAGCATGCGGCCAGGATGTCAGGACCGAAGCTAGCCAAGCGGTGGGGCGTCAATAGCTCTCGAACCATCTATCACATCTTGCAGAAGTACGAACGGCAACAGGCACGCGACTACGCGCGCCACAAGCGTAGTGACTCGTAACCTCAAGCTCGGAATCGCGGGATTGCCACGTCGACGGTTGCCAGCAGAGCGCCCGTTGCGAATCCGGTGGTCATCTTCGGATGGATCGCTCACAGCAGCAGCGCCGCTCACACAGAATCTATCCTTATAGCTCAGTGGGACCGCACCACGTGAATACTGCGAATGGCACGAATACCCCGCACAGACTCCCAAGTCTGGCGGGGTTCTTTTATCGCTCGTGTGAATAGTGTGAATGGTGGGAACAGATTCCGCCACACATTCCGTCACACACCCGCGGTTACTAAAAAATCCCGCTCCCGCCGATGGCATGTATTAAAGAACTTGGAAAGCGAAAATTTCCCGGCTGAACTCGCTCTGGATCTCGCGGCGGTCTTGGATCGAGTCCGCCGCCAAATCCAATCGTTCCTTTTGGAGATTGAGCAGGACACGGCGCTACCTGGCGCACCCTGACCGAGGAGCTTCGTGACCGGCCAGTCGGAGACGTCGACATTGCAGCCGACTTGAACGATGTCCAACGTGACCACACGGAAATGCCGACCACTGTATGGTCCAGCTGATCGACACCAGCGTCTTCATCGCGCTCGAGCGGCGACAGCTCAGCCTCAATCTCCTGGCACGCTCACGATCGCATCAAATTTACTCCGTCTCACTATAAAGAAACAGTACCGGCGCGTCTGATTGCAACCCGGACACGAATGCAAAGTGGCCGACGTCGTATGGACGGAGAAATGGTCTGAGCGCTCGAGATTGAGACGTCCGAAAGAAATTACTCTATTTGGGGGAGCTTATTTTCATTCACTATTCTCGATGAGGACCCTCAGTCGGTTGAACTCGGCAAGTGTTCCGGAGTCGGGTGGGTACACGCCCCGAATGCAAGCGCCCTCTTGCACTCGTTCCTGGATAAATGCCTCGAGTTGCTCCTGTTCATACGCGTCGCACGCAACCTCGTCTACCAGATCTGCCGGGATGACAACCACACCCTCGTCGTCGCCGACCACGATGTCGCCCGGCATCACGAGAATCCCTCCACTCCCAATTGGGACATTCATGTCGACGGGAAAACGCGCCACCGCTGATGCGGCGGCGTGGGCCGCTCTGGCGTAGACTGGAAGTTCGATTCCCCTTAAAGGCAGGAGTATCACGCAAGGCGCCATCGGTGACCAGCCCGGCGGCACCGCGAACCTTGATGCGTGTCGCTAAGATATCGCCGAAGGCACCCGCCGACAAATCGCCGCGGGCGTCGATCACCAATACTTGTCCGGGATCGATCGACTCGACCGCCAGTCGCTGGACATTCGTGTTGTTGTCAATTTTTACATTAATGCTTACGTCCTCACGGGATGACGCGTATCACAACGTAAATGCGGGGCCGACTATGCGAAGGTCAGGCCGCAACGGCGCCACCGAAGGCATGAACGTATTGCGGAAACCTCGTGTCAGAAGTTGTGCCGTCAGCGTTGCCGTCGATACTATTTGAAGCTTCTGCTTCGTTTCGTTAGAGAGCGTGCTCGTTTGGGTCATAGTGTTCACCACTGATTCACGAAGATTGGGATACAGCGGCTGCCATGTGTTCAAGACCATCCAGTGCCACCTGGACTGGTCGAAGGCGTGCATCGAGCGCTTCAAGTGCACTGGACGGCGCCTCTACGCCGGGGATGCGAACGGAAGCCTCCGCAATGAGGCCGCGTCTACACAGAATTTCTTTCCGTAAAGACAGGCCGATCTTGTCCTGGAATTCGTAAATAACGAGCGGCATCCAGGGAATATACGCATCCCGGGCCGCCTCGCATCCGACGCTCTGCCAGGCTCGGAGGGTTGCGATGGGAGCCTCGGGGAAAGCGAAGCCGGTCATGGCGCCGACGGAGCCGGCAAGCAACTCGTCCAACAAGCCGACACCACCCAGGCCACCGAAGACCGGAAGATCCGCGTGGGCGACAAAGGGAGCAACGGATGGCGCGGCAGGTGGCGATTCCGCCTTGAGCGCCGACACCACATCCGATGCCAGCGCTGATCGCGCTAAAACGGCAGGAGGGATCACGACACCCGTGGTCTGTGGGTGGTCCTGAAGAACAATGCGCAATCCCGAGGCTTGTGAGATGCGGCGCAGATGCTCCGCCAACACGTCGCCCTGGGCCGTCGGCACGAGAATCATCACCTAACTTGCTCCACAGTTGGCTGCACGCTGCGCCTCCTCCACAGCCGGTTGTGTGGCGGTTGCCCCAGTACTAGCCACTACCAACATCGGTCCGGCAGCTGCTACGACGTGGCGCAAGACGGTTTCACGCTCCGCCGCGTCCAGCCGAGCGGCCTCGCCCAGCACCCCGAGCGCCACCACACCGGTTGCGCCAATCTGGCTATAGTGCTCGACGAGTCGAGTAAGTGAGTCCGTGTCTACCGATCTATGTGGACCGGTGAAAGGAGTAGCCAGGATACCCCACACCCCTGGTTCCAGTTTTTCAGGACTGCGTGTCATGCGTATTTCCTTCTTCCCGTCAGAGCGCGGATACCATTCCACCGTCGACTAAGATGCTCTGACCCGTAATGTAGCCGGCACCTGCAGAGGCAAGAAAGTTGACGAGCGCGCCAAGCTCGCCCGGCTCGCCATACCGTCCGATCGGAATACTCTTCTCCGACTCGGCTCGTGCTTCGCTTGCTGTTATACCCAGCGTCTTCGCTCGACTCTCATCAAGGCTTCGTACTCGATCGGTGTCGATGCGTCCGGGTGAAACCATGTTCACGGTGATGCCGTCAGCCGCGACTTCGCGTGAGAGCGTCTTCACACACCCGTGCAGCGCGGGGCGGAACGCGTTGGAGAGTGCGAGGTTCGGAATGGGCGCTTTGACCGACGACGAGCCGATCACCACGATCCTCCCGAAACCATTGCCTCGCATGCGATCAACCGCCAACCGCATGGCCCGAACCGCACTCATCAGCGTGAGGTGAAAGGCTCCCTCCCACTGGTCGTCCGTCACGCCCAGGAAGGCGCCCGGCGGCGGCCCCCCGGCATTGGCGACAAGAACATCGAGCCGCCCAAACACATCGTCAGCTCTCGTGAAGACGGCCTCGATGTCTGGCAACCTGCTGACGTCGGCCCTCACGGTCTCCACTGCGCCCCCGTACTCCTCGAGATCCACACGCGACGCGTCCAACTCCTCCTCACTCCGAGCGCACAGTACGAGATGATGCCCGGACTCAGCGAGCGCTATCGCCGCGCCGCGCCCCAGCCCCTTACTCGCCGCCATTACTATGGCAACCGGCCTGCCTGCCTCACCGTGTTCGCTTGTCATTGTTGATGCCTCCCTGTCGCTGTAGTTATCCAAAACAAACATCGAATGAACGGACCTTCATAAAACCACTGAGTCCCGGCGTTCGCAACCAGTACTCCGATGCGTTCGAGGGCGGAGAAGAGATGTAGTGCACCCCTGTGACCGGACAGTCGCCAAAGTCACCCCATGAATTTGAGGCGGGCGTAGCCCGTCTCAAATTCGCTCGGCGGCACGTACCCCAGCGCCGAGTGCAGTCGCTTGGTGTTGTACACCTCCTCGATGAAATCACCGATGTTGGCCCGGGCGTCCTGATAGGTCTCGTAGCTTTTCAGGTACACCCCCTC
>JAABUZ0100007881.1_pt1 | contig 12721 bp, 16 predicted proteins | sample 5562091 | NCBI WGS metagenome assembly JAABUZ01 (sample SAMN12813069, study PRJNA571459) | rock metagenome | isolation source: Antarctica rocks | place: Antarctica: Victoria Land, Linnaeus Terrace sud | collected 2015-12-21 | reverse complement strand
GCTGGCGCAGCAGATCTGCGCCGAGCAGGAGCCACCGCTGGCCGAGCATGGAGCCGGACATCTCGCCGCCTGCCACTTCGCCGGCACTCCGCTGCCGGTGAACGACGGAGCGGCGGCAACCGCCTGATGGAGCCTCCGGAACCATGCCGAGGTCGAGGCAGGCACCCGCGCCTCGGTGAGAGCATTCGCGCTGACGACGGGAAACCTCGGAAGTGGTCCTCCGTCGCAGTACGGCAGGCTCTGGGTTTGAGCGAGGAACCATTACTCTGCCGGCGTGGCTGATTACTTACTGGTCAGGTGCGCGCGTGGTGCCGCGTGGGATCACTCGCGGCCGCGACGTGAGCAGGCCGGGTGGGACGAGCACGCGGCCTTCATGGATTCGCTGGTTGAGGAGGGCGTCGTCATTCTCGGCGGCCCCGTGGGTGAGGGTGACGGGGAGGACGTGTTGCTCGTGGTCAGCGTGGAGAGCGAGGTGGCGATCCGCGCTCGCCTCGCCGACGACCCCTGGGGGAACGACATGCTGACGACCAAGAGCGTGGAGCCGTGGTCGGTGTGGCTGCGAGCGCCGGCACGCTAGGCCCATGAGTACTGCGAGCCCTGTCCCCGGTCGCTACAACGCCGCTCCGGGCAAGGCTCCGGAGTCGGGCGGTGCAGCGTTTGACTGGCAACCGGACGGGCCCAATCTGGTCGTCGCAGGCGACAACCTCGAAGTGATCGCCCGGCTGCCCGATGGAGCCTTCCGGCTCATCTACCTCGACCCGCCTTTCAACACAGGTCGCACGCAGAGCCGGCAGAGGCTGCGCACCACGCGGTCGGAGAGTGGCCGTCGCATCGGCTTCAAGGGCCAGAGCTACGAGACAGTGAAGGGCGCGGTCTCTGCCTTCAGCGACTCCTTCATGGACTATTGGGAGTCTCTGGAGCCGCGGCTGCTGGAGGCTCGCCGGCTGCTGGCCGGCGACGGCACGCTGTATCTCCACCTCGACTACCGCGAGGTCCACTACGCGAAGGTGCTGCTTGATGCGCTCTTCGGGCCCGACTCCTTCTTGAACGAGATAATCTGGGCATACGACTACGGCGCCCGGCCAAAGCGCAGATGGCCGGCCAAACATGACAGCATCCTCGTCTACGTGAAGGACCCCAGCCAGTACTTCTTCGCCGCCGAATCGGTCGAGCGAGAGCCCTACCTGGCGCCTGGCCTGGTGCCGCCAGATAAGGCGGCCCGCGGCAAGCTGCCCACCGACGTGTGGTGGCACACCATCGTCTCTCCGACCGGCAGGGAGAAGACCGGCTACGCCACCCAGAAGCCGGAGGCGATCATCCGCCGCATGGTCCAGGCCAGCAGTGAGCCGGGAGACTGGACGCTGGACTACTTTGCCGGCAGCGGCACGCTGGGTGCCGTGGCCGCCGCACTCGGCCGGCGCTTCGTCCTCGTGGACAGCAATCCGGAGGCTATGAGGATCATGCGAGCCAGGCTCCTCGCTGCCTCCGGCACGGCGTTCGTCGGATGGTGCCAGGGCGCCTGACCCGCCCGCGCCGTCGCCACGCCCGTGAACCTTCTCAGGCCGACTGTAACCACCAATCGGCGGCATTCCACGTCTCCAGCTCGCTGCCCGGGCTGGGCTTCAGGTTGTGCAGCCGCGCGGAGACCTGGTTCAACCGTTCCGGCTCGTAAAGGGGCATGGTGCAGTGAAGCGCCAGCCAGCGGCTGACCGCCGCCTGGTAGGCCCGCCGGCGCGTGGCTCCGTCCAGGGACGTGCGGCCGACCTTGAGGCTCGCCTGCAGCGTGAGGTCGGGACAGGCCAGCGACGCCCAGCCTGACGGGTCGGAGCCAGGATCGTCGGAGTAGAGCGCCAGCAGCGGCTCGGCTCCCTGCAGCGAGGCCAGGAACTGATCGCGCGGCCGGCACGTGGCTTGCACTGTCACGCCGAGCGGCGTCCATTGCTGGGCCAGACTGTCCTGCACCAGTTTCGCCTCGAGGTTCTCGCACGGTGCCAGCACGGTCACCGTGGTGGTGCGACCAGCCAGCGTCCGCCGCGCCGCTTCTGGGTCCGGTCGCGAGCCGGCGAGGGCACCGGTGACTGTCAGAGCGGAGGGGAACGGGCCCCGGGCCGGGTCGCCGTAGCCGGCCAGTGCGTCGTGCACCAGCCGCCGCCGGTCCAGCGCCAGCGAGAGCGCATCGAGTAGCTGCCGGTCGTCGCGCAGCGTTCCCAGCGGTCGCAGGAACTCCATGCGCTCACCGGCGCCGGCCACGACGGTCTGACCGGCGATCTGGCGCAGGCTTGCCACATCCGAGGCCGTCAGGTGCGAGATCAGGTCGGCGCCCCCGGCCCGGGCCTGATCGAGCAGCGCCTGAGCGCTCGGCGTGGCCCGAAAGCTGACTCCATCCAACCAGGCCGCATGCGTGAAAGGGCCATCCCCCTCGGGATAGGCGCCCCGTTCGGAGCGGCCATCGGCATAGTGGAGGCTTCGCGTCCACTCGAGGCGCTGGCCGGACGTAGCCTCACTCGGAGCGAACGGGCCCGACACCGCGTCCGGCCGGGCGAAGAAGGCCTCCGCAGCCCCGCCCTGCAGCCGGTGCGCGGGCAGCGGAAAGAGCTCCGCGCCAAGGCTCAGATAAGGTGCATAGACCTCGCTGAAGGTCCAGTTCAGCTTCGATTCGGACTGCTTGCTGAGAACGGCGCCGGCCGGTACCTGCCGGCCGGGCTCCTTCTGAAGCGCCTGCCAGGCCAGCAGCACGTCGTCGGCCACGATCGGCTGGCCGTCGCTCCAGCGCAGGCCGGGCACGAGTTCGATGGCGACGCTCATGGAACCATCGCGGCCCAGCTGGACGCCGCCATTCTTCGCCGTCGGCACACGGCGGGCGAGATCGGGATAGGGCCGCAACTGGTCGTCGAGGCCCCAGAGCCGGGCAAAGGAGAGCTGCGCCAGGCGCAGCTCCACGTCCGTCCTGGCCGTGACGGGGTTCAGGCTGCTCGGGTACTCGTACTCCGCCAGCAGCGCGGTGCCGCCGGTGTGGTACGCGGGTTGCGCGTGGTAGCGATCCACCGTCGGAGCGGGCGCCGGCGGTTCCGTCTGCGAACACGCGGCCAGCAAGAGTAGCGACAAGAGGAGTGAGGAGGCGCGTTTGGTCACCAGTGGTGGGTCCGGGAAACCGCTTGACAATCCATCGGCCCATTTCCCCCGATGGCCGCGTCAGGGGGCCCGGCGCTCGTCGTCACGCATCTACAGATGCGCTCCTTCTCGGCGCCACCCCTTCCTTCCACCCCACGAAGTCTCCGACTTCGCGGGGACCCCGGTTGGCCTCGCCGGCCTGGGCCGCGCCTTGACAAGCTAATTTGGGGACACACCACTATAGAATTCAATTCTGATGGCGGAGAGCAACGGAACCATGAATGTGCTAAAGGGAAGCTTCAAGGTCAAGGCCGGTCACGCCGAGATGTTGAAGGGCGGCGTGATCATGGACGTGGTCAACGCCGACCAGGCCAAGGTCGCCGAGGACGCCGGGGCCTGCGCGGTCATGGCGCTGGAGCGCGTGCCCGCCGACATCCGCCGGGACGGCGGGGTGGCGCGCATGTCCGATCCCGCTCTCATCCGCTCGATCATGGCGGCGGTCACCATCCCGGTCATGGCCAAGTGCAGGATCGGCCACACCGTCGAAGCCCAGATCCTGCAGGCGCTGGGTGTCGACTACATCGACGAATCAGAGGTGCTGACCCCCGCCGACGAAGAGAACCACATCGACAAGCACGCTTTCACAGTCCCCTACGTGTGCGGCTGTCGCGATCTGGGTGAGGCACTTCGCCGCATCGCGGAGGGCGCCGCCATGATCCGGACCAAGGGCGAGGCCGGCACCGGGAACATCGTCGAGGCCAAGCGGCACCTCAGCGCCGTCGCGGCTCAGATCCGGCGCCTGGTGGGGCTCAACCCGGCCGAGATCGTGCATGAGGCAAAGCTGATTGGCGCTCCCGTGGACGTGTTGGGCCAGGTGCAGGAGCTGGGCCGGCTGCCCGTGGTGACGTTCGTTGCCGGCGGCATCGCCACCCCCGCCGACGCGGCCTGGATGATGCAGCTGGGTGCCGAGGGTGTCTTCGTCGGCTCGGGCATCTTCAAGTCGGAGGATCCGGCCCGCACGGCCAAGGCGATCGTGACCGCGACCACCTACCACGACGACCCGGAGAAGCTGGCGGACATCTCCGCCGGGTTGGGCGACCCCATGCGGGGTCTCGAGATGGCATCGATTCCCCGGGAGGAGCTGCTCGCCGGTCGCGGTTGGTGAGCCTGAGCCCAGAGCCGACGCGGGGCAGGCCTCTGGTCGGGGTGCTGGCCATGCAGGGTGCCTACCGCGAGCACCTGCGAGCGCTGGAGCGCTGCGGCGCCGGCGTTCGCGATGTGCGCGCACGGGCGGACCTGGACGGGCTGGACGGCCTCGTCATTCCCGGCGGTGAAAGTACGACCATGCAGATACTGCTCGAGCGCGTCGGTCTGATGGACGCGTTGCGCGAGACGGTGCAGGGCGGGATGCCCACGCTCGGCACCTGCGCCGGCATGATCCTCCTGGCGCGAGCTGTCGTCGACGGCCGGGAGGATCAGCGGGGGCTGGACGCCTTGGACATCGCCGTGCGGCGCAACGGCTACGGCCGGCAGGTCGACAGCTTCGAGGCCGAACTTGACGTGGCGGGCTTCGACGGTCGGTTTCCGGGCGTCTTCATTCGCGCCCCACTGGTGCTTGACCCTGGTTCGACGGAGGTCATCGCCAAGCATGACGGCAAGCCCGTGGCCGTCCGGCAGGGCCAGATCATGGCCCTGAGCTTCCACCCCGAACTGTCCGGTGATCTGCGCCTGCACCGGGAATTCCTGAAGCTCGTCCGAACGGGTTGCCAAGCATGAAGCTGCGGCAGGCATCGCTGCTGGACCTGAACCGGATCGAGCAGATCCACCGCGAGGCCGAGGCCCGCTTCTCGGCGGTTCCGCCTCCGGCCCGGCTCTGGGCGCTGGTGAGCCAGACCTTTTCCGCTTTCCTGCCCCTTTCGCAGGAGACAGTCATCTACGTGGCGGAGCTGGACGGACGGGTGGCCGGTTTCATCCAGGCGTCCGGTCGCCCCGCCACTCTGGTGCTGCCGGCCAAGGTTGGTTCGCTGCAGATGCTGAACCTCTGCGTCGCGGAGTCCGCCGACGAGGGCCAAGTCGCGCGAGGCCTGATCGAGTATCTCTGCGAGCAGGCGGGCAAGATCGGAGCCCACCGCCTGTTCGTCCGGGTGCCGCTGGACGACATGCTGCTGCCGATCTTCCGCCGCCAGGGCTTCCGTCAGTACGCCACCGAATCGGTTCTCTACGCTGAGCGGCCCAAGGCTCGTGCGACCGACGTTCCGGCCGGTCTGCGCTCGGTGCGCGGGCGAGATTCGCGCGCCCTGTATCACCTCTACCGGAAGGTGACGCCGATGGGCGTCGCGCACCTGGAGGCACCCTCTTACCGGGATTGGAAGTCGCTGCGAAGCGCCCCTGGCCAGCAGGAGGTGCTGGATCGGATGGAGATCGTGGGCTGGTACCGGGTGCAGAAGAGCTCCCAGGGCCGGCCCCACACTCTGTCCTTCATGGCCCTGCCGGAGGCTGGGCTGGCGGACGAGCTGGCGGATCACGCGATCAACACCGCCAGCGCGGAGCCGGCCTGGTCCAGCCTCCGCCACTATGATTCGGACATGATCGAGGCCCTCCGCGGGCGCGGCTTCAGCCTTCTGCTGAGCCAGGCGCTGCTGGTGCGGGAGGTGACATTGAAGGTGCCGGCGGAGCAGAAGCAGCTGGCTCCGGCGCTGAATCCGGCCTATGGCTAGACGGCTGACCTGGAGGAAGTCTGAAGAACCTGCGTCCTGACACCGAACTCCACCACAATCTGGGTGGCTGGCCGGAGGAGATCGAGCTTCTCGCCCAGGCGCTCCCGCCGCATCTATATGAAGCGCTTCACGAGCGCACCGACCCCAGCCAGCTGCTGGAGATCGTCTTGGACCTGGGCCGCGAGCCGGAGGCCCGGGTTCCCGGCCGGGAGATACTGCTGTCTCACCAGCCGGTCACGGCAGCCGACCTGGACTACATCGCCGCCCACGTCGGCCAGTTCGGGGCCGACAACCGAGCTGGGATAGAACGCACCCTGCATCGGGTCTCCGCCATTCGCAACCGCTCGGGCCGCATCGTCGGCGTGACCTGCCGGGCGGGCCGAGCCGTCACCGGCACGGCGGCCATCTTCCGCGACCTGGTGGAGTCCGGCCAGAGCGTCCTGCTGCTCGGGCGGCCGGGCATCGGCAAGACCACCATGCTGCGCGAGTCGGCCCGGCTGGTGGCCGACGAGCAGCGTAAGCGCGTGGTGATCGTGGACACCTCGAACGAGATCGGCGGCGACGGCGACATCCCCCACCCCGGCATCGGGCGGGCGCGCCGCATGCAGGTGCGGACGCCACTTCAGCAGCACGCGGTGATGATCGAGGCGGTGGAGAACCACATGCCGGAGGTGATCGTCATCGACGAGATCGGCACGGAGCTGGAGGCGGCGGCAGCCCGCACGATCGCCGAGCGCGGCGTGCAGCTGATCGCCACCGCGCACGGCCAGACACTTGAGAACCTGCTGGTCAATCCGACCTTGAACGATCTGCTCGGGGGCATCCAGAGCGTTACGCTCTCTGACGAGGAGGCCCGCCGCCGCGGTACCCAAAAGACAGTGCTGGAGCGCAAGGCGCGGCCCACGTTCGACGTGCTGATCGAGATCCAGGACCGCGAGCGGGTGGCGATCCACCAACCGCTGGCCGACGTGGTGGACGCGGCACTGCGGGGAGCGATGGCGCCGCCGCGGGTTCGGATGCGGACGCGCGAGGGTAGGGTCATCTCCAGCGTGGAGGCGGATCCGCTGCCGGCTGCCGCCCCGGTCAAGAGCGGCAATGGCCAGCTGGCTCGCAGGCCGCGTGCGATCTTTCCTTACGGGGTGTCGCGGCTCTACCTGGAGCAGTCGATCCGCGACCTGGATCTGCCGGTGCGGGTGCTGGGCAACCTGGACGGCGCTGATCTCGTCCTGACGCTTAAGAACTACTACCGCCGCCGGCCGGACATCCTGCGCCAGGCCGAGGGCTCGGGCGTGCCGGTACACATCCTGCGCAGTAATTCCGTCACGCAGGTGAAGGAGGTGCTGACCAGGATCTACGCCGCTGAGCCGCAGGACGGCAGCGTGCAGAAGGCACTGGACGAGGCTCTGGACGCGATCCGCAGGGTGCGCATGGACTTGAGGGCGATCGAGCTGACGCCGCAGAACGCCTACGTCCGGCGCCTGCAGCATCAGATGGTGAGCGAGAACGAGCTGACCGCGCGGAGCACGGGCAAGGAACCTCAGCGGCGGTTGCGCATACTGCCCACCCCGGACGTCGATTAGCTGCTGTGTTCATAACCTTCGAAGGCTCCGAGGGAGCCGGTAAGTCCACGCAGGCAACGCTGCTCCGTGACGCCCTTGGAACCGATCGCTGCCTGCTGGTCAGGGAACCTGGTGGCACGCCACTGGGGGAAGAGATCCGGCGCCTCCTGCTGCATTCTGAGCCGATGTCAGCGGAGGCCGAGATGCTCCTCTTCATGGCCGCCCGGGCGGAGCTGTTGGAGAAGGCCGTCAAGCCGGCCCTGGCGGCCGGCGGGACGGTCATCGCCGACCGCTACCACGACTCAACGCTCGCCTATCAGGGCGGGGGTCGCGGCTGTGCGACGTGGTGGCCGGAGACTTTCCCCCGGCCGGGGGTCACCTTCCTGCTCCGGCTACCGCCCGAGTTGGGCTTGAAGCGCGCGCTCGCGCCTGGGCAGGGCCACGACCGGCTGGAGAGCGAGGAGGCCGCCTTCCACGGCCGGGTCTCCGAAGCCTACGACGAACTCGCTCGCCTCGAGCCCGGGCGCTTTCGGGTGCTCGACGCCACACTGCCGGTGGACGAGATTCATCAGGCGGTGCTCACCGCGGTGAGGGAGCAGCCGGTGGGCGCTAAGTGAAGCTCGTCTACGCCATCGTGCAGGGCGAGGATGCCGCCAAGTGCGTGCGCGCCCTCTCCTCGAACGGCATCTCAGTGACGCGCCTGCAGTCGAGTGGCGGTTTCCTGCAGCAGAGCAATGTCACTTTGCTGACGGGGGTGGACGAGTCGAGGGTCGACCAGGTGCTGCAGGTCATCCGGGACAACTGCCGCGAGCGCAACCGCTATCTCACGCCCAGCCCGCCCATGGTGGAGGCGGGGGAGATGTTCATGCCGTATCCGGTCGAGGTGCAGGTGGGTGGGGCCACCGTCTTCGTGCTGGACGTGGAGAAGTTCGAGCGCCTCTAGAAGGCAAGCCGATTCCCGGCGGCGCCGCTCAACTGCTCGCGAGCCGAAGCCCGGCACATGAGGCGAGGGCCTCGAAGTCTCGGTCCGCATGCAGGAGATGGGCGTCCTCACGAATTGCGATGGCCGCGATCAGACAGTCGGTCACCTTGCGTATGGTTCTCCCCTGATCCCGGCAGCTGCGATAGAGGGACGCTGCCTGCTCGTAATCGGCCAGTCCGCGGATCGAGAGCAACTCGCACCCGCTGAGCAGGCGACGCAACCGAGTCGCATGATCGGCGGTGCGCGCCCCAGCGAGCACCTCCATCACCACGACCTCGGTGGTGGCCATTTGGTCACCCCGCTGCAGCAGCCGCCTGACCCCTCGATGCGCCTCGCTCTCCGTCGCGCGGAGGAACTCGACCCAGGCTGAAGTGTCGATCAGTGTCAACCGAGACGCTCGATCTCGGAGCTTCTCATCGCTTCGAGGTCGCCCTCCCAGCCGGACCCCTCGAGCATGAGCGCCTCTTCGGTATTGAGCGGCTCGGCGATGAGCCGACGGAGGGCGAACTGCACGGCCTCACGCTTGCTGGACAGATGGTAGAGCGTCATGGCCTTCGCCACCAGTCGGTCATCCAGCTCGATATTCGTTCGACTCACTCCACCATCATACACCACGCTACACATGGAGGCACCAGTGCGTCGATCAGGTTCGGACGCTTGGCGACGGCGAGCGCCGCCGAGTCGGTGCCGTTTGGCGGCTCCTTGGCTGCGCCACCTCGGTCTGGGCGCGGCATTGCAAAGCTGGCCTGATAAAGATAGACTTACTAATATGCAGCGGAAAGGCGGCGTCTCCGGTGAGGTGCTCCACGCCAGTGGCGAGCTGCGGATCGAAATCGGTCGCATCGCGCGACGGTTGCGGCAACTGTACGGTTCAGGTGAGGCGACGTTCTCAGAGATCTCGGTGCTTGCTCGCCTGGACCGGCAAGGGCATGGCAGCCCCGGTGCTCTGGCGGTAGATGAATCGGTGCGGCCGCAAGCGCTGGGTGCGACACTGGGCGCTCTGGAGCAGCGAGGGCTGATCGCACGCAGTCCGGACCCGACCGACGGCCGCCGGATGTTCATCTCGCTCACCGATGCCGGTCGGCAGGCGCTGGGGGACCAGGGACGCGCGGTCACTCAACACCTGGCCCGCGCGCTGGCCGAGGGGTTCAGTCGGGCCGAGCAGCGACAGCTGATTGCAACGGTGCCGTTGCTGGCACGCATCGCCGAGCTGCTCTGAACCACCACGTGCCGCGAAGCGCGACGCGTCGCCACCTTCCGCTGGATCCATCCACCGACCAGTAGTCACCCAAGAGGAACACCCTTGTGCTTTGACACCGACTCCCTGCCTCCCGTCGACGCCGACTCCAGCACGGGGGAGCGCCGCGAACGGTTGATTCTCACCTCCACTGATGGCGCCAGGTTCGCGGCTTTCCAAGCCTGCCCCCAACGGCCCACTGATGCCGGTGTCGTCGTTCTCCCCGATGCACGAGGACTCCACCGCTTCTATGAGGAGCTCGCCGCCCGCCTGGCCGACAAGGGCCACAACGCTGTCGCCATCGACTACTTCGGCCGAACAGCTGGGACCGAGGAGCGTGGCGAGGACTTCCCCTACATGGAGCACGTCGCCAGGACCACTAGAGCCACTTTCCAAGCCGACGTCGCAGCCGCGGTTTCTCACCTACGCTCCCCCGACGGCGGGCGGTGCCGAGCGATTCTCACGCTCGGCTTCTGCCTGGGAGGGCGTCTCTCGTTCCTGGCCGCTGCATTCGAGCAGCGGCTCGCCGGCGTGATCGGCTTCTATGGCTTTCCCGGCATGGGCGGCCCGTACCGGGACGCCGGCCCCACCCAGCTCGCACACCAGATGACGGCGCCGGTCCTCGCCCTGATGGGTGGTGCTGACCACGGGATCCCCCCATCCGAGGTGGAGGCCTTCGATACCGCTCTCACCGCTGCCGGAGTCGAGCACGAGGTGGTCGTCTACCCGGGGGCGCCACACAGCTTCTTCGACGTGAAGCACGAGGAATTCGCGGACGCGTCCGCGGACGCCTGGCAGCGGGTGCTCGAGTTCCTGGCGCGGCACAGTGACCGAGCTGGCCGGTGATCGAGAGACCATTCGTCAGGCGCCGGACGCGTTCAACGCCGGTCGGCGGAGGCGATCTGACCTGGTCTGAACCGCTCGCTGTCAGGGCGAGCCGACCGCGATCTCCTGCTCCAGGCGCCTGATGAATGGCTCCTTGGCTTCAGCGTAGTCCCCGGTAACGTCAAAGCGCGGGGCCAGCTCGAGCTTGTGGCGCTCGTAGGCGATCGCCGCTTCGGGATGGCTGCGGAGGTGGTCTCGGAAGGCGATATTGCGCCGCTCCCAATCTCCCCCAGCCTGACATACGTGGAGGTTGCACAGCCGCCTGCCGGCTCTCTCCAGCCGGAAGAAACGGTGGTCTTTGGGCTCAGTCACGAGGTACTCGTAGCCCAACCGCTCCAGTTGCGCGCAGTATGGCGCCATTGGTTCCAGAGCCGCAACGGAGAGCTGAATGTCGATGACGTCCTTCGCCCTGAGGCCCGGCACCGCAGTGGAGCCGACGTGCTCCAGCCGGAGTGCCATTGGCCCCAGCTCGGATCGGAGACGCCGAGCCTCGGCCTCATGCCGGCGTGGCCAATCCGGGTCGTAGTCGACCAGAACAATGGGCAAGGGCTCAGCCTAGGGCAACGAATATGACGCGCAGACCGGCGACGCTGCGGGAGTGGTCACACGCTGAGGCAAAGGTTAGGCGGTCCGGTCCTCATGCGCTCGGCGGCGGTGAACCGAGTGTGCGGACGCGACGCGATCGAGGATCAGGATCCCATCAAGGTGATCGAGTTCGTGCTGGACGGCGCGCGCCTCGATGCCGGCGCACCATTTCTCCGCAGCTTCAAGGCGCAGGTGGATGCGCTTCGCCCGCTGCACGTCCGCCAGCACGCCCGGCAGGCTCTGGCAGCCCTCCCGCCCCACCTCCTTGCCGGCTCTGTCCACGATCAGCGGGTTGATGAGCACCAGCAGGCCGTTGTGCGCCTGTGCCGTCGGATGGCGGGAGACGTCCACCACGGCCACCCGCACCGCGTCGCCTATCTGGGGGGCGGCCAGACCCCAGCAGCGCGGCAAGGCACGCATGGTGTCAACCAGGTCGGAAGCAAGCCGCTCGGCCAGCTCCGCATCAGCCGGCGCACACAGCTGCTTCAGCAGCGGGTGGGGATAGGTGACGACCGGCCGGATCAGAGAACGTCGCGCTCGAGCGGGTGCAGCGCATGGCGCAGTCCCAGCGGTGGGAGCCCCGCTCGCAGCGCCGGCTCCAATTGCACGCCGCTCGGGATCTGAATCTCCATGTTGACCAGGTACAGCGGGGAGTCCTGCTCGACCAGCCGGCAGGCCATGTCGCAGATATTCACGTTCTCTTGGGCCAGGAGCGAAGCCACCTTGTGCACGATGCCCAGCCGGTCCGGCCCGTAGACCGTCAGCACGTGGTCGGGTTCGTGGCTGGCGCCTGCCTGGCCGACCTCCCACACGTCGAGCAGCAGACCGAGGTCAGACGCCACTGACTCAAGCCGGCCGGCCACCGCCGCCTTGTCCGGCGGGCCGTGGCAGATCAGCATCATGGCGAAGTAGCCGCGCAAGATGGAAGTGGAGACGTCCTCGAGCGAGCACTCCTGGTCTTCCAGGGCGGCCGTGACGGCGGCCACTATGCCCGGCCGGTCCCGCCCCACCACCGCGATGGCCAGTCTGGTCACTCGGCAACTGTCGCACAATGTCGCGGCCAACATCCACGCAGGCCACTCAGGGCGCTCGGGCTTCGACAGACCGGGTACATCACGGTCGGCACCAGCGTGCGTGCCGGCGCCCGGGGTCACGTTTGTCCGGCCGCTCTGCTTGACGGGGCTTGGAGCCAGTAGTGTTGCCGTCGATGAAGAGCTTGCGGCGGCCGCCTCTGTGGTACGTGGCCCTGCTCGCGGTGGAGGGTGGCCAGCGGCTGCGGGAGATGGGCATCTCCGCTCGCCATGAACGAGCCATCGCCGGTCCGGCCGCGGCGGGCGGGCGTTTTCCGCTCATGGTCGGGCTGCATGTGGCGCTGTTCTGCCTGCCGGTCCTGGAGGTGGTCGCCCTGAGGCGCCGGCCGCGGCTACCACTGCTGTGGGTGGCGGGCGTCGGTGGAGCGGCCGCGCTTCGCTGGTGGTGCATCAGGTCCCTCGGCGCGGCCTGGAACGCGCGTGCGGTGGTGCCGGAGAACCTGCGTCCAGTCACCTCAGGCCCCTACCGCTGGGTTCGCCACCCCAACTACGTGGCTGTGGCGCTGGAATTCCTCTGCCTGCCCCTGGCCGCCGGCGCCTGGCTGAGTGCGGCC
>JAABUZ0100007880.1_pt1 | contig 12722 bp, 11 predicted proteins | sample 5562091 | NCBI WGS metagenome assembly JAABUZ01 (sample SAMN12813069, study PRJNA571459) | rock metagenome | isolation source: Antarctica rocks | place: Antarctica: Victoria Land, Linnaeus Terrace sud | collected 2015-12-21 | reverse complement strand
CGTGAGGTAGGCGATCGAACTGCGCTTGCGGAAGCTGTGCGCGGTGATGCCCGAGCTGACGGCGGCGAAGCCGCCCGTCGGCAGCGTCGTGGGGATACCCACGGCGAAGTTGGCGGCCGCGATGGGCGCGTTCTGCCCCACCAGGATCTCGCCGGCGTTCTCGATGCGCGCGGCCACGAACAGCGCGTCGCGCGTGGCTACCTGCATGTGCTCGGGAGCGTACTCGTTGGTGAAAGCGATGGCCTCGTCGAGGTCGCGCGTGATGACGGCGCCGCCGTAGACCGTCGTCGCCGACGCGGCGTAGGCGCGGCGCGGCTCCGGCAACGCCGCCAACTGCGTCGCCACCTCGCGCTGCACGGCCTCAACTAACGTGTGTGAGGGTGTTACCAGGATGGCGGCGGAGTCGTGGCCGTGCTCAGCCTCGTTGAGGAGGTCGGCCGCGACGAGCGTGGGGTCGGCGCTGTCGTCGGCCAGGATCAGCCCCTCCGACGGGCCGTAGAGCATCGGCGCCTCCACCCCTTCGATCTGGGCCAGGATCTTGGCCGCCTGCACCGCCGGTGAGCCGGGTCCGACGATCTTGCGCACGCGCCGGATCATGTTCGTGCCCAGCGCGAGCGCGGCAATGCCGGACGGCCCGTTGGCGCGGTAGATCTCGCCGATACCAAGCTGATCGCACACGACCAGCACGGCTTGGTCGGCCGCGCGGTCGCCGCTCTTGACGGGCGGCGTAACGACGACGACCTCGCGTACGCCCGCGACGACGGCCGGCGTGCCCATGTAGACCATGACCGAGGGGAACGAGCCTTTGCCGGCCGGGATGTAGAGCCCGACGCGGTCAATTGGGCCGCTCTTCTCGCCCAGGATCATGCCGGGCGAAAGCTCTTCGAGCCATGCGCCCTCTCGCAGCAACCGTTCGTTGTAGCGACGCACGTTGTCGATGGAGGCGGCGATGGCGTCCTGCACCGCGCGCGGCACGGCGCGGCGCGCCTCCGCGATCTCCTCAGGCGTGACGCGCAACTCTGCAGGCGTGAGGGAGACATCGTGGAAGCGCCACAGGTAGTCTACGAGCGCGGCGTCGCCGTCGCGGCGCACGTCGTCGTAGATGGCGCGGATGCCGTCGATGTTTTGCGTGTTGAAGATGTCGGCATTGGAGCGCGTAAACACCACGCGGCGCTCCTCGGAAGTCATCGTAGCATAGTCATAGACGCGCATGCTGTCTCCTTTGTTTCGAGGATGGTAGGCGCCACAGAAAACCGTGGGTCACGGGCATCCCCAAGGTGATAAGAGGCCCCATGTCGATGATGAGCGTCAGCGTCCGAACCCTCGCAGGAGTTCCTCCTCGGGGATATCCGCCACCGAAGTTCCATCGCCATCCCAGGCGCCAGAGATCGCGAACGTCCGGTCCGGCTTGTGTTGGGCGTCATATGCGGCAATAGCGGAGCGTACAATCTCCGCCTGGCTACGGCCTTCCGTGCGCGCCAGGCGCTGTAATCGCTCAAAATCGGCGTCATCAAGGTAGATGCTGGTCTTCTTCACGCTTGTAGGGTAGCACGTAGCGTTTGGGGGCGACAAGCCGCGAGCGGGCGGGCTCCTGACTCTGACACACATGGACGCACTACGAGATTGTGATGGCGCCCGTCGTTGGCCTGCGACTAAAGTCGCAGGCCGCGTGGCGCCACGGACAGACATCACCATAGACATGACAAATAATGTCGCAATAAGATACAATGTATAGTGTCGGTAAAACATAGCGTGATAGGGAGAAGATATATCGTGAGTCCGGGTCGTTTGCGCCGCCGTTTTGTCAAGGTGGTCCATCATATAGAAAACGACGAAGCGGCGGGGCGATTGGGCGATTTCATCCGGACGCCGCGCATCATTCCCATCTCGCTGCTGGCTATCGGCGTCGGCATACTCAGCGCGTTCGTGGCGCTTGTGCTGTTGCGGTTGATCGGTTTGGTGACCAACCTGTTCTTTTACCAACGCTGGGATACAGCGCTGGTCTCGCCAGCCGGCAACCATCTCGGCCCATTCGAGGTTGTTGTGCCGGTCGCCGGCGCCCTCATCGTCGGCCTGATGGCGCGCTATGGCTCGGAGCGCATCCGCGGCCATGGCATCCCCGAGGCTATCGAGTCTATCCTCTTGAACGGCAGCCGCATCGAACCCAAGGTGGCGCTCTTGAAGCCTATCTCAGCGGCTATCTCCATCGGATCGGGCGGCCCATTCGGCGCCGAGGGACCCATCATCATGACCGGCGGCGCCCTGGGCTCGATGCTCGCGCAGTTTTTCCACCTCACCAGCGCCGAGCGCAAGACGTTGCTGGTGGCGGGCGCGGCCGGCGGCATGGCCGCGACATTCGCGACTCCGCTCGCCGCGATCCTGCTGGGCGTCGAGTTGCTGCTCTTCGAGTTGAAGCCGCGTAGCGCCATTCCCGTGGCCCTGTCCAGCGCGGCCGCCGCGGCGATGCGCTACTATATCATTGGCCACGGGCCGCTCTTCCCTACGCCTCCGCACGCCGCCTTCATCGGCCCGCTCGGTCTGCTCTCCTGTGTGCTCGTCGGCATACTGGCCGGGGCGCTCTCGGCCGTGCTCACCACCATGGTATACGCCTCCGAAGACACGTTCCACCGCTTGCCGTTCCACTGGATGTGGTGGCCCGCCATCGGCGGCCTGGTCATCGGTATCGGCGGCTTGATCTTCCCGCAGGCGCTCGGCGTCGGCTACGGCACGATCGGCGCTCTCCTGCAAGGCAATGTGGCGGGGACCGTTATCCTCGGCGTCCTGGTGGTCAAGTCGATTATCTGGTCGGTGTCGCTCGGTTCAGGCACGTCGGGCGGCGTCCTGGCGCCGCTCCTCATGATGGGCGCCGCCCTGGGGGGGCATCGAAGCCGGCTTCTTGCCCCACGAGGGCTTGGGTTTCTGGCCGCTGATCAGCATGGCGGCGATCCTGGGCGGCACGATGCGCGCGCCGTTCACCGGCATCGTGTTCGCCCTGGAGTTGACCCACGACATCAATGCCTTGTTGCCGCTGGTGATCGGCGTCTTCGTCGCTCACGGGTTCACCGTACTCACCCTGCGCCGCTCGATCCTGACCGAGAAGATTAGCCGGCGCGGCTACCACCTGAGCCGCGAGTACGCCATCGACCCACTCGAGATTCAGTTCGTGCGCGAGGTGATGCGCACCAATATCGTCGCGCTCTCCACGGCTACGGATATCGCCGACCTGCCAGCGTCGTTGCACCCTGATGGGCGCCGCCCGGTCCAGCACCTCTATCCCATCGTCGACGATAGGGGAGACTTAACCGGCGTCGTGACCCGCCATGACCTGCAAGTCATGTTGCTGCAGAGAACAGAAGGCGATGGGCGCCATGTACCGCTATCGGAGTTAGCGCGTCACGATCCGGTGGTCGCGTATACGGACGAACCGCTACGCGCGGTGGTCTATCGCATGGCGCAGACCGGCTTGACGCGTTTCCCCGTCGTGGCGCGCGACAATCCGCGCCGCATCGCGGGCATCATCTCACTCAACGACCTGTTGCGCGCCAGAGAGCGCAACCTGGAGGAGGAGCGCCAGCGCGAGCGCGTCCTACGCCTGCGCCTGTTCTCACCGCGACGCGCGCGTCTCTCCGCTGATGCGCCGGATGCGCCCACAGAAGTGGCGGAAACGCGCAAAGAGGAAACGAGCGTGCGCTAGTGGTGATGGTACGCGCCGTGGTCTGACCTTAAAAGGTCATGGCAGGGACCGGACCTTAAAAGGTCAGACCTCCACTAGCCGCGCACTGCGGGGGGCGAGACGTATATCGCACCCAGACAGACCTTTCAAGGTCCATCCGCTGCCATGGTCTTTTAAGGCCAGGCCAGCGGCGGGCGCCATCACCATCGTAGGACACACCCCAACGATCATACACCAGTACGGAGTGATGAGAAAAGCGGTACCCTGGAAGGCATAGCCGCCACACAGGAAACGCGCGTGAGGTAGATAGTCTACATGGCGACAGGAACGTGGGCGGCGCTGTGGCATGACTTGACGGCCCTGCCCGAGTTCTACCGTGAGCGCCGCGCTAACCCACAGGAGTTGGCAATGGCCGTGGCCGCGCCGATCCTGAGCGTCGCGCTGGCGACGACGCTGGCGGCCGGTGTCGCCGCCTTCCTCACGGCGATAGCCCCGCTGCTGACCCTAACCGGGCTCATTCCGTTGGCCGCCACGACGGCCGCGATCGGCTACTTCTACGCGCAGCGGTTGCGGTGGTCGGGCGTGCTCTGGCGCGAGTGGTTGGTGCTGCTGGCGCCCTTCATCGTGCTGTGGCGGATCGTCACGCTGTTCACGCTGGGGCGGCCAATCGTGGCTACGCTCGGCTCCTGGCTGGCTCACCCCGTGGACATCTTCGACGGCTCGTTCGTGCTGGGCGCGGCCGTGCTCACGCTGGCCTGGACGCAGGGCGTCGGCTACGGGCGCGACCTGGCCGCGCTGCACCCACCCGACCTCGCGCCCGCCGCGCGTCCGGGTCCCGATAGCCCGCTATATTGGACGGCCGACGAAACGCGGCGGGCCTCGTACGTACCACCGCCCACGGCCCTGCTGACGCGCTGGCTGCAGGGCGGTCTGCTGCTGGTCATCCTGAGCGCGCTCGGCGCGGCGGGCGTGCGGCAGATCATGAACGGGCCAGCGCTGCTGCGCCTGGTGACGTTCGCCGCGCCGGACGAGTCGGTCCCGCTGCCCAACACCCTGCTCTACATGCTATGTGGGCTCATGCTGGCCGGCCTGGCGCAGTTGGGCCGCCTGCGCGCGAACTGGACGATCGACGGCGTCGTGGTGGCGCCGAGGCTGGCGCGAAGCGCGCTGCGGGCGCTGGGCGTGTTGATCGTGGTGTCGCTGGGCGTGGCGCTCGTCCTGCCTACCCGCTACGCGCTGGGACTGGGCGATCTGCTGGGCATCGTCATAGATGTCCTGGCGGCGGTCGTCGCGGCCATCTACGCGCTCATCGCCCTGCTGCTGTCGCCGCTGGCCGCTCTCTTCGGGCACGACTCCGCCCCGCCGCGCCGCCCAACAGTGCCGCGCCCGCCCCCGCCGCTGTCGCACGCGCCGCATGGTGGGGGGGACGTGCTGGGTTCGCTGCTTTTCTGGCTCGTAGCGCTGGCGGTCGTGGGTTACTGCGCCTACGCGCTCTCGCGCCACGCTAAAGGGCGCGTGCCAGCGCTCAGTGTCGTTAGCCGCCTGATGACGCGGGCGCTGGCCCTGTGCGGGCGACTGGCGCGCCTGATAGTTGGCGTGGTGCGGCGCGGCGCGGCCGGCGTAGCGCTGGTCGTGCGGCAACTGACCCCGCTGGGACGGGCGCGCGCGAACGGGCACAGCAACCGCATGCGCCACACCCCACTGCGCCGGTTGGGTCCGCGTGAGCGGGTGGCCTACCTCTACCTATCCATCGAAGAACGCGCGCGGCGGCTGGGGCTGCCGCGCCGCACGGGGCAGACCGCCTCGGAGTACTCGCACCAGTTGCGCCGGGAGGCGCCCGACCTCGACCCCGACCTCGCGGGCCTGACCGACCTCTTTCTGGAGGCGCGCTACAGCCCACACCCCTTTGAGGAGGCGCGCGCCGCCGGCGCCCGAACGCTGTGGCAGCGGGTGCGCGCGCGCCTGCGCGGCCGCCGCGCGATCAAATAGGCGATCCTACACACTACCCCGTGGCGCCCTATGACTGATCAGAGCGGGTTTGCATGGCGCGCAGCGTCTCCAACTCCGCCTCGGCTCGTCGCGCGCGCTCCTCCGCGTCCTGGCGCGCCTGTTCCTCCCGCGTCAACTGATCCTGGAGCCCCATGATCCGTGCGCGCGCCGCCTGGTAGTCTTGGCGCACCTCGTCGCCTACGCGGATCGGCGCGCCGGTCGCCGGGTCGATCACCCGCAGGTAGGTCCCCGCAGGCTCCCACTCCGTGTCAGGCGTCTCCACCGGCCGCAGTTCCGCTCTCAGTAGCATGCTCCAGGCGCCCCCACCTGGGAGCAGCGGCGTCTCTTCCAGTCGCATCTCATCGCCCTCACCCTGTAGAGCGAAGGCACGCAGCCGCGGTTGCATCGCCCTCTCGGCCGCGGGATCATACACGTAGTACTCGCGCACGCCCAACCGCCCATAGAGGGTCAGCTTGCCGTGCGGTTCCCTGCTCAGGTCCTTGCGCTGCGTGCTTGGCGAGGTGATCTCGAACACGATATCCGGCGTCTTGCCCTCGACCCAGGTGAACCACACGTTACGGGCGCCCGCCGTGACGTCGAGGGCGACATACACGTCGGGGGAGAGATTGTCGCGCCGGTTGTGCTGATTATAATAGTAGAGGAACTGGTTGCCCCCAATGGCGGCGCGCAGGCGACCCTGCGACTCAAGCAACTGGCGCAACGCATCCTGCAAGCCGACCATCTGGATTTGGTTGACGAAGTTTTCGGCCATGGGCTTACCGTCGCCCGTGGGGAACGAGGAAAGGTCGACCTCGACGTCCGAGGATGCGGTCGCCTGCGTGTCGAGTGTTGCTGCGTTGGTCCTGTGGGCGCGCATAGCCATGGCGCATTATCCCTCCGCTGATAGATGCGTTTGGTCTTGATACATGAAGTGTATCACCGTACCTGGAGACCCTGGCGCTATCGCTTCCGCGGCTTGCCTCCTTTAGCCGCGCTCCTATGCAGCGGCGGCGGCGTGAGCTTGACGCCCACGCGGCGCGAGGATTGTCCCCCTGCCGTGCACGCCGTCACCGTGAGCGTCGCCTGCAGCGTCTTGTGCGCCCGATAGCGCAGGCGCACCGTCGCCGTGAAGCGCCCCGCGCGGTCCGCCCGCGTGCGCGCCGTCGTGTAGTAGAGCCGCGTCGTCCGCGCGCCGCGCCGCGTCACCGTCCGGGCCACGCACCCGCGCACGCCCTTGCGGCAGGCCGGTTGTCGTTTGGCGTCGGGGCGCGTCTTGCGCTCCGTCGTGCCAGGCCGCACGTAGATCACCGTCTTTTGATTGACCAACGTCGTGGTCAATAGGTCGGCGGCGACGTCGACAGTGTTATAGGGCCGCGCCCGCCCGCTCACCGTGATCGGGCTGTTCTCCGTCACGGTCCCACCAGGCACGCGCATGTTGTCGATGGCGGGGCCGGACGCGCCCGTTTGTTTGTGGACGCGGGTCGAGCTTTGTCCTCTCGTCGTCGGCGTCGGCACGCTCGCCGGATGTCCAGCCCCTAACGTCGCCATAGCTGTAGCCGCCGGTCCGTGTACGGCCGTATTCGCGGGCGCGGGCGGGACGGTTGTCGTGATCGCGGCTGGTGGATTGGCCGGCGGGCGGTTGTGTTCACCGGCGCTGGCGCTATTGGTGTAGGCGGAGGTGGCGCCGTCGACGGTGCTGGAAGTATCGGCGTCGCCATTGGCGGCGATATGCTAGTCGGTACCGCCGTTGCGCTCGCCGCAGGCGTGTGCGTCGCGGTCATGGACGGTGTTGCCGTGCGCGTCGCCGTCGCCGTCGCCGTAGCGGTTGCTGTTGCGGTTGGCGTGTTCGTCCCGGTGGGCGTCGGCGTGCTGGTTATCGTCGGTATCGGCGTGCTGGACGCAGTTAGGCTCGGCACGGCGGATGCGGTCGGGGTTGGCATAGCTGGTTTACCAATAAGGACAGCGAAGGGCGCTGTCGCCACGACGCCGCTGCTCTGTCCCGTAACCGTCACTGGCACCTCACCGCTGATCCCCGTCGGCACTGTTTCGGTCACTGACAGGACACCGGTCTGATCGATGGACGCCGTACCAAGCGATACGCTACCCATGACAACGACAACCTGCTCGCCCGGTGTGAAGCATGCGGTCGAAGTGATGACAACCGATGCGCCGGGTGACGCGGCACTCGGCGTAAGCTCGATATAATGACCGCTTGCTCATTATCGTAGCACACCGTGGTTAAGATCGGGTTAAGACGGACGTTAAGATGCGGTTAAGATCGGGGGCCAAATAAAGCCAAAGCCGGTTAAGGTTGGTTAAGATCGAGTGCGCGCCCGTAAGGCGGTCTATAAAGTCGAACTGCGGTCGTGCTATGCGGTCCGCCTTGTGGCGTTCGCGGACGACTTGACTGGGCGCCGGTGAAACTACCCATTCTCTAGCATGAAGCTTCTTGCCGGCTTTGTCCAGGCACAACCGGCACAAAATCGGCACAATCGCGCACAGTTCGCAAGGCAAACAGTCTAACCTTGTTCCGAGACTCCGCTCGGAACAAGACGCTCCTGACGGAGCAGAAAGATCGACAAAAAATTGTCGATGTCGCCGCCCCAAGCGCCTAACGGGCAAGCGCCTACGATCACAGCGGCGTCTCACCATCGTTCCGCTAGCCGCTAGTCGGCCGATAGAACGGCAGTCGAGATACGCTCGGTACTGTACTGGATAATGACCCTGCCACACTCTATCATAGAGGGGCCGCGCCCGTCTGTACAGGAACTGACCGGAACTAGACGCCCCCATGATGGCGCCCGTGGTCGCTGCGGGCCTCTCACAATCGGGGGTATACCCAGGCCGTCGAACGCTGTGGCAGCGGGCGCGCACGCCTGCGTGCCCGCCGCAAAAAAGGAGACCTCTTGTAAGCGGCGACAAGCGCCTCTACTCTACCGCGCGATCCTCGGCGTCCAGGCGCGCCCGCTCGGACGCGGCCAACCGTTCCTCGAACGTCCGCTCGATCTTGGTCAGGCGCTCCAGGAGCGATTGCTCGACCTCATTCAGTCGCTCCTGTGACGCCTGCTCGAGTTCGCTCAATTGCTCCTGGAGCGCGGCGATCTGTTCACGCGCGGCTTGGTTCTCCTGTTGGAACCCGCTGACCTGCGCGCGCATGGTCTGGTTCTCCTGTTGGAACCCCGTGATCTGTTCGCGCGCGGCTTGGTTATCCCGTTGGAGCGCGGCAACCTGCGCGCGGGCTGCCTGGTAGTCTTGGCGCACCTCGTCGCCTACGCGGATCGGCGCGCCGGTCGCCGGGTCGATCACCCGCAGGTAGGTCCCCGCCGGTTCCCACTCGGTCCCCGACGCCCACGCCGGCCGCAACTCCGTTCTCAGCAACCCGCTCCACACGCCTCCACTTGGGAGCAGCCGCGCCTCTTCCAGTCGCATCTCAGCACCGTCACTTGGTAGAGCAAAGGCGCGCAGATGCGGGGGCGCTAGGGCCGTGGGATTGTACACGTAGTACTCGCGCACGCCCAATTGCCCATAGAGGGTTAGCTTGCCGCGCGGCGCCGTGCTCACATCCTGCCGCCAAGTGCTCGGCGAGGCAATCTCGAACACGATGTCCGGCGCCTTGCCCTCCTCCCAGGTGAACCAGGCCTCGCGGCCACCCGGCTCCACATCGAGGGCGACGTAGACGTCGGGTGAGAGGTTGTCGCGCTTATTATCGGGGTTGTAGTAGAGAAATTGGTTGCCCCCAATCGCGGCGCGCAGGCGACCCTGCGCCTCAAGCAACTGGCGCAGCGCGAATTGGAGGCCGATCATCTGGATTTGGTTGATGAAGTTTTCGGCCATGGGCTTACCGTCACTCGTGGGAAACGAGGCAAGGTCGACGTCGGACGGCGTGAAGGCCGCCGCTAGCTCTGGCGTCGTGGCGGCTGTCCTGTAGGCGCGCATAGCCATGGCTCATCATCCCTCCGCTGATAGATCATCTGGCCCTGATACATGGAGTGTATCACCGCAACCGTGACTCATCACCGACGGGGCTAGAGGGCGTCCCACTCGTGCGCTAGCGCGATACCTTCGGTATGCGCAATCGGTTGAGGGCCGCGATGGCGCCGCTACCGATCACGCCGTAAACCAGGATATGGCCAGCGATAGTCCCAGGACTATCGTGGAGGATCAAACCGGCCATGGCATGACTTACCACGGCCCAAAACGCCCACGCGCTAATGATCAAAAGGATGCTTATCGCGGCGTAACGCACGTCTATACCCCTCCGCGCAACACGCCTATTCCCGTCTTCTGATGGGCAGCGCGACAACGTTGCCGACATCTTCAGGCTCGCTATCGCACTCCGGTCCCGGTTCGGAGGCGAACGCGTAGTTGTTCTTGCCCTCGCGCTTGGAGCGATACATGGCGCCGTCAGCCGCGCGGATCAGCACGGCGTCGTCGTGACCGTCGTCCGGGTAAACACTGATGCCGATGCTCGCCGTGACCATGGCGTCACGTCCGCTTCCCTTCACAGGTATCCGCGCGCCGATAGCCTCGATGATCTTGCGCGCCACCACCGCCGCGGCCTCGCGCGCCCCGATATCGGGCAAGATGACCGTAAACTCGTCGCCGGACAGCCGCGCCACCGTGTCGCTCTCGCGGGTGCAGCGCGCCAGCCGCCGTCCTACCTCGCGCAGGAGTTCGTCGCCTGCCTCGTGGCCCAGCGTGTCGTTGACTTGCTTGAAACCGTCCAGGTCGAGGAACAGCAGAGCCACGCGCTGGCCGTAGCGGCCTGCCTGGGCGAGGGCGTGAGCCAGGCGGTCGGCGAAGAGCGCCCGGTTGGGCAGTCTGGTGAGCGGGTCGTGGTAGGCCAGGTAAGCCAGGTCGTCCTCCACGCGCTGCCGCTCGATGGCGTGGCGCAGCGTGCGCGCCAACAAGTCCCCGTCCATGCGGCCTTTGAGCAGATAGTTCCGCGCCCCCTCGCGCACGCCTTTGATGGCGAGCGACTCGTCGGCGTTCCCGCTCATCACGACGATAGGCGTGCGGGGCACGACGGCGCGCAGGCGCTTGACGCCCGTCAGCCCTTGCTCGTCGGGCAGCGAGAGGTCGAGCAGGATCACGTCGATACCACCCTCACGCGCGCGGTCGAGCGCCGCGTTGAGCCGCGTGACGTGCTCAACCGCGAAAATCGGCGCCTCGGCGTCGGCCAGGAGTTCACGCACGAGGCGCGCCTGCGGCAGGTCGTCCTCGACGAGTAGAACGGTCAACGCCGTCATGCCCACACCCTGCCAGCTGGCTGTCGCGCATGACGAAGGACGAACAGGATATTGACGGAGGTTGGCGCCATCGTACTTTCTCCATGGACACTGTCGCGAAAGGTCGCAGAAACAGCGTGCCGATCTACTAAGGTTCACGGTAGTACAGGATCCCGCGTGTAGGGTATAGGACGAAGGTACTTTCTTCCGTGTGAACGCGCAGTACATGCGCGTTCGCTCTATGGCGATAGGGTCAGGGGAACGGCAAGGTCCATCGTCCCGCGCCAATGTCCCCTTGGCGTGACGAGGACGACGCGCGCTACATATCTCCCGAACATAGGCAGGGCGAGGTTGCCCCGATAGCGGCCGTTCCGTCCCCGCAGCGTCACGCGCACCGGCCGCATCGCCATACCAGGCATCACCACGTTCAACTCCAGCGTGCCCGAACCTACCGCGTCCACCCCCCGCGCCGCCCCACGTAACGTCAGATCCAGCGCGTTGACGCCGGGCAACGCGGGGTACAGCGCGCCGTGTACCCGCATCCCCCCCATCCAACGTCGCGGCGACAGCCTGGTGGTGGCCGCGCACGACGAGTCCGGCCATGATCCCTGGCTGTACGGTCGCCGCGACCGCATGCCGCGACGCCACGATCCGCAGGCCAGCGAACACGGTCCCGAGAACCAGCAGCGCCCCGGCCAGCGCCCACACGAGTACCGCGCGCTTCCGTGCAATATGATAATGTGCCGCGTGTATCATCAAGAACCCTCCCAGTCGGAAGTCGGGAGTCGGAAGTCGGACGTCGAAAGTCGGAAGTCGAAAGTAGAGTGGCGTCCTTCGTGTGGGCGTTAGGCGTTTGTCCGCCTATGCGATGGTCGGTGGCTCGTCCGACTTCCGACTCCCGACTTCCGACTTCCGACTTCCGACTATTTACTGGCCGGCCGGCAGCACCGTGATGACCCCATCCATCCCAGGGTGGATCAGGCAGCCGTACTTGTAGACACCGGGCTTGGTGAAGGTCAGCGAGAACGCGTGCGGCTTGGGTGCGACGAGCAGACCCGAGTTGACAAAGCCCGTTCCGTCGTAGGTTGCGCCGCCGGATGGGAAGATGACGCGTGGATTGTAGACGAGTGTGGGCGGGCCACTCTGATGCGGGACCGCCGTGATCAAGCTGTGACGCAGTTGGGCGATTAAAGCCGGCGACCCGAAGGCCACTGTGTGGAAGCCGCCCGGCGACCAGACGACGGTGTCGCCCGCGTGGATGGCCAGGTCCTCCGGGAAGAAAGCGTCGGCGACTTGACCCGGCGTGCCATTATCGTAGCCGCCCGTGATGTGATAGACATGGGCCGCCATCGGCCGGGACACCACCTCGACCACGCCGCCCATGCTCGTAGTCAGCGCGGCCGGATCGGTGTGGAAGAGGCAATAGTAGTGATAGGTCCCCGGTTTGGTGAAGGTCAGGCTCCAGGTCGACAGGGGGCCCGCGCCCTTCTGTAGGATGCCGGAGTGGGCGATGCCGGTCCCATCGTAGGTCGTGCCCGGCGAGGGCAAGGCGACCTGTGGGCCAACCGTGACCAGCGGCGGCCCGTTCTTCTGAGGCATGACGACCTGCAACTGCGCGGCGAGGGCGCCCAGGGCGCGCATCGGACCGAAGGCGACATCGTGGGGCTCGAGCAGGCCGCCGGCATGCCAGCGGACGGTGTCGCCTACGTAGACCTTGACGATCTCAGGGGTGAAGGCGTTGGCGGCGAAATCGTCGTCGCCGTAGCCAGCGGTGACGTCGTAGGTCCGCGCGCTGGTAGGAGACGGGCTCGACAGCCTGCTGGGGTGATGGG
>JAABUZ0100007875.1_pt1 | contig 12727 bp, 10 predicted proteins | sample 5562091 | NCBI WGS metagenome assembly JAABUZ01 (sample SAMN12813069, study PRJNA571459) | rock metagenome | isolation source: Antarctica rocks | place: Antarctica: Victoria Land, Linnaeus Terrace sud | collected 2015-12-21 | reverse complement strand
GCATGGTCACGGTCTCGGCCCGCAGAAGGCTGTCAGCCTCCGTGACCTGGGCCTGTCCACTCAGTGTAAGCACCTGCCCATCACCCTCAAAGACTGCCTCTCCGGCGGTCGCGCGCACGAGGACGGGCAGCGCCGCGTCTCCAGGCTTGCGCCCGGGAAGATGCGTCAACGTGACAGCACCGCCGCCCTGCACGGCGCGCGAGACGGAATTGGCCTCGCGGAGGGCTCCCGTCTTCTGCGTGACGGCTGCCTTTCCAACTCCGGCGGCTGATGCCCCGAAGCTCACATCGAGGGTCTCGCCGGCGCTCGTATCCTGGGCCCCTGTTAGGTCAGTACGCCGCATTGTCGTATGCCCGGCGCCGGTGACATGACTCAGCCTCGATGTGCGCCCGTCGGAGGTCATCTGGGCTGCCAGCGTGTCCCCGCTGAGCTCGGTGGCTATCTGCCCGGGCCTTCCATCCTTCATGGATCGATCCAGGAGCACGATCCGGGCGGCGCCGCTTGCGCTGCCATCATGGATCTGCTGCCGGTTGCCATCAGCCGTCACGAAGCGGATGTCCAACCTGTCGCCTGAGACCGTCCTGTCGCTCCACGGCGCGGTCTCCCGGGAACGCTCCCGCGCGTGCATTTGGGCAGCGCCTGTAAAGACAGCGCTCTCGATCCGCCCCGCTGCGTTGAAACGCGCCATGCCCTGTTCCGCAGCTCCCTGCGCCTCGCGTAACGCGCCGGTTTCGGTATAGGTAAGCCCGCCGGAGAGGTGTGCCGTCTCCGGTCGACTCTCCGGACTTACCATTACATCAGCGTTCCGTGCCTTCAGGAGTCCATCGCGCTGCGAGGCGCTGACACCCTGGCTCGCGAGCACGCGCTCGACAGAACCGTCTGCCCGAAGGTGAACGAGGGCCTGTTCCGCAGTCAATGTCCGGCGATCCGCCCCCGTGCCAGCGCTCGTCCCCACAGAAACGTAACGCGCACGCGATAACATAAGCTGCTCCTTTCCGCGGTCCATCTCTGCATGGGCGGCTGTCAACAGAACCGGCTGCCCGTCGCGGAGACCAGAGAGGCGAACATCCGACTGCAGCACCGTGATGCCGGTGTCGGAGTTGTAGTCCGCTCCTTTCGCGGTTCCATTCATCCCGTAGTATTGGAACTCGATCTCCTGATCTGTCGAGGCGACACCCAGCTTCTGAACGAAGACAAGATTGCTGGTCTTGACATGAACCATCTGCGGGTCGGCGTCGGCGTCGGTCTCCGCATGAGCGGAGTGGGTACCAACTGGGTCGTGACCTGCGGCATATGCGGCCTTTCCCCGCGCGTCGGTTGGCGTGGGCGCCTGGAGATCCAGGTGGACCTCACCAAGGGCGCGCACCACACCGGCCTTTTGGTCGTACTCGAACTCGCTGCCATAGATACGGTCTGCGCGATCCTGCTTCTGTCCGTAGAGCACGATGCCGACGTCATGGAGCGTGGTCTTGCCATCCTTGCGCTGCACCATCTTCGAGGCGTGAATGGTGTAGACGGTCTTGCCTTTGGATGACTGGGAGTAGGTAAAGCCGTTTGACTCGCGCGTGATGTCGACGCCTAGCCTGCCCGGCAGATCCTTGAGGAATCGATGGGCGCGCAGGTGTGCGTACCCAAGAAATGCCGCGATCATGACCACGAGCAGCCCCGCCCCAACCAGCAGCCAAACTCGCAGTCTCTCGATCGAAATGCGCATCATTCGCCAACCTCATCTTCTCACCTGTGACACGGGGACTGGCTCCGCCCAGATGCGAGCCGCCCAGCGGCCATAGCAGCTAGACTAGAGAGATGGCCGACCAGCTCTACCTCAGCCTCTGGTTTCCGAACTTCCGTCTGGAAAGCCTCCCAACAGCGCTCGTCTCCGTGATGCGGCAGTTTGCGGTTATCAGCGCCTCGAGCGGGACTGGCGGATTTCCGGATGGCAAGCGGGTCTCTGCGGCGGCGGCGTATCCGATCTCGTTCAGCGAAGCTCCGACCTACCAGCGGCTTTACGTGAATGACGATCGCTCGGAAGACACGTCGGGGTCGATCATTGAGAATGCGGTTGCCGAAGCCACCGAGCAGCTCCATGACGATATGGCCTACGAGTTCGAGATGAGGTGGAATCTGTGGACGCCGGACTCCGGCCCGGGCAGCCCGGGCTACGCTGATCGAGACCCAGAGGTGGATGGGGGCCAGCTTGACACCCTGTGGCGGCCTCTTCCGGCTACCGTCAAGGTCATCGGCTTCGGGCCGCAGTTTGATGAGGGCGACTTCCAGCAGAACGGCCACGTTCGCGTCGACTTCGGCCTCGACTACCCCTGGGTGCTCGACGATGAGGACGAGCAGGAGGAGCGCGAGCAGGAGGAGAGTGAGGTAGAGGACACTCCCGGGAATGTGCTTGCCTTCAACGCCCGGAGTCGCGGGCTGGATCGGCCGGACCAGGGCATCAGCGAGGCGGCTCAGTATATCCAGAAGAACGTGGAGCTGCTGCTTGCCTTCACGCTCTCGGTCGAGAAGCATTGCGGCATTTCCAGCCGTCTTCTTTGGACGGAGTCGGGTGAGCCGTTGGCGGAGAAGCTCATTGCGCGGCTGCAACGGTTGAACTAGGAACGCTTCCACCCTTGCCCTGGTGTTGCAAGACTGTGCGAGGCGGTTTCCTTGAGAGAAGACCAGGCAAACGTTTGTCGCTCCGCTCTACTTTTTGTGAACGGCTTTAGCCCGCGACGACGATCTCCGAGAAGTCCGCGATGCGGGAGAAGTCTCCCAGCACGCGAGCCAGCAGCGCGAGCCGGTTTGCCCGCAGGCTTCCCTCCGGCACCATCACCATGACGCCGTCGAAGAACTCATCCACCTGGGGCCGCAAGGTTGCGATCGCCTGGAGTGCGGCTGCGTAGCTCCGCTCCGACCGCATCCCTTCCACGCTCTCGGCAAGATCGGCTGAGCGTTCCGCCAGTCCCGTCTCTGCAGGCTCGATCAGGAGAGACTCGTCGACCTGTGGAGGCACTTCGATTCCCTTCCCCCGCGCCTGTTCGAGGATGTTCTTCATGCGCTTGAAGGCTGCGCTTACCGCCGCGAAGTCGCTGGCATCGTCCGCGGTTCGCACAGATGTCAGCGCCTCCGCGCGGGCGAGGGCGTCACGCACATCGTCCGCCCCGGCCGCGAGCACCGCCGCGACGACGTCATAGGCCTGCCCCTTGGCCTCCTCGAGGTAGAACTCGACGCGCTCGCGAAAGAACGCCAACATGCGATCGACGAGCTCGCTCCTGTGCTCGGCCGCAACTTCAGCCACATCGCGAAGCCCGAGCGGAAGCGCGGTCTCACCCAGGACCTTCACGATACCGTTGGCCGCACGCCTGAGAGCGAAGGGGTCCTTCGATCCGGTCGGCTCCATACCCAGGCCGAACATCCCGGCGATCGTATCCGCCTTGTCGGCGATCGAGAGCAGGGCGCCCTCGATCGATCCCGGCATGGAATCCTCCATCCCCGCCGGCCGGTACTGGTCGTAGATTGCGACTGCGGCGGTCTCCGCGATACCCTGCGATCGCGCATAGAGTCCGCCAACGATGCCCTGCAGCTCCGTGAACTCCTTCACCAGCTCCGTCGTCAGGTCCGTCTTCGCCAGGCGGGCAGCCTGATCGAGTGCGGGTGCGTCCACCGTCCCACATCGAGCCGCGACCCTTTCGGCGAGCGCGGCGGCTACACGGCGCACGCGCTCCGACTTCCCTGCGTAGCTTCCGAGATCCTTCTGAAAGGTCACGTTTTCGAGCATGGAGACGCGGTCCGCGAGCGGCGTCCTCTGGTCGAACTCCCAGAAGAATCGCGCATCGTTGAACCGCGCCCGCAGCACCCGCTCGTTGCCATGCCGGATGACGCCCTCGCCGCGCTCATCGAGCTCCGTGTTCAAGACCGCGAGGAAGTGCGGGGCCAGCCTGTGCGATCTGTCCTCGACCGCGAAGTACTTCTGGTGATCGCGCATGACGGTGACGAGCACCTCTTCGGGCAGATCGAGATAGGCGGATTCGAAGCCGCCGAGCACGACGGTGGGCCACTCGGTAAGCTGAGTCACGGTCTCGACCAGATCGTGGTCCTCACGCCAGCGCGTCTCGGCGACCGTTCGGCACACATGATCCAGAGCCTTGCGAATCCGATGCCGCCGCGCTTCCACGTCGGCAAGCACGTGCGCGGCTTCGAGCGCTGCCTCGTATCCTGCGGGGCTCTCGAGAACGACCGGCGCGTCGCCGTGCAGCACCCTGTGTCCGTAGGTGATGTTGCCCGCAGCCCGGCCAGCAAAGCTCAAGGGGATAACCTGCTCGCCGAGCAGCGCAACGATCCAACGCACCGGCCGCACGAACCGCTCCGGCTTGCCCGCGCGCCAGTACATATTCTTCGCCCAGTAGATGCCCGCGAGCTCCTTTGGCATCTCCGCCGCGAGGACCTCCGCCGCGGTTCGTCCCGGCTTGATCGCAGTGGCAGCCAGGTACTCGCCTTTCGGCGTCGTGATGGTCTGAAGCGCCTCGACGGCGACACCCGCCTTCTTCGCGAACGCGATCGCTGCGGGCGTTGCGACGCCATCCTTGTACGCCACCTTTGCGCTGGGGCCGATCATCTCTTCGGAGACATCGCCCTGCCGCTCGGCTACTCCCCCGACGAGCACAGCCAGACGCCGGGGTGTCGCGAAGCTCTTTACGGCAGACTCGGCATCTGGTTGCACGGCGATCAACCGCTCGCGCTCCAGCATCGCGACCACCCTCCGCTGCAGCTCCGCCTGTGCGCCGGCGATCATGCGCGCAGGCACCTCTTCCAAGCCAATCTCAAATAAGAACTCTGCCATGTCTTCTGAACTCTTCCCTGACCTGAAATCTGCGCCTAAGTCACCGCGACAATGTGCCCTTTCCTGGCTGCGTCGTGGCCTCGACGGCGAGGCCCTGCTGCGCGTACAACTTCGCCACTCCGACTACCAGCGTGCGGATGCGGGCCATGACGCCGACCCGTTCGGTTACAGAGATCGCGCCGCGCGCATCCAGGAGGTTGAAGAGATGCGAGCACTTCAAGGCCAGCTCATACGCACCCAGAACCGGAAAGCGCTTCACCGTCTGGGCATCGGAAGCCTTCCCGGTCCCATCCGATGCGTTCGCGCCACCGAGCATCGCCTTTCCGCGCTCGAGCAGCGCGAGGCACTCCGCCTCATACAGCCGCAGATGCTCCCAGAGCTTGCCGACGTCGGCGTAGTCGAAGCCAAACGCCGAGAACTGCTCCTCCTCGGCGAGGCGCATTTCGCCGTAGGTCACCTCGCGGCCGGTGTCCGGCTCCCGCGCCCAAACGATGTCGTAGATTGAGTCGACGTCCTGGAGAAATCCCGCGATGCGTTCGAGCCCGTAAGTGATCTCGCCGCAGATCGGATCCAGATCCATGCCGCCGCACTGCTGAAAGTAGGTGAACTGCGTGATCTCAAGTCCATCCAGCATCACCTGCCAGCCGACACCCCAGGCGCCGCCCACCGGCCACTCCCAATTGTCCTCTTCAAACTTGATGTCGTGCTCGCGGAGGTCGATCCCGATCGCCTCAAGGCTTTCGAGATAGATCTCCTGTGTGCGCTCCGGCGGCGGTTTTAAAATCACCTGAAGCTGCGTATGCCGGAAGAGCCGGTTCGGATTCTCTCCATAGCGCCCGTCCGCTGGGCGACGGGAGGGTTGGGCATAGGCGATTCGCACCGGCTTCGGCCCAAGCACGCGCAGAAAGGTATCCGGCGACATTGTGCCCGCGCCGACCTCGACGTCGTATGGCTGCTGCAGCACACAACCGCGCTCCGCCCAGAACGTCTGCAGCCGAAACAGAAGCTCCTGAAACGTCAGCGCCTTACCCTTCGACACACTCGCCTGCATCTGTTCGTCACGATCTCCAAAGGAATCTTTCGATTCTAACCGCAGCCGTTATCGGAGCAGAGCCCCGGCGCTTCGCAGCCGCCGCTGGAGGTGCCGCTCGAGCAGCCTGACACTGAAGTGCGCGAGCTCGGACGCTCGCTGCCCGGGCCAATCTTCAGCCCCCAGCTCCGAGACTGTCCCGCGGAAGATGCGCCGTACCCTGTCCACGCTCGGGGCGCTTAGCGGCAGACTTCCTCCGCGCCGGTCATCCTCGCAGGTCACGCCATCGGCGGTGGGGGACCACCACGCCGTTCCCCCGCGCAGATCCAACCCGCAAACGACGCAGTGCCCCAGCTCCGGCATCCAGCCCAGCAGACGGCTCATCCAGAGGCAAAAGTACACCACCGGCAGCCACACCCTGCCGACCTGGATCTCCGGCAGAACCGCCGCCGCCAGACGAAAGACGGCGTCCTCGGGGGCGAGCTCCGGCAGAGCCTCTTCAAGGACCTCGGCGAGCAGTTGCAAGGCGGCGGTCCGCTCCAGGTCGATGGCATCGGATAAGGGCGACCAGAGGATTTCAAAGGCATCGAGTCGGACCAGATCCTGCTTTGGCCGGTCGGCGTACGTGGCGCGAACCACGGTCATCGGCTCGAGCGAACCCCCGAAACGCCGCCGCGAACGCATGGCATGTCGCGCTACGCCCTTGATCCGCCCCTGCTCCCGGGTAAAGACACTGACGAGTAGATCGGCTTCGAGAAAGGGCCAAGTCCGCAGCACAATCGCCTCACCCACGTGCTGTACAACCCGTCCCTCGCCCATCGCCGCCCTGCCTCGACCGCTCCTGGCGAGGGCGCTTCACTCGACGCAGGCTGCAAACGAAAGGACGCGCGGCCCTGAAGAGCCGCGCGTCCGAAGTGAAGATCTCGGAGGGATCTATCGCCCGAAGTGCGTTGCGTTCTTCTCCTGGAAGCCCGCCCACTTCTCCGGCAGGTCATCGCCGGCGTAGATCGCCGAGACCGGACATACCGGAACGCACGCCCCGCAGTCGATGCACTCCACCGGATCAATAAACAGCTGCTCGGCCTCGCCGTGGCCCGTCTCATCCTTCTTCGGATGAATGCAATCGACTGGGCACGCGTCTACACAAGCCGAATCCTTCGTTCCAATGCAAGGTTCCGCAATCACATATGCCATGTTCCATCTCCCCTTTTTGCCGCTCCGCGAAGCGAGCACCCTTTGGTCGCGTTAGATCCTCATTTTAGCAGGAGGTCAACGCCATCCCGCAATCGGCGGAAGCCTGACGAGACAGACCGGCCCCAACTGCGACTCATGAGATCAGAGCTTTTCCGCGGCTCGCCGCGCGGCAAACTCCGCCGGCGTGGGAATCGGCTCCATCCCGCGCCCCGCAAACATCTCCCGGAAGATGTGCTCCAACTCGGGCGCGATCTTCCCGTTGGTCGCCAGCGTCTCGCGGCTGTCGAGGGTGAACGCGCCCCCGTCGAAGTGCGTTACCCGGCCTCCCGCCTCACGCACCAGCAGAACGCCCGCGGACGTGTCCCAGGGATTGAGGTTGAACTCCCAGAATCCATCGAGGCGTCCGCAGGCCACATACGCAAGGTCCAGCGCCGCCGAACCGACCCGGCGAACCCCATGCGAGCGAAGCGTGATCTCCTGGTAGAAGTGCACGTTGGGGCTGCGGTGGCGTTTGTGCGATGGGAACCCGGTCGCGGTCAGCGACTCTTGGAGTGTTTTCGTTGGCGAAACCTTGACAGAGCGGCCGTTCAGCCACGCTCCCCTGCCCTTCTCACCAAGGAACATCTCGTCGCGCAGAGGATCGTAGATGACACCGCTGACCATCTCGCCGTCAGCGTTGGGCGCCAGACCGGCTGGCCTGCGCTCGCACCCAAGCACGACGCAGAAGGCGGGAAAGCCGTGCGCGAAGTTTGTGGTGCCATCGAGCGGATCGACGTACCAACGGAACTCCGCGTCCAGCCCCTCACGCGTCCCCTCTTCGCCGTAGATACCGTGTGCCGGGAAGGCTGCCTGGAGCCGTTCGCGGATCAGCTTCTCGCTCGCCCGGTCCGCCTCCGTGACGAGGTCGACGTCGCCCTTGTACTCGGCAGTGACACCCCGCTCGTAAAAGCCGCGAAGCAAGGTCCCGGCCTCACGCGCAATCACCGCTGCTTTTCCTGCGTACTCAAACTCCTGCACAAAGACCTCCGGTCTACGATCAGCTGGTCCCCGATCGACTCGCGACAGCGGCGTCAGCGCGCGTCCGCGTAGTATCCACTACGGTATCGCAGCTGATACTTCCCCGCGCGCGACGGATTCCGCATCCGCACCACGATTTTTCGAAACGACACGTCGGGTCCCCGTTGCGGAGCGTAGTAGCCCAGCATGTACTGCGTCCGAAGATCGTCCGAGACATGCGCAAAGGCCGGCTCCAGATCCTTTGGATCCTCGACATAGTAGTACTTGCCTCCGGTATCGTCGGCCATCTGAATCAGCGCATGCTCCCCACCGGTGTTGCGGCCTGCATCGGCAGCAATCGGCACGACGATGATGGAGTAGATCATCGCTCCTGCTCGCTGCGCCTGCTCGACTGCCTGACTGTAGCGAGATCCGTGCTTGGTGTCTCCGCCATCCGTGATCAAAACCACCACGCGCCGTCTGCCCGCGTCGTTGCGCGTCTCGCCGAGCCGCTGTGCGGCCAGGTAGATCGCGTCGTACAGCGAGGTCTCGTCTCCGCGCTGTAGCTGACCCAGACCAGCCTCGATGTGTCTCTTCTCATTCGTAAATGGCACGATCTCGCGCACTGTGTCCGAGAAGTCCATCAGGTCCAGTTCGTCCTGATCCCGCAGCAACGCGTGAACAAAGCCCTTGGCCGCATTCTTTTCGAGGCGCTGGTTGCTCCATACGGTCCCACTTGTATCGATCGCCAGCACGATCGACAGGGGCGTACTCGATTCCCGCTCAAAGACGGCAATCTTCTGCGCCTTGCCATCCTCGACGATCTCGAAGTCGTCGCGGCCCAGACCTCCGACCGGCGCACCTTTCGCATCCGCCACGTTGACCGCGATGTTGACCAACCGCGTCTCGACCCGGATCGTGGGCGTCTGCTCCTCCCCCAGCCCCTGGGGAGCGTCTGGAGCCCGCCCTTTCGGCGGTCTGCGCTCAACCGGCGCCTGCAGCAACAATGTCCCGATTACAGCGGCCGCAGCCCATCTCACCTTGGATCACTCCCTGAAGGATCACTCCCCGAAGGCTCACCGCCTGAAGGCTCATTCCCCGAAGCTGCCGTCCCCGAGACGATCGACTCCGGAAACGGCTCACCGTCGGCCCAGACCGCGCCATCCTCGAACTGCTCCCTCTTCCAAATCGGCACCGTCTTCTTCAGGGTGTCGATGATCCAGCGGCACGCGTCAAAGGCCACCCCCCGATGGGCTGAAGCGACCACGATGAAGACGCTGGTCTCGCCCACTACCAGCCGACCGAGCCGATGCACCAGAGCCACGTCCCGCACGCCAAACCTTGAGATCGCTTCCGTGACGAGGCCCCGCATCTGCTCAAGCGCCATCTCCTCGTATGCTTCATAGTCCAGGTGGAGCGTTCCCCGGCCACGGGTGTTATCCCGCACGATGCCGTCAAAGGCGCAGACGGCACCATCGGCCCCGGCCTTGAGGTTCTCCATCAACGCCGAGGCGTCGATCCGTTCCCTTGTGATGGCAACCTGCATCCCGCTCATTAGACGTGAAGCGACGGCAAAGCGCACGTGATCGGGAGGCCGCCGCTTACAGGCGGCAACAGCGCGACCTCGTCCCCCTCACGCAAGCTCGTCTCGGGCCCTGCATACTCCCGGTTGACTGCCACGGCAAGCGACCGGATCAGACCGTCATCGCCCAGTGAACTACGGGCCCAATCCATCACCGCCGCAACCGTCGTTCCGACCCCAAGGTCAACCAGCTGTTCCGCCCCACCCAAACGATCCTTCAAGACACCGAAGAGCAAGACTCGCACCCGCATGGGGCGAGAATACCTGAACCCGGACGTGGCCGCCCCATGACGGCGTTAGAGCCCTCTATACAAAACGCGTGCCCTAACCTCATCCGAAGAGCTCACCCTCGCGCGGGTACCACAGTCGTTCTCCTTCGACTCTCACAAAAGGGGTCCTCACATGCGGCCTTCGGTGACTCCTCCCGCCCTCCTCGATAAACAAGTCCTCCACCTCTGCCCCGCGTACGACCACGGCATCCGCGATCAACGACCGGTGACATCGCCATGGAACCGCCTCGGCGCACATCACCGCAATCGTGTGGAGATCCCGCAAGCCCATGAGCCAATCGATCTCTCTCCCAAACTCCGGGGTCTGCATGTAGTCCGCGTACCCCCGAAAGCTCTCGTTTCGCCAACCGAGATTGACGCTATCCTTTGCCGCCTTACGCCGCCCGCCAAGACCCTCTCGCCAAACGGCCTCGATCTCCACAGACGCGAGCGAGCGGAAGAGCGCCTGCTGTCCAAACTGCGAATACCGACGCGACCCCGGATAACGGCGCACATCGACGAGCACACGGCAGCCGTTCTCAAGGAGCCCTCGCAGAAGATCCTCGACTGGCAACGTTGAATGACCCACCGTCATCATCCGCACACCTCAAAAAGAATGGCGGCCGAGATTGTCCCGGACCGCCTGGAGTGGCTCCTGTAGAAACCGTATCTTTACGCCGTGGCGCTCAGGACCTCTTCGCGAAGCACCTCGTCCTGGACGACCTCGCGAACTGTCTTGGGCAGTGCTACCGCCAGCACGTCCTCGATCCTCGTTGCATAGTGGATCGTCACGCCTTCGATCTGATCCTTCGTCAGATCCTCCTCGACGTTGGTCTTCACGTCCGCTGGAAGGATGACGTCGCGGACACCGACCCGCTTCGCCGCCAGGAACTTCTCCTTGATGCCGCCGACCGGCAGAACATTGCCGCTGAGCGTGATCTCGCCTGTCATCGCCAGCAGCGGCCGGATCGGCGTGTCGGTCAGAAGACTGACCAGAGCCGTTGCCATTGTGACGCCGGCGCTCGGACCGTCCTTGGGGATCGCTCCCGCGGGCACATGGATGTGGATGTCCGTGTCTTTCAGCACATCCTCGTCCAGCCCCAGAGTGACTGCGTTCGAGCGGACCCATGTCAGCGCCGCCTGCATCGACTCCTTCATCACGTCGCCGATCTGGCCCGTCATGGTGAAGCCACCCTTACCCTTCATCTTGTTCGCTTCGATGAAGAGCACGTCGCCTCCAGCCGGAGTCCACGCCAGGCCGACCGCCACGCCTGAACGCTTCGTCCGCTCCGCGATCTCCGTGTCGACCCGCACCTTGATGCCGCCAAGGAACTCGTGCACGATCTCCGGGGTGACCACCACCTTTTCTGTCCGGCCCTCCGCGATGCGGCGAGCCACCTTGCGGCAGACCGTTCCGATCAGCTGCTCCAACCTGCGAACACCTGCCTCGCGCGTGTAGTGCCGTGCAATCAGCCCCACACTCTCGGTCGGGAACTCGATCACGTCCGCGAAGCTTGGAACGGTATCGGCCGTCGTCGCCGGTCCAGGCTTGGCGTCCTGCGCGTCTTCGGTCGTGGGCGTATCCGTCGCTGCTGCGACCTCTTTGGTCAATCCGTTCTCTTTGGCCTGCCGCGGAATCAGATACCGTTCGGCGATATTGACCTTCTCCTCTTCGGTATAGCCGGTGAGTTCGATAATTTCCATGCGGTCGAGCAGTGGTGCGGGTATCGTGTCCAGCTGGTTGGCCGTGCAGATAAACAGCACCTTGCTCAGGTCAAATGGCTGATCAAGGTAGTTGTCGCGAAAGGTGTTGTTCTGTTCCGGATCAAGCGTCTCCAGCAGAGCGCTTGCCGGATCTCCACGGAAGTCACGCCCGAGCTTGTCGATCTCGTCCAGCATAAACACCGGATCCTTCACCTCGACCCTTTTAAGGTGCTGAATGATCTGCCCCGGCAAGGCACCGATATACGTCCGGCGATGCCCGCGGATCTCCGCCTCATCGTGCATACCGCCGAGCGAGATCCTCGAAAACTTGCGGTCGAGCGCACGTGCGATAGATCGTCCAAGGGAGGTCTTGCCGACGCCCGGAGGTCCGACGAAACAGAGAATCGGCCCCTTCATATCCGGCTTCAGGCGACGCACACTTAGGTAGTCCAGAATGCGATCTTTCACCTTCTGCAGACCGTAGTGATCCTCGTCCAGGTACGTCTTTGCCTTGAGGATGTCGACCTCACCTGCGGAGGTTTTACCCCACGGCAGAACGGCGAGCCACTCCACATAATTGCGTGTCAGCGAGTAATCCGCGGCCATCGCGTTCATCCGGCTGAGGCGCCCGAGCTCTTTGAGCGCGTCCTTCTTGACTTCCTCCGGCATGCCAGCGTTCTCGATCTTCTCCTTCAGCTCCGCAATGTCTTTCTGCGCGTCGTCCTGGTCCCCAAGCTCCTTCTGGATCGCCTTCATCTGCTCGCGCAGGTAGTAGTCCCGCTGCGAGTGCTGCACGGAATCCTGCACCTCAGACTGGATCTTGTTTCTGAGTTGCTGGACCTCCAGCTCCTTTGCCAGATGCTTGTTGATCCGCTCGAGCCGGGCCGAGATGTCGGGCATCTCCAGCAACTCCTGCTTATCGCTCGTCGTTAGAAACGGGAGACTGGAGGCGATGAAATCTGACAGCCGGCCCGGCTCTTCAATATTGATGGCGATGGTCTGGAGGTCATCGGAGAGAGTCTGCGACGCGGCGACGACCTGCTGGAACTGGCTTACGACGTTGCGCTGCAGGGCTTCGAGCTCCGGCGTCTTTCCGGGCTCGATCTCTTCGATCACGTCGG
>JAABUZ0100007874.1_pt1 | contig 12727 bp, 13 predicted proteins | sample 5562091 | NCBI WGS metagenome assembly JAABUZ01 (sample SAMN12813069, study PRJNA571459) | rock metagenome | isolation source: Antarctica rocks | place: Antarctica: Victoria Land, Linnaeus Terrace sud | collected 2015-12-21 | reverse complement strand
CCGGCTTGGCAGAGCAGGGAGGCGGATTGGTCCAGCATGCCCGTCGGAGCGCCGACGAAGTCGTTCTCCGCCGCGCGGGTGATGTCCACCAGCTCCGCTCGGGTGTAGGGCAACTCGAACAGCGCGCGGACCGCAAGCGCGACCGAGCACTCCAGGGCGGCCGAGGAGGACAGTCCGGCGCCGATCGGCACCCGCCCGTCCACCAGCACGCTCATCCCGCCGAGCTGATGGCCGGCCAACCGGAGCTGGTGCAACACTCCCGCCGGGTAGGCCGACCACCCCGCGGGTATACCCGGCGCAAGGTCGGCCAGCCGCAGCCGCGTCGACTCCGCAGGGTGCTGCACCGAGGCCAGCTCGACGAGGTCGTCGCTGCGGCGGGAGACGGCAGCGAAGGTGCACTGCGGCAAAGCGATCGGCAGCACGTACCCGTCGTTGTAGTCCGTGTGCTCGCCGATGATGTTCACCCGGCCGGGTGCCGCCCACACCCCGTCGGGCGGCCGACCGAAATACGCGGCGAAGGCCTCCTCCGGGCTCACGCCACCACCACCGCTCGCAACGCCTCGGCCACAGCCTCCGGATTGGTGTCGTTGATGAAGACGTTCATTCCCGACTCCGAGCCCGCGAGGTACTTGAGCTTGCCCGGGGATCGACGGAAGGAGAACAGCTGCAGATGCAGCCACCAGTCCGTCCGGCCGGCACCGGTGGGGGCCTGGTTCCAGGATGCGATGTAGGGCATCGGGGTGTCGAAGCGGCAGGCGAAGCGACCGAGCACATCGAGGTACACGTCGACAAAGGCGTCCCGCTCGGCGTCGGACAGCGCGGGAATGTCGGGGACCTGGCGGTGCGGGAAGAGCTGGAGCTCGTAGGGCCAGCGGGCAGCGGCGGGGACGAAGGCTGTCCAGTGTTCGTTGCTCGTGACCACCCGGATCCCGGCCGCACGTTCATGTGCCAGGACATCGCCGAACAGGTTGCTGCCGTGGGTCGCCCGGTGCTCATCGAGGCGATGCAGGATCTTCTCCACCCGCGGGGCGACGAAGGGGTAGGCGTAGATCTGCCCGTGCGGGTGGCTCAGCGTGACCCCGATCTCCTCCCCGTGGTTCTCGAAGCAGAAGACCTGCGCGACGCCCTCCACAGTGGACAGGTCCGCGGTCCGCTGCGCCCACGCGTCGACCACCAGCCGGGCGCGCGCCGGGCTGAGCTGGGCGAAGCTGAGGTCGTGGTCGCTGGTGAAACACACCACCTCGCAGCGTCCGAACCCCGGGCGCAGCCCCGCGAGCGGGGCACCACCGACGTGCTCGGCCACCTCGGTCTCCACCGAGGTGGCCAGGGCGGGGAACCGGTTCTCGAAGGCGACCACCTGATAGTCGTGTTCGGGCACCTCGGTGGCCCGATCCGCAGTGGACGGACACAGCGGGCATTGGTCGGCCGGCGGTAGGAAGGTGCGGGACTGCCGGTGCGAGGCGATCACCACCCACTCCCCCAACAGCGCGTCGTAGCGGCACTGGGAGTGCGTGGTCGTGAGCGGCAGCTCGCGGGTGTCCACCGCGTCGCGGGGCGAGGGGGCGTCCTCGGCATCGAAGTAGACGATCTCCCGACCGTCGGCCAGCCGGCGTCGACTCAGGATCATGGGCACGACCAGCGCTCTCTGGGCCGCGTCCGGTTCCGGCATGACGCAGGTGCTTGCTCGGCCCCGGGCACCGTAACACCGAGCGTGTTCACCGCCACCAACCCGCCTCGCGCGCTTGTTACGCTCCGCTGCGCAGTACCTGAGCAGGTACTTTCCCGCGGCGAGGAGACCGGCACATGGCGATGAACACCAGCGGCGAGATCGAGATCAAGGCGGACCCGGCGGCCATCATGGCCACCATTGCCGATTTCTCGACCTACCCGGAATGGTCCTCGGCGCACAAGAGCGCCACCGTCGAGGAGTCCGACGACCAGGGCCGGCCCACTCGGGTGCGGATGATGATGTCGATGGTGGGCATCAGCGACGAGCAGCTCGTCGACTACACCCGGGACGGCGAGGAGCGGGTTTCCTGGTCGTTGGTGGAGAGCACGCAGCAACGCAGCCAGGAAGGCTTCTATGAGTTCACCCCCACGGCGCAGGGCACCCAGGTCGCCTTCGAACTCAACGTCGACCTGAAGATCCCCGTTCCTGGCTTCCTGCTCAACCGGGCCAAGAAGTCCGCCCTGGAGACGGCCACTAAGGGCCTGAAAAAGCGGGTCGAGTCGCTCAACTGAGCTTGCGGTGACGTCATGATGGTGCCACTATGACGTCATGGACCTGAGCAATTGCACCGCCGCCCTGAGCGAAGAGCTGCAGGCGGTCGCCGCCCTCGGCGATGAACAGACCCAACGGACCGCCGCCGCGCTGGCGGGCTCGATGGAGTCTGCCATACGCCTCATGCTGATGTCTGCGATGTCCGAGCTCGCCGCGGAGGTCACTGCCGCGCTGGGTGACCGGGTGGTGGAGGTCCGACTGGAGGGCCGGGAGGTCCGCGTGGTGGTCGGCGGTGAGCAGGCGCCATCCGAACCTGCTCGAGGCCGGGCTGGCGGGATGGATGACGTCACCGGCGACATCAGCCGCGTCACTCTGCGCATGGTGGACCAGCTGAAGGCGAAGGCCGAACATGCCGCCAACCGCGACGGCGTGTCGCTGAACGCCTGGCTCTCCCAGGCGGTGAATTCCGCGCTGCGCGAGTCGGGATCCGGCCTCGGCCGGGGCAATACGTTGCGCGGCTGGGTGCAGGGATGAGTACCTCTTTCGTGCAGCCGGAGCCGCGCACCGAGAACTTCGCCGTGGGGACCGACACCGTGGAGCTGGAGATTGCCCTCGGGACGGGTTCGGTCACCATCGAACTCGTCGAGGACCTGACGGAGATCGAGGTGGTGCTCGCGGTCGGTGCCGGCGCCTGGTGGCAGCAGGGCCTGACCGGAGTGTTGTCCATGCTCAGCGCCGGTGGTACCGAGCGTCCTGATGCCTCGAACGCCGTCGCGGGGGCGTTGTCGGCCACCGAGATCACCTACGACACCCGGCGTGGTCGCCTCGTACTGCGGGCCCCGCGCACCGCGGCTCCGCGGGGCGCGTCGCTGGACGCGCAGGTTCGGGCGCCCGGTGGCGCGCGGGTGCTCGTCCGCTCCAGTTCCGCCGCGGTTCAGGTGAGCGGGCCCGCATCGCAGGTCGACATCAGCACCGGCTCCGGCGAGGTGCGACTGCAAGAAGCCAGGGAGAGCGCCGAGATCCGCACGGGATCGGGCGCCGTGCGGCTGGGTGAGCTGCGCCGTGGTGGGCGCCTGCGTTCCGGTTCCGGCGACATCAGCGTGGATTCCACCGCGGGCGACCTGGAGCTCATCAGCGGTTCCGGCGATCTCCGATTCGGCGTCGCCCCCGGCGTGCGCGCCGAGCTGGACCTCGCCTCGGCGTCCGGCAAGGTGCGCAGCGAGTTGGAGCTCCTGGAGAGCCCGCCGTCAGAGAGCTATGTCCACCTCCGGGCCAGGACGGGCTCCGGCGCCGTCGTCGTACATCCCGCTCGCTGAGCGCACGGTCCGGGCCAGGGCGCCGGCCAGGTCGCCTCGCTCGCCCACCAGTACTACACCGCGCAGTCCGAGCCACTGGGCCATCTCCGCGAGGCTGACCGCTAATGCGGCGGCCACCGCGCCCTGCGGCTGCCCCGGTTCGGCGAAGGCGCCGAGCACCCGCAGCACACCGGCCGCACGGTCGGACTTGAGGTCGACCCTGGCCACCAGCCGGCCGTCGAGCAGGAAGGGGAACACGTAGTAGCCGTGCACCCGTCTCGCCGCCGGCGTGTAGATCTCCAGGCGGTAGCGGAAGTCGAACAGGCGCTGGGCGCGGGGCCGGAAGAACACCAGGGAGTCGAAGGGGCTCAGCAGGGTCGCGCGGCGAATCGCCCTCGGGGTACGGGCGTCGCGGTGGCGGTACGCGGGCAGGCCCCAGCCCCGGACGGCTACCGGCTCCAGCACGCCCTCCTCGACCAACTCCGTCACCGTACGCGCAGATTGCTGCGGAGCAAGCCGGAAGTAGTCGCGCAGGTCGGGCTCGGCGGCCACCCCCAGGGCCCGCGCGGAGCGTTCCACCAACGCGCGGATCGCCTCGTCCTGCGGCAGGTCCACCGCGAGCAGCTCGGCGGGCAAGATGCGGCTGGTCAGCTCGTAGTGCCGTTGGAATCCGACGCGCGTGCCGGTGGTGAGTTCGCCGATGGCGAACAGCCATTCGGAGATGATCTTAGTGTCGCTGCGATCCCACCAGGTGCCCGCACGCCGGGCGGACGCACCACCCTGCAGGTGCCGCTCCAGCTCCCCCGCCGTTGCCGGGCCGTGCTCCGCCACCGCATCGAGCACGGCAGCAGGCAGGGCGGGACGGCGCGCCAACACCGCTGCGGCGCTGCGCGACCCGCTCTTCTCCCTGGCCCGCATCCGCCACCGCAGCAACGGCCAGTCCTGCACCGACAGCAGTGCCGCTTCATGGGCCCAGTACTCGATGAGCAAGCGGGGACGGCGCGCGCTGTGGCTCCACGCGGCCTCGTCCAGCAGCTCGCGGTCGTAGCCGCCGAGGCGGGAGAACATCGGCATGTAGTGCGCGCGCACGGCGACCGACACCGAGTCCAGCTGCAGCAGCTGAATCCGGTCCAGCACCCGTTGCAGGTGCCGACGCTGCGGCGCAATCCCCGGCGCCCGATCGGCGAAGCCCTGCGCGGCGAGCGCTGTGCGCCGGGCCGCCGCGGCGGTCATCTCCTCCACGCCGGCCACCCTGCCACGAGGCACCGACGTTTCCGCTGCGCACGTCTACTACCGACGCAGAGGGCTACTATCGGTTTATGAACGAACTGGAGAGTACGCAGCGCGGCGTGCGTACTTCCATTGCCACCGTGTCGCTGTCCGGGTCGCTGGCCGACAAGCTGGCCGCGGTAGCGGCGGCCGGATTTGACGGCGTCGAGATCTTCGAAAACGATCTCATCAGTTCGCCGCTGAGCCCATCCGACGTAGCGGCCCGAGTGGCCGACCTCGGTCTGACCGTGGAGCTCTACCAGCCGTTTCGCGACCCCGACTCCACCGACGCCGCACGGGTCCGGCGGAGCAGAGAGCGGCTGCGCCACAAGCTCGACGTCACCCGCGAGCTGGGCTGCGACCTGTTGCTCGTCTGCTCGACGGTGGCCCCGCACGCGGTGACCGACGATGAACGGCTCACCGAGCAGCTGCACGCGCTCGCTGACCTCGCCGCCGAGCGCGGCGTACGGCTCGCCTACGAGGCGCTGGCGTGGGGTACCCACGTGCGCGACTACGGGCACGCCTGGTCCGTCGTGCAGCACGCCGACCACCCCGCCCTTGGTACCTGCCTGGACAGCTTTCATGTGCTGTCCAGGGCCGACGACCCAGCGGGCATTCGCGACATCCCTGGCGAGAAGATCTTCTTTCTGCAGTTGGCCGACGCCCCGCACCTGGCGATGGACGTCCTGCCGTGGAGCAGGCACTTCCGCTGCTTCCCCGGTCAGGGCACGTTCGACCTCACGGGGTTTGCCGCCCAGGTGCATGCCGCGGGCTACCGCGGGCCGTGGTCGCTGGAGGTGTTCAACGACGTCTTCCGGGAGGCCGCGACCGGACGCACCGCCACCGACGCCCGCCGGTCGCTGCTGCACCTGCAAGAGCAGGTCGCCCGGGCAGCTGTAACGCAGCCGGAGGCGTTGAACGACCGCCCGCCGCTGTTCGTCGCGCCCCAGCCTGCCCCGGTGCATGGCGTGGTGTCGCTGCGCTTCGCCGCCGGTACCGCCGCCCCGGAGCTGGTGGCAGTGCTCGATGCGCTGGGCTTTCGCTTCGTCGGTCGGCACCCGGAGCACGATCTGCAGCTGTGGCGGCACGGCCCCGTCGCGGTGGCGGTGGACGCCACCGCCGACACCAGCTGGACCCGGCCCGGGGTGCCCGCCGCCGTGCCACTGCTGTCCCAGATCGGCGTGCGAGCCGCCGACCCCCGGGCCTGGGCGCGCCGAGCCGGCGCCCTGCTGGTCGATGCAGAGGAAGTGGAGCTGCCCGGCACAGATAACCGGGCCCGCTCCGCGGTGGTGCGGCTGGCCCTGACGGCGGCGACCTCGGTGGACCTGCGCAGCCCAGGCAGCGCCGCGATCTGGGAGGCGGCGTTCTTCGCCGATCCCGCGGCGAGCCGGAACGGCGAAAGCGGCATCGACAACGACGGCGGCGATGCGGTCCGTGTCGATGCCGCCCGGCTGACCGGAGTGGACCACGTGGGCCTCGCCGTCACCGCTGATGTGTGGGACGGGGTGCTGCTCGAGCTGCGGTCGGTGTTCGACCTGCAGCCGCAGCCCAGCGTCGACCTGCCGGACGCGCTGGGGGTGGTGCGCACCCAGGCGTTGGTGGGCGCCGGCACCGGCGGAGCACCGATCCGCGTCTGCCTCGTCATGGTTCCGGGTAGCTCCCCCGACGTCGGCCTCGGCCCGGTGCGGCGCGGCGGCGCCAGCCACGTCGCCTTCGCCTGCGAGGACGCCGTGGCCGTCGGTGCGAGACTCGCCGCCGCGGGGCTGACGCTGCTCCCGATTCCGGACAACTATTACGCCGACATCGCGGCCCGCTACGACCTCGACCCCGCGCTGCTTGACCGGATGCGCGCGGTGGGCGTGCTCTACGACCGGGACGAGAACGGCGGCGAGCTGTTTCACCTCTGCACGCCGGTGGTCGGCGATGACCTCTACGTCGAGGTGGTGCAACGAGTCGGCGGGTACACCGGCTTCGGTGAGGTGAACTCCGCCGTGCGGTTGGCCGCTCAGCTGGCTCTGGCATGAGCGGATCGCTCTATGCTCGCCGGATGAACCGGGTGGCGCTGCACGAGTCCGCGGGCGGGTCGCTGCCGCCGCCGCAACTGGTCGACGCGGCGGCCGCCGCCGGATTCGACGCGGTCGGGCTACGGGTCGCCGCGGTGCCGACCGCCGAGGAGTGGTGGACCAAGGGCGCCGGCTCGGCCGTCATCGGCGCGCTGATCGACCGGCTGCTCGTCACCCGCACCGCGGTGCTCGACGTGGGTCGCGTGCCCCTGGACGCGGGCCTGCACCGGGCCGACTACCGCGAGGTGCACAGCCGCGTGCTCGACCTGGGCCAGCGGCTGGGCGCTCAGTTCGTCACCGCCCGCGCGGGCGATGCCGCCGCTGGCGAGCTCTTCGTGCAGTTGGCCGCGCTCAGCAAGCCGTATCAGCTGCGGCCGCTGCTGGCTGCGGTACCCGGAACGGCCGTGCCCGACCTCGACGCCGCCCTCGCCGTGGTGTCCGGCAGCAGGGGTGGCGTGGTGCTCGACCTGCAGCTTTCCCCCGGGGCGATTGAGGATGTGGACACTCTCGTCGCACGGGCAGGGGATCATCTCGGCTACGTCCGGCTCGATGCCGCCGAATTGGCCAGCGCCCCGGATGGAGCGCTGGCCACCCTGCCGCAGCACGTGCCCGTCGCGGTGGGCGCTCGCGAAGGCGGTGCTGCCGTCGCCGCCGATAACCCCACAGCTCACGCGGTGCAGCTGCGGCGTGCGGTCGACCGACTGTTGGAGCACCCGCGTGCCCGCGCCGCCCGGTTGGGCTACTGACCCCGTCCGCTCAGCGCCGGCACGCGAGTGCTCAGCTGCACCAGCCCGCGGATCGCGAGGGCATATCCGGTGATACCGAGGCCGACCACGATCCCGGCGGCGACCGGAGCGAGCAACGACTGGTGCCGGATGGCCTCTCTGGCGTGCACGTTGGAGATGTGCACCTCGACGACCGGCAGCGCACTCCCCTTGACGGCATCCCGCAGCGCCAAAGAGGTGTGCGTGTAGGCCCCGGCGTTGAGCACCGCACCAATCGACTCGCCGGCAACCCGCGCCTGCCCGGCCTCGTGGATCCAGTCGATGAGCGCACCCTCGTGGTTGGACTGGCGGCAATCGGCGGACAGGCCGAACTCGGTGGCGGTCAGCTGGCACAACGCTTCCACGTCGGCCAGGGTCTGCCGCCCATAGACGCCGGTCTCTCGGGTGCCGAGCAGATTGAGGTTGGGGCCGTTGAGCACCAGGACCGAGGCCATGGGTCAGGCGGCCGCGGTGGCCATCGACCGGGTGGCCGTGTTCGCCGGCGCCCGTTTGGCCCCGAGCTGGTGCATCGGGGTGCAGCGGGTCTCTCGCGCGGTCGCCGCGGCCACTGCCGAGGCCACACAGGCGATGGTGGTGAACACCGCGACCGGCACCCAGCCGTAGGCACCCGAGCCCTGCACCGCTTTGCCGATGAACGGGGTGAAGCCGGCGAGAAGGAAGCCCAGCTGGGTGCCCACCGCCATCCCCGAGTAACGCACCTCGGTGCTGAACATCTCCCCGTAGAAGCACGGCCACACCGCGTTCGGCGCACTGTAGGCCACGGACGTCAGCAACACGCCCCCGAGGAAGACCACCAGGGTGTTTCCCGAGGTCAACGCGAGGAAGTACGGATAGACGACGATGCCGCAGGCCAGCACACCGCCGATGAACACGGGCTTGCGCCCGACCCGGTCGGCAAGCAGTGCGTAGAGCGGCTGGGCCACCAGCGCCACGACGTTGGAGACGACGACCACCCACAGCATCGTCGAGCGCGACACTCCGTTCTCCGTCGCGTAGGCCAGGCCGAACACCGAGGTGATCGTGCTGACCATGGCGATGAACGCACAGACGATGACCCGCAGGACATCCGCCCAGTGCGTACGCAGCAGGGTCATCAACGGGAAGCGTTCAACCTTCTTCGTCTCGGCCGCCTCCGCGAACACCGGAGTTTCCGGCAGGCTCACCCGGACGATGAAGGCGACGACGAGCACCACGGCGCTGAGCAGGAACGGCACCCGCCAACCCCAACTGAGCAGCTCGGCCTTGGGCAACGCAGAGACCGGGATGAACACCAGGGTCGCGAGGATCAGTCCGGCCTGGGTACCACTCAGCGTCCAGCTGGTGACGAACGCCCTCCGGTTGTCGGGTGCATGCTCGAGGCTGAGCGAGCCGGCGCCACTCTGTTCCCCGGCGGCGGAGAAACCCTGCAGGATGCGCAGGGCCACCAGCGCTATCGGGGCGGCCATTCCGATGGTGTCGTAGCTGGGAAGCAGGCCGATGCCGATGGTGGCCATGCCCATCAGGCCGAGGGTGAGCACCAAAATCTTCTTGCGGCCGAGGCGGTCGCCGAAGTGGCCGAGCACCACCGCGCCGATCGGCCGCGCCACGTAGGCGACTCCGAAGGTGGCCAGGGCGAGCAGCGTGCCGGTGGCGGCGCTGGCCGTCGGGAAGAACACCTTGTTGAAGACCAACGCGGCGGCGGTGCCGTAGATGAAGAAGTCGTAGTACTCCACGGCGCTGCCGAGGAAGCTCGAGACGGCAGCGCGCACGGGTGTGCGCGCACCGCCCGGGTGAGACTGGTTCTGCGTGGTTGCGGTCACTCTGTCCTCCGTAGTCATGATCTCAAAAGCGGGACGAGCAGGGCGGATGAAAGGGGCGGAAAGTCACGCGGGGGTGGTATCGGCTGCTGCCGGTTCGTCGGTGAGCTCGGCAAGGTGGGCGAGCATCCGCTCGGCGTCAGGTTCGAGGCCGGTGAACAGCCGGAAAGCGTCCGCAGCCTGGTGCACGGCCATGCCGCCGCCGTGCAAAATCCGGCAGCCCGCCTGTTGGGCGGCCGCCAGCAGGGCGGTGCGTAGCGGCCGGTAGACCACCTCGGCGACCCACAGCTGCGGATGCAGGAGTTCGGCGGGCAGCGGCAGACCCGGATGGGCGGCCATTCCCACCGGCGTGGCGTGGACCAGGCCGTCGGCCTCGGCGAGCAGCATCGGTACGGCGCCGCGCTCGGCCGAGCAGACTCGGTCGGCTCCGAAACGCTCAGCCAGCGCATTGGCCAGATCCGCGCTGCGGGCCGGATCGGTGTCGACGAGGTGCAGGTGATCCACGCCGACGGTGAGTGCCGCATGCGCCACGGCGGCCCCGGCTCCCCCGGCGCCGAGCTGCACCACCTGGCCGGTCGCCGCATCCGGTAGCCCGAGGGCGAAGCTGCGGGCGAAGCCGGACCAGTCGGTGTTGTGGCCGATCGCGTACTCGCCGTCGAACACCACGGTGTTCACCGCTGCGAGTGCTGCCGCGTCCGGCGAGAGCGCGTCGAGATGTGCCACCACGGCCTGCTTGAACGGATGCGTCACGTTGAGCCCGCGAAAGCCCAGTTCCCGGGCCGAGCGCAGCAGCCGCGGCAGATCGTCGACCCCGAACCCGCGCTCGCCGGCGTCGATCACCTGGTAGGTGTAGTCCAGCCCGTGCGCTCGGCCCTCACGCTCGTGCAGCGCCGGGCTGAGCGAGGCCCGGATCCCCGTACCCACCAGCCCCACCAGCACTGCATTGTCTCGCCGCACCACGTCACCGTCCTTCTCCCCGGGGATGTCACTCGCTGCTTATGTACGAACTAGTGAGTTCAGTCATACACCCTTTTCGCCGCGCGGGGAAGAGGTGCCGGGAAAATCGTGGGCGGGAACCGCTGGCACGGCAGGCCGACGCGGGACCGTCGCTATGCTCGGACCGTGGTCAGCAGCGCGTTACCGAAAGCAGACGTGGGGGCGGTGCGCACCCGGGACGCGGTGCGCACGCGAGCGGAAATCCTTGAGGTAGCGGCGGAGGAGTTCGCGCGCATCGGGTACGCCGGGGCTCGGGTGGACGAGATCGCGGCCCGCATGTCCACCACCAAGCGAATGATCTACTACTACTTCGGTGGCAAGGAACAGCTGTTCATCGCCGTTCTCGAACACGCCTACACCCGCATCCGCGCCATCGAGCAGGAAATCGACTTGGCGGCCATCGGCCCGGTTGCGGCGATCCGGGAGCTGGCGTCGCGGACCTTCGACCACCACGACGCGCACCCCGACTTCGTGCGGCTGGTCAGTATCGAAAACATCCACCTCGCCGAGCACATGGCGAAGTCGCCGGTGCTGCGCTCGTTGAGCAGCCCTGCGGTGGACGTCACCTCCGCGATCCTGGCGGCCGGGGCCGCGGAAGGCGTGTTTCACACGGCGGGCGACGCCCTCGACATCCACATGCTGATCAGCGCGTTCTGTGTGTTCCGGGTCGCCAACCGCCACACCTTCCGGCTGCTGTTCGACCGGGACCTACTCGATGAGGGCCGGCGCGAGGTGCAACGCCGCATGCTGGGCGACGTCGTCGTCGCCTACCTCACCACTCCCGTCAGCTGACACCCGGCGCACGAGGCCTCGGTCACTAAGGTTGCCGCCATGGGAGTCGCCGCGGTGCGGAATGCTGATGCCGCCGATGCCGCGGCCATGGCCAAGGTGCAGCTGCAGGTGTGGCGCACGGCGTACCGCAGTTTCCTCCCGCCTGAGGTGCTGGCAGAGCTGGACACAGACACCGCAGGCCGCGCCTGGGAGCGGGCCATCACCTCCCCCGGCGCCGCCCACCTGCTGGTCGCCACCGAGTCCGGGGAACTCGCCGGGTTCGCCGTGGGCGCGGAGGCCGAGGTCGCCACCTTGCTGGTGGCGCCCCGCTGGGGCCGGCGCGGGCACGGCGGTCGATTGCTGGGGGCCCTCGCCGAGCGCCTCCGCGTCGATGGTGCCGAGCGCGGCCTGGTGTGGGTGGCCGAAGGCGACGAGGCGGCCCGGGCGTTCTTCCCCGCGCACGGCTGGGAACCCGACGGCACGGTCCGCACCTCGCACCACGGTGCCCGGGTGCTCCGGGAGCTGCGGCACACCGGTTCGCTGCTGCCGCGCTGGCAGTAGTCGGTGTGGGTCCACTTACCGCCACTGTGGACCGTAGTCAGTCCATCAGCGAGGCGGCGACGGTGGCACCCAGCTCGTAGCAGGCCTCGCGGGCGGCTTTGTCGGGTGCCCCGGTCAGCTCCAGCGGCTCGGCCACCTGCTTCCACGCCAAACCCCCGGTGAGCTTGAGCACCGCCCGCACCGCCCCCGCGGTGTCGTTGTTGCCGTGGGTCCACAGCCCGAACGGGCGGCCGGCCACGGCGTCGAGGCAGGGGTAGTACACGGTGTCGAAGAAGTGCTTCAGCGCTCCGGACATGTAGCCGAAGTTGGCCGGGGTGCCTAGCAGGTACCCGTCGGCCGCCAGCACATCGGGGATGGTGGCGCCGAGCGCGGGCAGCGAGCGGACGTCCACCCCGGAGATCTCCGGGTCACGAGCGCCGGCAAGGGTCGCCTCCAGGAGCTCTCTGGTCGCCGGAGACGGGGTGTGGTGCACCACCAGCAGGGTGCTCACGGCTGGGCGTGGTCCTGCCGCTCGCGCTCCTGCTCCTCCAGTTGCACAGCGCGTTTCATGGTTTCCCTGGCGCGGCGCCGATCGCCGGCGGCGTCATAGGCCACCGCCAGGCGGTAGCTGGTCCGCCAGTCATCGGAGGCGGCCTCGTACTCGGCCTTACGCTCGGCGAAGTAGGCGTCGGCGGCGTCTCTGTCGATGCGTCCCGACGGTCGGCGGGGCAGCCCGGAGGTGTCCGGGAGGCCTCCCTCGTCGTGCAGACGGCGGGCCAGCTGCTGATGGCGCAGGCCGGCCCGCAGCGTCGCCACCACCACCCACGCGCCGATCAGCGGCAGGATCAGCACCCCGATACCCAGCCCGACGGGCGCCACTCCCCCGGCCTGGATGAGCAGGACGCCTTGCCGTCCGAGCAGCACGAAGTACACCGCCAGCACGGCGGTGAGCAGGTACGCGACGCGGCGGCCGGTCACAGGTCCAGCAGGT
>JAABUZ0100007872.1_pt1 | contig 12727 bp, 8 predicted proteins | sample 5562091 | NCBI WGS metagenome assembly JAABUZ01 (sample SAMN12813069, study PRJNA571459) | rock metagenome | isolation source: Antarctica rocks | place: Antarctica: Victoria Land, Linnaeus Terrace sud | collected 2015-12-21 | reverse complement strand
TTCTCGCCCGACCAAAGCAATGCGGGTCCTTCGTAACGAGGGTCTGGTCGCGCTGGCTTCCCGGTCCGCGGAGGTCGTGCGCCCCCACGTATACCTCAACGAGAGCCACATCTGGTACTCGCTGGATCTGACCTCTCTGCCCGCGCTGCCGCCCTTCCCGGCCGGGTTAGAGTTGGTACGCGGCACGGAGGAGCAACTGGTACTTCTGGATCAGTTGGACACTATCAACAGTTCCTCCGGCCGAGCCCGGCTGTCACAGGGAGCGACTTGGTGGTGTGTGCTCGAGGGCGCTCGTCCGTTGTTCTCCTGCTGGGTGTTCTCGACAATGGTGCCCGTCGCGGCCGCACCCAGCGGCTGGCTGCTACTGCCCACCGGCTCTGTCGTCCTGGAAGATTCGGTCGCAGCGCCTGCGGCGCGAGGCCGCGGTATCGCGCCGGTCGCCTGGCGGCATGTAGCGGCTAGTGCAACAGGGTGGGCGGCCGTCATGTATACAAAGGTGGCGGTGACTAACGAGCCCTCGCGAAAGGCAGTCGTCAAGGCCGGTTTCCGCGAGATCGCTGAGCAACGCTATGTCCGAATTGGTCCCGTCCGGCGTCGGTGGCTGAGGCGGGCATCCGACGATGCCGCCTGGCTCGCAAAGGGTCTGCGGGAAAGAGCTTCTGGTCGTTGAGCAAAGTTCCTTGATCGGGCTTTGTCAAGGCCAGTAGCGCGAACCGCATCCGCTGCGCCCACTCGGCTGAGTTGGCCTCCCACACGCGCCCAAGCGGGCGGCCTCACTGCCGCGACGACACCAACCGTCTACAGCAGTCAGTTACCGCCGTGAACTTGAGAGCCGGTCGGACTCGCGGATGCTGTCGACAAGGACCGAGCGTCTTCGTTCGGCTTGGAGCGTGGTCTCCCGCCGATGAGAATCCAGCTCAGCAGGGCACCTTCAAGGTGAAGCCCCTCAGGCGGCCAACGAGTCGATCACGGCGAGAAGGCGGCCGACGTACTGGTCAGGGCTGAAGCGCTCGGTGGCGGCGTGGTGAGCGCGGAGGCCGATGTCCCGACACTCGGCCGAGTTTGCGGGATCGGTGGCCCAGGCCAGGGCCTCCGCAAGCGCGACCGGGTCGGCGGGTGGAACGACGAGACCGGTCTGGCCGTCATCAACGTGGTCTCGGACCCCAGGAGCGTCTGTCACGACGACGACCTTGCCCAGCGCCATGGCATTGAGATAAGTCTGCTGTCCCGCGCTGCGTATAAGTCCTTGACGCAGCGGAACGACGACGACGGCGCTGCGCCCCAAAAGATCCAAAAACTGGACGGGCGACGCAGGAGCTACCACGACGTTGTCTGGGACCGGTCCAGCTGGGCGCCAATTTGTCGCCACCATTACTCGTGTGCTGAGGTGTTGAGCCGCAGCCAGCAAGGTGCGGTAGTCGCGCAGCGAGTCACCGCCCGCGAACACTCCAGACCCGCCCTGGTGGAGGCCAGACGGTTTGGCCGGCAAGGTCCAGTAGAACGGTGTGCAAAACACGCGAGCCGGGTCGACGCCCCAGTTGCCAGGAAAGCTCTGCTGCTCCGCCGTGGACAGCACGCAGTAGGTCGTGCGGGGGCTGTCGAAGCTGCGCAGCGCAGCGCGGCGCCCCCACCCGGGCGTCCAGGTGCTGTCGGTGATGACGATGCGCGGGCTGCGGCGGCGACGAGCCAGTCCAGCGGCGGCGAGCCGATCCAAGTAGCCCCCGCGCCATCCGATCGCGCCGTCAAGCACGACTACATCGTCCGGCATGGGGTCGACAAGCAGGCGCCGAAGCAACCTTGAAGCTGGCATCCTCCCGCGGTCAAGCATCTGAGTGCGGGCAACCCAGTCCGGTCGGGCAGGGAAGTGCAACGTGGTGACGATGGAGGTCATCGCTGCCCCCGCCCCGTGCGGCACACCTTGATAAAAAGAGCCGTTGCAGACGGCCGGGACAGCCCGAACTCTAGTACGAGGCGCCGCCCAAGGTTTCCCCTTGTTGACCTTCTCTTTCACCGCTCGCAGCGGCGGCCCTTTCTGCGGGTGGCGCCTCGTCCCCCTGGTTGGCCCGCAGCGCTGGAGCCCGGCGGCAGCTCGGGTTCGCTCGGTAACCGCCCTCAGCCCGGGGAGGGCGACTGGTCGCCAACTCAGCTCTCCAACGTGCCGATGACCGCCCAGCTCATCTTGTTCCGCGAGCGGGGTCATCAACTCCCAATGACTCTCTTGCAGCGGTCCTGTATCCTGCGCAAACGTGGCGGTTGCCAAGATTGGCTAGAATATCGCTCGCGGCGCCCGGCCTAGCATTGTCAGGTTGGGGGCCGTGATCGTCGCTAACACCCACATTGGGCCTTGGGCGCGTTACCCCTGCAAGCCCACCATGCCTCGGCCTTCTCCAGCCATGTCGCGCATGTGGTTGCTGCTGCCGGCAACCCTGGTCCTTGTCACCTATGGACTGGCCCGACCGTCCTTTGTCGACGATGCCTATATCAGTTTCCGCTATGCTGATCAGTTGACGCGCGGCAATGGACTCGTGTTCAACCCTCGGGAGCGAGTAGAGGGCGCTACCAATGCCCTTTGGACGCTGTTGCTGGCCGTGCCACAGCGGCTAGGCTTGTCTATCGTCGCGAGCGCCGCCGTACTTGGACTGCTGGCCATGATCCTCGTCGCGTTGCTGACAGTCCAACTTGCTCGGGCGCTAGGACTTTCGTCGCGGCTAGCTCTGACCTGTGGGGCCGCGGTGGCGCTGTCAACCCAGATCGTGGCAGCGGCGACCATTGGGCTCGAAACGGCACTGTTCGGTGCCTTACTCCTGGCAGCCCTGCTAGCGGTTCACCACAACAGCGCTACCGGGGTGGGGTCGACTGTCCTCGGCTTAGCGGCTACCCGGCCGGAAGGACTCGTGCTCGGGCTGACGCTGGTAGTCCTGGTTCTGGCACTGGCTGACACGCCGCTCGCAAGACGGGCAATGATGTGCGCTGCCGGCCTGGTGGCCGTCGCGACTGTTGAGGGCATTCGGGTTTTGTACTACGGCGCCTTCCTGCCGAACTCCGTGCTGGCCAAGCGGGACGTTGGGTATGGCCTCCTTAGTTCGCTTCGCTGGCATGGCCCTGACGGACTGCTCTACACAGCGCGTAGTTTCGGGCTCGGAGGCCTGGTCCTGCTGATTGTCGCTGCACTGGGCCTGCGAGCATGGGGACGGGGTGTCCGGCCCGGGTGGTGGTGGGGCGCCCCACCAGTGCTTTTGACCGCCGTGATCGTCACGGCAGTCATGGGCCTAAGTCTGCCCATCATCAGCGGGGGTGACTGGATGCCCTACGCCCGGCTGCTCACCCCCTATCTCCCGCTCGTGGTGATCGTCGTGACGCTGGTGGCGCGGGACGCTCTAGACAATGCGGGGGGCCGCTCAGCGTTTGCAGTCGTGCTTGCGCCGCTGCTGCTCGTCGGACTCGCTCCGCGTCCCGATACCCTGCGCGACGGGGGGGCCAGCCCACTGTCTGCGGCCAGACCGTTCGATGACGTCGGGCGGGCGTTGCAGAGCATGCACCTGGGTGACCGCGTGGTGGCCTCCGATGTTCTTGGCCGTGTCAGTTTCTGGGCGCCAAATGTCCTGTTCACCGACCCGCTCGGACTGAACGAGCCCCGTGTCGCTGCGACTCATGAACGTGGCAGCGTCTTCGGCAAGAAGAATGTTGCGGTGACTGCTGGGCGACGTCCTGCCGTCTTTGCGAGCAACTTCTGGCCCGGGATGGACGGGCTGTACCGGGCGTGCCAGGCACAGCGGCAAGGGTTCGTGGCGGTCGTCAGCGCTGAGCTCACCCAAGCCAGGGTCTTCCTGCTGGTGGAGCAGGCGTGGTCGAGTCGGCTCGTAGACGGGTTGCGTCCGTACTTTGGGTCGGTCACTGTCGAGCGCTACGACCAGGCTCGAGCTGGATGGCGGGCTCAGTTCCCCGACGGTCAATGAGCGGCCATTGGTAACGTGCCGCGAGGCTCGGGGCTGATCTTTTTTGGCCCGGTGGACGAGATAAGCCTGTCGCGGCCCACCGCCTACCGCTGGTGAACTGAATCACCCTGGTTTTCGCCGGGGACTCAGTTCATTAGGAACCCCCGTGTGTAGCGAGCGGGTAAGACGGTAGTAGACGTCCTCTTTCTCGACCGCGGCGGGGCCATCCCAATCTCGCCGTGCAGCCGGCGGTGGTTTCACCAGTCGAGGTACTCGGACACGGCGAACTCCAGCTGCTCGACGTGCGCCACCGGCCCCGCCGATGCACCAGCTCGGCCTTGACCTAACTACCTGCACACGGACGACCGTCACGCCTGCCACACCGCCCTCTGGCCAACCACTCGTCAGCCGTGTCACCAACCTCCCGGTACAACACGGGCTAGCCTCCGTCCCGGATCCGTCGGCCGCCGTGCTGACGCGCATCCAATGCACGAGCTTGCATTCGCTTCTGGGCCGGGTGGCCGGTAGTCGGGCAGCCATGCCTTACTCGGGCTGGGCCGCCCCCCCGGGGGGCGATCCACCCTTCCTTGACGTGACCAATGTTGATGGTGCGGCTGTACCACCGGATGGCGACCGGTGCAGGTTCGATCGTCGCGGGTCCTCGTCCGGGCAGCGCACGGTCGCGGGCAAGCGGCGGACCAAACGTGAAATCGGTTCTTGGCGAACAGGCCGCTGGGCGCGGCGGCCTCCTCGGTCGGTGCCCGGCATACCGCGGAGCACCCAAAACTCCCGAGTTAGCCGGACGAAAAGTCAAAGGGGCCGACCCGGGATCATGACGAGTGGGCCGAACCATCATCCGGGTGGCAGCCCCAGGCGACCTTCACGCGGTTCAGCCGCCGCCGCTGCAACGGAGAACCTGGGGTGATTGATCCCCTCAAGACGCGGCGCGGCCGGTCCGACTACATAGCGTGACCAAGAGCGAGAGTTTTCGTCCGCGCACTCACCAACTGTTACTAGTCGGGACTGCCCTGTCCATGTCCCCTGCGCTCCTGGCTGGGGCGTCCAGTGCGAGCCCGGCGATACCGCAGGCGTACGTCACGTCTGCCGCGACCACTGCCTCACCTGGTCCTCATGGTGGCATCGTCTACACCTGTCCTGGCAGCGGTGCCCATGAGGTCTATGGAATGATCGGGGCAGAGTACCGAGCGCTCGGTGGCCCGGGCTCATTCCTCGGCTGTCCAACCTCTGACGAGCATGCTGTGCCCGGTGGCCGGCAGAGCGATTTCGCGGGCGGGATCGTTGATTGGTCGTCGGCGACAGCCGCGCACGAAGTGCACGGGGCCATCCTGTCCAAGTACCAGGCGCTCGGCGGCCCGGGCTCATTCCTCGGTCTGCCCATCTCTGACGAGCATGCTGTGCCCGGTGGCCGGCAGAGCGATTTCGCGGGCGGGATCGTTGATTGGTCGTCGGCGACAGCCGCGCACGAAGTGCACGGGGCCATCCTGTCCAAGTACCAGGCGCTCGGCGGCCCGGGCTCTACGCTCGGTTTCCCGCTCAGTGATGAGCAGAATGCGCCAGAGGGGCCGCCGAACCGGCAGAGCGAGTTCCAGTACGCCTCCATCCATTGGACAGCGGCGAGCGGGGCTACGACCGTGACGCCCACAGCAACCCCGGCGCCCACTCCTCCGCCCGCTTTGGGCTTCGGGGTGGGGACGGGCCGGCCGTTCGCGAGTACCAGCGCGTGGAACAGCCCGGTGGTGGCGTCACCAGTGTTGGACGGCAACAGCGGTGCGATCATCACCTCACTTACGCCGAAGAACGCGGCGTACGCCGACCTGTACGAGTTCGGTTCACCAATCTTCAACTCTGACGCCCGTACCCCGCAGCAGGCGGTCACCTGCACGATGCCGTGGGGGACGTGCGATTTGCAGAAGCAACCGATCCGTATCCCGTCGAATGCGACGCCCAGCACCGGCTCGGACGCCGGAATGATAGTAATCGACTGGGTAACCCGACTGTCGTGTGACTTCTGGCAAGCACAGAAGACCAGCAGTGGTTGGCAGGCCAGCTGGGGGACGTGCGCAAGTATCGACGGAAGCGGCAGTGGTCCGTCGGGGGGCGGTACCGGCGCCGGAGTGAACGGACTGGCGGGCGCGGTGCGTACCTATGAGATCGCGCAGGGCAAGATTGACCACGCCTTGAACTTTGCGACCAACAACTCCTGCCAAAACGGCTATCGGTTTCCAGCGACCAAGACTGACGGGTCGTCGTCTCGTGGTGACTGCTTGCCGGAGGGCTCCCGGGTTCAGCTCGATCCGTCAGTAGACGTGGACGCGCTGCCGGGCATCACCCCGGGTGAAAGGGCGGTGGCGCATGCGCTGCAGACCTATGGCGCCTACAACCGCGACAACGGGGGAGCCCCGATCGCGTTCGGCTTCGAGAAGCCAACGACCGGTATCGACCCGTACCCGGCGGCGGGCTTTGCCTGGGACTACTACGACATGCCGCACATCCCCTGGAACAAGCTGCGCGTGCTACGCCAGTGGGACGGCCGATGACTATGGCTCAGAAATTCTGTATCCCCCACCCAGCGTTGGCTCCGGGCTGTATGGGATGCGGCGCATCCCGGACAAGCGTGTGATTGACCCCTGCTGGTGAGCCTTCAGGCCCAGTTCACGCGCGTCAGATCGGCGATCAGCCCGAGGCTGCACCCGGTTCCCTCACGGCCAAGCGACCCGGCGACCGGCCGGCAGCCGCAGGTGCCGTGAGCCGCGTGGAACCCTGGGAAAGCAGCGGCCTTCTTCGCTCGGACGCAGCCGTAGCGGAGCGCTGCGCGTTGATCGAGGCGGAGAAGGCCAACTATCCGATCACTTAGAGTGCTCGATGCTGCGGGTTACGCGCTCGTCATTACAACTGACGTAGCCAGGGCGAGACGTCCACGCAGTCGCGCTGTCAGCGCCTGGCCCGAGCGGTCGCGGAGCGTAACTCGTTCTCCATCCGCAGCCGTCGGGTCTCATCCTCCATTTCTTTCTCGCGGGCTCCCTCCACAGGACTCAACGGCTCGGCGGGCTCGGGATGATTCCGCCGCCAAGCAATAACCCACCTTGGTCTCAACCGGTCAACGCATCAGTTGGCGACGGTAACGGCCTGCGCGATCGAGCTTCGATCGGCGGGGTTGGCTGTCAACCGGCTCCACGACGAGACGAGCGTGAGCGCCTGCTGTTCCCGGTAGGCGTCGCGTCAGCCAGGCTTGTGCAGTGTGCCTTGTAAAGCGAGTAGTTGACGTCGCCTAGGAGCATGGCGTTTGGCGGCAGGTCGAGGCAACTGACGTGGCCCTGCGCGGACGAGCCTGGCCGGGGCGCAGGGGCGGCTGCATCACGAGTCGGGTGCTGACCGCTGCGTAGGTGGTCGGCACGGCCGAGCCAGTGCGACGAGTTCTGCGCCGCCGCCGTCTACACTGTCGATGTGCCGAGATCTTGGCGTGGCCGCAGCAGGGCACGTCGACTCATCGCTTCCGCTGGCATGTTTCTGCTACTGCTGGCGGCTGCGCCCGCGGATGCTACGACGTCGAGGTCGGACCTCGGTGTGAAGTCAGGCCGGCCGTTCGCGGCTAGCAGCCCATGGAATCTGCCGATCGGTGTCTCGCCAGTGCTGGATGGCAACAGCGGGGCGATTATCAAGTCTTTGACGCCGACCAACGCGGCGTACGCGAACTTGTACGAGTTCGGTGCGCCGATCTTCAACGCTGGTGTCGATACCCCCTCCTACGCGGTGGACTGCACCAAGCCGTGGGGGACCTGCGATCTGGAAAAGCAGCGAGTCCGGATCCCAATGAACGCAGTGCCCAACACCGGTTCCGACGGCACGATGATCGTCATTGATCAAGTGGCGCGGTTGTCGTGCGACTTCTGGCAGGCGCAGAGGGTCAATAGTGGTTGGCGGACGAGCTGGGGAACGTGCGCCAGCATCGACGGCACCGGGAGCAGTCCATCGGGCGGCGCGACCGGTGCCGGTGTCGACGGCCTGGCGGGCGATGTGCGTACCTACGAGATTGCGCAAGGCCGGATCGACCACGCCTTGAACTTCGCGACCAACAACTCCTGCCGGGACGTGTTCCGGGTCCCAGCCACCAAGACCGATGGGGTGTCCTTACGTAGTGACTGTCTGCCGGAAGGCGCCCGCGTACAGCTTGATCCGGCAGTGGACGTGGACGCGTTGCCCGGTATCACACCGGGTGAGAAGGCGGTCGGACACGCTTTGCAGACGTACGGTGCCTACAACCGGGACAACGCCGGAGCCCCGATTGCGTTCGGCTTCGAGAAGCCGACGACCGGCGTCGACCCGTACCCGGCAGCGGGCTTCGCGTGGGATTACTACGGGATGCCCCATATCCCGTGGAACAAGCTGCGGGTATTACGCCAATGGGACGGCCGCTGAATTCTGTATCAGGGCTCTTTGCGGATTTCTCATCGGGCGACAAGTGCATGGTGATGAAAGCCCTCGATGGACGACGTGCAACTCGGCCCCGGCAAGGGCTTGATCCCGGCACTTACCCCTCGTGTGACGGGCAGAGGATCTCAGATCGACCCCCACCTCACTTCACTGACCGAAACGCGTATCGCAGCGTGGCCAGCAGCTCGACTACTCCCCGCTCGGGGTACATAACGACCCGCCGCAGTTCTAGCGGCGCCGTGTGCCGGCCGTTAAAACCCTCGCGAGTGGTCAAGGCCCACTGATGACCAGCACTGGCGGCGGCCAGCAGCGTCGCGGCGTCGTAGTCCTCCGCCGTGCCGTTAGGATAGGCGAGCAGGTCGGCGGAAACCTCGCAGCGGTTCTCGAGCAGTCGGCGGGAGTCCACAAGCTCCTGCACTTGGCTGGCGTCCGTCTCGCGGCTCAGAATCGTGTGCTGGCAAGTGTGGGACCCGATGTCGAAACCCTGGTGGATGAGCTGACGAGCTTCATCCCAATCCAGAAATAATCCCTCCGCCGTCGGTCCGGGACCGCGCGGAAGCAGCAGCTCGAGCAGCCGCTCAGTTTCGGAATCGCGCTCCGCGCGCGGAACGCCCTTGAGGTCCCGCTGCACCTGATCAACCGCCGCCTGACGCTGGTTGTCGGAAAGCAGCGGCAGCCGCTGATCCTGCCAATCGAGGTGATCGCAGCGGCTAGCCTTGATGGCCCAGGACGCCTGCTCCCACCACGGCAGGGCGGTGTTAGACAGCAGCCCTGGCACGAGAAAGAAAGTTGCTGGCAGTTGCAGCGCTTTCAACATTGGCACAGCAAGAGTGAGGTTGTCGCGATAGCCGTCGTCGAAGGTCAGTGCCACCGCTCGGGGAGGCAGTCGCCCCCCGTCGGCGAGCCTCCGAAGCGCGACGTCAAGTGGCAGGACGTTGGCCCAGCGGCTCAACACGCGGAGCTGCCGCTCCAGTCCACGCTGTCCGGCGCCAGCGGGCGAGGGAAAGGACCACGTGCCGCTGACGTTGTGCCAGCACAGGATGAGCAGGCGCGAACTCATCATGCCTCGCTCCTGTGAGGGGGCCTCTGGAGAGTGCTCGCTGGCCGACGAAGTCCGTTCGATGGCCGACCGACACCAAGGGCAAAGGCGAGGATCGCGCCGGCGGTGGCCAGGGGAAGGTGGTGAGTGCTACGACCACCACACCCCCAAAGCTCTTATCGCCGCCGGAGGGGGGCCAGTCGCGCCACCGCCAACGCGTTCTGTCGCGCTTGGGTCTGATCGGAATCCCGGTTCGGCAGCAGGGGTTGCAGGGAGCGACGACCTGTGGTGGCGTCCCCAAGATGATCCGGCAAGGTAGTCGCGGCGGCCAGTGCTCACCGCCGCGGGCCGGCCTAGCTGATTGTGTCATCGTGCTCCCGCGGCCGTGCGGCGGCGGCAGACCAGCCGAGCGCAGTTCGGTAGATGTCGCCGAGCCGAGTGGCCCAGGCGCCCGCGTCGAACCGTTCCTCAGCCAGCCGGCGGGCGGCACGTCCCATCACGGTCCGACGGTCGGCGTCTTGCAGCAGGGCAACCAGGGCCGAGGCCAGCCGATCTTCATCTCCATATGGAACGAGCAGGCCAGTCTCGCCGTCCTCGACGACCTCGAGAACGCCCGTGACCGCGGAGGCCACTGCTGGTATGCCGCAGGCCGCCGCCTCGATCAGCGCAGTTGGAAGCGCCTCGTTGCGAGTAGGCAGACAACTTAGTGTCGACCCATTCAGAATAGCCGCAACGTCGGTTCGTCGTCCGGCGAAGACCACGTGTTGCCCGACGCCTAAAGCGACTGCTTGCCTGCGTAGGGCGTCCTCGTAGCCGCCGTTGCCAACCAGTAGAAGCCGAGCCTCCGGAACGCTGGCGAGCACCGATGGCCAGGCTGCCAGCGCATGCGAGTGACCCTTGCCGTCACCGAGTCGGCCCACGAGGGTGACCACCGGCGCCGCGGGCGGGATACCGAGCTCGGCGGGCAGGGGCCCACGCCGAGGCCGGAACTCACGCAGATCGATCCCGTTGTGCAACACCGTCCAATTCGGACGGGCCCCGTAGGAGGCGGCGAAGCCGTCTCTAGACGCCTTCGAAACGAAGATGACTCTTGCAGACCGGCTGGCCACAGCAACCGACAGGCGCTCCCGTAGCTGATCGCGCATGGGCAACCGGATAGGAACGTGGTGATACGTGCAGACACAAGGGCGGCCGGCCAGCCGAGCGGCAACCGGCGCGAGTGTGGCGGCGTACTCCAAATGCGCGTGGACGATGTCAGCCTTCGACTCGCGGATCGCTCGGGTTAGCCGGGGTACCGCCTGCGGCTGAATCAGTCGCGAGATATCTAGTAGCCGGGGTCGCAGACCCGCCTCTTGCAAGACGGGCAGCCAGGTGGCCTGGCCTGAGCTCGCTGCCGCAAGGCTTACGACGTCGAGCGTCAGATCGTGTGACGGGCCCACCCGGGCCAGCGTGGCCAACAGGTTCTCCGCGCCGCCAAGGTTCAGCACGTCGAGGACAGCGAGGACCTTCATCGCTGCTGATCTTCCGTGTGGATCAAGCACCCCCGTTATAGCGCGACTCACCCACGCGTCGGCAGCTGTCGCTTTTGACCAAGGTACGAGAGGCGTCGCCGCGGGACGGCCTGTCCGTAGCATTCAGCTGTGCGGGGGCTTGGCGACCAAGACTTGTTCGTGCGCCGGCTCCCGCTCGACGACCCGTCACTCGCCTCAGTGTGGACGCGCCTTCAGGCAGTCGGCGGCGTCCCCAGTCCGTTTCTCACCTGGGAGTGGGTCGGCAGTCTGGCTGAGACGCCGGAGCTGTGCCGGAATGCTTGGGTCCTGGTGTGCTACGAACGGGACCACGTGGCCGGCCTGCTTCCACTGCAATGGTCGAGCGGCAGCGGACGGCTGCGCGAAGTACGGATCGCGGGTCACTGGCTCGCTCCTGATCATCTTGACGTCGTTAGCAGCCCGGGCCACGAGCGTGCGGTCGCTGCGGCCGTGCTCACTCATCTGGCCAGTGCTCGGGACTGGGAACTGCTCGAGCTGTCGGGCCTCGCCGAACGCGGCGCGCTTGCAGCGGCGCTGCGCCGACTGCGACCGCCACGGTTCGCGTACCGGGTGAAGGAGGTGCTCCAGCTGCCCTGGGTCGAGCTGGCTGGCAAGGACGCGGCCGAGGTGCTGCCGCGCCGCAACCTCCGCCAGCAAGTAGGCAGAGGTCGCCGGGTAGCGGAACGCAGCGGCGGCGGATTCGCGACGGTGCGGGAGCCGGCATCGGTGGGCCCTCTCCTCGAAGAAATGATGCGGCTGCACAACATCCGCTGGGGGTCGGCCAGCACTATCTTTGCGACGGCTGCCCGGCGGGACTTTCACCGCCGCGCAGTGCGACGGCTGGCTGCGGCGGACCTCATGCGGTTCTATCGACTGCGGGTTGGCGAAATCGACGCTGCCGTGTTGTATGCGCTTCGCCTCGACCGCCGGCTCTATTACTACTCAATGGGCATGACGCCGGAGGCGGGGCTGAGTCCGGGCCGCACTGTGCTCGGGCAAGCCATTCTCTCGGCTGCGGATGAGGGGCTTGAGGAGTTTGACCTACTGCGCGGCGAGCATGACTTCAAGCTTCGCTTTGCTACCGGGGTGCGCAGCAATCTCCACGTGCAGGTTGCCCGTGTGACGCCGCGCAGCGGGCTCGCCGTCGGCTGCTGGGCTAGCCGGGCCGTCGTCCAACGGGCTCGGGCGAAGCTGGCGTCAGCCCGAACGAACGGTGCGACCCAACGCGATGAGGTCGCCGACCGCGGACCGGTCGCCGACGAGCAGCCCCAGCAGAGCTCCGGCGGCACCGGCGGCTATTAGTAAGGCCAGCGAGGCAGCCCCAGCGGACAGAGTCAGCCGCAGTGGCAAGACGAAGCCGGCCAGGCCCGCTGCCGCGCTCAGCGCTGGCCGCAGCGCGATCAGGGTCTGGCGCATCGTGGTGCCGACCAGCCGGTTGGCGAGGTGGAGCCGCACCAAGGCGTAGCCGACGCTGCCTACGAGGTGCACCGCTGCGACTGCGGTTATGCCACGCGGCGCCAACACGTACATCGCGATCACCATCGCCACCGCGACCGGTGCATTGATCTTCAGCAGAGTGCCGGGCCGACCTCTGGCCGCGTAGATGTCGCCGGAGGCGTAGCCGACCGAGCCAAAGGCAGCCGCGAGTGCGACCATTTGCATCGGGCCAACAGCTGGCAGCCACCGCGTCCCGAAGAGAACGACGACGAGGTCGCGTGCCATCAGTGCGAGACCCACGCCGACAGGAAAGGCGTAAAGGGAAAGGACTTGAA
>JAABUZ0100007870.1_pt1 | contig 12728 bp, 7 predicted proteins | sample 5562091 | NCBI WGS metagenome assembly JAABUZ01 (sample SAMN12813069, study PRJNA571459) | rock metagenome | isolation source: Antarctica rocks | place: Antarctica: Victoria Land, Linnaeus Terrace sud | collected 2015-12-21 | reverse complement strand
GCACCGGTCGCCGCGCATACCGCGCTGGTCGCCGCGACGCCGGTGCCTGGCAGCACGATCGGTCAACCGCCGAAGACAATCCGCATCCGCTTCGACCAGATTCCGGACCCGAAATTCAACGAGATCACGCTGCTCGATACGAGTGGCACGGTCATTGCCGGTGGCGCGGCGACGGCGGCAGGGGGCGATCCAAGCGTCGTAGCAGTGACGCTGAAGGGTGCACTCGCGCCGGGACTGTACACGGTCGCGTGGCAGGCGCTCGCCAATGATGGCCATCTGACGAAGGGCGATTACTCGTTCACACTTGCCAGCGGTCTCGGCCCCGCCCCGCCCCTCGATCCACAGCCGATTGGCGCGCCGACGACTGGCAGCGCGGCGAGCACGTCCATGCTCTCCGGGAGCGGCAATCCGTCCGTTCTCGCGGTGATCGTGCGCTGGTGGCGCTATCTCGCGCTCGGCGTGCTGATCGGTACGTTCGCGCTTGCCGTGCTCGTCTTCCGCCCGGCAACAGCGACCCTTGATGATGGCGGCGCGGCGTGGCGGCGCGCGATCCGCATGCTGAGGCCGTGGGCGCTCGGCGGTCTCGTTGCGTTTGTACTCGCGCATCTCGCGACGCTCGTCGTGCAGGCCGCGACGGTGGCGGATCTTTCGATCTTCCGGGTACGGGGCGACACGCTGCGCCGCCTCACCTATACGACGACGTACGGGGTGATCTGGCGAATAATCGCCGTGGTCGCATTGCTCCTGCTCGTCGGCATGCTCGCGACGCTCCTGCCCTTCTGGCGGGCACATCGCCCGGCGCTCGGCGTGATCGCAACGCCGCGCCCCGCCACGCGGGCGGCACGTCTGCCTACCGCGCCGCCGATTGCCATTTGGCCGTGGCGGCTGGGATTGGCCGTCGCGCTCCTACTCGCGGTGGTGTTGACGTTCAGCAGCCACGCTATCGAGAGCCAGCATCAGCCCGTCCTCGCCATCCTCGCGGACGCGGCGCACCTCTGTGCGATGGGACTCTGGTTCGGCGGGCTGCTCATCCTGATCGCTACGCTGCGCCGCGCGCTCCGCCCGCTCGACGCGGAGGCGCAAACGGCGTATCTGGTCGCGACGATTGGGCGTTTCTCGCATCTCGCCCTCGCCTCTGTCGTCTGTCTGATCGTGACGGGACTCTACGCGATGACGTTGCACACGACGCGCGCGACGATCCTCAACACCTCATACGGCCAAACGCTGCTCATCAAGCACGCGCTGATCCTACCACTGATTGCGACCGCCGCGCTCAACCTGCGCGTCATCAAGCCGCGCCTCGGCGATGTGGAGCGGGCGCGCCGCTGGTTGCCGCGCCTCCTGGGCGTCGAGGCGGCCCTTGGCCTTGCCGTGCTGCTCGTCACGGCGACACTCACGCAACTGCCGCCCGCGCACCTGCTCACCGGCGCGAATGCCGCGCTCGCCGATCCGCGCCTGAGCAATGCTGTTGCCGTCGCGCCCCCAACGGCGGGGCAGGAGGTGGACCTAAACAGCGGCCCGCAATCTGCCGAGATGCAGGACGCAGCAGAGATGACCGTTGTGCTCCTAACGACGACAGGCAAGGATGGCAGCGCGCTTGACGCGAATATCGCCGATCCGCAGACCGCGCAACCGCTCGCGGATGTGCAACGTGTGACAGCGCTGATCACCTTCTCCAGCGCGGACCTCGGCCAGACAAGCGTACTGCTGGCGCGCGACCCGAGCGGCCATTATCGTGCCACCGGTATCTTGTTTCCAATCAAGGGCGTCTGGAATGTCCAACTCGTCATCCGGCGGGCAAACATCGCGGAGGACACGCGTCTGAACTTCTCCTTCACGTCGGACCCGGCACGTTTCCAAACGACGGAGACGCCCGCCTCGACGGTCACGGACGCAAAGACAGGCTTTCTCTGGCCGCGTCTGCTGCCCAATGCCTGGTTTGGCCTGTTGCTCGCATTCGTCGGTGCAGCGCTCTTCGGCCTCACCTATCCGACCCGCTTCCGCGCCGCGCTACGGGGGCGGACACGGACGGCGTACCGTGCCTGGAGCGTCGGCGCGCTGCTGCTTGGCGTGATTGTCTTCGGCTATAACTCGACCGACCGCACGCCAACCACAGGCGTCGCGAATCCGCTCCCGAACAACACCGTGACCCTCGCGCGCGGCCAGCAACTCTTCGCCCAGAACTGCGCCATCTGCCACGGTGCGGGCGGCAAGGGCGATGGGCCGCTTGGCCAGAACCTTACCCCCCGCCCCGGGGACCTCACCGGCAGCCACCTGACCACCCACACCGACGGCGATCTCTATTGGTGGGTTAGCCACGGCATCCCCGGTACCGGCATGCCCTCCTTCACCGGTACTCTGAGCGATCAGGACATCTGGGCGCTCATCCGCTTTATCCGCTCCCTGCACAGTACGGCGTAGGGTTTTTAACCACGAAGGCGCGAAGCGCACGAAGAAAAGAGAAGAAAAAGAATCCTTATCTTCCCCTTCGTGCTCTTCGCGCCTTCGTGGTTAATGTCCCCCGTATCGTCGTGAGACCTGCACGCGCTGGGCGGGTTGCATGGCGATGAGGGGGAGACTGGACTGACGGGCGAGGATGGCGAGGCGGGCGATGAATTCGAGCGTTTCCATCCGAATCAGGGCTTCGCGTGGGGTACGGCCGAGGGTCAGCGCGCCGTGGCCTTCGAGGATCATGGCGCGCGTGCCGTTCGCCAACCCCTTCGCGACCGCGTAGCCGAGATCGGGCGTGCCGGGGCAGGCCCACGGGACGCGCGTCAGGCCGGCAAGCATCAGGTGCGCTTCGGCAGTCGTCGTGATCGGGACGGCGATGCCGGTCGTTGCGGCGAGCGTTACCCAGGTCGGCGAGAGATGGAGGGCGCATCGGACATCGTCCCCGGCAGCATAGGCGGCGCGATGCATGTGGATTTCACTCGTCGCCTCGGGCGGGACGGCATCATCGAAGCCGGGGAGGGCGACGACGAAATCATCGTCCGCAAGGTCCGCGAGATCCGTCCCGGCTTTCGACATGAGCAAGGAGCCATCCCCCAGTGTGCCGCTGATGTTGCCGCTCGTCCCCCAAACCATGCCACGCGCGAAGGCGGATCGCCCGATGGCCCGCAAATCGGCGCGCAGTGTAGGGATGGCATCATTGCCGCGTGATGCATTCGTGGCCACGGGTCTTTCCTCCGTTGGAGTGGAACCGCTCATGCGCGAAGACGGAACCATTATCGGGGTCGCTCGTCCTACTCTATGGAAGATTTGCACATCTGGTTGTTCGGGGTGCGAATAACCGGCGGCATTGTAGCATTGGCAGTTGTGTCGTCTGCTACGATAGCGAATCGAAGACGGAAACGTGGTTTTTCGGTCGTACATGCATCATGGGCTCTCGGTAGGTGCGGTTTCGGGTCCCAGGGTTATGGAGAAGGGGTATGAGTCCATGCGGTTGATGCGTTACTTCACGCTGCTGGCGGTCATCGTCGGCCTGTTTGCCTTTGTCGGAAACGTGGAGACACCGGTTGCCGCCGCGACCGTGATCCCGGATGTCGCGCCCGATGCACCGACGACCCTCTACTTTCCGCAAACGCATCACGCGGTCGGCGGGGCGTTCATGAACTACTGGACGAACAATGGCGGGTTGACGCGCTTCGGCTTTCCCGTTACGGAAGAGACTGCCATCAAGGACACCACGGGCAAGCCGATCACCGTGCAGTTCTTCGAGCGGGTGCGGATGGAATACCATCCAGAGAATGCCGGGACGCCGTATGACGTGCTGCTCGGCCAACTTGGGCGCGAACTGGCCGGGAATCGCAGCGATCAGCCGTTCCGGGCTGTGCCGGAGAGCACAGCGGGCCAACTGAACGACGATAACGCTATGTTCTTCCCGGAGACAAAGCACACCGTTTCCAACAGCTTCCGCCTCTACTGGCAGGCGAACGGTGGCCTGCCGATCTACGGCTACCCGCTCTCGCAGGAGTTCACTGAGAAAAACCCGGACGACGGCAATACCTACGCCGTGCAGTATTTTGAGCGGGCGCGCTTCGAGTGGCATCCGGAGATCAAGGGCGGTAGCGTCCTCATCGGTCTAATGGGCAAGTCCAGTGCGCAGGCAATCAAGGCGAACATGAGCGCCCGTGCACAAGGTAACCTGACCGAGTGGACGCCGAATATGTTCCAGAAGTGGATCGAGATAGACCTCGGCCAGCAGCGCCTCACCGCGCATATCGGCAATACCAATGTTTTCACGACGCTGATCAGCACCGGCACCGCCGAGCATCCAACGCCGCCCGGCGATTATAGCGTCTTCCAGAAACTGGCGAAGGATGACATGACCAACGGTAAAGCGGCGGGTGATGAATATTATTATCTTCCGGACGTTCCCTGGGTGATGTATTTCATCGGCGGCGGCTACGCGATCCACGGTACCTACTGGCATACAAACTTCGGTCATGTGATGAGCCACGGCTGCGTCAACGTCTCGCAGGACGGCGCGAAAGCCCTTTTCGATTGGTCACCGCTCGGCACGCGCGTCGTCGTACATTAGACGAGGGACAAGAATGCGCTGGAGCAAGTTGAAGCAAGTGGTCGAAGACCGGATGGCCGACTCGCTCCAGCATCGTGTCGAGGTTCACAGCACACGCTATTACTCTGGCGAAGGTCGTGGCTGGATCACCGTAGACAAGCGCGAAGTGGCGAACTTCTCCACACTTGAGTTTTCTATGCAAACGTATCATCTCGCGACAGTCGGATCGGGACTCAGTTTCTGGGATTTATTGGACCGTAACCAATACTATTCTGAGCGACACAAGGCTGAGAAAACTCTGCTGATGCAGGGGATGTATTGGCAGGGAGGATATTACCGGGCACTCTGGAATTCACTCTCGCTCTCTATTGACGATGCCTTGCGATCAGACGAAATGCTGATCCGCGCGTTCGCGATGCTTGACAGCCGCCTTGGCAAGCGACGGCTGCGCGCGTTGCATCTCGGCGACGACGAGCATCCATTGGTGCGGCAGTTCTACGATTTGCGCTGCGAGGCCGACAGCATCAAGGCGCACGCTGCATAGCGCCACAGGAATAGCCACGCTCTTTCACGATAGTAACGGCGTGTGCATTCGTACGAGCGGTTCGCGAACCGTCCTCTTACGGTAGCTGGGTGCATGTGGGGAAACACGGATGATCCGTAGAGGGCGGTTCACAAACCGCCCGTACACAATGATCGCGGAGCCGGAGATCACGACATCGCTCCCGTGTAAGAGTATTACTCGGACAATGTGGCGACGGCCGGGACGCCGGTCGCGGCAATGGCGCGGTTGAGGATATTTCCTTCCTCGGCGAGCGCATTTTTGAGGCGCATCATTTGCTCGTCCAGTCGCTCGGAGAGTTCGGTGAAGACTTCCGCTGATTGCCGCGTCGGGACGTAATCAGCGCTATCTACAGCGTCGAAGAGCGCATTGAACTTCTCCTGCAAGCCAATCGGGAAGAGCATCGGGCTCCTAGAGCGGACATCAATCAGCGCGACTTCGATGGAGGCGAGTTCGTCCTTCAACTCCTTCGCCGCTGCGCGGACGGCAACAGCCTTTTGATCGCCCCCGTCGTCCTTGAATCGCTCTTCCCAGTTCTCGACCTGACCCCGCACGGTGCGAATGCGCGTCACGGCGCGATGCGTCTCCGCGAGTCGGTCACGCATCCCAAGTAACATATCCCTCTGAGCGACCAGTTCCTGCTCGCTCGCTGTGATACGTGGGTCGCGGACGATCTCGACAGGCTGCGACAAGCTCTGATCGCCGATCTTCAATTCGACCGTGTACGTGCCGGAGACAACCATCGGGCCAACGGAGCGTTCCCAGAGATTGAGGTCCTCGGTCGGCGCCTCAATGTTCGGGACACCCGTGTAGCGCATGTCCCAGATGAGACGGTTAACGCCCGCGCTGGCTGGCGTCGTATCGTGTTCCCCGGCGCTCGAATAGGAGCGAATGATGACGCCCTTCTCGTCTTTGATGGTCACGATAACGCCGTCTGCGGGAGATTCCGCGAGGTAATACTGGATGATGACGCCGTCGGGCGGGTTCGCCCCGGCGTTGACGTATTCCTTGCGCATCGTCCCATCCGGTCGCTTGATGGTGCGATACGAGACGACGCTGGTCGCCGCATGGCCATGATTGACCATCCCCGCGATTGGCTCGCCGCCGAAGCCCCGATGGATGCGCACGCGCACTGTTGGGCGCGGTGCGAAGAGATATGTGCCATCGCCATCGCCCTTTGTTGCGCCCGTCGCGATCTGCCGGAAGGGCGTCACGTCATCCAGAATCCAGAAGGCGCGGCCATGCGTTGCGACGACCATGTCCGACCCCTTGATGATGAGGTCATGGATCGGCACGATGGGCAGGCTGCCCAATGGGTGCCCGCCGCCGACGCGCTGCCAGTTGCCGCCGTCGTCGAAGGAGACGTAGATGCCCGTTTCCGTGCCCGCGTAGAGCAGGCCACGTTGTTCCGGGTCCTCGCGGATCGTGCGGGTGAAGTCACCGGCGGGGATGCCATTCGTGATCTTCGTCCACGTCTTGCCAGCGTCGGTGGTCTTGTAGAGATACGGCGCCGTGTCGTCGCTCTTGTACCGCGTTGCGGCGACGTAGGCAGCCTCGGGGTCATGGGGTGAGGGTTCGATGATCGAGATCAGCGCCCAGTGGGGCAGATCGGGCGGCGTGACATTCGTCCATGTCTTGCCGTGGTCCTGCGAGATATGCACGAGGCCGTCGTCGCTGCCCGCCCAGAAGACACCCGCTTTTTGTGGCGATTCGACGAGCGCGAAGATGGTGCAATAGACTTCCGCGCCCGTGTTGTCCCGCGTGATCGGGCCACCGGAGGATTGGAGGCGCGACGGATCGTTGCGCGTCAGGTCGGGGCTGATCGGTTCCCATGTCGTGCCGAGATCGGTGGAGCGGAAGACGCGATTGCCGGAGACGTAGAGAGTATTTGGGTCGTGCCGCGAGAAGAAGATCGGGAAGGTCCACTGGAAGCGGTACTTGAGGTCTCCCGCGCCGAGCGCCCAGCCATAGAGTTCTGGCCAGACAGTGATGTCGCGTCGCTGGCCAGTCCGGTGATTGTAGAGATGCATCCGATCATTGAAGGCGCGCGGGCCAATCGGTCCGGAGGCGACGACCAGATCCGGGTCGTCGTGCTTGATGCCGATGTAGCCACTCTCGCCGCCGCCCGGCTCGAACCAATCGCGCTCGTGGATCGTGCCCTCGACGGACATGCTCGGCACGGAAATCGCTGTGTTGTCCTGCTGCGAGCCATAAACGCGGTAGGGGAAGCGGTCGTCCGTCGTCGCGTGGTACAGCTGCGCGGTCGGCTGGTTGTAGAGCGTGGACCACGACGCGCCGCCGGTGTACGTGACGCACGCGCCGCCGTCGTCCCCCTTTATCATGATCTGAGTATGGTGCGGGTTGATCCAGAGGGCGTGCTCGTCACCATGCTGGGACGGGTACTGCGTGAAGTTTCGCCCGCCGTCGGTGGACTTCCAGACGGCGTAATCGAGGCCCCAGATCGTCTCCGCGTCCTGAGGATCGGCGATCAGGTGGCAGTAGTACCAGGCGCGGGTGCGGAGGAAGGGCGCATCATTGACGCGCTCCCACTGCTCGCCACCGTTATCAGTGCGGAAAAGTCCGCCATCTTCCGCCTCGACAATTGCCCAGGCACGGTCGCCTGTCGCGGCGCAGGCGATCCCGATCTTGCCGAGCACGCCGCCTGGCAGGCCGGGTTTGCGCGTCAGTTCCGTCCATGTGTCACCGCCGTCCGCCGTCTTCCAGAGTCCGCTATCCGGCCCTCCACTGATCAGTTGGTGCGGATAGCGCTGCGCCTGCCAGATTGCGGCGTAGAGGATGCGCGGATTATTTGGGTCCATCGCGATATCGTGCGAACCCGCGCGGTCGCTTGTGTGCAGTACCAATTTCCACGTCTCGCCGCCATCCGTGGAGCGGTAGACGCCGCGCTCCGGATTGGGTCCCCATGCGTGACCGAACGCCGCGACGTAGACGATCGCCGGGTTCTTCGGATGGATACGGATCTTGCCGATATGGCGCGTTGCCGCCAGCCCCATATTCCGCCACGTCTTGCCGCCATCCGTGGACTTGTAGACGCCATCGCCGTGCGAGACATTGCCCCGAATCGTCGCTTCGCCCGTGCCGACATAGATAACTTGCGGATCGGACTCGGAGACGGCAATCGCGCCGACCGCCGCCGTGTCGAAGAAGCCGTCCGAAACATTCCGCCACGTCGTGCCGCCATCGTTCGTCTTCCAGACGCCACCCGCGCACGCGCCGTGGTAGAACGTCATCGGGTCCGAAACATCGCCCGCCACCGCAACCACCCGTCCGCCCCGATGCGGCCCAATGCACCGCCATGCGAGCGATGCCAGCAAACTTTCTGTAACATCCATCGTGCTTCCCCTTTTTGCTCAGTCATGCCGAATGAAGTGCATGCATCATAGCCATATTTCCGCGTTCTCGCCTTAATCCTGATTTGTAGCACTGTTCTTGCAAGCCTGGAGGGCGCGGCGGGTTTGACGTGTATCATTCAATCACAGTAAGGGGCAGTACATGAAAGACGTAGGATTGTTGGTGCTTCGGGCGACCACGGGTGGTTTGATCGCCGGACATGGCTCGCAGAAGCTTCTCGGCGCATTCGGCGGGCCAGGGTTGGAAGGCACAGCGGGCTTTATGGAGTCGTTGGGCTTGAGGCCCGGAAAGTATTGGGGAACGGCTGCGGCCCTTTCCGAGACGAGCGGAATTCTTACTGCCCTAGGGCTGCTCCATCCCCTCGGTCCGCTCGGCACGACAGCGGCCATGACGATGGCGACGGCGAAGGCGCATTGGGGCAAGCCGATCTGGGCGACAGCGGGCGGTGCAGAACTTGCCGTGACGAATATCGCAGCGTCGCTCGCGTTGATGCTGACGGGGCCGGGAAAATACTCACTCGATCAGATGTTCGGCATCAAGTTGCCACGCCCGCTGGTGATCGCGGCGATCCTCGCGGCAGCGGGGGCGGTCGCGTATGGCATCGTCGTTCCGCCCGCCGACCAACAGGATGCACAGGCAGCCGCCGAGTAGAAACGGCTCGCCATAAGAGCGACGCGTTCCCATCAGACCACCCGATAGCGCACGCGAGAAAGCCTGCGCTATCAATGTCATAATTCGATGCGCGCCTCGACTTTCGTATCATCAATCGTGAAGCCGAGGCCGGGCGTGGTTGGGAGGATGATGACGCCGCGCTCCGGCTGCATCGTCTCGGTGTGGAAGTATTGCTTGTCCGGCTGATAGCGCAGCAGGTATTCCGCCATCGGGAAGGTCGCCGGGGATTGCGACGCGATAACGTGGACGGCGGCGTGGATTGAATGGCCGTGTGGCACAATCTGCCGCCCGTACGCGGAGGCGAGCGTGCCGATCTTTACCAGTTCGCTGATGCCGCCGCACCAGTCCGGGTCGGCTTGGATGACATCTACCGCATCTGCTTGCAGGAGGCGCAGGAAACCCCAGCGGGTATATTCGTGCTCGCCTGTGGCGATCGGAATCGTTGTCGCGCGGCGGATCATCGCGAAGTCGCCCAGGCGATCCGGCGGCACGGGTTCCTCCATCCAGCGCGGGCGGTATTCGGCGATCCGTTCGAGCATACGGATCGTATAGGTTGCGTTCCAGCCCATGAAGGCGTCCAGCATAATCTCGATGTTTGGCCCGACTGCCTCGCGCACCGCGCGCACCATCGCCACATTGCGCTCCATACCGGGCAGGCCGTCGCTCGGGCCGTGGCGGAAGAACCACTTTTGCGCCGTGTATCCGGCCGCGACCATCGCCTGCGCCCGCTCGTGGATCAGGCCGGGATCGTGTGAGTGGCCGAGCATCGAGGCGTAGCAGACGACGTGATCGCGCGTTGGGCCACCGAGCAGGCGATAGACGGGCTGGCCAAGCAGTTTACCGCGCACATCCCAGAGCGCGTTGTCCAGCGCGCTGATCGCCATCATCTGGTTTCCTGTGCGGGCGTGCCGGTCTTGCCGGTAAAGGATATCCCAGAGGTGTTCACCCGCCAGCGGATCGCGGCCGATCAGGTGCGGCGCGAGTTTGGAGCGGATGATCGCGGCGCTCTCCGCGAAGATTGGCCCGAAGATACCCTGTGCGCCTTCGTCCGTTTCGATCTCGACGTAGATCGCCTCAGTCCGGTCGCTCGCGTGCGCGGGACCACGAACGGCGAACTCGGGGTAAATATCAAGCATCTGCGTCTGACGTTCTTCTGGGGAAAGCGCGTCCTCGTTATGTCCGGAGACCTGAAAACAGTGCACCGCGCGGATCGCCATGTGTTCGCCCCTCCTTTGCTCGTGAACTCTCGATCACTGATCGCAGCATTTTATCCCAGATTGCGCCACCCTTCGCGGGCAATTGCCGCAACATCTGGACGCACCCGTCTCTTCCCCCTATGATCCTTGCGACTGATGTGTCCCGTTCGGTATCGGAAGAGCGTCAACTGAGCGATACGCGCCACGTATTGGAAGGGTTGAGGGAGTGACAACACGATTGATGGCTCCGTGCATGCATGCATCTTGCATGAGGATCGCGCTCCTCTTCGTTGTACCATTGCTTCTGGCGTCTTGCGGCGGAGCGAGTACGGCAAGCACACCGATCACGGCCAAGCTGACGACCGCACCAACAGCCGTCGCCACGAGCGTGACTAGCCCAAGCGCGGTTGGTACAGCGGCTCCGACTGCGGCTCCGAGCGCGACGACGGTAGCTGGTTTCGCCATTCCCGCCGCGACCGCTCCGACGGGATCGAGTGTTGCGGGCACGACGACTGCGAGCACCAGCGCCGATCCGCGCGGCGCGGCGCCCGGCAAGCGCGGGGGAGGCGGCACGGTGCACCTGCTCTTCTGGCAGGCACCGACCGTGCTCAATGTCCATCAGGCGTCATCGGGCAACGGCAAGGATCAGCAGGCGGCGCGCATCGTCACGGAGCCATTGGCCGTCACCTCCGCGAATGCGCTGACGCCGGATGTCCCCGTACTCGTCAAGGAGATTCCCTCCACACAGAATGGTGAACTGGCGGCGGACGGCACGGGCGTAACATGGAAACTGAAGGACGGTGTCAAGTGGTCCGACGGCACGCCCTTCACTGCGGCGGATGTCAAGGCGACCTATGACTACGTGAGTAATCCCACGAGCGCCTCGGCGGACATCACCTCGTATTCCGATATCGCCAAGGTGGAGACACCGGACGCGACGACGGTGAAGCTCACCTTTAAGCAGCCGACTGCTCTCTGGTGGCTGCCCTTCACGAACTACACCGGCGTCGTCCTGCAGAAGGCGCAGCTGGACAAATGCACGTCGCCGAAGGAATGCCCCGCGAACAGTAACCCCGTCGGCACCGGGCCGTACAAGGTGAAGTCCTTTACGCCCGGTGACAATGTGCAGTTTGTGATGAACGAGAATTACCGCGACGCGAATGCCCCCTACTACGACGCGATTGATTACAAAGGTGGCGGCGATGCAGGCACGGCGGCGAAGGCAGTGATTGCGGGCGACGCGGACTACGCCTGGAACTTGCAAGTGGCACCGGATATTCTCAAGCAAGTGACGAGCGCCGGGAAGCAACTGAATATTACAACGGGCAACGGCGTCGAGCGAATGTCGGTCAACTTCACTGACCCAAACAAGGACGTGGATGGCGAGAAGTCGTCGCTCAAGGTGCCGCACCCCTTCCAGACCGATCCGAAGGTGCGCGAGGCGTATTCGTGGCTGATTGACCGGGACAGTATCGCGAAGAACCTCTACGGCGAGGCCGCCGTGCCGACCTGCAACGTCCTGCCAAGCGTCCCGCCGCAGACGATCTCCAGGAATACCAAGTGCGGCTTCGATGTCGCCAAGGCGAATCAACTGCTCGACGACGCGGGCTGGAAGAAGGGGCCGGACGGTATCCGTGCCAAAAACGGCGTGCGGATGCATGTGGTAATCAGCACGACGGTGAACAGCGTGCGCGAAAAAGAAGAGCAGGTAATGAAGCAGTCCTTCCAACAGGCCGGGATCGAGATGGAGATCAAGAACGTGGATGCGGGCGTCTTCTTCGGTAAGCCGGACAACCCAGACTCGTTCGCGCGCTTCGAGAAGGATTTGCAAATCTTTAGCGGCTCGCCCGGCTACCCGGATTCGCAAGCCTACTTCGATAGTTGGACGACAACCCGCATCGCGCAGAAAGCGAACGGCTGGGGTGGCGCGAATGTCGAGCGCTTCAGCGACCCACAGTTCGACGCGCTCGTGACGCAACTGAAGAGCGAACTCAATCAGGACAAGCGCAACGCGCTCCTCATTCAGTGCAACGACTCCATTGTCAGCCACGACGTGAACATCCCAATCGTGGACCGCGCCGCCGTCAGCGGCCGCCGCGCCGACCTCATCAACACCAACCCCTCGCCGTGGGACGCGACAACCTGGAACATCGCCTACTGGCAGATCAAGAAATAAGCAATGCGCGATGAGCAACGAGCGATGGAGCAGTACGGGGGCAGACCTTATCCTTGCTCATCGCTCGTTGCCATTCGCGTGGTATCCCTACAGGGCGTCTGAAGACAGGGCAATCGCATAAAGAGGAGGGGATGGCGTAGGATGGCAGCCTGTTGTGGTTCATGACCGTGGGAGGATGCCGCATGCCTGCGCTGCCGACGAGTATCACCAGTTCCTTTGCGACTCTCAGCG
>JAABUZ0100007867.1_pt1 | contig 12730 bp, 18 predicted proteins | sample 5562091 | NCBI WGS metagenome assembly JAABUZ01 (sample SAMN12813069, study PRJNA571459) | rock metagenome | isolation source: Antarctica rocks | place: Antarctica: Victoria Land, Linnaeus Terrace sud | collected 2015-12-21 | reverse complement strand
GCTGCTCGGCGTCGCTCACGGGACGCAGTGGTGCTTGTGGTGCGCGTGACATCGTTCTCCCTCCGCTTGTCCGATCGGGTCTCCTTCCCACCCTCTTATTCTATCTATTTGCGGCATGACCCACTAGTGGGTCATGCCGCAAATAGTTGAAGATGGGAGGTCGATGATGCGAGACTGTGGTGGCAGGAAGGAGAGCCACGATGTCCACCCCACCGAAGACCCCGTTGCGTGCGATCACCGCTGAGGAACGCGCCGTCCTGGAGCGGATCGCGAAAGCGAGTAGCGAACGACTGGATCGGGTACGGCGCGCACGGGCGCTCCTTGCGGTCGCCGACGGGCAGTCCTTTGCGGCGGCGGGGCGGCAGGCGGGGTTTCGCAGCGGGGGCACCGTAACTGACCTCGTGCGGCGGTTCAACGGGCAGGGCATGGCGGTGCTGACGATTGCCGAAGGGCGGGGACGCAAGCCGACTTACGATGTCGATGCGCGCGTGCAGATCGTCACGACCGCCCAGGCGCAGCCGGAGCGGCGGCAGGACGGCACCGCCACCTGGTCGCTCGGCACCTTGCAGCGGCGTCTGCGTCGCGACGGGATGGAGCGGGTCGGGACGAGTACGATCCGGCGGGTGTTACAGGATGCGGGCAGTTCCTACCAACGCAGCCGGACGTGGTGTCCGACTGGCACGGCGCAACGGGTGCGCAAGAGCGGGATCGTCACGGTCGTCGATCCGCAGACCGAGGAAAAAAGGGGCTGATCGAGTTGGCGTATCGATGTGTGGAAGCGGCGGGGATTCCGGTCTGGTGTCAGGACGAGGCGGGGCCGTATCAAACGGTACCGTATCCGGGCGAGAGTTGGCAGCCGGAGGGCGATCCGCTGCGGCAGCCGCACGAGTATGTCCGCGCCGGTACCGCGAAACTGCTGACCCTCTTCCGTCCCGCGACAGGAGAAGTGCGCGGCACGGGGGTGAGGAGCACCCGCAATGCCGTCCTGCATCCGTGGGTGCAGGCGGAACTGACGCAGATTCTCGCGGCCTTGCCCGCCGCGCCCGTGATCGAAGCAGACCGACCGCCGCCCGCACGCTGGGCGACGTGGCTCGGGCACGAACCGCGCGATCCGTTGCCGCCGCTGCGCCTGATTCTCGTCTGGGACAATCTCGCTGGACACCTGAGTTGGGCAATCGTACGCTGGCTGCTTGCCCAAGGAGTGATGCCGTTGTACACACCGCTGTCCGGTTCGTGGCTGAATATGGCGGAATCGGTGCAACGGATTATTAGTCGGCGCGCCCTCGCGGGGCAGCATCCCCAGACGCCGGAAGCGATCATCGGGTGGTTGGAAGAGACGGTGGCGGGATGGAATCACGCGCCGACGCCGTTTGTCTGGGGCGGAAAGCGGTTCGTGCGACGTGAGCGGGGACGACAGCGGCGGATCGGTGGCTCCGTCGCCTGCTTGTCAGAACATCAGTTATTTGCGGCATGACCCACTAGAACAGCGTGGCACTAACGAAACCCAACGATCAATCGGAACGCCGCACATTGGGAGATTTACGACTCCCGGATCGATCCGATCATGTGCCTCCGCAAGGCGGTTTCAGATCTCATGGTAAGGTGCGGTATCTCAACGCGGCGTCAACTCCCGATTGATCGCTTCCCGATCGAATGCCTCGGGGTCGAACGATCCGCCGCTCCATTCCACCATCGTCTCATGCTCCTCATGGCCGGGATCGCGTAGTGCTCCGAGGAAGTCCCCGTACCCCCAAATCCCGCCGACATCCTCCGGTGGGCACGCTCGCTTGCCATCGATGCAGCGGGGATAGCGGACGCCTGCCTCGGCGGGGAAGATCTTCTCGACCACTACGTCATGCTCCCAGCCGTCCCCGAGGTCGTATTCGTAGCGGAAACGGTCCTTGACGCCAGTGACGATCGCCCCCAACCGGGCGCGGCGCTCATCCTTGGGCCGGTCGAGCGGGTCCCACTCCAGATCGCGCATGCCATAGCGGACCTCGCCGACGACGAACTCGTGCAGGTGGGAGTCGGTCCAGCCCATGACCGTTTGCAGGACGGTGTGGAGGCGGGACAGGGGAATGCTGCCGCGCACCTCGATGCGCCGCCAGATCGGCGGTGCGCTCTCCTTCAGGGTAACCTTGAGCTGGTAAACTGGGCTATCGTCAACCTTCTTCGTCGGCATCGGAGATCTCCTGCTTTGCACGCACGGCGGAATGTTCGCCGGACAATACTGACGCAGTCCTCCCGGCGCTACTCTGGTTCGTCCGACCGCTCTTCCTGAGCAGCCGCGAGCACCTCCACCTCCTCGGGCCGGAAGATCGTCTCGACGAACCGGTCCGGGGTCGGGGTCACCAGGTAGCACGTTTCCCCCTGCATTGTGATGCGCAAACCATCCACCGGTTCCCGCTCCCCGGGAAGCCGCAGCCGGACCGGGTAGCCGACGATCGGGGCGTTCCGCGCCGCCTCGGCCTTCGCACGGTAGGCGACGTCCGCCGCCTTGTGTTCCTCTTTCATGCCGCCTCGCCTCCGCTGCGTGCATCGATGCCGTACGCGTAGTGTACCCCCAGAGAGACATGCTCCGCACTCCTGCGCCGCCTATCGCAGGATCGGCAGTGCAGCGGGTATGCTCGCGGTGCGCAGTCCGCACGCGTCAGGAGACTCCATGAGCATCTTCAAACCCCATCCCGCATCGCTTGGGAATCTGATTGAGACGGTGGCAGCACACGAGCACGCTTTGGAACTGTGGGGCTTCCTTGAGACTACGTTCCAGCAACTCTACGGAAACGCGAAAGCGCTCAGCCCAGCCCTGCAAGCGATCGTGGAAGCGAGTCGGCAGGAAACGGAGGTGGTACTTGCGATCTCGCGCCGGTTGGACGGCGTGGTGGAAGCGGTCGTCGCGCGCTACTTCAACGCGGAAGAGACGAGCGAAGAGGAGCGGGACAAGGCGGTCGCCTGGGCACGCGGGCAGATGGAACTGGACCCGGAGATCGGGGAGCACCTGCGGGATTTCACGGCCGCACAGCGACTGCTGGAGAAGGCGAGAGCGCATGGCTACGGATAGCCGGAGTGCACTCCCGGTGATCTGCCGCCCAAAGTGGTGCCGATAATGCCGCGCTGGGAATCTTATAGGGAACCGCCGCCGTGCCTGCGATAAAGGGTCTGGGCGTGATATACACTATTATCGGAATGAAATGGGGAGAAAGCGTGGCGACTTTGGTCACGTCGCCACGCTTTCTCGATGGAAGCGCGTATTACTTTGAAATATCCTCGCGACGCACTGCCCCGTAGAGTCGTCCATCCGAACCGGAGATGATGACGGCATTGACGCTGTGTCGCTCCATATACTTGGCAATATCATCGAGAGACCCGTCGAGCCGCCACGTTGATGGGCCGGGTTCCATCACGTTTTCGACAGTCGTTTGCTGGTCGGCAGAAAGCGCGTCTTTCTCGACCAATCCGAGCACAACCTGCTCGTCATTTACCACAACGCATATTTGCCAGCCAGTTTCCTCAATCTGCGTGCGTGCCGAACCAACGATATCTGTCAAACGGCATGTCGGCACGTCCCGCCTCGCAATCGTCCCCGCTCGTGGTTGGGTTGACGCCGTCCCTTCGCTCGGCAGGCCGTTGGCAAGCCAATCTACCTTGCCCGCAACATAGTCGTAGACCATCGTGAACCCCAAACTCTCAAGCCGCCACGCGGCTCGCGGGCTCATATCTCACTGGTAATCCCAGCAATAGACAATCACTGGCCGGTTACGATCCAACTGCTTCGTGGTCTCTCGGGTGAGGGTCTTGAGCGGGATATTGATGGCACTGGCAAGGTGCTCCTCGCGGTACTCGTGCGTGGGGAGTACTTCAACGAGTTGCGCCCCCGCACCGATCAGCCGTTGCACGTCGTGACGATCCGCGTCCTGTGACATGGCACTGTCCTTCCGTTGCGTCGCAAGCCTGCACGTCTCCTACCATGGCGACCGGCAATCTCGCCATTGACACGTCCGCCTACATGATACATACTGATATGCGTATGAGTCAATATGTTCTTAGGGAGGGTTTGATGGCGACGACGCCTACGACGGTGACACCGGATGTCGCGGCACTGTTTGACATGAAGAGCGACAGCCTCTCGCGCTTCTTTCGCGGCCTGGGCGACGCCACCCGGCTGCGCATTCTCTTTTTGCTGTTGGAAGAGGAGCGCAGCGTCTCCGAACTCGTGCAACTGCTCGGCTCGCCGCAAGGCCGCGTTTCGACGCACCTTGCCTGTCTGCGCTGGTGCGGCTTCGTCGTGGCAGAGAAGACTGGACGCGCCGTCCGCTACCGGATCGCTGACCCGCGCATCCGGTCACTACTCGACCTCGCAACAACCATGATGGCGGACAACGCGCAAGCGCTCGCCTCCTGCCTCATCGTCGGGGAATCAGCCGACCGGAAGGAGACGATGGTATGACACAGACACACGCGGATTTGGTCATCCTCGGCTCCGGCTCGACCGCCTTTGCCGCCGCACTGAAAGCAGCGGAGATGGGCAAGACGGTCGAGGGAGGGATGTGCCCGGCGTTCCAGTGAGCCGGAATACCGCCGATGACGTAGCCTTTGATAGCCGAGCATAGAGCGCGGTCGAAGAGGAGTGTGCCATGCGACGACTGTATACGATCTGGGACCGGGTGGACAAGCGCCTCAACCGCTGGCTGGTGCGCCACAGCGTCGCGCTGCTGCGGGTCACCCTCGGCGGCATCTTCCTCGGCTTCGGCGTGCTCAAGTTCTTCCCCGGCGTCAGCCCGGCCGCCGCGCTCGCGGAGCAGACGTTCGGGATCCTCACCTTCGGCCTCGTGCCGGCGGCGGTGGCCCGTGTGCTGACCGCGATCCTGGAATGCGCCATCGGCCTCTGTTTCATCACCGGCAAGGGCCTGCGCGTGGGGGTGTGGCTGCTGGGCGTGCAGATGCTCGGTGCGCTGTCACCACTCCTGCTGCTCGCGGGCGAGATGTTTAGTGGCCCCCATCGCGCGCCCTCACTGGAGGGGCAGTACGTGATCAAGGACGTGGTGCTGGTCGCCGCAGGGATGGTGATCGCCGCGACGGTGCGTGGGGGGCGACTGGTCGCCGGGCCGAAGGGCACGCCGCCCGAAGCGCCGGCGATCCCGCCTCATGCGGCGGAAGCGATCAGACCGGCGATGTCGACCCTTGCTCGGAGCCGCAGGAGGGGGGCGGATATATCGGTTTGATGGCTTGACGGTGCTGCTCGGTAGCAATCAACGCTCACGAACCAAACACCGGCGATGCCTTTGGTGGCACGCAGGGTAGCGATCGATAGCGGTTTCGAAGCAAAGGAGGAACGCATGTCGCATCCATCGACCCCCACACAGGACGATACGCAGTCACGGATCGACCGACCCGCTCCCGCCCTGCCCGCACGGGCATCCGGGCCATCCCGGCTCACGCGGCGGACATTCGTCGCCCTCTCCGCGGCGGCGGCCGGTGCGATCGCGATCGGCGGCCGGGCCAGGACCGCCCTGGCCGGTCACCTCCCGGCCACGCCCACGGTCAAGCGGCCACCCCCCTCCGACGACCTGGTCACCGAGCAGGAGACCCTGCTCTCCTTCCGCTGCCACGGCATGCAACTCGAGGCGCTGAGCTATCCGATCACCCCGATCGGGATGCACTACCTCCTGATCCACTGGGACGTCCCGCGCCTCGATGGCATCAACCCGTATCGCGTCACGCTCGGCGGTCGCGTCCGCACCCCGCTCGCGCTGACGCTCGACGAGATCAAAGCCGGCCCGGTCGTCAAACAGCCGTCAATCCTCGAATGCGCCGGTAATGGCCGGGCTTTCCTGCATCCCCGGCCGATCTACGTCCCCTGGTTCCACGAGGCGATCGGCACCTACGAGTACACCGGCACGCCGCTGCGCCCGCTGCTGGAGCGCGCGGGGCTGCTCGAGGACGCGGTGGAGGTCGTCTTCTCCGGGTGGGACGAGGGCATCGACCTCGGCGTCCGGCACCCCTTCGAGCGGAGCATGCCGGTGCAGGAGGCGTTGCGCGACGGCGTGATGCTGGCGTGGGAGGCGAACGGCCAGCCGTTGCCGCCCCAGCACGGCTGGCCGCTGCGGCTCGTCGTGCCCGACTGGTACGGCATGGCGAGCGTCAAGTGGCTCCGGGCGATCACCGTGGTGAACGCGCCGTTCGCGGGGGTCCAGCAGCAGAAAGTCTACCGCCTGACGCAGACGGCGGACGATCCCGGCAGCTCGGTGACGCGCAAGTCGGTGCGCGCGCTGATGCAACCGCCCGGCATCCCGGACCTGTTCACGCGCCATCGCTTCCTACCAACCGGTAACCACATGCTCAGTGGGATGGCCTGGTCCGGTTGGGGGCCGATCGCGCGGGTCGAGGTGAGTGTCGACGGCGGGACGAACTGGGCGGACGCGACGCTCGACAAGCCGGTCTCGCCCTACGCCTGGACACCGTGGCGCTTCTCGTGGAATGGGGCGTCGGTCGGCGAGTACGAGCTGGTGACGCGCGGCACGGATGCGGCCGGGAATGTGCAGCCGCTGGAGCCGTACTGGAACTACCAGGGGATGGCGCAAAACGGGGTACAGCGGATCGCCCTGACGGTCGCGTAGGCGGCCGAACAGACCATCAGGGTACGCCTCACCTTGACATGCCGCCGCGCTCCGCCCGTCGCGTCTCGTCGCGTCGTCCTCTTCGCTGATCAACCCCGGGCAGCAAGCATAATATTCGACATTGGGACACTCTCCGATAAATTGCGCGGATACAAATCCCCGACTGTCCACCAAACCGATGCAACTCCACCCTCGCCACTGCGTCCTCTTGCCGGACAGTCGGGATTGGGACAGAATACGTCGTGCGGGTTCATAGCATCTCCTTCTCGACAAAGAAGATCCTATCGAACTCGCATTCCCCTGTCTCATCCTGCTACTCCACCGTTCCTCATACACCTACCGAGGAGGTCTATCTGAAGGAGTATCGAACATTCGAAGAGGCGGAGACGAACGTGGAAGCGTTCATCGAAGCGGTCTACAATACGAAGCGGTTGCATTCGAGTTTGGGCTATCTGCCGCCGGTCGAGTTTGAGGCGGTATGGGCATTGACGGGGAAAGGTTGACTTGCCTACTGGTCTGGTACAAGGGGTTCACTCCAGTAGGCAACCGTTCTGTACGTGATCGAAGGACCCCTCGTCAACTAGTGGGTCATGCCGCAAAGAGATAGAATAGGAGAAGGAAGGAAGCAGGCGGTGGGACGGGAGGAGGAGTATCGTGGCACGGCGTCAGAATGAGCCCCTTCGCTCATTGAGCGACAGTGAGCGGCAGGCATTGCTTACGGTCGTCAAGGCGACAAGTGAACGCGTTGATCGCGTGCGTCGCGCCCGCGCCCTGCTGACGGTCGCGGAGACGGGCAGTTTCGCCGACGCGGCGGGGCAGGCAGGATTCCGCAGTGTGACGACGGTGACCAACCTGGTGCATCGCTTCAATCAGCGGGGAGTGGATGCGCTGACGATTGCCGCCGGACGGGGGCGGCGTCCGACCTACGATCCCACCGCGCGCGCCCAGATCGTGCGGGTGGCGCAAAGCCTGCCTGATCGGCGGGCGGATCAGACGGCGACATGGTCGCTGGCGACCTTGCGCCGACGCTTGCGCCGGGAGGGATTGACCGCCGTGGGGACGAGTACGATCCGGCGCATCTTGCACGAAGCGGGGAGTTCGTACCAACGCACCCGCACCTGGTGTCCGACCGGCACGGCGCAGCGGGTGCGGAAAAGCGGAGTCGTCACGGTCGTCGATCCTGACACCGAGGAAAAAAAGGGATGATCGAGTCCGCCTATCGGCTGGCCGAAGCGTGCGGGATTCCTGTCTGGTGTCAGGACGAAGCCGGGCCCTATCAAGCGATCCCGCACCCCGGGGCGGGCTGGTTCCCCGGCGGTGATCCCGGTCACCAACCACACGAATATGTGCGCGGTGGCACCGCGAAACTACTCACCCTCTTCCGTCCGGCGACGGGCGAGGTGCGCGCCATGGGGGTAACGCAGGCACCGAACGCGGTCTTGCATCCCTGGTTGCAGACAGAACTGACCGCGATTCTCTCCATCCTGCCGACGACTGCACTGCCGGTGGCGTCGGCTCCCTTCATCCCCGATTGGTGGCAGCGGCGACAGCAAGGGGCGAGCGGCGACGATGATCCACCGTTGCGGCTGATCCTGATCTGGGACAACCTTGCCGGGCACAAGAGCGTGGAGATGGTGCGCTGGTTGTGCGCGCAGGGCATTCTGCCACTCTACACGCCGCTGTCGGGATCGTGGCTGAATATGGCCGAATCGCTCCAGCGGATCATTGTCCGCCGCGCGTTGGCGGGGCAGCATCCGCAGGCGCCGAAGGAGATCATCAGATGGTTGGCGGAGACGGTGGCTGGGTGGAATGCCGCGCCGACGCCGTTCGTGTGGGAGGGCAAACGCTGGGCACGGCGCCACCGGGCGCGACAGCGATTGTTGGGCGGCTCCGCCGCGACCGCTCAATGCCAGTCAATTGCGGCATGACCCACTAGCACAAGACCCTAATAGGAAGTTAGGACTTACGCAGTTGAACCGAATCCGAGAATACGAGTAGAGTATGACGCATGAACCGACCGCGCTGTACCGACACCGATTACATCGATTTCCTTGTTGCGACGCCGCGCGCCGTCAGCGGCACCGAGGCGGCCCGCGTCCAACCGCGTCGACCCGCTGCCCCCCGCACGACGCCTTCACCCGCCTCCTGCACCGACTCGAGCCTGATCCTGCGGCGCTCTGGCGGGAGGTCGCCCCGCTGGTCGAACGCGAGCGCGGGGTGCTGGTCGTGGACGACACGACCCTCGACAAGCCGTACGCGCGCAAGATGGACCTCGTCCATCGGCATTGGTCGGGCCAGCATCATGCCGTCGTGGACGGCATCAACCTGATTACCTTGCTGTGGACGGAAGGCGAATCGCTGATTCCCTGCGACTGGCGCGTCTTCGACAAGCCCAACGACGGGATGACGAAGAACGAGCATTTCCTCGCGATGCTCCTGACCGCCAAGCAGCGCGGGTTCGCGCCCGAATGTGTGCTCTTCGACAGTTGGTACGCGAGCATCGACGGGTGCCCTTTGGGCGGCATGCGGCTGATCCGGGATTGCGGCTGGCGGTGGCTGACCCGGCTGAAGGCGAACCGATTGGTCAACCCCGATCGGATGGGCAACCGGGCGGTGGCGGACTGCGCGATCGCCGAATCGGGCACGGTTGTCTGGCTCAAGGACTACGGGCTGATCCGCGTGTTCCGGTGCGTCGCCATGGACGGCGAGACGGAACACTGGGCGACCGACGATCTGGGAATGGGCGAACTGGAACGGCTGAAGTATGCCGAGTTTTCGTGGGGGATCGAGGTCTACCATCGGGAACTGAAGCAGGAATGCGGGGTGGAGCGGGCGATGGTGCGCGCGGGGCGGGCGCAGCGCAACCACATCGGCTGTGCGATCCGGGCGTTCGTGCGCCTGGAATGGCACCGGCTGCGGACGGGAGTGAACTGGGGGCGGGCGAAGGAAGCGATCATCCGCCCGGCGGTACGGCGCTATCTTGCTCATCCGTGGTATCGCCTCCCCGCAACTGCGTAAGTCCTAAGAGCAAAGGAGTGTCGCCATACTGACTTTCCTCCACCCATCCCGTACCCCCCGCGCGGTCCACGCGTTGCTCCTGGTCATGGCCGTCATGTTGCCAATTGCCGGGTTGCCGGCATCGGTGGTACGGGTGGCGGCTGCGTCGAGTATCACGAGCGCCCCTCGCTTCTTTCCCGAAACGAACCAGATGATCTCCGGGCGCTTCCGAGAGGTTTGGGAGGCGGGCGGCCTGTACATCTATGGCTTGCCGCTCACGCGTCCATTCACCTTCCCCTCCACCGACGGCAAGCCATACCAGGTGCAATTCTTCGAGCGGGCGGTCTTCGAGCTGCACCCGGAGAATGCCGCCCCCAACGACGTCCTGCTCCGGTTGCTCGGCGATGAACTCGCCACGACGCGGCGAGGGGATGCTCCGTTCCTGCCCGTCCCGGCGCCGGATGACGCGTCTATCGGCTACGCCTCACAGACCCGCCACACGCTCGCGGGCATCTTCCACACCTGGTGGGATCGCTCCGGTGGCCTCTCCATGTTCGGCTACCCGATCTCCGAGGCGTTCGACGAGCGCAACCAGGCCGACGGGCGCACCTACCGGGTGCAATACTTCGAGCGCGTGCGTATGGAGTGGCACCCCGATTTCGCGGGGAGCGACCATGAGGTGGAACTGGGTCTTCTCGGCCGCGAGCGACTGGCGCGGGCAAGCGTGCCTGCTTGGGCGCGGCAGCCCGCTCCGGTGACATCGGGTGGGGTATCCGCGGCCGGCTACCCCTTCCTCGCGGGGCCGCACGTCGGGCTCGGCATCCAGGCGCACTTCTTCGGGCAGCCGCACGACCGGCTGTTCGCAATGATCAACGACCTCGGCTTCGGATGGGCCAAGCAGCAGATTATGTGGAACACCATCGAGGGCCAGAAGGGGCAGTACACTTGGGGCGATCTCGACGCGCTCGTCGCGGACGCACAAGCCGCCAACATCCGCCTCGTCTTTTCCGTCGCCAAGGGACCGGCCTGGGCGACGCCGAATGGCAGCGACGGCCTCCCGCGGGATCCGCACGATTTCGGTAACTTCATGCATGCCCTCGCCGCGCGCTATCAGGGGCAGGTCGCGGCCTACGAACTGTGGAACGAGGCGAACCTCGTGCGGGAGACGAGCGGCCCGATCGACCCCGACGCGTACGTCGAGATCGTCAAGGCGGGGTACCTCGGCGTGAAGAGCGCCGACCCGGATGCCATCACCATCCTCGGCGCGCCGTCGCCGACCGGGGTCAACGACCCGAACCTCGCCATCGACGATACGGTCTTCCTCGAGCAACTCTTTCAGTACCACAACGGCGAGGTACGCGACTACTACGATGTCCTCGGCGCCCACCCCTATGGGATGGCGAACCCGCCCGAGACGCTCCAGTCGGCGGGCAATCCCGGCCCGGGGCCGCACTACTACGAGCACGACAGCTTCTACTTCCGCCGCTGCGAGGCGTATCACCGGATCATGGATGCGCACGGTGACGGCGCCAAGCAGGTCTGGTTCACCGAGTGGGGCTGGGGGAGCGACTTCCGCCCCGACGGCTACGACCAGTTCAACACTGTGACGGAGGAGATGCGCGCCGACTACGAGGTCCGGGCGATCAAGATGAGCCGCGAGCGCTATCCGTGGGTGGGAGTGACGCTGCTCTGGAACCTCAATTGGTCCACCATCGAGCCGTGGTACACCGGCCCGTCTCACTACTCCATTATCAACGCGGACGGCTCCCCACGGCCGGCATATACGGCCCTCAAAGCCCTCCCCAAGTGACGAGAGCGGGTCGAAGCGCCCGCGATCACCGCACGCATGCGGCCCCCCGAATGCACCGCCGCCCACCCACGGTGTGCGGCGAGGATAAGGGTGAAAGACAAACCCTAATCGCGGTAGACTCGTTCAGGTGCCTCAGGCTGCCCTATGGCAATGACGCAGGGGTGATGCAATGTCAGAACACACGATCACCGAGGCAGCTGCACGGCTCGGCATTAGCAAGGAAGCGATGCGTAGCCGGGTACAACGGCGACGGGTGCAAGCGCGCAAGAGCGATGACGGCCAATGGTGTGTGATCCTTCCCGATGATGCTGATGCATCACCCTGCCCTACAGCAGCAGCACCCAGCCCTATGGCAAATGCCACAGGTGCCATAGGGTATGACGCACCACAGGAGCCAGCCGATATGCGCCTTGTCGAGATGCGTGAGGAAGTCCGGTTCCTGCGTGAACGATTACAGGTGCGGGACGATGAGATAGCGGAGATCCGCCGCGATCATGCCCGCGCTGAGCAGGAATGGCGCATTCTCTTGCAGACCGCCCAGCGTCAGTTACCCGCCGCCGTGCCGGACGCGCCACATGCCCCCGTGCAGTCCGCAGAGCATGAATCGGGCGCATCAGACACCCAAACGCCCCACAGGAGCGTACAACGCGAAATTCAGCCATTGCAGACTGCGCGGGGATCGTGGTGGCGTCGGCTGTTCGGGATAGCAAACCGACTCGTGTGATGGTCCACACATTCCGGCAGTGGACGGATGACGTCGCGCGACGCCGCTCGGCGATGCGTTCAGCCATCGCCAAGCGCAAAGAGCTCCGGTTGCTCGACCTGTTCCTGCCGGGGTTTCCGGGGCGCGTCGTCCGGCCGGCGGATTACCTTGAGCCATTCGGTGTCATTCAAGGCCCACAGCGCCAACTGCGGCGAGCGGTATGCGGTCTCGAAGACCCTCGGCTCCTCGACCGCGCGCAGGTGCATCTTGTCCGACTGGTAGCGCACGCGATATTGCGCCAGCGGCTCATCCGCGAACTCGATCGTCAGCGTCTCGCCGTAGAGCCAGACGGCCGCCCGATCCCGCGCCAACCCTTGCTCGCCGTAGACGCGCCAATGGCGGAAACGGAGGTAGCCCATCCGGTCGAGCGTGCGACCGAAGCGCGTCCGGTAGAAGAGGCGGTGTGGTCCCTCCGGCGTCACTAGTACATCTTGGCTGAAATAGGTTTGCATCTAAGCGACCAACGCCTTGCCCTGATACGTCCACTTGAAGGGCTTGGCCATCGTCCGATTATAGTACGCGATGAAGGCGAGCACCTGCTGG
>JAABUZ0100007865.1_pt1 | contig 12732 bp, 13 predicted proteins | sample 5562091 | NCBI WGS metagenome assembly JAABUZ01 (sample SAMN12813069, study PRJNA571459) | rock metagenome | isolation source: Antarctica rocks | place: Antarctica: Victoria Land, Linnaeus Terrace sud | collected 2015-12-21 | reverse complement strand
CGATTATGGCTCGATGAGCACCACGCCCACGACTGAATCTCCAGAGCCTGAAAATATCTTCGCTACCCAAGCTAATGTGTATCACAACCTCCTCATTCTAGAACAGAGCCTGCGTCATCAGTATGTGGAACTACGCGCGCGACGGTACAAATACCTGGCTTTCTTGGTGCTCCTATTAGCATGGATAGGAATCTTCTTCTACGCGGTCTTTGTATCGTCGATTAGCTACGCATATGTAGATCTACTGAATCGGATATGTCTTGGCTCCGGCGTGATTTCCGGTGTACTTTTCCGCTTGACTGGACTATACGAAAAGACACTTGTCTATCCTCGCAAGTTCGTACCCATTACAAACAAAGGATTACGGCAATTCAACGTCCGCCTGGTGCATATGCCTCGAGGATGGTTCCAGCTTCGCGAAAAGCCGGGCGGAACGGTAATGCTTGTCGTGTTGGGAAGAGCATTTGGAGGTGAGTTTAGGGAGGGATGGGAACTGTACAGAGATGCCTACTGGCAAAGGGAAAATGAGAGAAGATCTTTGGAGCGAAAGGACAAGACGCGTTCGCGTCAGCAAGATATATCTGATAGCGCGGATCGGGCCGCAAAAAGAAGACAAGCAAAGCCGAAAAAAAGAAACAAGCAAATTGACAACTTGCATTAGAGCGGTATCTCAATATCTTGCAAGATGTCATGGTGCTGTAAGATAGGGAATTTATTTGCGCGAGAATACTGCACTTGCTGACAAATGGACTCGTTTCGTATAACGGACTGTCTAAATAATGTGTCAATTGAGACATTCTGCATTGCCGTATACTTTGTCCCTGCTTTGCCTTTGGATTAAGTGTATTTAAAAGTTGTGTAGGAGTGAATGCTTGCTTACCAGGGGTATTCTCTGTCAACGAACGTTATTGACCCAGAGAAAATGTTCATCGAACGTTGTTCCCAAATCATCACGTGAATCAAGAGATTTTTTGCCACAGGTCTATAACTACCAATTTTTCAATTTGACATGGTGTCTTCATAGTGAAGTGGCTGCAGGGTTGGTGGTTTAGTGGTATAATTCATGCTTAGGGTGTATGAGACCCGAGTTCGATTCTCGGCCAACCTAAATTTTGCTTCCTTCGAAGACTTGAGGATTGTTCTTAAATACAGATGTACTTCTCCTTCAAATGCAAGCACACTTTCATCACCTTTTCTAACCGTATCCAGCATTTTAATCCCCTCGTCACAGATGTCGACTATTTTTATCCTTTATGATATCGTGCAAGTGTACACAGTTAGTCCGGCAGTGTCTTCAAAATATAAGTTTGAGCTCACTGGTAGTGAGCCTGCACATTAGTGAGTATCCCTTCTTTTCCAGAGTGATTGGAAATGTTTGTCAGGTGAGTTCGGTGTTAGAAGTAGACATCGTCAGGGTCCACCCGTATATCTTCGCCACCTTCTCGAATGCATTCTCTCTTAGTATCTTTTGCCAGCGGTTTACGCATGTCGAAAGCATCCTCATCTGGTCCTTTGCTGGCAGTGTAGTAGCCCACAACCCGCCTATACACTGAATAACCCAGGCTTCTGTACATCTTTATTGCAAGAGCATTACTCTCCCGAACAAACAGATCAACGAAGTAGCCATGAAAGACGCTATTTCCAGCCTCCTCCAATACATCCATCATTCCTCTTGCTAATCCCAATCGACGGTACTGCGGAGCCACACTGACTGCAGTCACATGCGCGTGATGCTCCTTCTTGTATCCCTCTGCTTTTCCCATAATGTAGCCCATCATGTCCCCATTCTGCGAAAAGTTACCAAGAAACAAGTCTGGCCAACGAGACATGTAGGAAAGATAAAAGGATATGTTGTAAGTCTCCGTGAGGATGTCGAGATTGACTGCATTGAGCGTGAAGAGGTCGGTAGCCTTGAATCTGCGACACGAAGTCATGGTTTGGGTTGCACGCACGAGCAAAATTACGAAACCAAAATCGACATAGCTTATTTACACTTCGATGGCTTGTTCGACAATATCCGTCTTGCTTACCCTTTTCCTAACTGGAAATGGGTCCGCGCCGCCCTCTTCATTCAAATGACTGTCCTCCTTCCTATCACTCCAATACTCCAATTTATCCACCTGTTTTTCCGCCGCCGTAATGCTTGCAATCAAACCATCGACTCGATCCCTCAGTAGTGTGTTTGACGAATCCTCGTTAACAAGTATCCCTTGAGTAGCCCTTGCTTCGGACACCCGAGCGTGTAGAAGCAGCAACACCTGGCGCCGCGATTCGTGAAAGACCATGGAGCTCATGAGTTCCGTAATCTAGCGTGAGAATACCGATGTAGAAAACTTACATGATCAGGGAGCAGTACAACCTCAGCCAACCCGTCCCTAAGAAATCGGTCTATAGCATCAAGTTTTTCCCTATCCAGTCTTGCTTTTCGAACGATGCCGAAGAGAGTAGGAATGTCTGGGACTGTACCCTCATCGGCATCCATAGGAGCCAGTTCCTCGTTAATGGTGGTCGATTGCTGAATGGTAGAGCTGATCGTGAAGTAATCCTCCACAGGATTACGATTAAGGTCTCGCTTTTTACCAGAATGTCGCCGCCGCCGCTTTCGCAGCCACCGACGTCGCCGCACAAAGGAATGAAACCAGACCCGTGTACCATGCCAGGATGTGGGGCTGGTATGGAAGGCAAAATTGTATTGCCATCCATCATTATCAACATCAGTAGACATATCCACGTGCCACTGATCCCAAGCCCACTCCCACGTCGGGTCAGGCACCTGCGCAGAATGAATATCGACTGCAGAGTGATGAAAGTACTGGTTCACCCATGGCGGTGGATCAAAGTTCAGTAGGGTCAAATGTGAGAAGAGGGGAATTCCGCAAAAGAACATGCCCCTCTGATTTTCGTATAAGACATCAATTGCCACCGTATACTCGTCATCATTCTTACTTTTCCGGCTCTTTCTTCTGACATGCCGCAAGATATCAAACGATCGCTGCTCTGTACGCGGTGTTCCAGCTGGCGTTCCACCAGGCGTACTGTTGGCATCTCCAACGTCCGATGAAGCGTCAACTATGAGTATTTGGTGATCATTTACTTCAGGACCTTGACCTCGAAGCTTCTTTGACGCCCATCTCAGATTGCTCATCTCAGCGAGTTCACAGTGCACAGCATTTTTCAGCCGCCCCCGTTGCCACTTGCATCATTTCTATAAAGAAGCCAACCACCAATATGTACGAGTTGTTTACAGGGTTATTTATCTTTTCAACCTATTTTCCTATGCAAAATTGGCCAAAAATAACACCCAATACCTCCGCAGCGTCGATACTTCTACCCTGAAGTTTTCCGATTTCCCAAGCAGCAGCCTTAATTTCTTCGGCTGCAAGCACAACGTCTTGCGAAATCAAGGCTAGTCCTGCGTCGGTATGTTTAAGACAATCGGAGATGAGCTGACGATGACGCTCACTTGTTCCCACTCCAGCAGCAAAGGGCACATGAGAAGTCTTTCTTAGTGCTTGAGTCAGCTCGAGGAGAAGTGAATCCAGTCCTTGTCGCGTGTGGCACGACAGGAAGTGAACTTCGTCTGGTTGACACTGCAGTTCTGCCGCCACTTTTTCTTTTAATTCCTCGTTATGAACTATCATTTTGCTTTTAAGATCAAGCTTGTTCACGACGACAATTTTTTCCACGTCCGCTAAATCTTTAAAATGATGTAATGATTCTGGTGAAATCTCAAGCTCTCCATCCTTGTCAAAGCAGATTACCAGAATGGCAATGCGACTATTTCTGACGCGTTCCTGTGCTCGAGCTACACCCTGAGATTCAGCTTCCCCAGTAGCTTTTCTCAGCCCGGCAGTATCACCAAGCAAAACCGGATACCCTTCAAAGTCCAGCATCACATCTATGACGTCTCGCGTCGTCCCTGCTTCGGCAGACACGATGGATGCAGGCCGTCGTGCAATGAGATTTAAAAGAGATGACTTACCAACATTTGGCGCGCCCAATAACGCTACAGGAATACCGCTGCGCAGTAGTTCTCCGCGTACGGCTCCATCAAGGTATTGCTGCATCGATGCTTTTAAATCCGTAATGCGCTTGCCAGCGTTTGTCGATATATCTTCATCAATGGAAGCATCTTCGCTAAAGTCAATGATTGCTTCTAATAAGCCTCGACACTCGAGAAGAGATCGCCGCCAATTCTCATACAATCCGGAAAGCTCCCCACTAGCTACTTTAATCGCATTACGTCTTTGCTCCTCAGTCTCTGCATTGATCATATCATTGATTCCCTCCGCTTCGATAAGGTCAAGCTTACCATTCTCGAAAGCTCTCCGGGTGAATTCTCCAGGTTCCGCAAATTTAATGTGATGGTGCGTGTCGGAAACATGCCCAATTGCTCGGAGAGTGGCAGCAACTATTGCATTGCCACCATGCACATGAAGTTCAACGACATCATCACCTGTAAAGGAAGATGGACTCTTAAATAGCAAAGCAATAGACTTATCTAGAACCTCATTCGTCATCGGGTCGTATACAACGCACCGTGACGCAGTTCGCCATTTTGGCAACTTCTGCTGGTGGGATAGTCGACTGTAGACGTCAAATGCATGAGAACCGCTTATTCGAATGATTCCGATTGCACTTTTATAGGGTGCCGTAGAGAGGGCATATATTGTGGGCCATACTGTCATGCACTCGCGTCTATTCTAAAATATCGGCGATGGAAACTGTCTTTACACCATGCTCTGCAAATCCTTTTAATGCCCTCTCACCCCCTTCCTGACTCACTGGTAGCGTGGCATCACGAATGACTGACACCTGAAACCCGTTTTTGACAGCGTCCAATGCCGTCCAATACACGCAAAAATCCATCGCTAAACCTGCGACATACACTTGCTTTATTGCAAGAGCTTTCAAAAGTTGTGTTAGATTAGTACTAGTCCCGCCAAAGACAGTTTTGAATCCTGAAAGACACTCAATGTCTATATCTTCTCCCTTTTGAACGATCTTGTCGATCTTCAATGTATTTAAGTCAGAGTGCAGGGCGCTTCCCCATGAGTTTTGAAGGCAGTGGTCGGGCCAAAGCGTGACCTCAACACCTTGAGCAACGACTGTGTCCAGGGGCTTCCGATCGTGCCTGGAGGCAAAAGAGATGTGTCCCGCTGGATGCCAATCTTGTGTGGCTACCCTCAGACCCCACAAGCTGCTCGACAGCAGCTTGTTAATTCCAGGAACCACAGACTCTCCATTCTCTACTGCCAGTGAGCCCGTAATGAAGTCGTTTTGCACATCTACAATGAGTAGAGCGCTCATACCTCCAGGTCCCCGTAAGTCAGACCTCTGTGCCTGAAGATCCTGGGGTATTGCCGGGCAATACCGTCTGACGTCGACCATGGAGGAATCTCACCACCTTCCTTCGTACGAAAGCGCCATCTCTAAAGACCCACTTCCACTCATCGCTCCTTACCTGGGCCCTCAAACTCTTCTCTCTTGCTTGTTGGTCTGCTGGAGATGGTCAAAAATCTTCAAAACTGCCATCGATCAACACCCACATGTTTTCTTTGAAACACGGCACCGCTCTCGTTTGGCTGGCTTTTTGAAATGGCTTGCTGTCGGGAACAAGTTTGGTCTTAAAAAATTAAATCTTGAAGATTTGCAAGCGGATGTTTACTCCGTCATCCCAGAAGACTGGCTCCTCCGTATTCTAGAGACCAACTGCATGGATTTGAACCTATGCCACACATCATTTTTAGACGACAAATCACTGAGAAGGGCAACAATTCGGAAACATAATTCCACCTTGACCTGTCTCTTCCTGGCAAGCCCTGCGGTGTCATACGTTCTACTGGGTAAGTTGCTGTCCATGCTGCAGTTGGAGCACCTTGCATTGAGAGACGCAGTAATCAATGAGCAACTGTTACTTAAGCTGCCGTACACTTTGAGGACTATTGACTTGATGCATTCGAGAATTACAAACAAACATGTACGGATTATTGCCGAGCGAATGAAGACAAACTTGTTGTCTTTGAATCTCGAAAATACTTCAATATCGGATGCAGCCATTATATCACTTCTCGATTATTGCTTTTTACCACCTGGCTATGATACAAGTCACTCAACACATGGAATGAGACATCTTCTTATCGCTGGGACCAGAGTTTCGGAGAAAATGACTTCGCGACTGATTTCCACGTCCGTGCTACATGGCATATCGTGTGATTATCAAATCGATTTCTCACATTCACCACACCTGGTTTTTTTGAGTCTGCCTTCTTCCCAACAGATGGTCATCCCATCAACGGTGGAGAAGCTTGTTTTATTTCAGGTGGGCTCTGGCGAATGGCCTTGCATTCTGCAAAAGGTGTCCCGAACCAACGTCAGATCACTTACAGTCCGCATCAAAGAAATTAATGAAGACTTTGGTGATTTCAGCGAAATCTCGAGCAGCGACATTGCTGAAGAGATCCTTCAATATAGACCACGCTTTCGTGGCCGCTTGCAAATCGAGTGGAAAATATCAGATGGAGAATGGGGACTTCAGCAATACTAATTCAGTTCACTCCCAGTTCTCCAACGGGTTACTCTTCCACTCTGTGTATTTTTCGAAACTGAAGAGTGAAAGCTCGGACTCATTACGGATCCCATATTCCATCAGCGGGACATGCTTGTTGAGGATCCAATCTTCGTCATGATCAAGGTTAATGGTCAGGCTGACAGTCTTTGAAGCATGTGCATGTGTGTATATTTTGAATGTATCTACTTCTGTGTCCTTATAAGCCTTCCACTTTTGTAGAGCACCTTTACATACGGTCAACAGCCCGCTTGGATGGACGGTCGTCAAGTCGATGTTGTGCAAGACAATACTCTTGATGTTGCGGTGAGGAAAGGATTTGATCACTCTGACCGTAATTGTCGATGACTCCAGCGGATTCAACGTCGACGTTAGAGGGTCCATTGCAGTGAAATTTGCACATGGAGCAACAAGACAGGAATTCAGAAGCCACCATATATGTGGGTAACCTGGACGAGAGGGTGAACGATGCTCTGCTGTGGGAACTGATGCTACAAGCAGGACCAGTTGTAAATGTGCATCTACCAAAAGATCGTGTAACAACCTCACATCAAGGCTTTGGGTTTGCTGAATTTCTCACAGAGACAGATGCAGACTACGCTGTGAAGATAATGAATCAGATCCGTATGTTTGGCAAGCCTATCCGAGTAAACAAGGCCTCGGCAGATAAAAAGCATGCCGTTGACACTGGTGCCGAACTCTTCGTTGGCAACCTGGATCCATCGGTGGACGAGAGGTTGCTCTACGACACCTTTTCCATCTTTGGTACGTTGCTCAAAGCACCTTCTATTGCACGAGACGAGGGAATGAATAGCAAAGGATTTGGCTTTGTTACATTTGCCGATTTCGAGGCTTCGGATAAGGCCATCGATTCAATGGATAATCAATTCCTTGCCAACAAGTCCATATCCGTCTCTTACGCTTTTAGACGTGATGGAAAGGGAGGGGGCCGTCATGGCGACCAGGCAGAAAGATTACTGGCCAATCAAGCCAAACAAAATAACTATACGATTCCAGCACAAATTGCACCGCCAACGCCGGTCAATTTTCCTCAACCTATGGCTGGGGCTACTCCAGGAGCCACACCTGGTGTCACACCTGCAGCTCTTCCTCCTGGATTCACCTGTGCAGTAAATGTACAGCAACCCCCACCACCTCCACCTGCGGGGTTCCCAATCGCACAGCCTTCACAGTCTCCCGCGCCACCTCCAGGTCTGTCACAGCCAGGATATACGTATCGGTGACGGACTGCTTCGTTCTTTTGATGTGGACCAGAATGCAAGAACTGGGTTTACGAAGAGCGAGCTCGCAGTGAGAGTGCAGAAGTAAATGTCTGGTTGTTTAAATGGAAGAGGCCAATCCACAAGCGTGGTCGCTGTACAGATCTATGAGGCAAGTCACGCCTACTCATTGGTCATAAGAACAGAGCGCAGAGAACAGGCTAAGCTCCCGTCTGACATCTACGTTGTATTGAATGCAAGTGTATGTAAGTCGTACCAGATTAAAATCCTGTAATTTTAAGTGTAGGGGACACGAGAACATGAGGGCCATCCTTACATGCAGGGACTAGGTTTACCATCACTGGGAGCATTCCTGGTCATTGGAGTCTGGATCTTAATTGCTTTTATTGCTTTCACGACTCAGTTCTACGTCTTTTTGCCCTGGGTTCACTCCGTCCATACTGGATTCATAAATGTCTTGGTCGCCTACATATGTCTGACTTACTACATCTCGGTCTCAAGATCCCCAGGGACCCCTGCCCTTTCGCCAGGGGGCGATAAAGATGAAAATTTGAAGATGTGTCGGAAGTGCGATCGGATTAAACCTCCTAGATGCCATCATTGCAAGACATGCCAGACTTGTGTATTGCGGATGGATCACCATTGTCCGTTTCTGAACAACTGTCTTGGGTATAGGAACCATGGCGTGTTCATATGTTTCCTGCTGTCAGTGGATGTCTGTGTTGGATATATCTTTTGGGAGCTTTTGCTTCGAGCATACGATATTTACTTGCAACGCAATGAACCGAGCTACCTTGGACCTAGCACTGTTGAAATTGTCTTCACGATCTTGAATATCTTGCTATGCTTTGGGATCTTGATATCTGTCGGCGTGCTGACCGTTCATCAGCTTAAGAACCTTGCAATCAACATGACGACGATTGAGGAGTGGGAGGCTGAGCATCATGAGACCTTGGTAGATGAGGGACGTGCGGATCATGTGGAGTTTCCTTACGACATTGGAATCTACGAAAACCTCAAAGCTGTCCTTGGGCCTTGCCCATGGCTTTGGCTATGGCCTTGGGCAACTGCAGTGGGTGATGGGTTTTCTTTCCCCACGAATGGATTCTCTGACGCCGGCTGGCCGCCTCCTACGTCAGACTACAAAAAGTACGTGTATAGTCCCGCTGGAGTAGTGCCGGCTATTGAGATTGAGAGTGAATACTTGAGCAGAGGAGATGAGGAGCAGGACGACAGTGAGGATTCTTGGGAGAATCTCAACGGGGAAACTCTGGGGGACTTTGGAGTTGATGTTGATACCGAGCAGGATACTTGGGGCTCACTGGTAGAATAGACAGAATTTTTGGATGGCCGTATATCGTTCAATTGAATCACGTGTTTTGCAAATCCGGGGTTCATGGACGATGAGATCCCACGGTGCGGATCGCTGCAGCATGTCTCATACTCAAACTTTGTCCTTAGCATCTTGATTGCTCTTGGAATTGTAGTCTCCTATCTCCCTCAACATTATCGAATCATTCACAAAAAGTCGGTCGAGGGAATATCGCCTTACTTCTTACTGCTCGGACTTATCTCGAGTACATGCGCCCTATGGAATATCCTGCTGCTTCAAAGGTCGGTGGTCGGATGTTGTGCAAGTTTGACGCTTTTACAATGTTTCGCGGCGGTATTGGGAATTCTTCAGATCGTCCTTCAATTTGCAATGTTTGCTGTTGTCTTTATCCTCTACCTCATTTACCTCCCCCGTCTGCACACTTCTGCTGTATATATGACAGCTATTTACCTTGCCTTCTTTGTGGCCAGTGCAAGTCTGACCATCTTTTTTGGCAGGTCTAGGCAACTTTACCAGGTAAGGTTTGCTTATGTCCTAGGACTTGTTGGTGCAGGTTTGGCTATTCTCCAATATTTCCCTCAACTCTACACGACATGGGCGTTTTCTCACGTGGGAAGTCTATCGATCCCAATGATGTGTCTACAAACACCAGGCAGTATTCTGTTTGCCTTTACACTTGCTATGCGCAAAGGCACCAATTGGAGCACATGGGGAGTATATGCAGTAACAGCAGTACTTCAAGGAACATTACTGGCGATGTGCATTACATTTGAGTATCGAGACCGACAAAAGGGAAAGGCTGCGACTGGTGCTGCGTGTGTATGGTACGACGATGATGGATCAAGTGAAGCAACAAGAGAAGCGTCTTACCACCACCATCGCCCGGCCTCTTGTCACAGTAACTGCGTGGGAGTTTTGTCCTGTGGAGACGGGACTGGCTATGCCTACGTGTCCAACCGTCTCCCTCCCGTCTCCAACTACGGCGCTGGCTGCCCCGTTCAAACCACGCGCTAGAGAGTATCTACGAAGTCATCATGAAGCGGATCTCGTTGCTGGAGGCGAACGCAAGTCTGTCGTTGGCGTACATAGAAGATCAATCGCGGCATCTAAGTGGAACGGAGAAGAAGAGGTTTGATCGCATTGACGAGGTACTCCACGCCCTCAGTGCCACCCTCACGAACATCAACCTGAGTGCACATGGAGAGCGCACACGACTTGATGCACTGGATCTGAATATCGCAAAACTCACGCGACAGGTTCGTCTGCAATGGATGGGAGTCGCAGTCTTGGTTTGCCTTGTCTTTCGTCCATGGAGATTCTAACATACTTAATACCATTTTACGTCCTTTCTTTGTACAACAAGGAGCAAGCTCAGGTCACACTTATCCTCCGACAACCCGTACTCCTCGGAGAATCGATTCCTTTCACCTGCTGCCTCCGGAGTGCCTCCCTGCTGGCGCAGAAAATTTTGAATATAGATGAGTTGTTTGTGGACCTTGGCAGCCGTATCCAGCTCGCCGTGCGCCTGGTCCCATTCGGTCTGTCGATCTTTGGCAAGGAAGAGTTTCGCAAGCCAGAAATAGGGCTCTCCGTCGCGACAGAAGCCAGCTCGTTGGTGTCGGCCACCGTCGCGAACAGTGCTTTGCTCTTGGAATGCTCCTCTCCACTTCTCCAGCGCATTGGACATGACGTCGACAAAATCTTCGCTTGCGCTTTTTGGCTGCTGTGGAAGGAGGTAGTGTTGGGCAGTCCAGATGTGATTGTGAATAGCATGAATGAGCACGCCCCTGCCAAACTCATTGCAGCAGTCCGCAGGAAATTCGAGATCCGGTGAGAGGAGCATCTGCAACGCATTTGGAAAAGACAGCCGCGGCCTCGACGATACAAGCTTCTGCACCTCGGCTGGATTGTCCGACTCCCAGGCCTCATCGTCGCACGGCATGTCCACGCGGATCTCCAAGGATCCAAAATTCGGGGGGATATTGAAGAAGATGACCATAGAAGCGTCAAGCATAAGATAGTGCAGCGTTACCCGCGCTCTGGACTCTTGATCCGCCCATTCCTGCCATCTCCACGTTGTTGGGGTGGGCTGTTCTAGCAGGAAGCCAGCCTTTCGGAGTACTCCGGATAGCGTTGCAAATTTGGCAGGTGCATTGGAGCGCTGCTGGGAGCTACCATGCCATGCATACATTACAATCAATAGAAACATGCATTGCGCCGACTGCAGAGAAACTTCTTCGCTGCTTACCATGGCCATTTCCGCAGGCGCATACAACAGTTCCATCATTTCGCGCGTTTCTCTAAGAGTGCAAGTAGGTTCCCACACTGTTCCCATCATTACAAGTGCAGCAAGGAGATGTATGTCGCATGTCTCTACCTTGAAAGATGGGAAATGCATTAATGGGAAGTGAGTGTGGTAGGTAACCGTGTAGACACTCAGCAAGTGGTGGACTTGTTCTTCATTGAACCAGAGTGACAGTTGTGTATCCACACCATGAAAAAGGGTGAATTTGAGTTCTGGCACGCGAAGGCGGATGGCCTCTCGGGACCAATCAGGGTAAGTCCATAACTTGTTGGCCACGTGACCTGGAGATAATTTATTCTCCGCGGAAGAGGGAATCGAGTAATACCGGCACTGACTGAGCCTCGATACACACAGCGCACAGGGCTGGCCTCCATCACATGCCTCTCCAGTCTTTGAGCAGACCTCGCACCGTGCGAAAGGGGGCTCCGAAAACTTGAACGTTTTTCGGCGCGGGCCCGTGCCGGTCTCTCTGCGTACTACGCATTTCTCCACATGCCGCTTGAGGATGTCACTGCGGGAGAAACTGTCGTCGCAGAGTGTGCATTTGTAGGGGCGATCGCCGGTATCTTCAAGATTAGCAAGTCGTGTGGAATGGGTGTACGTTTCAAATAGTGCCGTTTGAGGTGCTTAAGATGAAGATAGGACTTTGTGCATAAGCTGCACTTGAATCTGCCGTCTGGTGTCTGGGACTCATCCATCAGCATAGTCCATTAGTAGAAGAGATCTCTGGGGGCGAGATGAGAAAGAGGCACACGGTAAAGTGGGATTCGATGAAGGTACAGGTGGGGGAACGGAGGCGGTTGTTGCCTTCCTAAAAATCCCCGACCAACGACACGTTTGCCTGATTCGCCACCACTTAGTTCCGATGGAGAAAAGTAGAGAACATATGAATCACGCTTGTAGTCTAAGTTTGTCAAAGCGCTCTTGGAAACTTACTGTCTAGTCATCTTAAATAATTGGTAGATCTTTGGTTTTCAAAATCCGTTGCCGTGCCACCATCACGACAACATGGAACCACAGACCCCTGCACACGTATGGGCTCTGCGTGCGGTCAAGCAATCGCTGCTCGGCGCATCTTCGGAAGAAACACCTCCTGCTCCATCGAGTGCTTCAAGGAGCATTCTCAAGTCGCCAATCAAAACTCCTGGAAGGTTGAAGAGTGTGGCTTTTATGGAACAGCCTCGTGCGCAGACAAGGAGCAGCGGCATGCCCCGCTATTTCCCCGGCAGATTTCCCTCCCCATGGACACCAAGAGTACGCTCACCAAAGAAAGGATCACCGCCGC
>JAABUZ0100007864.1_pt1 | contig 12734 bp, 11 predicted proteins | sample 5562091 | NCBI WGS metagenome assembly JAABUZ01 (sample SAMN12813069, study PRJNA571459) | rock metagenome | isolation source: Antarctica rocks | place: Antarctica: Victoria Land, Linnaeus Terrace sud | collected 2015-12-21 | reverse complement strand
GCTCGGGCGCCCGTTCGTCGTCGGCGTCGTCAACGTCACGCCCGACAGCTTCAGCGACGGCGGGCGGCATGACGGCGTCGGACGCGCCCTCGCGCACGCGGACGCGCTCGTGGCCGAGGGCGCGGACATGCTCGACGTCGGCGGCGAGTCGACGCGCCCGCACAACCGTGGCGTCTCGGCCGCCGAGGAGCGCGCCCGCGTCGTGCCGGTGATCGCGGCCGTGCGGCGCGCGCATCCGTCGCTCCCGATCTCGGTCGACACCGTGAAAGCCGAGGTCGCACGCGCGGCGCTCGACGCCGGCGCCGACGTCGTGAACGACGTCTCCGGCCTGCGGCTCGACCCGGCGCTCGGGGCGGCGTGCGCCGCGAGCGGGGCAGGGATGATTCTCATGCACTCGCGCGGCGCGGTGGACGACATGGCGACGTACGCACACGCCACGTATCGCGACGTGCTGACCGAAGTCGGCGCGGAGCTCGCCGGCGCCCTCGCACGCGCCGACGCCGCGGGGATCGCGCGCGAGGCGACCGTCCTCGACCCGGGCGTCGGCTTCGCGAAGCGCACCGCGGATTCGATCGCGGTACTCGCCGGCCTCCCGCGCCTCGCCGCGCTCGGGCGTCCGCTGCTCGTCGGCGCCTCCCGCAAGCGCTTCGTCGGCGAGTTGAGCGGCGTCGCCGAGCCATCGGCCCGAGTTCTCGGGAGCGTTGGCGCGCACGTGGCCGCGCTGGCCCGGGGCGCCCGACTCTTCCGCGTCCACGACGTGCGGGCACACCGCGAGGCGCTCGACGTGGCGTGGGCCGTCCTCCGCGCCCCCAGCTCGTAACGGGGCGCGGGGGTCCACGCGTCCGCGCCACGGGACTAGCTTCGGCGCATGCCGACCCCCGACCTCTCCCGCGCGCTCGGCGACGCGTTTCGCGTCGGCTGGCGCGACGTGCTCGACGTCGGGGTCGTGGGGTGGCTCGCGTACCGGCTGCTGCGTCTCGTGCGCGGCGCGCGCGCCGCGCAGCTCGTCGTCGCGCTCCTCGTCCTCGCCGTCGCCTACGGCGCGGCGTGGGCACTCGAGCTCACGCTCCTCGGCTCGCTGCTCGCCGCGGCCGTCCGCTACCTGCCGTTCATCGCCCTCGTCGCGTTCCAGCCCGAGCTGCGCGCGACCGTGTTGCACCTGACGCAGCCGCGGACCACGCGCCTCGTCCGCGCGCTCGAAGAGGACGAGGTCGTCGACGAGATCGGCGACGCCGTCGAGCGCCTCAGCCGGTCGAGCACCGGCGCGATCGTCGCGCTCGAGCGCGACGTGTCGCTCGGCGACGTGCTCGAAACCGGCACCGCGCTGAACGCGAAGGTCTCGGGCGACCTGCTCGCGACGATCTTCACCCCGTACTCGCCGCTGCACGACGGGGCCGTCGTCGTCCGCGGCGACACGATCGTCGGCGCGGGGTGCATCCTGCCGCTCTCGCAGGCGCGCGTCGAGGACCGATCGTTAGGCACGCGCCACCGCGCCGCGCTCGGGCTGAGCGAGGAGAGCGACGCCCTGGTCGTCGTCGTCAGCGAGGAGACCGGGACCGTCTCGCTCGCCGTCGACGGCCGGCTGCGGCGCTCGCTCGCGCCCGCGGAGCTGCGCGAGTTGCTGCGCGGCCGCGGCGGGCGTACGGCGGAGTACGCGGGCATGCCGCTCGCCGGTTGACGGCGGGACCGGCGCGCGAGCTCTCGCCGCGCGCCGCCGCGGCCGCCGCGGCGCTCCTCCTCGCGGCGGTCTACGCCGCGACCGCCGCGCCCGACGTGACGTTCTGGGACGCCGGGGAGTTCCTCGCGACGTTCGCGACGTTCGGCATCCCACACCCGCCGGGCACGCCGCTCTTCGTGGCCCTCGGCCGCGCGTGGACGCTCGGCGCGAACATGTTAGGCGTGGGCGCCGCGCCCGCGGGCAACCTGCTCTCGGCCGCGTGCACGGCGGGCGCGGGCGCGTGTACCGCGTGGCTCGTCGCGCGCTGGACGCGGAGCTTCGCCCGCGGCCTCGCGGCCGCCCTGTGCGCGGGCACGATGGCGACCGCATGGGGCAACGCGACCGAGGCCGAGGTCTACGCGGCCTCGCTCGTCCTCGCCTGCTTGGCCCTCGTCGCGGGCGAGTACGCGGGCACACGCGCGCACGCGCCCGAGAGGGCGCGCTGGACCGCGGCGACCGCGTACGCCCTCGCGCTCGCCGTCCCGCTGCACCTTAGTGCGCTCGTGGCCGCACCCGCGGCGGCATGGCTGGCGTCCGCGTGGACCGCCGACCGGTCCGCGGCGACGCCCGCGCGCCCGCGGACGGCGTTCGACGCGGCACGCATGTTGGACCTCGCGTGGGCGGCTACCCTCGCGGCCGGCGTCGGGACCGCTCGGGCCGGGATCGCCACGTTGGGCGTGGTCGGCGGCATCGCGTCGGTGCTGGTGCGCCGTCGCGGGCCACGGCCGCGTGCGTACGCCGAACCCGCCGCGGTCGCCGGCGCCGTCCTCGTCGCGCTGTCGGCGACGCTGGTCTTGATCGTGCGCGCGCGCCACGACCCGTGGCTGAACCAGGGCGATCCGTCGACGTGGGCGCGGCTCGCCGACGTCGTCGGCCGCCGTCAGTACGCGGTCGCCGGGTTGTGGCCGCGGCAGGCGCCGTGGTGGCTGCAGATCGCAAACCTGGCCGAGTGGGCCGACTGGCAGGTCGCGCTCGGGGTCACGCCCGGCGCCGAGCCGAGTTGGGCGCGCACGCCGCTCACGCTCGCTTTCGCGCTCCTCGGCGTTGCCGGCTCGGCGTCGCATCGCACGCGGGAACGCCGCTCGTGGACCGCCGTGCTCCTGTTGTTAGGCGCGGGGAGCGTCGGGGTCGCGTGCTACCTCAATCTGAAAGCCGGGCCCAGCTTCGGCGCCGGTGTACTGCCGGAGACCGCGCCACACGAAGCGCGCGAGCGCGACTACTTCTTCGCGCTCGCGTGGTGGGCGTGGGGAATCTGGGCCGGAATCGGCGCGGTCGCGGCGGCCGCCCGCGTCGTCCGTGCGAATGCGCCCCGCGCGCGCGTCGGCGCGGGCGCGGCCGGGGTCGCGGTCGCCGCCCTGCCGCTCGTCTTGAACTGGAACGTCGCGTCGCGCGCGCGGCAGCCCGCGGCGCGCGCGGCCGCCGACTACGCGCGCGCAGTGCTCGACAACGCCCCCGCACGCGCGGTGCTCTTCGTGAACGGCGACAACGACACGTACCCGCTCTGGCAGGCGCAGGCCGCGCACGCACTCCGGCGCGACGTGACGACCGTGACCGTCTCGCTCCTGCCCGCGCGGTGGTACCGCGCCGAGCTGGCGCGGCGCGCGCGCCTGCTGCCGCCCGCCGCGGTCGCGGCCTGGCTCGGCCCCGCGGCGACGATCGCCGCCGTCCGCGAACGCGCGACGACCCTGGGACGCCCCGTCGCCGTCACGCTCGCGACCGACGACGCGACCCGAGCCGCGGCGGCGAGCGCGAGCGGCGAATGGCGGCTTCGCGGGCTCACGCTGGCCTGGGTCCCCGCGCTGCCGTCAGCTGCAAACGTGGTCCCGCGTGCCTCGGACGTCGTCACGCTCGCTCCGTCCGTCGCGGCACTCGTCGGCGCGCGCCGCGGCGATCGGTCGGCGCTCGTCTCCGCGGCCGCGCGCGGGCCGCGGATCGCGCCCGCGTATCTCCGCGCCGGCACCGGCGACGGCGTCATCGCGTGGGCGTACCGGCAGCTCGCCTGCCCGGCGGCGGCGCTCGCAAATCGGGGCGCGGCGACGGCACCGCCGCCGCCGAGTTCCCTTGAGTGGCCCTGTCAGGCGCGGTAGCTTTGGCCCCATGTCGTTGCCGCACATGCACCTAGATCATCACCCCTCGTCCGCCGCCTCGGCGGTCGCCGAGCGGGTGGCGGAGGTGCGGGCGCGCATCGCCGATGCCGTGAAGCGCGGCGGCCATGCGCAGCACGTGACGCTCGTCGCCGTGACGAAGACGCACGGAGCCGAGGTCGTCACCGAGGCGTGGAACGCCGGCGTCCACGACGTCGGCGAGAACCGCGTCCAGGAAGCGCTCGGTAAGATGGCGGCGGTCGACGTCCCGGTGCGCTGGCACCTGATCGGCCACCTGCAGCGCAACAAGGTGCGCCAGGTCGACGGCTTTGCGCTCGTTCATTCGTGCGACAGCGCCCGGCTCGCCGACGCGCTCCACGAGCACGGCCTCGCGCGCCACCGTCCCGTCGACGTGCTGCTGCAGGTCAACGTGAGCGGCGAGGCGTCCAAAGGCGGCTACGACGTCGACCTGCTGCGCCCCGAGGCCGAGCGCCTGACCACGCGTCCGGGCGTCGTCGTCCGCGGTGTGATGACGATCGCGCCGATCGACGCCGACGAGCGGGCGCTCCGTGCCATCTTTGCGGCCGCCCGCGCGGCCGGCGCGGTTCTGGCCGAGGTCGGCCACCCCGCGGCGGAGCTCTCGATGGGCATGAGCGGCGACTACGAGATCGCCGTCGAAGAGGGCGCGACGCTCGTCCGCGTCGGCAGCGCGCTCTTCGGCGCCCGCGCGTAACACGCGCCTAACACGCTCCCGCGTACGGGCGTCCTCGCGGACGCCTTCCGTTTCCGCCCCCGCCTTCCCATGGCCGACGACACCTTCCGCCTGACGCCGCTCGACGTGCGGCGCTACGAGTTCGGCCGCGCCATCCGCGGCTACGACCGCGCGCTCGTGGACCAGTTCAAGGAGCAGGTCGCCGCCGAGCTCGAGCGTCTCACCCGCGTGACGCAGGAGTTGGAGCAGAAGGCGCGCAACTTCCATGAACAGCTCCGCGCCTTCCGCGACCGCGATCGCGCCATGAGCGAGGCGCTGATCGCCGCGCAGCAGCTCCGCGCCGACGCGCGCGAGGCGGCCGACCGCGAGGCCGAACTGGTCAAGCGCGAGGCGCAGGGCGAGGCGGAGCGCCTCATGCGCGAAGCGCGCGAGGAGGCCACGCGCATGGTCGAGGCCGCCCGCGCGGAGGCGCACCGCCACACCGAGGAACGCCGCGGCGAGCTGCGCCGCCTCGAGGAAGAGGCCGAGTCGCTCGACCGCGTGCACCGCACGTACCTCGCGCAGTTGCGCCTCCTCGCCGAACGCCAGATCGCCGAGCTCTCCGTCGCCGAGCAGCGGACGCTGCCACCGGTACGCGCGCGCGCGGCGCTGACGGATGGGTCCGCCACGCCCGACCTCGTGCACGGCGACCGCGTCCACGTCGAGGCGACCGCGTGAGCGCGGCCGACGTCGAGGCGCCGCCGACGTACCCGACCCTCGCGGCGGACCGGCCGCAGCGCGAGCTGGAAGAGGCGATGCTCGCGCGCTGGCGCGACGAGTACCTCTTCGAGCGCGTGCAGGCCGCGCGCGCGGGCGGGCCGCCGTTCGTGTTCTACGAAGGCCCGCCGACCGCGAACGGCCGCCCGGGGATCCACCACGTGTTTGCCCGCACGATCAAGGACCTCGTCTGCCGCCACCGCGCCATGCGGGGCCACGACGTCCCGCGCAAGGCGGGCTGGGACACGCACGGCCTCCCCGTCGAGATCGAGATCGAGAAGGCGTTAGGCATCAGCGGCAAGCAGGACATCGAGCGCGTCGGCGTCGCCGAGTTTAACCGGTTGTGCCGCGAGAGCGTGTTTCGCTACCGCGAGGAGTGGGAGCAGCTCTCCGCGCGCATGGCCTACTGGCTGGACTACGCGCACCCGTACGTCACGTACTCGCACGACTACGTCGAGAGCGTGTGGTGGGCGCTGTCCACGCTGCACGGGCGCGGGCTGCTCTACCAGGGACACAAGATCCTCCCGTACTGCCCGCGCTGCGAGACCTCGCTCTCCAGCCACGAGGTCGCACAGGGCTATAAGGAGGTCGAGGACCCGAGCGTGTACGTCGCGCTCGACCTCGTCCCGGCCGATGGCGACGCGGCCGCGGGCCGCCGCCGCCGCGTCCTCGTCTGGACGACGACGCCGTGGACGCTCGTCTCCAACACGGCCCTCGCCGTCAACCCCGCGCTCGACTACGTCGAACTCCGCAAGCGCGGCCGCGACGCGTCCGCCGACGACGGTTGGACGGTCCTCCTCGCCGAGGCGCGTGCGCCCGGCGTGTTAGGCGCCGACTGGGCGGACCGCTGGGACGTCGTCAGCCGGGTGCGCGGCGCCGACCTCGCCGGCCGCCGCTACCGCCGCCCGCTCGACTGGGTCGCCTATCCCGCCGCCGGCACGCCCGGCGCCGGCGCGCACGAGGTCATCGTCGCCGAGGACTTCGTCTCGGCCGACGACGGCTCGGGCGTCGTGCACATGGCCCCCGCCTTCGGCGCCGACGACTACGCCGCGGGGCAGCGCCACGCGCTCGCCTTCGTCCAGCCCGTGAACGCGCGCGGTGAGTTCGAGGCGTCGGTCCCCGTCGTCGGCGGGACGTTCGTGAAGCGCGCCGACGCCGCGATCGTGGACGAACTGCGCCGCCGCGACGTGCTGTGGAAAGCGTCGAGCTTCCTGCACAGCTACCCGCACTGCTGGCGCTGCGGGACGCCGCTCCTCTACTACGCGCGTTCGTCGTGGTTCATCCGCACGACCGCGTACAAGGACGCCATGCTCGCGCGCAACGCGCGCGTCGACTGGCACCCGGAGAGCGTCGGCGCGGGGCGCTTCGGCTCGTGGCTGGAGAACAACATCGACTGGGCGGTCTCGCGCGACCGGTACTGGGGCACGCCGCTCCCAGTCTGGGCGAACGACGCCGATCCATCCGAGATCGAGGTCGTCGGCTCGTACGCCGAATTGGCCACCAAGGTCGGCCGCGCACTGCCCGATGACTTCGACCCGCACAAGCCGCATATCGACGCGTACACCTGGCCGGCCCCGAGCGGCACCGGCACGATGCGCCGCGTCCCCGAGGTCATCGACACCTGGTTCGACTCGGGCTCGATGCCGTTCGCGCAATGGCACTTCCCGTTCGAGCACCGGGAGGTCGTCGCGCGCCAGTTCCCGGCCGACTTCATCGCCGAGGGCGTCGACCAGACGCGCGGGTGGTTCTACTCGCTCCTCGCGATCGCGACCGGGCTCGGCGACGCGCTCCCCGCCAACACGGGCGACGTCGCCGCGCCATACCGCGCCGTCATCGTGAACGACATGGTGCTCGACGCCGAAGGGGTGAAGATGTCCAAGCGACTCGGCAACCTCGTGAACCCGTGGGAGGTCATGGACCGCCACGGCGCCGACGCCGCGCGCCTCTTCCTCGTCAGCTCCAGCGAGGTCTGGAAGCCGCGCGCGTTCGACGAAGCCCAGATCCGCCAAACCGCGGGCAACTTCCTCGTCACGCTCAAGAACGTCTACGCGTTCTTCGCGCTGTACGCGAACTTCGGCTGGGCGCCGTCCGACGCGGACCCGGCCGTCGAACACCGCCCGCCGCTCGACCGGTGGGTGCTCGGCCGCCTCGCCGAGGTCGAGCGCGAGGCCGACGCGCTGCTCGGCGCGCTCGACCCGACCGCGGCCGCGCGACGCGTCGTCGAGTTCTTCGACGCCGACGTGAGCAAGTGGTACCTGCGTCTAACGCGTGCGCGATTCTACGACGTGGCCACCGACGACCAACGCGCCGCGTTCGCGACCCTGCGCGAGGTGCTGCTGGTCACCGCGCGCCTTCTCGCGCCCTTCACGCCGTTCGTCGCCGACTGGTTGCACCGCGCCCTCACCGGCGGCCTCGACGCCGGCGAGAGCGTGCACCTCGCCGACTACGTTCGGCCCGCCGCGGCCACGGCGTCCGACGACGCGCACGCGCTCGGGGCGGCGATGGAGGCGGTGCGCCGCCTCGTCAACCTCGGGCGCGCCGCGCGCGAGGACGTCGGCATCAACGTGCGACAGCCGCTCGCGACGCTCGTCGCCGTCGCGCCGCTGCACGAGGCGCGGGTGACCGGCGCCCTCCACGCGCTCGCCCCGGTGCTCGCCGCCGAGCTGAACGTGAAGTCGGTCCAGTGGGCGACGAGCGGCGACGCGCTCGTCACGCTCGAAGCCAAGGCCAACTTCCGCGCGCTCGGCAAGCGCTTCGGTAAGTCGACGCCGCTCGCCGCGCAGGCCGTGAACGCGCTCGGCTCCGACGCGCTCCGCGCGTTCGAGCGCGCCGAGCCGATCTCGATCGCCGTCGACGGTGTCGACCACGCCCTCGAACTCGGCGACCTCACCATCCTGCGCCGAGCGGCGGGCGCGTACGCCGTGCAAGAGGAAGGCGGCTACGTCGCTGCCCTCGACGCGACCATCACGCCCGAGCTCCGCGCCGAGGGGCTCGCGCGCGAGGTCGTGAGCCGGGTGCAGCGCCTGCGGAAGGAGATCGGTCTCGACGTCAGCGACCGCATCGCGCTGACGGTCTGGGGCGACGCACACGTCGAGGCCGCCGTGCGCACCCACGAAGCGTACGTCGCGGGCGAGGTCCTCGCGCGCACGCTCGACCTCGGCGCGCCCGTGGTCGACGGGGCGGGCGACGGCGCGGGCGACGACACCGCGCGCGACGCCGACGCGCTATCTTCTGCGGCTTCGCGCACGCTGGAGATCGACGGCGCCGCCGTGCACGTCCGCCTCCGCAGGACCCTTAGCTAGGACTGATTCGCATGGCCAATTCCGGCCCGTCGGCGGCGTCGACGGACGCGGGCGACACGACCGCGCCCGCGCCGTTCACGCCGCTCAGTACCAAGGACGTCGCGTACTTCGAGAAGCGCCTCCTCGAAGAGCGCAAGCGCGTGCTCAAAGAGCTCGGCCATCACGGCGAGACGTTCGGCGCGAGTCAGCAAGAATCGGCCGGCGAACTGAGCTCGTATTCGTTCCACATGGCCGACCAGGGCACCGACGCGATGGAGCGCGAAAAGGCGTTCCTCTTCGCGAGCCAGGAAGGCCGTTTCATGTGGCACATCGACGAGGCGCTCCGCCGGCTCTACCGCTCGCCCGAGACGTTCGGCCGCTGCCACTCGTGCGGCCGCAACATCGCGTTCGAGCGCCTCGACGCGCTGCCCCACGCGCGCTTCTGCTTCGACTGCAAGCAGCGCGAAGAAGATGGGAAGAAGGACGGCTGACCCCGGGCCCGTCCCCGACGGGGCGGCGAACACGAACGGCGTGCTGTTCTGGCCCGTCGTCGTGTTCGTCGTCCTGACGGACCTGGCGACCAAGGCGGTCGCGGCGTACGCGCTCGCCCCGGCGGGCTTTCCGCACGCGCTCGCGGGCGAGTGGCTGCGCCTCACGCTCGTCTACAACCCCGGCGCGGCGTTCGGGCTGCACCTCGGGCCCTGGTCGCGCGGCATCTTCCTCGTGCTCACGGCCGTGGTCCTGCGCGCCGTCTGGCGGCTCTACCGCGCCACCCCCGACCGTGCCAACCGGCGTGTGGTCGCGCTCGCGCTCCTCACGGCCGGCGCGGTCGGCAACGCGCTCACCCGCCTCCTCTCGGACGACGGCGTGATCGACTTCGTCGACCTCGGCTTTCGCGCGCACCGCTGGCCGACGTTCAACGTCGCCGACGTCGCGATCACGGCCGGCGCGGTGCTGCTCTTCCGCGCGCTCTGGGGGCGTGCGGTCCGCCACGACGCCGCGGGCGCGCCCGCGGCGCTTTCGTTAGGCACCTCGCCGTCGGGGCTCGCGTGAGCGCGCCCATCCGCCACGAGGACGCCGCGGTGGCGCGCCCACTTCCGCCGACCGTCGCGGCCCTGCTCGTCGCGGCGATCGTCGCGGCCGACCAGTTCACGAAACACCTCGCCGTCGCACACCTCGCGCCGCACCTGCCGGTCGCGGTCGTCGGCGACGCCGTCCGCTTCACGCTGACGTTCAACCCCGGCGCGGCGTTCGGCATGCACCTCGGCCGCGCCTCGTGGTGGGCGTTCCCGGCGCTCACGGTGCTCATCCTCGGCTTTCTCGTCCGGCTGTATCGAAGCCTCCCCGCCGCGGAGCGCGCCCTACGCGTCGCGATCGCGGCGGTGATGGGCGGCGCGCTCGGCAACCTCGTCGACCGCTTCCGCTCGCCCGCCGGCGTCGTCGACTTCATTGACGTCGGCGTCGGCGACGTGCGCTTCTGGACCTTCAACGTCGCCGACTCCGCCGTCAGCGTCGGCGCGATTCTGCTCGTGCTCCTGCTCTGGCGCTTCGAATCGCGCACGCAAGCCGCCGCGGGCGACGTCAGCTCGCCCGCGGCCGCCGCCGACCCCGTCGAGATCGCCCGTCCGTGACGTCCGGCGCCACGCCGGGCGTGCACCAGCTCGCCGTCGACGACGACGAGGCGGGTGAGCGGCTCGACCTGTTCGTCGCGCGCCGGCTCGCGACGTCGCGCACCCAGGCCGCCACGCTCGTCGCGAACGCCAATGTGCGCGTCGACGGCCGCCGCGAGAAGGCGAGCTGGCGCCTGCGCGCGGGCGAAATCGTCGCGGTCGACGTGCCCGCACCCGTCGGTCGCGAGGTCGCGGGCGAGGACATCGCCCTCGCGATCGTGTACGAGGACGACGACCTCGTCGTGATCGACAAGCCCGCCGGGATGGTCGTGCATCCCGCGCCCGGCAACTGGACGGGCACGCTCGTGAACGCGCTCGTCGGCCGCGGCCAGTTGCGCGACGCGGGTGGCCCCGAGGAGCGCCCCGGCCTCGTGCACCGCATCGACAAGGACACGTCCGGACTCCTCGTCGTCGCGAAGTCCGAGCGCGCGCACCGGATCTTGTCAGCGGCAATTGCCGCGCGGCAGGTCACGCGCCGCTATGCGGCGGCATGCTGGGGCCACGTGACGACCGAGCGGTTCACGGTCGAGAAGCCGATCGCGCGCGACCCCAGGAACCGGCAACGGATGGCGGTCGTCGCGGGCGGAAAACCGGCGCGGACCGACTTCACCCGGCTGGCGCGCGGCGACGCGGGCGACCTGCTCCGCGCGCGGCTGCACAGCGGCCGCACACACCAGATCCGCGTGCACCTCGCCAGCATCGGCCACCCCGTGCTCGGTGACGACGTCTACGGCGGTGGTGGCGGACGACGGCTCGTCGCGCTCCCACCGCAACGCCACTTCCTCCACGCGGCGGAACTCCGCTTCCGGCACCCGGCCGACGGACGCGAGATGCTCTTCCGTGTGCCCCCGCCCGCCGATCTGCGGCGCGCGCTGGCCGCACTCCTCCGCGATCCCGCGGTCGCCGACGCCGCGGACCCGCTCGACGAGTTCGGCTTCTACAGCGACGATTGAACCGGGCGGACGCCGGCCGTGACCTCCGAGCGAAGCGGGCTAGACGACGCGGGCGAGCGCCCGGTTACGGGGATCGAGGTGCTGGTTCTCGCCATCGACGACGGGCATGGCGCCGCGCACGTGGCGATCCCGGCAGCCCTCGTGCGCGAGGTCGCGCGTGTCGATCGGGTCACGCCGTATCCAGGCGCGCCGGACGACGTGCCCGGCGTCGCGGCGGTACATGGTCAGATCGTGTCCGTGCTCGACCTGGTCTCGGGTGCCGCCGGCGAGCGTTCCGTCGTGTTGCTCGCCGTCGGCACGCGCGCGCTCGCGCTCGCCGGCGGAAGCCCGCTCCGCGTCGCCAGGGCGGTCCTGGAAGCGGCGCCGCCGCGCCTGGGTCCGTCGAGCGCGATCGGGCTGTGGTCCGGTCGGCTGTTGCCGCTCGCGGCCACCGTGCGTCTCCTCGGCGCCTCGCGACACGATGCCGCGGAGGACTCGGTGCTTCCGCTGCTCGACGCGGCGGCGCTGATCGACGACGTGGTCGACGACTCCGACGGAGAGCGATGATGCCGCACACGGTTCTGGTTTGCGACGACGCCCTGTTCATGCGGGCGATGGTTGGCGACATCCTACAGCAGGCCGGCTACGACGTGGTCGGCGAAGCCGCGACAGGGGCCGAGGCCGTGGCGCGCTACCAGGAATTGCGCCCCGACCTCGTCACGATGGACATCGTCATGCCCGACATGGGCGGCGTCGACGCCGTCCGCGCGATCCGCGCCGAAGATCCCGCCGCGCGCGTGATCATGTGCAGCGCGATGGGCCAGCAGGCCCTCGTCGTCGAGGCGATCCAGGCCGGCGCGCGCGACTTCGTCGTCAAGCCCTTCCAGCCGGGCCGCGTGGTCGAGGCGGTCGAGCGGGCGCTGGCGTAACCACGCGCGCCGGGCTCGCGCCCGTGCTGAGCGCGGCCGGGCTGTCGACGGCGAAGTACGCGGCCCTCTTCGCGCGCGAAGCCCGCGAGCACCTCCGCGCCGCGCGGGACGCGGTACGTCGCATCAACGGCGCGTCCTCGGCGTCGGAAGTGGATGCGCTGTTCCGAAGCGTCCACACCGTGAAGGGTATGGCCGGCGCGATGAGCTACGCGTCGGTCGAAGAAGTCGCGCACGCGCTCGAAGACGCCCTCGGGCGCCTGCGCGGCGCGCCGCCCGAGGCGCACGACGCGATGGCGGCGCGGCTCATGGCCGGCGTCGACGCGCTCGATGATGTCGTCGAGGCGAGCATCTCACCCGCGGACGCCAGCTTCGACGCCGCCGCAGTCCGCGCTGCGGTCGCGGCGTTGACCTTGGCAGACGCGCCGTCGGTCACCGCGCCCGTCGCATCCGCCGCGGGTGAGGAGACGCCCGCGACTACGCCGTCGGTCGCGCGCACGCTACGCGTCGACGTCGCCGCGCTCGACCGCCTGCTCGACCTCGCGGGCGAACTCACGCACGTCCGCGAGCGACTCGCGCTCGCCACCGCGCGAAGCGGTGATGCGACGCTCGCGCGCGCCGTGGCGGACCTCGGCCGCGTCTCGGGCGCGTTCGCC
>JAABUZ0100007863.1_pt1 | contig 12734 bp, 18 predicted proteins | sample 5562091 | NCBI WGS metagenome assembly JAABUZ01 (sample SAMN12813069, study PRJNA571459) | rock metagenome | isolation source: Antarctica rocks | place: Antarctica: Victoria Land, Linnaeus Terrace sud | collected 2015-12-21 | reverse complement strand
AGGCGCCAGCGCGGGACGCGCAGAGTGGCGGCGAGATAGGTCGGTAACAAGGAGACGATGCAGCAGGGCGCGAAAAGCGCCAGGACACCGCCCAGGAACGCGGTTAGCAGTGAACTGCCGTAGATGAGCGTCTGCACGTTAGGCTCCCTCGATGGGCGCCGCGTCCGTGGGGGCCTGGGCGCGCCGTTCCAGCAGGCGCCGCACCTTGCGCTCGGAGACCCGGCCGAACCCCACGAACCCGCCGTCCAGCAGCAGGCCGGGCGGGAACATGACGCCGTGGCGGGTAGCGATCTCCTGGCCCTCGGGCGAGGAGAGGTTCACCTCCCGCACCTCCAGCGGGTACGTCTGCCCCAGGCGCGCGAGGAGCGCCTGGGCGTCCGCGCAGAAATGGCAGTCGGGCGCGGTGACGAGGAGGACCCGCGCCGGAGCGCCCGCCTCTCCTGAGTCCGTGATGTTCATAGGTGATTCCGCTCCTCCTGTTAGATGCCGCGCAGCGCGGCGATGACGTCCGTGTCGTCCACATGCATCGTGTCCGCCGCCATCGCCTTCCAGCGTACGATGCCGCGCCCGTCCAGGACGAAGATGGCGTGGTTATCGACCGGCCCCATGTCCATCCCCGCGCCGGTTACATGGAAATCGCCGAAGGCCGACCCGAGCGTGTGGGCCGTATCCGCGGTGATAGGGTAGCCCAGGTGGAGCTGATCCGCCAAACCCTGCGACGTCGCGAGGGGATCGACGCTGGCCGCGACCACGACCGCGCCGGACGCGCGGATGGTGGGCAAATCGTTCTGCAACTGCACGAGTTGCTGCTGGCAGGCCCCTCAAGTGGAGCCTTCGTAGAAATAGAGCACGACCTTGCGCCCGGCGAACTGCCGTAAAGCGAGCGCGCCCCCACGCGTTGCCGGGAGCATGAGCGTGCGGCCGGGGGCCGGCTGCCCGCTCGCCGCGCCGGCGACCGCTCCTCCCGATGCCGTGTGCTGCCCCGCGAGCCAGACGACCCCGCCGAGGATCACAAGGCCGAGGAGCAGCGCCCCGGCGAACCCCGCGCGCCCTCTGCGTCCGCGCGCTACAGTGGTATCGACGCGCGCCGCACGCGGCCTCGTCCTGGCCCCACGCGCCCGTTGTCCTGTTGCCATGACCTATCCCTTCATCCCGTGACGTCCGTCGTCCACGCCCATCCACACGATACGACGCAATATACGACGCTATGTCGTAGAATACAGCGACCGGCCCTTACATGTCAACGGCACGATGTCGTAGATAGGCGAGCGCCGCTACGTTGTCACCGCGACAGACGCCATGAGCGACGGCGCGGGCTCTTCCAATCTACGACGCTATGTCGTATAATCAGTCTACGACATTGGGTCGTATGCATGAGGTGGTCGGCGCATTGGGTGTGCGGAGCAGCGGTGCGCGACCCCGCGACGAAAGACGGCTGGAGGAGGATTATTCATGGCGTACGTGCTGTCCCTGCTACCCTACCTGGCGTGTCCGCTCGGTATGGGCGCGATGATGTGGTTCATGATGCGCGGGAACAACGCGCAAGCAACGGACATAGCGCCCCTACGGGGGCACGACCTGACGCCCGACGGGCGACACGCCGACGACCGGCTCACGGCCCTGCACGGTGAACTCGCCGCGGTCGACGCGCGGATCGCGGCGGCGTCTGGCCGATCGGCGGCCGTGGAGACCTATGAGGGCGCGGAGATGGCGCCGGCCGGGCGTCAGGGGTGAGGGGAAAGGAAGGGACCGTGAAAGGCGTGCTACAGTCGTGTTGCCTGAACTGGAAAGTGATCGTCGGGCTCGCCGTGGTCGGGCTCGGGATCTGGGTCGCGGCGCCGACCCTCGTGGGCGCGGCCGTCCCGCTCCTGCTCACGGCCATCTGCCCGCTCTCGATGCTGGCGATGGCCGTGGGTATGGGGCGGGGTCGTGGGAGGGGGATGGCCCCAACGACGCAGGTCCAGGCGCCCGACGCCGCGCCGGATGACCTCCCCGCCCTCCAGGCGCGTCGCGCCGCCATCGCGCGGGATATCGCGCGGCTCGACGGCGGGGCAAGCCCTGTCGTACGCGAGGCCGCGGCGATCGCGGAGGCGGCCGAGCTCCGTGGCTCCGGCGACACGCGCATCATCGGAGCATGAGCGTCCGCCGTAGCGGACGCCACCATCATGGCGGGGCTGCCGGGCGGCCTGGTCCGAGAACCCGACCAGGGAGAGCCGTGGCCGACCGGGGCCAGAGTGGCCAACGGACGGGAGCAAGGGCTGGATGGCGTAGGCACAAGGAAACAGAAGGAGATGGATATGCCCGACGAGGCAGGACGCGCATACGACGTCGTCATCGTGGGAGGAGGGCCGGCCGGCCTGACGGCGGCGCTCTCGTTGGCGCATTGTCGCCGTTCCGTCCTGGTCGTCGACGCCGGCGAGCAGCGCAACCTGGCCTCGCACGGCGTCCACAACTACCTCGGCCTGGAAGGCGTCGCGCCGCACGAGTTGCTGCGCCGGGGGCGCGCCGAGGCGCGCGAGGCCGGGGCGGCGCTGCGCGACGGCCATGTGGCCGCGATCCAGCGCCGCGCGACAGGGTTCGCGGTGGCTCTGGAGGATGGCGCCCCCGTGACCGCGTCGCGCGTTATCCTCGCCACCGGGCTGGTTGACGTCCTGCCCGACGTCGAGCATCTCCCGGAGTTCTACGGCACGAGCGTGTTCCATTGCCCCTTCTGCGACGGCGCCACCGTCGACGATCGGCGCGTCGTCGTGCTCAGTTGGGGCGACCGCGCGGAGGGTTTCACCCGCGAGTTGTGCGCCTGGACCCGACGCCTGACGCTGGTGACGCAGGGGCATCCGATCGACGAGGGGGTGCGGGCACGCCTGGAGCACGGCGGTGTCACGGTGCGCACCGACCGCGCGCTGCGCCTGGAGGGGCGGGATGGTCAGGTCGCGGGCGTCGCCCTGGACGACGGGGAGACCGTCCCCTGCGACGCCGTGTTCTTCAGCATCGCCCACCGCACGCGCGCCGAGTTGGCGCGCGCCCTCGGCTGCGCGCTCACCGCCGAGGGCTACGTGCGGGTTGACCCCCGGCAGCAGACCACGGAGCCCGGCGTGTATGCGGCGGGGGACATCACGCCAACGGACGAGGCCGCGCTGATCGCCGCGGCGCAGGGGTTGACGGCGGCCGTTGCCGTCCACGAGTCGCTGCCCTCCCCCTTTTGATCGCACGCCACCGCGCCACGGCTGGAAGTGAGGGCGTGGGCGGCTCTGGCGTTTCGGCGCGGGGGCGGCATGGGCGCACACATCGCATGTTGTCCAGAACCGCATGTTGCCCCGATAGATCGCATGATGGGCAGGAACAGATGGCGGGGATATCCGCTGGAGGCTGATGACGGATGGACGGGGTACGTGTGACGGTGATCGCGGCGCTGATCGTGGTCGTCATCCTGGTCGTGGCGCCGCTGATCGGCCTGGCTGGTATGGCCGGCATGATGGGTGGCGTCGGTGCCGGCAGCATGATGGGCGGATAGGGAGGACGCGTCGCGCTCGCGCTGGCCCTTGGGGCGCTCGCGTTGCTGGCTCTCGTCGGCGCCATCATTCTCGCGATTCTCTGGCTGGCACGGGTCGGGGGCCTGGCGCGGGGGCACGGCGCGCCGACGGAGACGCCCAACAACATCCTACGGCGCCGCTTCGCCGCCGGGGAGATCACGCGCGAGGAGTACACGGCGATGCGCCGGGCGCTGGAGGAGTAGAATGACGCTGATGACGACGATTTTGATTGTGGAGTAGGGTGACGCTGGTGACGACGATCTTGGTCGTGGAGGACGAGGCGGCCCTGGCCGGGGTGGTGCGAGACTATCTCGTGCGAGAGGACTACACCGTGCTGACGGTCGGCGACGGCCGGGACGCGCTGGACCTCGCCCGTACGCGCCAGCCCGACGTGGTCGTCCTCGACGTCATGCTGCCGGGGATCGACGGCGTCGAGGTCTGCCGCCGCCTACGCCAGTTCTCCGACGCCTACGTCCTGATGCTCACGGCCCGGGCCGAGGAGATTGACAAAATCATTGGCCTCTCGGCGGGGGCGGATGACTACCTCACCAAGCCCTTCAGCCCGCGCGAGCTCGTGGCCCGGGTCAAGGCGCTGCTGCGCCGGCCGCGCGGGGCCGCGCGTGAGGAGGAGCCGCCGGTCCGCCGTTTCGACGAGCTCGTGCTCGACGAAGGCCGCCTGGAGGTGACCCGTCGCGGCGAGCCGGTGGCGCTCACGACGCGGGAGTTCCGCATCCTGGCGACGCTCGCCGCCCATCCGGGGCGCGTCTTCACGCGCGCGCAGATGCTCGCACAGGTCTGGGGCGACGCCTATTACGACGACCATGTCGTCGACGTGCATGTGGGCAACCTACGCAAGAAGATCGAGGATGACCCGGCCCATCCGCGCTACGTCGAGACGGTGCGCGGCGCGGGCTACCGCTTCGGCGTCCGCACGGAGTCCTGACGTGGGCCGGGTCCGGGGCGGCGTGGCCCGCACGCTCCTGCTCTCCTATCTGCTCGTCATCGTTGTGGGCGTAGTGACGCTCGTCGTCGCCGCCCAGGTCGTGGGACCCGCCTTCTTCGCCGCGTCCATGGCCCGTATGATGCGCGCCCACGGCGTTGAAGGGATGATGGGTTCAGGGACAGACCTGTTCATGTCCCCCTACCTGCGGGCGGCCTTCCGCGACGCGCTGACGGCGGCGCTCGTGGCGGCCACGGGTGCGGCCACGCTGGCGGCGCTCCTGGTCAGCGTCCTCCTTTCCCATCGGATTGTCCGGCCGGTGCGGCGCCTACTGGGCGCGACGCGCCGCATCGCCGCCGGCCACTACGCCGAGCGGGTCCCCATGGGGCGGTCTGGCGCGGGCGACGAGCTGGGGCAGCTGGCCGTCAGCTTCAACGCGATGGCCGCCGCGCTCGAAGCGACCGAGCGGCGGCGCCTCTCCTTGGTCGGCGACGTTGCCCACGAGATCCGCACCCCCCTCGCCACGTTGGAGGCGTCGCTGGAGGGGTTGCTCGACGGGATCGTGGAGCCATCGCCGCAGACCTGGGCCACGCTCCACGATGAGGTCGGCCGCCTACGCCGGCTCGCCGACGACCTGCAAGAGCTCTCGCGCGCCGAGGCGCGGCAGATCCCGCTCACGCCGCGCCCGATCTCGCCGGCCGCGATCATGCGGGCGGCGCTCGACCGGCTGGATGGGCAGTTCGCCGAGAAGGGGCTGGAGGTGGAGTGTGTCGTCCCGACCACCCTGCCGCCGGTCCTGGCCGACCAGGACCGCGCCGTGCAGGTCGTGACGAACCTGCTGACCAATGCGCTCCGCTATACACCCACCCCCGGCCGGGTCGCGGTCGCGGCGGAACGACGCGGCGACGCCATAGCCATCACCGTGACGGATAGCGGCGTGGGCCTCGCGCCCGCGCACCTGGCGCACCTCTTCGAGCGCTTCTACCGCGTCGATCGGTCGCGCAGCCGGGCGCTTGGTGGGACAGGGGTGGGGCTCACCATCGCCAAAGCGTTGGTGGAGGCGATGGGCGGGCACATCCGGGCCGAGAGCGCCGGGCTGGGCTGTGGCAGTGTCTTCACTGTCACCTTACCCCTGGCGCACCGCTCGTCCCTGTCACCCCCCCTATCTTGACCATATCTTGACCATATCTTGACCTGGACGGTCATCGCCCCTTGATCGCGCCCCGGTAGAGTGGAGGGTAGGGGGCTCACGATACGAGCGACACAAAAGAAAGGATGGCAGAACCATGATGGGGTACAACGGCGGAGGCGGCGCGATGATGCTGGTCGGAGGGGTGGTCGCGCTACTCGTCCTGGTCGCGCTCGTGTTGGCGATCGTCTGGCTGGTCCGGGCGCTTCTGCCCGGCACGGACCGGGCGCGCGGCGCGGAGGAGGCGCTGGCGGTGCTCAAGCGGCGCTACGCCGCCGGGGAGATCAGTCAAGCGGAGTATATCCAGGCGCGCCGGCTCCTGGGTGAGACGAACACGTCGCGCGAGATGGCATGGGAGAGGGGAGAATGACGATGACACGACGAACGATTGGGGTAGCCGTGGGGGCGCTCCTCGCGGGAGCGCTGCTTCTGGGCGGCGCGAGCGTCGCACTGGCACGCGGCATGACCGCCACGCCAACCGGCGGCATGATGGGCAGCGCGGGCACTAGCATGATGAGTGGCTCGCCGGGTACGGGGATGATGAGTGGCGCGTCAGGCGGCGGCATGATGGGCGGCGGCATGATGGGCGGCGCGTCGGGCGGCGGCATGATGGGCAATGGTTCGCAGGCGACGGCTCCCTACGACCTGCGCTTCATGGACGACATGATCATGCACCACGAGGGCGCGATCATGTCGGCGCGCATGATGATCAGCCAGTCGGACCACCCCGAACTGCGGGACCTCGCCCGGCGCATCATGACAGGGCAGCAGGCGCAGGTCGATCAGATGCGGGCCTGGATACGGCAGTGGTATCCCGGCAAAGACGCGGGGCCGGCCGGCATGGGTTCCGGCTCTGGCGGCATGATGGGCGGCGGCATGATGGGCGGCGGCATGATGGGCGGCGGCATGATGGGCGGCGGCATGATGGGCGGCGATACGTCCGACCATATGTTCCTCCGCATGATGATCCCGCATCACCAGATCGCCATCGACATGTCGCGTGACGCGCTCGCGCAGGCTCAGCACCCGCTATTGAAGGGGCTGGCCCGGTCGATCATCCGCGACCAGTCCGCCCAGATCACCGAGATGGAGGGCTACTTGAAGGCCTGGTACGGCGAGACCAGCATGCGCGACCTGGTCGGCCCCATGCCCGGCATGATGAGCGCCTCACGGGCGGTGTGACCACATAGCGCGGGCGTCGACGAGCGTCGTCGGTTTCCCCGTACTCGCAAAGGACTGGGCGTCGTTAGCGACGTCGACGGTGGGGGCCACGGACACGCGCCGAGATCCCGTGCCGATGAAACATGTGGGAGGGCGCCTATGGCGACGATCATCTGGGGGCAATTCCGACGCCGCAGACGAAGCCCTACCATCGCAACGGTGGCGGCGCGCGCCCTGCTGAGCGCGATCCTGGCCCTCGCCGCGCGCGGGGCGCCCGTCCCCTTTCAGGCCAGCCTCGCCGCCGCTCATCTGCTCCCGTCCGCGGTGGTCGGCCCGCTGGCCCTGGCCCTGCCGTGGCTCGCCGCCCTCGCCGCCCTCTACCTGGCGATCGGCCTGTTCCTGCGGCCCGTGGCCCTGGTCACCGCGGCGGCGCTGTTCCTGGCCACAGGGATGCTCGTCGTGCGCTTGACGATGGGAGCTCCGGCCTTCATCGTCGGGGTCCTAGCGGTGGCAGGTCCCATCGGCGCGCTGCCGCTCCCCGTGTTTCCCATGGGTCCCGCAGGCGGGGCGGCGCGCATCGCCGTCGCCGTCGCGGGCAACGTGGTCGCGATCACCCTGGCGGCCGTCGTCTATGGGGGCGATCGACATACGCTCAGCGTGGACGGGTTCCTCTTCGGCCCCCTCCCCGCCGACCTGTTGGATGAGGAGGATCTACCCCCGAATCTCGTGCTCCTCGCCCCGCCCCCCGGCGCTCTATGAGGACGAGGACGGCGCGTAATCTACGGCCCAAGGGGTGGCGCCGCGACGCCGCGGCGGCCGTTTCCGATCGCCGCGCCGCCCGTCTGCCCATCTATTCCGGACCACCGGCCGCGCGTGTCCACCGGCCGGCCTGCACGTCCAGGACAAACGCGCGGATCAGGCCGGCCAGGGCGTCGGGCTGAGACAGGGGCAGATCGTGGCCCGCTCCGGGTATGTCCACCAGACGTGACCACGGCAGGCGCGCGGCGAGGGTGCGCACCAGGTCGAGCGGCGCGGTGTCATCCGCATCGCCATGCACGAGCAGCAGGGGCGTCGCGACTGGCGGGGGCAGGTGGTCGACCGCCGCGTCGAGGATGCAGTGGCCCAGCGTGCCGGACAGCGAGCGCCAGGTGTGCAGGACGCCGTCGCGCGCCACCTCCACCGGCAGCTTTGGGAACACGAGGGGCGCCGCCAGGCGGCAGAGGGGCCGCATGCAGCACATCGCCGTGCAGGCCGCCCATCCAAACGGGCGCGCCGTCAGGGTCAGGCGGTTCAGCGGCGACAGCCGGGCGAGCCGCTGGCGCGCCTCCGTCCTATGGGGATAGACGGGCAGGCCGATCAGGACCACCCCGGCCACCGTTGAGTCCCGTCCGGCGGCAGCGAGGGCCAGGAGGGCGCCCAACGAATGGCCGACGAGGATAATCGGGACGCCGGCGAGGCCGGCGTCCATCCGCCACGCCGTGAGCGCGGCGAGGTGATCGTCGGTGGTATAGGCGACGCGCGGCCAGGGTGAGCGGCCGAAACCAAGCAGGTCGACGAGGTGGAGGTGCAGCTCCGCGTCATCGAGAGAAGCCGCGACCCGCCGCCAGGAGCGGCCGGAGGCGGTCAAGCCATGCAGGAATACGACGGCTGGCGCGCCGTCCCCGCCGTCCCCACGGCGCTCGGAGAAGAGGGGCCGGCCCACACGCCACGAGCGCATCTCGACGACGACGTGATACGCCGCCCAGGCAAGGGCGGCAGGGCCATGATCCACCACTACGCGTCCGTGTCGTCCCGCGCTTACCGCGGTTCCCATCCTCTGGACGGGCGGCGCCCCGCCGCGATCCCCATCATGACCGGGGCCAGGACCATGCACCACAGCAGGGGGACCAGCGCCGCGAGGGTGGCGGCCAGGCCAAGTGTCGCGCCGGCGGCCAGGAGCGTGCGGGGTGAGGGCGACAGGCGCGGCGCCGGTTCGCCCAGGAGTTGGCCGATGCGCGCCACGGCCAACTCCGCATCGCTGAAAGCCCCGACCGCGACCCGTGATCCGCGCAGCGCGCCGCCCGCATCACCGACCTTGAGCAACGCGCCGGCGAGCGCGTCCGCCCCCATCGCGGAGAGCACCGCTCGATCCGCGGCCAGTTCCTGCGCCGCGGGCAACGTCGCCGCGAGCGCGCCGAGCAGCGGGACCGCCGGCAGCGCCGCGGCCATGGCGCGCGCGACGACCAGCCGCAACGGGTCGCGTCGCCGCAGGTGGGCGCGTTCATGGCGCAGCACGGCCTCCACCTCGGTGGCCGACAACCCGCGCAGGGCACCCGTCGAGAGCAGGAGGCGCGGCCGCAGCAGGCCGTGGCAGAGCGCCACCGGCGCCGCGCAGGCGATCAGCGTGGTCCGACCCTCCAGGCGGAGCGTCCGCAGCACGGTGGCGAGATTGGCGGACGGCGCGACCGCGGGCAGGGCGCGCAAGGGCCGCAGGGCCTCCGCCGTCCGCGCCCACTGGAGTCGCACGCTCTCGAGCGTCCGCCAGACGGCCAGGGCCAGCAGGCAGAACCCGGCGGCGAGGAGAAGAGAGCACGAGAGCGACCACAGGACGGCCGAGGTCCCGCATGCCGCCGGCGCCAGGGCGCAGACGACGTGGCGCTGCCAGACGGCGGGGACGAGGGCGGCCAACGCCGCCACGGAAAGCGCCAGGGGGAGCGCGACGGATCTACGCATGCGCGCCCCCCTCGGCCCCCGACGGCGCGAACCGGGCGCGCAGACGCTCTAGCCGCTCCGGATCGGCGTTCTCCAGCGCGGTGGCGAACTGGGCCAGGGCGACGTCGCCGTAGGCATTGACCAAGCGATCAATCGCGGCGGCCGCCGTGCGCCGCTCGAACGCGGCGCGGTCGTACACGGGGCAATAGCGGTCGGTCTTTCCCGCGCGTGCACGGGTGAGCACTCCCTTGTCGACCAGGCGCATCATGATCGTGGCCACGGTGGTGTAACCGGGCGCCGGATCCCGGCGTAGGTGACCCCGCACGTCGCGCACGGTGGCGGCGTCGCGCGTCCAGATCACGTCCATGACCGCGGCCTCAAGCTCTCCCAGGTGGGGCGCAGCCCTCTCGTCGTCGTCCATCATCGTCCCTCTCTGTAGCGCTATCGTCCGTCTGTCGCCGGACCGTCAGGAGGAGCGGTCGCGCCCCTGGTGGCGCGATGCCGCGTCGTTGACGCATCGGCGTACCTTTACTATACTACGACAGAGCGTAAGAGCTTGCAACCAGCCCGACGATGTAGGCGGCATGCTGACAAGACGGGGGAGGCCTGGCAGAGGACGGAGGACGGGGATGAACGCTCCCGAGGGAACACGGAAGCAACGGCGGGCCGCGCCGCGCGAGGCGCGCCGGGTGCGCGAGGAGGCCGCGCGGCAGCGTCAACGGCGGCAGCGGCGGCAGCGCTGGATGTGGGGGGGCGGCGGCGGGGTGGTCGTGCTCGTCGTGCTCGGCATCGTCGCTGTCGCGAATCAAACGCAGCGGGCGAGCGCCGCCCCCACGGTCGACGGCATCCAGTGTGTTGCGACGGAGGGCGCCGTAACGCACATACACCAGCACCTGACGATCGACGACGCGGGCAAGCGCGTCCCGGTTCCGCAGGGCATCGGCATCAACGACACGACGGGGTGTCTCTTCGCGCTGCACACGCACAGCCCCGATGGGATCATTCACGTCGAGTCGCCGACGACCGCCCAGAACACCCTCGGGCAGTTCTTCGACATCTGGGGCCAGCCGTTCAGCCGCACGCAGGTCGCCTCCGCCACGGCGGGGCACGGTCAAAGCGTCCGCGCCTACATCAACGGTCGTCTGTACACGGGCAACCCGCGCGCGATCCCGCTTACGGCGCATGCGCTGATCACGCTGGAGGTGGGGCCACCCTGGGCGCCGCCGACCACGCGCTTCTCGTGGCCGGCCGGGACATAGAGCTACGTCGTGCGGGGACGCGTGACGCGGCGTCCCCGCGCGGCGCCCTATGAATGACAGGTCATTGCATCGTGCCCCGATGAAGGACGTGTACGAATGACACCACGATTCGTCGTAGGGCGGGGACACTGGCGCCGCGCGACCATCGGTCTGGCCGGGATACTGGCGGTAATTCTGTTCGGGACGGCGCTGCTACGCCCCTCGACGGCGGCGCAGACGACTGCGGCCGCTCCGTCTTTTACGTTGCCGTTGCTCGCGGGGGATGGGCGTCTCGCACTGGAGGCGCTACGCGGTCATCCGGTGCTGCTCAACTTCTGGGCGAGCTACTGTGAGGCCTGCAAGCAGGAGATGCCGACGCTGGAGGCCGCTTATCGCCGCTACCGGGCACGGGGCATCGTCATGGTCGGGGTCGACACGCTGGGCGATGTTCCGGCGGAGGCGCGCGCCCTGGTGCGGACGATGGGCTTGACCTACCCCATGGTCCTCGACGCGCGGCAGGACGTGGCCGACCGCTACAACGTGGCCGGCCTCCCCACGAGCGTCTTCATCGACGGTGCGGGGCGTGTGCGCGGCACGGTCGTCGGGGCGATCGATGACGCGACGCTGCGCTGCGGATGGGGCCTGTCCGACGCGGCGAGCTGCGCCCAGACCCGTTTGGTCGCGGTGACATCAGGCGCCACCTGGGCAGGTCCAAGCTCTACGCAGCCCGACATTGCCTGGCCCTCGGGCAAATGGCGCGCGCCGACCTTCACGCTCACGAATCAGCACGGGCAGCGCGTCTCACTAACCGCGCTTCGTGGTCACATCGTCGCCCTCGACTTCCTCAGCGTCACTTGCCGGGGCCAATGTCCGGTCGAGGGCCGGCAACTCGCCCGCGTGGAAACACTCCTGGGGGCGCGGCGGGTCGCGGTAGACTTCATCACGGTGAGCGTCGAGCCGGAGAGCGATACGCGACAGGCGGCGGTCGCCTTCGGTCGGACGGCGAGGCTGGACTGGCGGTGGCAGTATCTCACGGGAACGCGCCGCACTCTCACCCCCGTCTGGCGGTCGTACTATGTCGCCGCGGCGCCCCCGCCGGTCACAGGACGGCCCGACGCGGACCCGATACACTCATTGGGGCTCTACGTGATCGACCAACGTGGCGACGTGCGCGCCTACTTCGACGCGCCGACATCGGGCCGCGTGGCCGCTGCGATCGGGGCGTTGCTCCCGTGACGCACGATCAATGAGGACGGAGAGGGGGGGTCGATGGATGTGATGGATGTCGCGCACGAGGGACGAGGGGCGCCTGAGGCCGCGCCGGACGCGGCCCCGACGCCCGCGCGGCGCGGCGGGCTGCTCTTCTGGGGACCGGCCGTGGCGGTGACCGGGCTCCTGGTCCTCGTCGCGGTGAGTGTCCTCCACCCCGCCCAGGACAATCCCCTCCAGACGCTCAATCGGCCCGCGCCCGACTTCACGCTGCCGCGCTACGGCGGCGGCACGCTGCACCTCGCGGCCCTGCGCGGTAAGACGGTGATGATCAATTTCTGGTGGTCCGGGTGCGTCCCGTGTCAGGAGGAGGCGCCCCTCCTGGAGCGGCAGTGGCGCGCCTGGAAGGACAAGGGCGTCGTCTTCATTGGCATCGACGAGATTGACGACCCGCACTCTGCGGCGCCGCGCGACTTCCTGCGCCGGTACGGCATCACGTACCCCAACGTGTGGGACACCAGCTATATTGCCATTGAGTATGGCACGACAGGGCAGCCCGAGTCCTTCTTCATCACGCCGCGCGGTCTGATCAAAACCAAGTACGTCCAGCCGTTCCCGGATGACCAGACCCTCGCGCGCTTGATCAGGCAGGCGCGTCCGTCATGAGCCCCGTCGAACTCGGCCTCGCCGTTGTCGCGGGCCTCGTTTCATTCGTCTCGCCGTGCTGCCTCCCTATGGTCCCGATGTACCTGTCCTATCTCGCTGGCATCGCTGGC
>JAABUZ0100007861.1_pt1 | contig 12739 bp, 12 predicted proteins | sample 5562091 | NCBI WGS metagenome assembly JAABUZ01 (sample SAMN12813069, study PRJNA571459) | rock metagenome | isolation source: Antarctica rocks | place: Antarctica: Victoria Land, Linnaeus Terrace sud | collected 2015-12-21 | reverse complement strand
CCTGACCTCGCTGCTCAAGAGACTGATCGCCATCACGGGGCCGCTGGCCATCGCCGCGCTGCTCGGCCTGCTGTGGCTCGGCTCCAATCTATTCTCCAACATGGAGAACGCCTTCAGCATCATCTTCCGCATCCGGGGCCGCGACCTCGTGCCGCAGCGGCTCATGGCCCTGGGCATGGTCCTCCTCCTCGCGCTGCTCTTGCCGCTCTCCCTCGGCGCGGCCAGCCTCATCACGGCCGGCTCCGACTGGTTCGACCGCCTCGTGCCCAAGAGTGTCGGTGTTGTGCTCAGCTACGTCGGCCCGCTCACCTCGCTGGGCGTGCTCTGGCTGCTCTTCCTGGCCATCTACATGATTGTGCCCAATTTTGCGGTGCGTTTCCGGCAGGCCTGGCCGGGCGCGCTCGTGGCCGCCCTCCTGGTCGGGTTGTTGGAGCTGCTCTTCCCGCTGTACTTTCGTGTCTTCCTGTCGCCGAACACGCGCTACGGCGTCGCCGCGGCCTCCCTACTCGTCGTCATCATTTGGTTGTGGTTCTTCGCGGTCATCACGGTGGTGGGCGCGCAGATCAACGCCGTGTTATATGGGCCTGCGCGCAACGACCTATGACCTCTCGCGCACCTTCGAGCTGGCCTATAACGAGCAGGACCCCGATGTGGAGCGGAAACGCCAGACGACCCCTCCACGGTTCACGCGTCGTGTGGGCACAGGCGGCGTGCAGGGGCCGCGTCGCACGGTGACAAGCGACAAGCGCCCGTGACACAGGGGAGCGCCGCGACCGGTTCGGGTACACTTGCGCCGCGTGCGTGGTCACGAAGGTTGATAGTGGTGGCGAAGTTGTTTCTGGGGTCGTGCCTGCGGGTTCCGTTGGGTCCTGTTGAGATGGCTGAAAAGTCTTCGGTAAGCACTCCGCTACCCACCTTGCATACGGCCACGCGACGATTTTCACGCCAAACTGAGGGTTCAATCGGGCCGACGTAACCGTCTTATCCGACGATTCTTCGGCCAAATTGCACCATCTCAGCACGCCCCAACGGAACCGGGGCTGGCGCGCGGGCGTCAGACAGTGCAACGGGCGGCCCTGCTGGGTATCCTCAAGGGCTGGGCGATCAGCCCTGTCACCGGCTTCGCGCTTTGCTTCGTCCTCTACAAGGTCATGGCGGCGACCATCGGGGGCTAGCCGGCAGCGTACCCAGTCCACGAATCGCACGTCCGCGCGTGACCACGGTGACAGCGACACGACGGGATACCCCTATCCCCCGCCGCACAGATGTTTCGACGCGGTCGTGCGCTGTACTATATTTCACTATTTTGTGATATAATTCACCGATAGTGAACTGTGGGGGGTGAGCGGGGAAGGATGATGTATGACGCGATCTAGCCCCAAGGATCAGGAGGCCGCAGCGCTTGGTCCGCTCCTGCGTCAGCGTCGCAAAAGTCTCGGCTTGACCGCCAAGCAGGTGGCACGGCTGGCTGGCGTCAGCCCCTCGTATATCTCGCATCTGGAGCGGGGGCGCCACGAGCGTCCGTCGCTCGCCGTGCTCGCCCGCCTCGCGCAGGCGCTGGATGTGCCCCTCGCGGAGGTCTGCGCGGCGGTGTTGCCCGTGGCGCCCCTGGGCGCCCCCCCGCTGCCGCCGGCGTTGGCTACGGTCGCCGCCGAGGACGCACTGGATGCGGCGACGCTCGCGATGCTCCGGGCAATCTGGTGGAACGGTCGTCAGCCAACCACGCCCGATGGCTGGCGCCTCGTACTCCTGGCGATCCAAGCAGCCTGCACGGACGGCCACCCGGTCGCACACGCGACCGCGTGATTGCCCCTTATCCGCGGCCACAGGGTCATAGTCCCTGCCGTGGTCCTGGCTCGTGCATCGACAGGGGACGCGCGACGGATGTGGTCCGGGCACGCATGGACGGTGGAAAGGAGAGCAGCGCCATGATTGGGCGAGAAATAGCGGCCATCGGGGTCCCCCAGGAGGTGGCGCGACTCCTGGCGGCGGCCGTTCTGGGGGCCGTGATCGGGGTCGAGCGCGAGCGTGGGGAGCGGGCGGCGGGCCTACGCACCCACGCGCTGGTCTGTGTCGCCTCCGCGCTCGTCATGATCGTCTCCGCCTACGGATTCGCCGACGCGGTGACGTCGACACGTACCGTTGTGCTCGACCCCTCGCGCATGGCCGCGCAGGTGGTCAGCGGCGTGGGCTTCCTGGGCGCCGGCGCCATCATCCTGCGCAAGGACACGGTGCAGGGGCTGACGACAGCGGGGAGCATTTGGTTGGTAGCAGGGCTCGGGCTGGCCTGTGGAGCCGGCATGTATGTCGCGGCGGCGACGACCACCGTGTTGGCATTGCTGATCCTGGGTGGGCTCAAGGAAGTAGAGCGGCGGGTTTTCGCGCACCGGCGCGTCACGCGCCTGACGCTACGGATGCGGCGGGAACCGGGCCAACTCGACGCGATCGACGCGGGGGTCCGCGCAAGTGGGCTGGAACTGCGGCGTGTGCAGGTCGAGGTGGGGCGATCGGCAGATGAACAACGCATGCGGCTGGAGGTGCGGGGTGGGGGCCACGCCGCCCTGCTCACCCTGGTGGAGCGACTGCGCACGATCGCCGGCGTGCAAACGGTCACGTACGGAACGCGCGCGTTACGTGGTGGAGAGGACGCGGACGATGACCGGGGGGATGAGTCGGCCTGACCGTGGACGGTCGGCGAGGGCAATCGTGCGCGGATCAGGGGCGTGGCGCGGCGCATGACCGGCCAGGAATGTCATGCCGCCGACGTTGCCCGTCGGCGCGCTGCGCGTCAACCATGATGACGCGCAGCGGCGTCGGTGCCGCGATGGACCGTGGCTGGGACAGACGAGACGTGCCGCTAATAACGCCCCTCTTTGCCCCCAGGCAGCGCTGGTCCTCCGAGACAACCAGGGAGCGCGACGCGTGGTCGCCGCGCCCCCTGGACACCTGTGCTGGCTACCGTGGTCATCCGTGCGACAGAAATAATAACTTCGTCGCACGGATGACTACGGTAGCCAGCACAGCCGTCCGCATGGTGGGACGCATCCACCCGGGGCGCGTTTTCCTGAATACCGCGATGACACCGGGAGCGCCTGGTACGATGACGTTCGACCTGCACCCGACAGGCAGCGCGGATGACGATAACTACGATACGTCTGTGACGCTCACCGTGAATGGTGTCAGCACAACAGACCACATCGAGATAGCTATCTCGCCCGCTCTCTGACACGCCGTGCACTGACGCGATAGAACCAGCATGAAAACGCCTGCTCTGGTGTGATACCCCCGACTTTTTAGGTTAGCGCGCATAAGCCTTGGGTTAACTGGCGGCTAGGATAGGGCAAGACCTAGCGTGCCTATGCCTTACGCAACCCATGCATATGAGTAAGGGGGGGTATGACATCGCACAGCCCAAGCGATGTCATACCCTCGCAGATCGCCAGGGGAAACGGCGGCCTATTAGGCCGCCGTTTCCCCTGGTTGCTCGTTATTGGCCGGACTGATCGCCGGACTGATCGTTCGGGCCGCCCGCCGCGTCGGCTGCACTTGGCGCGCCCTCGCCCGCGCCGGGCGCCTCAGCTGTGTCCACCCCAGTGGTGTCCTGGGCTCCGGACTGGTCGTTCGCGCCGCCCGCCGGATCGGCCGCGGATGAGGCTGTCTCGCCCGCGTCGGGAGCCTCCGCCGTCTGCGCTCCGGTCGCGCCCACCACCAGGTCGGCCGTGACCGCGGCAGGACGTGTGGTGACGTGCGTGCTCGCGTGCGCGGCCGTCGCCGCCCCGCCCGTCAATGCTAGTCCCAATCCTACAGCCAGCAGCGTGCGCTTCGTTGTCAGTCTCATGTGACCCACTCCTTCTGTTGTGTTCCCGCGGGGTATCGTGGCCCGGACTCAGGCCGGGCCTGTCCCCACACTCATCATGACACGCCAGGGTTAAGCCCCGGTTAAAGCATGGTTAGGAAGTGGTTAGAAAGTAACGCCTCGTCCGCATTTCTACCCGTGCTTTAATCAGGGCCGTACCCCGCTGCGCGATACTGAGTGTAAGGCGTCACAGTAACTGCGCCAAACGTCACAATAGCTGCGCTGCAATTTCCACAGTAGCTGCGCCATCCTGCACCCGGAACCTCCGCGCGCCCTCTCACCCCTCTTTTTGAGCGTGAAAGTGCCCTGTGACCGTCCCCACGTCGCCGTCGACCAGAGACACGTCACACGCGGATTGGCGCACCTACTGTGACAAAAAGGGAGGATCGGCGCAGCTACTGTGGAAATTCTGGCGCATTTAACGTGCTTCAAGACCGCGCTCTAGGCGTGGAACCCGCGCACTTAATCTGAAAACTTACCCATCCTGCGCCAATCCCACAAAACCGCCTCAGCACGTGTCGCCCGTTGCGGCACGACGCGCGGATTGGCGCAGGATGGGTGGAACTTTCTGCAGGATCGGGGCACCTCGCGCGGAACAAGGGCGCATCTCGCGTGGAATAGCGCCCTGCACAGGCCTTGCATCGGCGCATGTCACGTGGAATCTTACACCCCGCTCTCCCCACGATCGTATCTGAGTGTGCCGTGACGTGGATGGCCGCACCCGATGACAATGACCACCACGACAACGGCTGCCTGCCACGCATTCATCGCAGTGACGCGCTATAATGGGTAGTATGATCGCAGCGATTCACTGGATGCGCCTGCTCAGCCTCCTCGCCCAGCTCATGCTGGCCCTCACGCTCCTCACCGCCATCGCCGCCGTCCTCTAGCTCGCCGCCGCGGCCGTCACCCCGCTGCCCCTCCTACGTTGAGCACGCCACCCCCCACCCCTGTCCAGCGTCGCCGGCCCACACCCGCCGCCTGACACTTCGCGCGCGGCCTCGCGCACCGTGCGGGCCGCCCGCGTCGTGACCAGCCGCCGCCCCTCCCGTCGTCGCATCACCCTCACCTCTATGGCCCTCTTGTCGCACCCTGACGGCACCCGCTCCCACCTGTTATAGTCCCCCCAGCAGCCTCCCTCGTTTACGATCCGTGTCGTCCCCGTGCCGCCGCTCGCCGTACCGGGGGGCGCCTGAGCCGACGCCAAAGGCTGCCGCCATGCGTCACCCCTGCCCGCGCCCCCCCTGCCCCGACTGCGGCGCCGACGACGCCCTCGCCTTGCGCGCCATCTGCCACTATCACCCGCCCCTGCCCCTCCGCTGGCTCGCCTCCTTCTTCCCTCTCCACCTGACCCACGCCTACGCCTGCACCGCCTGCCACCATCGCGTCCTGATCAACACCATCCGTCCCCACGCTCCCCTCCGCGCTCCGCGCCCGCGTCCGCCCCACCGCCTGCCCGCAAGCACGGATAGACACGGGCCCTGACCATACGTCGCTCGCCCGACGCCCGGTTGAGGACCGCCCCTGGCCGCCTGACGGCCGCGACGTCACCCGTGGTAGCGCGCGTGCCGGAGACCCCCCTGCGCGTGACCACTGACCGCGGGTGCGGGGGCACACAGTAGTATCACAGATGCGAAGAGATGGTATTCTCAATGACACTATTGCGTCACGTACGGTTTTATCGCTATCTAGTAGTCCGTCAGCCATCTTTTTGACAGTTAGTCGTTGCATGGGGCATCCTTTCAACAAGAGTCGTGTGTGGACCCAGGCGAGGAGGATGCGTGGTGAATAAGAAGTATATCGTGACGCTAACCGCCGAGGAGCGGGCCATGTTGGAGGAGATGACCCGCACGGGGAAAGCGGCGGCGCGCAAGATCGCGCATGCGCGCATCTTGCTCAAGGCCGATGTGGCGGAGGGTGGCCCCGGCTGGCCGGACGAGCGGATCGCTGCGGCGGTGGACGTGAGCGCGAGCACGGTGCGGCGCCTCCGCCTGCTCGTCGTGGAGGAGGGGCTCGACCTGGCACTCAATCCGCGCCCCGCGCAGCGGGTGTACCCGACCAAGCTGGATGGGGCGGGCGAGGCGCACTTGATCGCGCTGACCTGTGGCGCACCGCCCGAGGGGCACGCCCGCTGGAGCACGCGCCTCTTGGCCGACCGCTTCGTCGCGCTCGGGCATGTCGAGGCGCTCTCCCACGAGACCGTCCGCCAGACGCTCAAAAAAACGAGTTGCAGCCCTGGCTGAAGGACTGTTGGTGCATTCCGCCGCAGGCGAGCGGGGCCTTCGTGGCCCAGATGGAGGAGGTCCTGGACGTGTACACGTTGCCCGAGGATCCGGCCTATCCGCTGGTCTGCATGGACGAGGCCAGCAAGCAACTCGTCGGCGAGACGCGCACGCCCCTGCCCGTGCGCCCCGGCGACATCGCTCACTACGACTACGAGTATGTCCGCAACGGGGTGGCCAATCTGTTCATGTTCTTCGCGCCCCTGGCCGGCTGGCGGCATGTCCGAGTGACGGAGCGGCGCACGCGCGTGGACTGGGCCCATGCCATGCGCGACCTGGTCGATGTCTACTTCCCCCAGGCCATCAAGATCCGCGTGGTGTCCGACAACGTGAACACGCATGAGGCCGGCTCCTTGTACGAAGCGTTCCCGCCTGAGGAGGCCCGCCGCATCCTCGATCGGCTGGAGTTGCACCACACGCCCAAGCACGGTAGTTGGCTCAACATGGCCGAGATCGAGCTTAGCGTGCTCGGCCGGCAATGCCTGGACCGGCGCATCACCGATCATGACATGCTGGTGCGGGAGATCACGGCCTGGGAAGAGCCGCGCAACGGTGCCGAGACCACCATGGACTGGCGCTTCACCACCGCCGACGCGCGCATCAAGCTCAAGCATCTCTACCTCGTCACGACCCTGCCGGCCCACGATCAGGCCACCCCGGTCGCAGATACCGCCCAGCCCGACGCACAGGTCGCCTAACATGCCCGCTCCTCGGAAGCGTCTACTGTTTATAGTTCGCTTGACGGACTACTAGTGGGTCACGCCGCATTTAAGTAGATATTGGCGAGAACGTCCTTGCACTCGTCTAGCCAGGTTGAGCATTCCCATCTATTTGTAGCGTGACCCACTAGTGGGTCACGCCGCATTTAACTGGAGTTGGTCAAGTGCCACCCCCGGCTAGTCAACGGGCGTCACAGGGCGGGTAGCAGCCGCGATGGGCCGCTACGCATCAATCCCAGTTAAATGGGGCGTGACCCACTAGTCGCACAGGGGCCATCAGCCCTGATGATCCGGCGGGCACCCCAGGGGTGGAGGAAAGGGAGGGACGCGAGATGGTGACGCACGCACGGCAGACAACGGACGAATGGGACCATGCCGAGGCGGTGGCCGCTGTGTTGGTGGCCGGCGATCCGCGCGGCTGGACGGCCACGGAGATCGCAACGACGCTTGATCTCGGGCTGGATGTCCGGGACGTGCAGCGCCACCTGGAGGGCCTGGTGGCCCGCGCCCAGCTCACGCGCCACGGCATCGGGCGCGAGGCCCTGTATTCCCTCCCACCCCGCGCCGACCGACCGGACGCAAGCGCGCGCGGCGGAGCGACGAGGCGCCACGGCACGCAGCGCACACGGGTCGTGGGCCACGTGGGCGAGGCGACGGACCCATCGCTCGCCCTAGAGTACGCGACGGTCCGCACGGCCTACGAGGCGGTGCGGCGGGGCGTCGTCGAGACGCCCCTGGAGGGGGCGGGCGCGTGCCCCCGCCTGGCGGCAGAGCTGCGCGCCCTGGTGGCGCTCGCCGCCGCCCTCCAACGGCATGAGCACGCCGTCGAACGCGCCCACGGTCAACCCGAGCGGCGTCGGCACGACCGGCCCTGGGCACCGCGCCCGCGGGATGCTACCGCCGATACACCAGTTAGGACGCACGCCCCCCCCGCGACGAGCGCACGAGGACAGCTGGGTCCGGTCACCGGCATAGCCGATGCGCGTGACGCGGGCTAGCACCCGACGATGCCCTCATGCCCGTCGTCGCGGTGGACGGGCGGGGGTGCGGCTGTCCGGCGTCACTGGACGTGATCGTGGGGGCGACGTCGACGCGCATGTGTGACCACGCCCACGATACGCCCACTTTGACGCGCAGGCGCGACCGTGGATTGGACACGACGTCGCCCCCACGATCAGGATGTGCGCCGGTGGTCACCGTCGCGGCGTAGACATAGTCACGGTACGTGCGCCAACCCGCACGAAGACCTCGTCGAAGCGATGCCCCCATGACCGCCCCCCATGCCCCTCCGCCCCGCGGTCCACCCTCCTGCGAACGGGCGTGGGGGCATCGCCACGTTGTCGTCGCGTTAACCTATCTCACCACCGCTATCTATTGCACGAAGGCATCTGTTTTGTGATGCTTGTGAACGCGCCGTGCCATCACGGCCGCATAAGATCGCCACGGACCTGGCGCGCGTTCCGTCCCGGCGTGGCGGGCGGTTGATGACCGATTGAGGAGAGGAAAGCCGTGCGTCTGCTTCCCCGTACACAGCGCCGCCGTGCCTGGCGCCCCCGTCGCGCCCTCGTCGCATGTGGCGCGGTCGCCGTCGCGGCCACACTGCTCGCCTGTCCCCCGCTGGCGTGATCGTCGCGGGCTGTGAGTGCCGGAGTCACTTTGACTCCGCACTCACAGCATGGACGCCGGTTTGTCGTGGATCGCGCGACACGCGATGTGAGCGCGGTCCATCCACGTGCCCACTCGACGCACCTGTCAGCGCGTGCGTCTTTGGTGTGAGTGCCGGAGTCAAAGTGGCTCATGGGCGCTTTTGATGATGCTGTCTGAGAGGGGAATTCGCACCATACAGATGAAAATCGGCACGTTTGTCTCCACCAATGACGATGACCGCCCGTTAGACAGCCGAAACGATCGAGCAGCCTTGTCTTATCCCGACCCTAGCATGCAGCGATGAAGCCCGGCAACACAACGCGCGGTCGTGCGCTGCGAGAACTCGACACTCCTATTCCTGATTGGTCATGGGCCCTGGCGATTTGACGTCAGCCAACCATCACGCGCCTAATTTCTCATCGTTTCCGCCGCGCATCACCACGAAATCGGCATCATCAAAAGCGCCCATGAGCCAGATCAAAACTGGCGCTTACATTTGACGTTGGGACGGTGTGGAAGGGATCCTGACAGCGACTTCACCAGCACCAAGACCCTGCTGCCCCGGCGTGCGTTACCCGCCTGAACACGGGGCACCGCCAGCCACCGCCTGGTGTTGCCAGGGCGATCTGACGGAGCGTCACTGTCAATGACGCACTCTCTGACCGCTGTAGCTCCCGTACGGTGTGGTATAATTTCAACCATATAGGGCTAATTTGCGCACTAGTGCGTCTAGCGCCGGGCGAGGTGACGCGGCTGAACGCCATGGTCACCGGTGAGGAGAGACGCGCCAGGGGTACCCATACCGCGTCGCTGGACGCCGCAGCGGTCCAGGATCCGACGCCGATCAGGGAAACTGAGGGGACCGCGATGGAGCAGGAGTATCGGACCCAGACGCCGGGAGACAGGGGGCGCCTCGACGACGTCGACGCGGAGGTGACGCGGTTGGCGGCCCAGGTGCGGCGGATGGTGGCCGCCAATCGCGCGCTTGGCGCGATCAATGACACCCTGACCACGAGCAACAGCGCGCTGCGGCGTGACACGGCGGATGCGCGGGCCGATACCGTCGCGGCGCAGGCCACCAGCGACCGCATAGAGGCCGCCAACGCGGCGCTGCGCGCCACCAACGCGGCCATGGACGCGCGTAACGATGCGCTACACGCGACCAATGACGCGCTGGACGCGCGTACCGCCGATCTGGAGGCCACCGGCGCGGCGGTGGAGCACGCCGATGAGGAACTGCGGACGCAGCGCGGAGCAGTCCAGGAACTGGCCGCTGTCCTGGAGGCAGAGCGGGCGCAACTCGCGGCCATCCTGGCCCGTGTCGAGGAGGCCGTGCTGGTGGTAGACCGGACGGGGACGCCCGTGCGCATGAACGCGGCCTACGCCCGCCTGGTCGGCGAGAGCGCCGTGGCCATGGACGATGCGCGGGGCGTCCCCCTGCCCCCCGACCAGACGCCGCAGGCCCGCGCCGCGCGCGGCGAGACGTTCAACCTCTCATTCAGTCGGCCCACCGGCGTCCCATCCCTCAGAGGGGAGGACACCCGGCGCTGGTTCGTGGCGACCGGGCAGCCGCTCCCCGAGGGCGGCGTGACCCACGGCCTCGTCGTCATCCGTGATGTCACCCTGTCTGACCGGCACCGCAGCTTGCAAGACGAGTTCCTCGCGCTGGCCGCCCATGAACTGCGCACGCCGCTGACCTCCGTCCAGGGGTACCTCGACCTGCTCGCGCCGTTGCTCCATACGGATGGTGACGGGCGGACCCGTCGCTACGCGACGCGGGCGCTCCACCAGACGCGGCAACTGGTAGCCTTGGTGCGCGACCTGACGGACGCGGCGCGCCTGCACGGCGACACGCTGCGGCTCACCCTTGCCCCACTGAACGTGGTCCCCTTGGTCATGGAGGTGGTGGAGACGGCGCGGGATGTGCCCCCCGCCCACCCGATACGCCTCATCACCGATGAGGCTCCCGTGTGGGTGCGCGGCGACGCCGGGCGGCTGGAGCAAGTCCTCTTCAATCTGCTCACCAATGCCCGCACCCACGGGTCCAGCGTGCGGGCGATCGACGTGCGCCTGCGACGCGTGGACGGCGCGGTCGCCCTGGAGGTGCAGGATTACGGCCGGGGCATCGCGGCCGATCAGCTCCCCCATCTCTTCGCGCGCTTCTACCAAGTCGCACGCGCCGACCGCCTGGCCCAGGGTGGCCTGGGCCTCGGCCTGTTCCTCTGCCAGGAACTCGTCGCGGCGCACGGCGGCCGCATCACGGTCGTCTCGGGCGAGGGGGCGGGGACGACCTTCACCGTCTGGTTGCCCCTGGTAGGGGCGTGACCACTGCACGCGCCGTGACCCAGGCAGACAGGGGCGGACACTCACTATCCTGACCCCGTGTCAGAGGAGACCGACCGATGGACACGATCCCGCTCCTGCTCGTCGACGACGCGCCGCTGTTTCGCCGCGGCGTCCGCGCCGCCATCGAGGAGGCCCCGGCGGCGTTTACGGTGGTGGGCGAGGCGGCCGACGGACCACGCGCCCTGGAGCTTGCCCTCACGCACGCGCCGTCGGTCGTCCTGCTCAACGCCGCGGTCGCGGGGCGGGACGGCCTCGCGCTCATCCGCACGCTCAAGCAGCGGGTACCGGGCGCGGCGATGATCGTGGTAGTGGACCATGAGGAGGAGGACACGCTGTTCGCGGCCATCACTTACGGCGCGTCAGCGTATCTCCCCAAAAGCGTCGATGCGGACGCCCTGCGCGACGTGCTGCGCCGGGTGGCGGGTGGCGCCTACCTCATTAACGAGCGCGTGCTTGCGACACCGGCCGTGGCCGCGCGTGTGCTGGAAAGCTTCCGTCCCCTGACGCACGAGGTCGCGCCGGAGGTCGAGGCGCTCTTCATCCCGCTCTCGCCACGGGAGATCGAGGTGCTCGGCGTCGTCGCACAGGGCCACAGCAACAAGGAGATCGCCACGCTCCTGGACATCAGCGATCAGACGGTCAAGAACCACATCACGTCGATCATGCGTAAGCTCGCGGTCAACGACCGCACGCACGCCGTCGTCTACGCCCTGCGCCAGGGATGGATCACTGCTGCGCCGGGGACGCGCCGCGGCGCGGCGGCTCCTGACGCGGGGCTTGGTTGAGCCAAGGAGCACGGCGCCCCGGCGCGGACGTGACCGGGGTGGGCCACGGGGCCACGCCGTCGCCGCCGCGGTCGCCGCTAGCACGCGGCGGCCGGAGGCAGTCCCTCGATCGGCGGCAACGCGCGAGGGCTGGCGTGCGCGTTGGGCGACGCGTCGGGTGGAGCCGTGTCGCATCGGCGATGATCGCGCGCACGCGCGATCATCGCGGCCACCGCTGGTCCGCCGTGGGACCCCGCGCTGGTCCCCGTCTTTTGCTTGTGCCCTGCCCGCCGCGCGCTTGATCCCCCGCTGGTCCGTTGTCCTCCCTGGCTGCCCCTGCCGGGACGCCGGGGGACTCCGTCGGCCGATCGCCCTGTACGCGCCGTGGCACACCCGCGACCGGCGCACCGCGCGCGCCGCTGACACAGGGACAGGCGGCGCTAGCGCAGCTGGGCGATGACGACGACGCGGTGGGTGTCGATCAGGTACGGCGTGCATCCCACCAGCGCCAGCGTCGGCTGCGGGTAGGGCGCGTTGAGCAGGCGCACATCGTCGGGCGTGACCACGCTGACCGAGCGCACGACATAGCGATAGGGGTGCGTGCCCTGCGTCACGACCACCGTGTCGCCGGGGCGCAGCGTGCCGAGGTAGCGGAAGATCGAGCCATGAATGTCGTCGTGGCCGCTCATTAGCGAGAGACCGGGCTGGCCCAGGGGGGCTGAGTCGGCGAAGCGGGTGACGCCGTAGGCGGGCACGATGTCATAGCGCAATGAGCCATCAGGGTTGGCGATGAAGCCGCGCGCCCACACGGGCGCGCCCCAGATGTTGAGGCGGGCGACGGAGAGGCGGGCCTCGGGGGCGGGCAGGGAGCCGTGTCCGGTGTGGGCAGGGGCGGCGCTCATGACCGTCGTGCCCTGTGGGGCCATCACGTTGTAGGCGGCGGCGGACACGGAGGTCGTGGCGCCCGTGTGGGGTACGAGGTGGAGCATGAGAAACAGGCCCCCTATCAGTAGTAGCGATCGCGTGCGTCCTGTCCAGGTGACCATGGTGTCTATACTCTTTCTCTACTCAAACGTCCTATTCCTCTATCGACCATTTGGGCTAGGACGTGTAGCACAGGCGTCG
>JAABUZ0100007860.1_pt1 | contig 12739 bp, 12 predicted proteins | sample 5562091 | NCBI WGS metagenome assembly JAABUZ01 (sample SAMN12813069, study PRJNA571459) | rock metagenome | isolation source: Antarctica rocks | place: Antarctica: Victoria Land, Linnaeus Terrace sud | collected 2015-12-21 | reverse complement strand
CACGCTGTTCACAATCACGTATTTCCTCGATAGTTTCGGTAATCGCCTGCGGATACGCAACGTACATCCGACTTCCCTCCGCGCATTACCCACATGTCATCACGTCACGTCTACCGCGAAAGAGTATAAGTCGTACCCATCGGGGTGTTGTCAAACGTGACGCTGCTCGGATTGAGGGCGAGGGCGGGGCCGCCCGTCGTGATGCCAGAGCCGGTGAGTGGCGCCTGCTGGGGCGAGCCGATGCCATTGTCGTTGAAGGAGAGTGTGCCCGAATAGGACTGCGCCGCCGATGGCTGGAATCGCACGGTGACGTTGCAGGCGCTCCCGCCGCTGATCGTCTGGTTGGAGCATGCATCGCCCGCAAGGGAGAAGCCGCCACTGGGCGCCGCGAGTGTGACCGTGCCCATCGTGACCGCCATCGCGGTCTGGTTGTTGAATGTGACGATCCGGGTCTGCGCGGTGCCGACCGGCTGCGCGCCGAAGGCGACGCTCGTCGGGCTGAGGGTGATCGCGGCGGTGATTCCAGTACCGGTGAGCGGGACGTACTGCGGGCTGTCCGGGGCATTATCGCCGAAGAAGAACGATTCCGAATACGCTACCGCGCTCGTCGGCTGGAAGCGGATTGTCACGGTACAGGTCTGGCTCGGTTGGAGGGTCTTGCTCGTGCATTGGTCGTCCGAGACTGTGAACGCGGTGCCGCCGAGACCGGTCCCGGAGATTCCGAGTGCCGACGCCCCCGAATTCCGCAGCGTGATCGTCTTCGTCTGCGCTGATCCGACGACTTGATTGCCAAAATTGAGGGCGTTGGGTGTCAGTGTCACCGTGCTCTGACTGCCACTGCCCGTCAGTTGAACGTGTTGCGGGCTGTCGCCGCCGGTATCGGTGAAGGCGAGGGAGGCGGCGTAGGACTGCGCGGCGGCAGGGACGAAGGTGATCGTTATGCTGCACGCGCCGCCCGGATTGAGCGAGTGACCGGAGCAGCCGTCACCGCTGGCGGAGAAGGTGCCGGTGGCATCGGTGAGCGTCGTAGCACTGATAGCGAGAGCCGCAATGCCGTCGTTGGTGACGGTCAACGTCTGCGATTGGGGGAAGTTGACGGGCTGCGCCCCGAAGGCCACCGATGCTGGGCTGACCGTCGCCTTGCCGATGGAGTACAACGCCAGATTGCCGGCATTGAGCGAGCCGATGCCTGTTGCCTGGTCGTAACCAGTCGTCGCTGGGTAGGTCGCGGAACCGCTGTTCGGCGTGCCGCAGAACGTGGCGTAGCAGTTGTCGCCGCTCGTGATGTCGTGGAAGACGGCGGCATTACCCCGCCCATTCGCGATCGTGTACAGCGTCGGGTTCGCAAACCCGAAGGCGGGCTTGCCGAGGGAGCCGAGATATTGATTGGTGAGTGTGATGGCCGATGCCCAGAGCGGCGTTGCCGCGCTCGTCCCGCCGTATGCCTCCCAACAATCGGTCGCGCCAGGCGTGCCGGTGGCCGTCGGGCAGTTAACCGTGTCGTGGACATAGACCGTGTAGCCGGTGTTGGGATCGCCATCAGCCGAGACATCCGGCACCTGCCGCTTGCCGTTGCTGTAGCTGTTTGTCGTGCCGGGGCTGCTCTAATAGGACGGCTTCGCCCAGTAGGTGCTGAGGCCACCCCCGCCCGCTCCACCGGTGACGCTATAATCGTTCCATGTTGCTTCGCTGCTGTAGGCATTATTCGAGAGCAGTGTGAGTTTCGTGCCGCCGACTGCGGTGACGTACGGCTGTGCCCCCTCAGCCTGCACGGCGAGCGCGGTCGAAGTGCTGCACCCGGTCGAACCGAAGTCCCCGGTGACGACGAGGGCGGTTTGTCCCTGGGTCGCCATCTGCTTAAAGACCGTATTGAGGAGAGTGTAATAGGTCGGGGTGTAAGATGATTCGCAGCCGCCCCAACTCGAACTGACCACCCGCGCGAGGTTATCATTGGCGATCTTCTGATATTGATTCACGGAGGATTGGGCGGCATTCGGGGACTCGTACACGAGTAACTTGGCGAGTTTGGGCACCATGCCGGTGATCACGTCAATGTCGAGTTCGACTTCGAGTTCGCCGACTCCCCCAAGCGCCCCACCGCCGTCCACTGCGACACGCTGGAGCAGCACGTTCGAGCCGAAACAGCTCTGGTAGGTGGACGCGTCGGCATCCAGATAATCCGCCAACTCAAAGAGCGCGATCGTCTGCCCTTCGCCGTGGAACCCTTTCGCGGAGAAGGCATCGAAGTTGTAGGCCGTCGCGAACTCATTCGGCGTATACGAGCCGCTCTTATTCGCACGGCTCACCGCACTCGTGCAACCCGACGGAGTCGCATTCGCGCCGACGTCCCGTTGGGTCGCCTGCACAGGGCCGCGGACAAGTTGCGGCTCCGATTCCGCCGCGTTGTCCAGGCCAACGATCCCCTGGATAATCTGGGCGATGGCTGGTGGCACGGCGGGCGTCTTGTCATTCGCGAAGAAGATACGGCCGGACGCCGCTTTGTAGTCAGAGATGGTGACGCTGAAGGCACGCTCGACCTGCGCCACCGCTGCGGTCGCCGTCAGCGTCGCACCCACACCGGGGTCGCTGACCGTCAGTCCTTGTGTACGCAGATAATCCGCCACCTGCTTGCGACTGGCCGCGCTAATGAATTGGCCGGTGAACTGCTGCGGCGTGAGGTATTGCCGATAGTGGCTCGATGCCGGGTCGTAGAGTTCGTGAAGGAACGTGTCGAGCCCCGCTTCGTCCTGCACCTTGAGCGCTACCGCGAGTGTGAGCGGCTTCTGCGTGTCCGTGCGCCCAACGAGCGTCCCCCGCGCGCTGAATCGGGTCGGCGTTTGTACCGAACCAGTGTCCGCAGCGGCGGCAGGAAGCGTCGCAAAATCCTGCGCGATCAATAGAACGAGCAACAGACTGATGCTCAGACACACATTGCTACGGATGCACTTCCACCGACCCATGTTTCCCCTCCCCATTCCCACAGACCCGGATACCCCACCCGGTCAGACAGCACACAGATCATTCCCTCGTCGCGTGCAGCACGAACTTTAGTCTATCATTACGTATCAATCAAATAATGCACCCTTCAATACCCATGTGATGCGAGGTTTTCCCTGCTCGTACCTTCTAACGCAGAAAATCGCTGAATGTTATGGCCTGCATGGACTCGGTTTGAGACGACGAAGGATTTCCCGGTGCCACAGCATACGCCATCCGGCGAAACCCTCCCTCATACGAGCATAGCGGGTCGGTATGGGCAAAGCATCCGGTAAACTACGTAGGTGAAAAGAGGAAATCAGATAGTGTTTATCTCTTGGAAACGTCGGTAATTACGTACGATCGTGGATTCTGACCGTTGACGTGGGAATGCGCGCGCGTTTCACTGTATAGACAGATTGCTCCCCTTCCCACGCCGAGTGACGAAAGGGGCTGGGGGTTAGGACACAGAAGGAGTATTCCCATGGCGAACCGTCTTCCCACTATCGGCATCGAGTACTGCCACGAGTGCGGCTACATCGGCTTCGCAACGAAACTGGCGGAGGGGCTGCTGCGCACCTTCGAGGGGCAGCTGGGCGGCGTGCTCATCACCCCCTCCACGGGCGGCGCGTATGAGATCACGCTCGATGGTCGCTCGATCTACTCGACCTTCGAGGAAGGAATGCCGACGCAGGACGAGGCAATCGCGCGCGTCCGCACGACGCTGGCGTCGTCCGCTGCCGTGACGGCGTAACGGCGCGGCGTGCGGATTGACATCCTGACGATCTTCCCCGGCATGTTTGCAGGCGCGGGGCCACTCGGCGCGAGCATCATCGGCCGGGCGGTGCAGCGGGGCATCCTCGATCTGCGCGTCCACGATCTGCGGGACTGGACGACCGACCGCCACCGCTCGATAGACGATTATCCCTACGGTGGCGGTGCGGGCATGGTGATGAAAGCGCCGCCCGTCGTCGCGGCAATCGAGGCGGTGCTGGATGAGGAGATCGTGCGGGAGCCACGCGTGCCGGTGCTGCTGATGTCCGCCGCCGGGCGACCATTTACCCAAACGATGGCACACGCACTGGCGCATGCGGAGCGGTTTGTTCTCCTCTGTGCCCACTACGAGGGTGTGGACGAGCGGGCGATCCAACTCGCCGTCACGGATGAGGTAAGCATCGGCGACTACGTGCTGACAGGCGGCGAACTGCCCGCGATGGTCATTACCGATACCGTCGCGCGTCTCCTGCCCGGCGTGATCGAGGCAGCATCGCTAGCCGAAGAATCATTCGCGGACGGTCTGCTCGAATATCCCCACTACACCCGCCCGCCGGAGTTTCGCGGCCTCACCGTCCCGGAGGTCCTGACGAGCGGCAACCACGCCCGCATCATCCGCTGGCGGCGCGAGCAGGCCCTGCTCCGCACCCACGACCGCCGCCCCGACCTCCTCGCCCGCACCCCGCTCACTGACGCCGACCGCCACTTCCTCACCGAGCACAACGATGACGCCTGACTTCACAATCGCTGACACGCCGGACGTGGTACGGATCACGACGCCGGAGCAGGTGACGATCACACTGCCGCTGGCGGGCGTCGGGACACGGCTACTTGCGGCGCTGCTCGATGCGCTCGTGATGATCGGCATCATTCTCGCCGCGCTGATCGTGATTACCCTTGTCGGCAGCCTGATCGCGCTCCAACCGCACGGAGTGGCGGCTGGATCGGTACTCGGCGTGTTCACCCTCCTCTTTCTCTTTGGCTTCGTCTTCGCCTACTATGCGGGACTGGAACTGCTGTGGGACGGCCAGACCGTCGGCAAGCGCGCGCTGAAACTGCGCGTCCTGCGGGACAACGGCACACCCGTAGACGCCGCCGCCGTGCTGGCGCGGACCGTTGTGCGGCTCGTGGATTTCCTGCCATTTGGCTACCTCGTCGGCCTCATCAGCATGATCGTGGATGGGCGAGCGCGACGCCTCGGCGACATTGTCGGCGGCACGATCGTCGTGCGCGAGTGGGATAGCGCGCCGACGCTCAGGGAGATCGCCTACAGCGCGGAACCCGCCGCGTGGGGCCCGCCCGCGCCGGGGCAGGAAGCGCCCGTCTCTTTGCTGACGACGGACGAACTGGCGGCGGCACGTGAGTTCCTACGACGCGCGGCAACCTTCCCACCCCCAGAGCGCGCTGCCCTCGCCTGGCGCGTCGCCACCACTCTTGCTGCCCGCATCGGCTACGCCGAACCCCTCACGCACCCCGAATGGTTCCTCATCTGGATCGTCCGCAGCGCGGCAGGGCGGGACATTTGAACCACGAAGGCACGAAGGAGCACGAAGGAAAGAGAAAAAAAGAAAAACCTTCTTCTCTCTTCCCTTCTTCGTGCTCTTCGTGCCTTCGTGGTTCAAGCATCTTCCCCGTTGTGGCGCGGGGGTTGCGTGTTACGATGTGGGCAGGAATGATGGATGTCATCGAAGGAGCGCATCGTGACACGACAGAGCAATGGCAGCGGCCCATCCCGCGCGAGCGATCTTCCCTTCCATGCACGCGGTTCCGGCGAGCGGCGTAATGTGGCGATGGGGCGTAGTGGCATGGTCGCCACGGCGCATCCGCTGGCGACGGCGGCGGGTCTCTGGGCGCTCGAACGGGGCGGTAATGCGATGGACGCGGCGATCGCGGCGGCAGGCGTCTGCGCGGTTGTGTTGCCCGCATCGTGTGGTCTCGGCGGTGACTGCTTCCTGCTCTACTATGATGCGAAAACGCAAAAGGTGACGGGCGTCAACGGCAGCGGCGCGGCCCCGCTCGCTGCCACACTATCGCTCTATCAGGAACGCGGCCACATCAGCAGAATGCCGGGGCGCGGGCCACTCTCTGTCGGCGTTCCCGGCGCGGTGGATGCCTACTTCACAGCGTTCGAGCGGTGGGGAAGCATCCGCATGAGCGACCTCCTCCGCCCCGCCGAGCAGTATGCCCGCCACGGCTTCGCACTGACGCCGGGCGGCGCGGAGATGATCGGCGAGCAGGCCGAGATGCTGAAAGCACAGCCGGGCGGTGGGGCGCAAACCCTTCTCAAGGGTGGCAAGCACGCCCCGCACACCGGACAGATCCTCAAGAACGAGGACCTCGCGAACTCGATTAGCCTGCTCCGGCGACAGGGGCGCAACGCCTTCTACACAGGTGAACTGGCGGAGAAGATCGCCGCGTGGATGGCGAAAAACGATGGCCTCATCACGCAAGAGGACCTCGCCGCGTACACGAGCGATGTCTACCCCGCGATCAGCACGACCTATCGCGGTCATACCGTCTACACGACCGCGCCGCCGTCACAAGGCTTGATCTTGCTGCAGGAGTTGAATATCCTCGCCAATACCGACCTCGCGGGGATGGACCCACAGGGTGCGGCGGCGATGCACCTGATGATCGAGGCAAAGAAACTTGCCTTCGCGGATCGCAACCGTTACGCGGGCGATCCGACATTTGTGAATTTCCCGCTGGATAAACTGATCAGTTCGGAGCGCGGCGCGTCGCACTTCGTCTCGATTGACCCGCATCACGCGCGCGTGGATGACCCGGCGCTCTCGCTCATCCCGGAGATGGTCGGGGATACGACCTCGCTCTGTACGATGGATCAGGAGGGGAACGCCGTCTCGCTCATCCACTCGCTCTCGGCGGCGTTCGGCTCCGGCTGCCTCGTGGACGGCACCGGCATCTTTCTCAATAATCGCGCCGGGCGGGGCTTCTCGCTCCAGCCCGGCCACCCGAACATCCTCGCGCCCGGCAAGCGGACGATGCACACCCTCCACTGCTACGCCGTCACCCGCAAGGACGGCACCCTCGCTTTCGTCGGCGGCACGCCCGGCGGCGATCAGCAGCCGCAGTGGAACATGCAAGTAATCACGAATATTCTTGACTACGGCATGTCGCCGCAGGAAGCAATCGAAGCGCCGCGCTGGACGAGTTTCCCCGGCACCGACCCGGCGAATTTGCCGAATCCGTACGAGGTGCGCATCGAGCGCCGCTTCCCGGATGCGACGCTGATGGAGCTGCGCCGCCTCGGCCACACCGTTCATGCCGTGCCGGAGTGGGGTTCGGCTGGCGCGGCGCAGGTGATCGCCTGGGAGGACGGCACCTGCTACGGCGGCTCCGACCCGCGCGCCGAAGGCCTCGCCCTCGGCTTCTGAGCAGCATATACTGAGAAAGTGCGACATGGTACCGAGGAGGAGTATATGGCGACTCGTAAAATCCCGGAAGAAACGCCCGGAGATGTAACGGCTGCACCGCTCGCCGAAGACGACCTTGATGACGACTTCTCATTCTCGTCATCTGCGGAGGAGAAGCCGAAGACCGGTCGTGAACTCTATGAGGCATTGGTGGCGAACGGCTTCATCGGTGCATGGAAAGACCGCACCGACATCGGCGATACTCTCGAATTTGTTCAGCGGTTGAAAGACGAGGGTCGTGCGCGACGGCAGGCACGCCTTTGGGATACTCCGCACATAGATAAGGAGGCATTCATGGCTACACAGAAGCTCATACTGGAAAAGATGCATGAGGAGAGTGTAGCCGAAGAAGACCTTGCCGATGAGGACACTTGGGAATTTCCTTCGTCACCAGACAAGCAGATACTGACCGCGAAGGCGCTCTTAGAGTCTGGCCTCGTTGGTATTTGGAAGGATCGGACAGACATCGGTGATAACTTGGCGTACGCGCGCAAACTACGTCGTCAAGCCAACAACCGAAGTCGAGACTGAATGCTCTTGCTTGATACTGATGTCGTTGTTGATATCTTCCGTGGGCATCTCCCTGCATTGCGCTGGCTGCGTTCTCTCGATAACGCGTCGCTTGGTCTTCCTAGCCCCGTCGTGATGGAAGTGACGCAGGGCTGCCGGGATATGCGACAGGTGCGGGATATAGACCGTCGTCTTGCACGGTTCCAAATCTACTGGCCGACTGCGGCCGATTGTGATCGTGCGCTTGCGTTTTTTGGAAAACGGCATCTCAGTCACAAACTCGGTATCCTTGACGCGCTGATCGGAGAATGCGCGGTCGGGTTGGACGTTCCACTTTGTACCTTCAACGTGCGGCACTTCCGCGCGGTCGCGGGCCTGACGACCGAACAACCTTACGAGCGGGTATGACAGCAACGACTACCACACGGACGACGGCGACGAGCGCGGCGATGCAGGGGCGGCAGCGGTGGCTGATCTTCGCTTTGAGCGGGGCGATCTTCATGATCAACCTCGACTCGCGCGTCATCGCGCCGCTCTTGCCGACGATCGCGAATGCCTTCCACACTTCTGTCTCGTCGGCGGGCATCCTTATTACGGCGTACATGCTGCCGTACGGCTTCTTCCAACTTTTCTACGGCCCGCTCTCGGACCGTATCGGCAAGGTAAAAGTCGTTGCCTTCGCGATGGTGCTGTTCAGTGTTGGGACAGCGCTCTGCGGCGCGTCTACATCCCTGCCGATCGTCACGCTCCTGCGCTTCCTGACGGGAATCGCGGCGGCAGCGATCTTCCCGCTCACGCTGGCATACATCGGCGACACCGTGCCATACGCGCAGCGGCAAGCGACCATCGCCATCCTGATGTCCTGCTCGGCAGCGGCGACGGCCTTTAGCACGAGCGTTGGCGGGCTGATCGCGGCGGTCTTCTCGTGGCGGCTCGTCTTCCCAATCTTCGGCGTCGCCTCCGGCGGCGTCGCGGTTGCGCTGCTCCTCCTATTGAAAGAGGAAATCCGCATTCCCCTACTGGAGCCACGCCCTCGCCCGCGCGATACCTATCTTGCGGCGATCCGCGCTCCCCGCATGCTGCCGCTGCTGATTCTCATTCTCGTCGAGGGCTTCATCTACAACGGCGTCTTCTCATATCTCGGTGGCTATCTCAATCACCGCTTCGCGCTCGGCTCACTTGCTATCGGGCTTCTGCTTGGCTTCGCGGGCGTCATGCAACTAAGTACGGCGCGGGTGCTACGCTCTCTTATCCTCCGGCTCGGCGAGCGGCGGATGATCCTGATCGGCGGTGGGATGATGGGCGCGGCGTACATCACGGCGGCGCTGATCCCAATCTGGCCGCTCTTTCTTGTCTCAATGCTGCTGGCGGGCGTCGGTTTCGTTCTCTGCCACACGACGTTGCAGACGCGGGCGACCGAGACCTTTCCGCAAGCGCGCGGCACGGCGGTCGCCCTCTTCGCCTTCTCGCTCTTTCTCGGCGGTGGCATCGGCACCGCTCTCGTCGGGAGTATCATCAGCGGCGTTGGCTATATCACCACGCTAATCACTGCCGGATTCTTTCTCTGGGTCTTCGCTGTGGCTGCCGCGCGAACGCTGATCGCCTCACCGAAACACACTGTGGCGATGCCCGCGTCAGTCACGGAATAAATTGCCCGGAAATTGGTTGCCGAAACCCGTTGACAAACGTCCGTACATCCTGTATATTCATCATTGTAAGGTCCCGATGACCGATGCACCTCAGTCGGATACGGAAAGCCGTAAGGCCCACGGATTCGGATGGAGCGCACTGGCTGTCGGGGTCTTACACTTTAACTCGTCTTCCACTCTGTTCCGACAACTATTTACATCGCTGCCAGGACTCGTTCGCGCTCGTGGACGCGCATGCGGACACCGTGGTGTGGTCTGCTAATGACGCCAAAAAGTGCGACATCCTGATCGGGTGCCAGTTCGAGCGTGTAGCGGCGCAGGATTTCCGCGATCATCGCCTTGATCTCGACCTTGGCGAAGTTGATGCCAATGCAGATACGCGGCCCACCGCCGAAGCCGACGAGCGCGTACGGCGTCTTCTTCTGCTCCTCGCGCGGTGGGGCGAAACGATCCGGGTCGAAGATCGCTGGGGCCGCGAAGACGCTTGGGATGAGATGCGAGGCGGCGATAGCGTAGAAGACATGCGACCCGGCCGGGACGTGGTAGCCGTGGAAGTCGAAATCCTCTATGACACCGCGCGGCCCATATGAGACGGGTGGATAGAGCCGCTCGGCCTCCATCAGGCCATTTTCCAGTACCTTCATCCGCTGAATGCCATCAAGCGTCGGGGCTGCACCGTCTGGGACGAGCGCGGCCTGCTCCTCCTGAACGCGTCGGAGGTAGTCGGGGTGTTGCGCGACGAGATAGAGAAGCCACGCGCTCATGCTTGTCGAGGTCTCGTGTCCGGCGACGAGGAGAATATTCGTGTGCGCAATCAGCTGCTCGTCGCTAAGGGCGTTACCCTCCGGGTCGCGCGCCTGGACGAGCATGCCGAGCACGTCGTTGGTTGGGTGCTGGCGACGCTCTACAATCTTTGGTCGCAGGAGGCCGTAGAGTTCGCCCTTCAGCCGCGCCTGCTCAGCGTAAAACGCGTCCCAGTCCTTCATCTGCGGGCCGAGCCGGAGCATCGCCAGATAGAGTTCGCGAAACTGATCCACCTCCGGCCCCGGCTTCAGGCCCGCTAGGGCTTCAGCAGCGACATCGAAGGTGATCTTGCGCGCTTCCTCGTAGACATCTACCTCACACCGCTCCGCCCAATCCGCGATCCGCTCGCTGATGATGCGCTGCATGATTGGCAGGTAGCGGTCCATATAGGTGATCGCGAAGGCGGGATTCATCATCTTGCGATGCGCGTCATGCTCCGGGCCGTCCATTGAGAGCAGTCCGTTGCCGAAGGCGTCCTCAATGCCGAAGATCTTCGTCCAGCCGATGTAGTGGGAGAACTTCAGCCGGTTCGACAGCAGAACGAAGCGATTCGCCTCCGGCCCGGCGAGGAAAATGACGTTGTGGCCGTTCTGGTCAGAGCGGAAGATCGGCCCATGCCGCTCATACATCTCCGCCAGGAATGGACCAATGCGCTGGAGATAATCCTCAGGTATCTGGATACGCGGGATTGTTTCCCATGAACGGAGGTCGGTCATCACTGAGTTTCCCTTTCTTCGTATCCCTCAATACTGATCTTTGTCTCAACCAAGTGGGTACTACTCAATAAGTCGGGTTGAAAGAGCCGGTCCCCTCTTTTCTCCCTTACTTTGTACACTTTACGCGTAGAAAGGAGCACATGAACCCACCATCCGAACCGTTTCGATCCTGCCCGATGGAACAGGGTTACTCAATATACAGAGCGCGGCTGAACATGCGCACCATCAGGTCAATGTAGGTCCGCTCATGCTCCACATGGCCACCAACGATGCAATCCTCCATCGCCTGATTGACGGTGCCGAAGATCAGCCGCGTCATCACTGGAATGTCTACGCTACGGGGAATCAACCCCGTCTCCTGTTGGCCGCGCAGGAAGCCGTCCAACCCCGCGATTGCCTCTGCGTCCGCTTCCGCCGAGGTGCAAATGACACCGGGCTGGGCCGGGTCGTGGAAATCTACATTGAGGGCAAAGACACGCATCAAATCCTCGTGTTCGTGCGCCGCCTCAAATGCTCCTTCGAGCATCACACGGATCAGCGCGGCTCCCTGCAATCCTGGCACGGTCCGTGAAAACGCCCGCTCCATTGTCATCCGCTGCGCTTGCTCGGCGAGTGCCTTGACGATCGCGCCCTTGGACGAAAAGTAATTGTAGATTGTCCCCTCGGAGATGCCCGCACGCCGGGCGATCTGCGCTGTCGTCGTCCGCTCGTACCCCTGCTCCGCAATGAGATGCTGCGTCGCGGTAAGAATCTGCTCGCGCCGCACCGCCTCAGTCTGCACGCGCCGCGCTGTCCCATTCACACCCGTCATTACCATGCCAACTCCCTTTCCCTGCCTCAACAGCAACTGAGTGTTGCTCATTTTACGTAGTGCGTTGTGGAATGTCAAGGTAGCAGCGAGATCGCTAAATTCACCCGACACGGGTGGCACGCTGGCGGGCATACTGCTGCCGCATCTTGACGCGGCTGCCGCAGCTCTCCATGCTGCACCAGCGTCGGCTGCCATTCTTGCTCGTGTCGTAGAAGAGCCAGCCGCAGTCGTCCGCCCCCGGACACTCCTTGACCCGCGCCAGATCATCCACCGTCAGAACGTCTACAGCGGAATGCGCTACCGCCCACAGCGGACGGCTCAGCACATCGTCGGTCGCTGCCCAGGTCCAGCCATAGCCCTCACCCAGCGCCGTACCGCGCGCGCCCAAGTGAGACGAGATACTCCGCTTGTAGTCGTTGCAGATCGGCCTCCTGCGGCGTTACCTCGTACGCGACCGCACGGAAAATCCGGGTAAGCGCTTCGCGCAGCGTGAGTGCCCGCCCGAACGCCGCGGCGGCCTCGTCGGGGCGGCGAGCGCCCTCCAGCGACAGATGCTTGGCCTCGGTGTCGGCGAGGATACCGACATGGTGTCCCCATCGGACGAGGTCAGGATAATTTCGCAGGTGTTCCTGAGGGTGCGGACCCAGGGGGCGTCCAATCGTGTTCACATAATCCAGACACAGCCGCTCGCCACGCAAGTGAGGAAATCCCGGGTCGGTTCCGAGCTTCCTTGTTTGCCGGTCGCTCTTCATCGAATACCTCAGCAATCTTAGTATCATAACCGTTTTAGCAGGTAAGAAAGGCGGTTTAATCTTCTTACCGTCGAAGATAGTATAGTAGGTAATATGGAAGACGCAAAGGAGCGGGTGCTGCCAATCGTTGGGTCTATGACACATATATGGCTATCCGGCTATGCAGACACGCCGACTCCCACATGTCTAGTGTTGGATCAAAGGAGGTAGTCGAGCATGTGGTACACTCTCCGTCATGCAAGCACCCCTTTTGGTCCGTCCATTGACGGACAGCGAACGCGAGACCGTGACGGCGGGGTTACGCTCCCCCGCC
>JAABUZ0100007859.1_pt1 | contig 12740 bp, 9 predicted proteins | sample 5562091 | NCBI WGS metagenome assembly JAABUZ01 (sample SAMN12813069, study PRJNA571459) | rock metagenome | isolation source: Antarctica rocks | place: Antarctica: Victoria Land, Linnaeus Terrace sud | collected 2015-12-21 | reverse complement strand
GCCAGAAGTCTTCCGCCAGCGAGGACATAGTTCGGTTCCACGACACGACATCCTCGCAGTTACCGTTCCAGGCGCGGTTGACGCCTGGGAACGTGCACTTAAATCACATGGAACAATGACCCTTGCGCAAGTCCTCGCCCCCGCCATCCGCTACGCTCAGGAAGGATTTCCTGTCACCGAAATCATCGCTCGCCAGTGGCAGTACAGAGCTTCGCTCCTGGAGCAGAACGAGGCGGCGCGACAGACCTATCTCGTTGACGGCAAGCGCTCACCACACTTTGGTGAGATCTTCTTACAACCGAATCTGGCACGCACACTACGACTTGTTGCAGAAGGTGGGCGAGATGCGTTTTATCGGGGCCCCATCGCTGAAGAGATCGTGCGCACCTCTGAGAAACTGGGAGGGCTGCTCACGCTGGATGATTTCGCCCAGCACTTCTCAACCTGGGAAGAACCGATCAGCACCAATTATCGCGGCTACACCGTCTACGAGTGCCCGCCAAATGGACAGGGACTGAGCGTCCTCTTAGCACTCAATATTCTATCGGGCGAGGACATCGCGGGACGTGAAGTAGATTCACCGGACATCAAACATCTTATGATCGAAGCACTCAGACACGGAATGGCTGACTCTTACGCCTTTATCAGCGATCCCGCACTGGCAAAAGTTCCGGCCGTACAATTGCTCTCACCTGAGTATGCAGCCACGCGGCGGGCAGGTATCGACATGCAACGGGCAACGGAAGACGTCTCGGCTGGGGACGTCTCAGTGGGAGAGGATACCGTCTACCTCACCGTCGTGGATGCACAAGGGAACGCCGCATCATTCATTAACAGCCTGTACTATGGCTTTGGCTCAGGAATTGTCGCAGGCAACACCGGAATTGCCCTGCAAAACCGAGGTTCGGGCTTCACATTAAAAGAGGGGCATCCCAACTGTATAGCGCCGAGAAAGCGACCATTTCATACTATTATTCCTTGCATGGTGCTAAAGGACGGTCGCTTGTGGAGCAGCATGGGAGTCATGGGCGGCCATATGCAGCCGCAGGGGCATGTGCAGGTCCTCAGCAACATGATCGACTTCGGAATGACGCCACAGCAAGCACTTGACGCTCCCCGCTTTGCGATCTCAGAGGACCTTGAGACGGTTGCGCTGGAACCAGAAATGGCTCCTGAAGTGAGGGATGAGCTTGTCAAGAGAGGACACCGTCTTGTCGAGCCCAACGAGTTCGGGTTTGGCGGCGGGCAAGTCATCGTCATCGACCCGGCCAGCGGAGCCCGCCTGGGAGGATCTGATCCTCGCAAGGATGGCTGTGCCAGCGGATATTAAAGAATGCAGATCAGGAGGCATGCTATGAGCGATGGACTTGTTATCCTACCAGGACAGGGCAAAACTATCGAAGCGGGCGGAACGGAGATTACCTTCAAAGTGACCGCTGAGCAGCCAGCCAGCACCTCTAGTTTTGAGATCGTTATTCATCCAGGATATGACGTGGGTGCTCATATACATGGGCACCAGGAAGAACTGTTCTATATTCTTGAAGGTGAGCTTGATCTCTTTGCCTTTGAACCTCTTGTACGAACCGAAGGAGGTTGGCGGACCTGGCAATCACGCACCGGTGCTCAGGTGTTTCGCGGAGGCCCAGGCAGCATGATGTTTGTGCCGCCCGGTTGCCCTCACGCATTTGCAAATGCTGGAAAAACATCCGCCCGCATGCTCTTCCAGGCCACACCAGTCGGCCATGAGAGGTACTTCGAGGAACTCCTCGCCATTCTTAAGAGAGGCGGACCACCTGATCCCGAAGCTATCGCCGCCTTGAGAAGGCGGTATGATATTGAGCAACTTACACCCCTCGTTCCAGGGAAAATTCCTCACTCTCATGATGAGTGAGATTGGACGCTGAATAGTATCCAATACAAGAGTATCCATCACCTTTAGTTAGTACAGAGACACTTACACTTTCCCTGCCTGTTCAAGCACCTTCATCACATATGCGACAGTCTACGGAGAGAGCAATCATTGACCGCGTTCGCGGAGTCTAAGCACACACAGGCGAAAACCGTAGCGCCTGCCGAGAATCATGATCACGCAAGAGCTTTCAGGGCAGTAACAAGCTGATCGATCTCATCGGATGTATTATAGTGCGTCAGACCAATACGAAGAAGACCGCCTGATGACTCCAGTCCCAAACGTTCGGTTACTGCCAGAGCGTAGAAATTTCCGTTCCAGGCGTAGATATTCTGCTGAGCTAGATGTTCGGCGACGGAGCGGGGCGAATGGCCTTGCAGAGTGAACGAGAAGGTGGGGACGCGCTGATGCATACGCTGTGGATCGGTGATGCCCCAGATGCGCAAGCCCGAAACCGATTGGAGACCTGTGAGCAATCTACTATTCAAGGTCAGCTCATACTCTTCGATGGCGGCCAGCCCGCTACGAACGGCCGGCGCAAGATTCGAAAACGACTGCTCAGAGCGCTCTGACAGTGGTGAGCCAAAGGTCGTGCCGAGCCAGGCAAAGTATTCCATAACGCCCAGCACACCAGCGATGGACTCAAAGCTCTGCGTGCCTGTCTCAAACTTATCGGGCGGATTGGCACCCGAAGTGCGCACTTTATAGGCTTTGAGCCGATCCAACAAAGCATACTTTCCGTAGAGAATGCCAGTGTGGGGGCCGAAGAACTTATAGGCAGAACAGGCCAGAAAATCGCAGTCCAGCGCCTGCACATCGATCGCCTTGTGAGGAGCATATTGTACAGCATCAATATAGCAGAGAGCACCAACACTATGTGCCAACTGCACCACGCGGCGCACATCATTGATCGTTCCCACTGCATTTGAGGCGTAGCCAACGGCGACCAGCTTCGTACGCGGAGAAATCACCTGCTCCATCTGCGCCATGTTCAGCGTACAATCCTCGGGATTGATATCAACCCAGCGCACCTCGCAGCCGCGATCCTCCGCAATCAACAGCCAGGGGGCGATATTTGCATCATGATCCAGCCGCGTCACCACTAACTCATCACCTGGATTGAGCAAGCGGGCGATACTGCGACTGATATGCAGCGTCAAACTCGTCATATTCTGTCCAAAGATAATCTCTTCAGGACGGGCGGCATGTAAGAAGTCCGCTACCCCCTGCCGCGCCTCAGTAACAGTCGCATCAGAGACCTGACTGGTGCGAAAAGCTCCACCGTGATTGGCATTTGAATACGAAAAATAACGCTGCATGCGCGCGACAACTTCTTGCGCCACCTGCGTACCACCCGGATTATCAAAAAATACAGCATCCGAAGCCAGAGAAGGAAAATGGGAACGCACCTCATCCAAAGCAAGCATAGAGAATCCTCCGAGAATGAAAGCGATAGAAGTAGCCGATCGCAGCATGATTAGATGTTCTTTATTGTACCATGTACGTTACTGGAGGCGAGCAAGCCTCTATCAGGCGTTGTTCTGGCTTTGCGCGCTACTATTTTTCAACTGGGTCTTCGTATTATCAGCCCTCTGTTGGAGGAAGTTGATCAGGCGGTTTGGCGTCAGGCCGAAGAGGGCGGCGACAACGATGCCCTGGCTATTCTTAACGATATCATAGACAACGCCTAGTGGTGGCAAACCATGATTGGAAGGGTCCCCTGGAGTATTCAGTATATTAATAGAGAGGATAGCCACCACCAGAACACCTGCGATACCCGCCAGGCCCGAAACCAGAGGAGTCACCGCCACGCGTGCAACTGTCAAGCCGTAGTCATCAATCGCGCTGCTCGTCTGCGACTCCGTATATAAGCGGCTGAAGATTCCCACAGTCGCACCCACCAGATAGAAAACCAGCGCCGCCTTCATCGACTCTACATTGATACCTGCCCCAATTGCAACAAAGAGCAGAATATAGGTCAAAAAGGCTGTGATGAGAGCTGTACCAAACAACTGGTTGCGTAGAGTAATCAGACCCTCCCATAGGCCCGAACGGAACTCGTTGAGCGTCTGCCGTGCATCGCGCAGCGCATTGCGCGCCTCAAGCTCAAGCTCCGTTGTCAGACTAAGGACTTTATCTTGCATCTGCAACGGCGAAGTAACGGTTGGTACGGGTGAATTGCCCTGCACACCATTATTAGTGAGAGTCAGACCCTGATCCTGGGCAGAGAGCGATTTTAAATATATCGATGCAGAAGGGCTGAGCAGCTTTACCGCTGTCTTTGTATTACTGAGAATGTAATCACGATTCGCGATGGTAGAGCCATCGATGGATGCCTCATCGTGCATCGCCTCTCGAATGACATGTTCACGAGGAGCCACAGTCAGCAAAGCCTCTTCTGCGCGCTGCACAAAATTCCAAACTCCGATATAGCCGCTCCCCATAATCCAGTTCAGTCTGTCGCTCGCCACCTGCCGATTCGCTTCCACCAGGCAAGAGCAGATCGTGTCGAGGGCAAGATCATAATCTTGAGGATGTGCATTCCGAAAAGCACGAAGCACATTTCCCCGCTCATCTTCCGAAACAGGTGAACTTACTGACTCATGAAGAACTCTTAACGCGGATTTTAGCGCAAGGAGATGACGCTTCAGATGGCCTGCGCTACGCACATCAGCAGAATCAAAGGAAGTAAAGCGTTTAAAAGGCCAGGAAGCGATCAGCCAGATTAGAAGAGTTCCAAAGGCCCCCACGAAGATCACTAGCAAATGTGGCGGCACAAAGGGAATGAAGGTAGCCCAATCGGAGCTTGTGATATAGAGGGTCGCCGTTATCGTTGCCGCCGCGCTAGGGATAGGTACAATACTACCCGTCAGAATCAGCGAGGCCCAATAGGTTGCAGGCTGTGGTTTGAGAGGTGCCATAGCTGCTTTATACTCATCATCAGCAAGAATTGTGGAATGAGAGCCGGCCAATTGCTCTTCAGCAGCGAGAATTGCCGGATGAGAGTCTGCCGCTGGCTCCGGTTGAATTATTTGAGAAGGTGCGGGGGCTGAGCCATTAGCAAGTGTTTCAGGCACAGTAGTATCTGTAGAGCCGGGCTGGACCGTCTTTTGAAATCCCGTGTTAGAATTCTGAGAGTGTTCCATGAGCAGATCCTCCTTTATTCTTTAAGCTTGGAAGAGCTTATCTAGATAACGTATTCTAAACATAGAAGAAAAGTGTCTATTATTCAAGTTCAAAGTATCGCATGATCAAAAGTTTTTGAGCGAGGCCCAATAAAACAGAACGGTAAATGACTCTTGATTGCTGAGTGATACGTGTAACAACGAAGAGGGTAAATTACTCCGTTTTAAGATAGACGAGACGAAAGGAAGTTTTATGCATACGCATCAATTTGGAAAAACAGACATGCAGATCACGCCGATAGGGGTTGGTGCCTGGGCCATAGGCGGAGGAGATTGGGAGCACGGCTGGGGCTCTCAGGACGACACAAAGTCGATAGCGGCGATCAAAAGAGCTATCAAACTGGGCGTCAACTGGATTGATACGGCAGCGGTGTATGGGCTGGGCCACTCAGAAGAGGTAGTGGGCGAGGCAATTAAGGGAGGAGAGAAACCATACATATTTACAAAGAGCTCGCTTGTCTGGAACGAGAAAAGAGAAGTCAGCAGCAGCCTACGAGGACCATCGATTGAGCGCGAGGTTGAGGGGAGCCTGAAGCGATTGGGCATCGAAGCCATCGACCTGTATCAGATCCACTGGCCGAACCCCGATCAAGAGATTGAAGAGGGCTGGACAGCGATGGCGAAGCTCAAGAAAGAAGGCAAAGTACGCCACATCGGCGTGTCAAACTTCAACGTCGAGCAGCTCAAACGGGCTGAGAAGATCGCGCCCGTCGAGACATTGCAGCCACCCTACTCGCTGGTGCATCCAGAGGTCCAGGACGAGATTCTGAAATATTGCGAAGAGCAAAACATCGGAGTCATCGTCTACTCACCAATGGCCTCGGGCCTACTCACTGGCAGCATGACAGAAGAGCGGGTCGCCAAGATGGAAGATAACGACTGGCGTAAGAGCTCGCCAGATTTTCAGGGAGACCGGCTGAAGCGCAATCTGAAATTAGCCAACCTTCTCACGGAGATCGGCTTCCCACACAACATTCCCGCCGGCGTCGTCGCCATCGCCTGGACGCTGCACAATTCAGCCGTCACAGCCGCTATCGTCGGCACACGTAGCTCCACCCAGATCGAAGAACTCGTCCCCGCCGCCGAATTCCGCCTGAGCGACATGGAGATGGAACAGATCAATAAATTCCTTAGAGAAAACCCCTAATCCATTAGCAAACAGAGCCAGATAGAACAAGGTGCATCTTCAAGACTGAGGATGCACCTTGTTCTATCTACTATTATTGCCTTGCTTATCATTACACTGAACGAGGCAATATGGTACACTGTACAGGATATTTTTGTCAAAGGAGGCTTTGAGAGGGCTGCATTATTACACATCTAGCTATTGATTTCGCTATACCTCTCATAGAGATCCATGCCATATCCATCCAAGACCAGCCGACAAGCCATCCTTGACACCGCACTCTCTATACTAGAGCGTGATGGAGTCGAAGCTATCTCCATGCGCACCATTGCCGCCACGCTTCACCTCGCTCCAAACGCACTCTACCGCTACTACGCTGACCACAACATGCTGCTCGCTGCCATCGGTAACGAAGGCATGCGGCAGCTTCTGGAGGCACAGAGAGGAGCAGTAAATCCAGGACCAGTTACTCTGGACACGATACGCAACGTCGCCTTCGCCTATCTCCACTTCGCCCGTCAACATCGTGCACTCTATCAGATCATCATGGTCAAGCATCAAGTAGCTGACGAGTATCTCACTGCCTATGCTGAACTCGATAGTTTTACATTCGACCTGCTGCGACAGATCGTAGACGAAACTGTAGCCCTCAAAGCAGGAGTCGCGCTCTGGGGCTACGTGCACGGCATGATAAGTATCGAGCAACTCGACCTCTATCGTGAAGGCAAACCCCACAGCAGCATCGAATTTGGACTGAATGCACTGCTAGTCGGCATCATGCACGTAAAAACAACAGACCTCTCCTCTTCAACTCACGCTCCCGAAGAAACTCCTCTATAGAAGCCATTCTTTGACCAACCGCCAAAATGGACGTTGTACATCTTGACAAATTACGCATTAAACATGTACACTGTCCATCATGAAGATGTTCTATGTACATCTTCATGATGGACAGTGTTACGAAAAACGTTTAGCGATCATAGAGGATAGAGTAAATGAGAGAGAACATTGCTTTCGTTACTGGAGCTACAGGGCTACTGGGAAGCAACCTTGTGGCACTCCTGCTTGAGGAAGGATACCGTGTGCGAGCGCTGGTACGTTCCGTAGAGAAGGGTAGGCGGCAACTGGCGGATAAACGAGTAGAGCTCGTACAGGGGGATATGCAGGATGTGGCGGGATTTAAGCAACAGCTTGCAGGAGTGGATGTATTATTCCATACAGCGGCCTATTTTCGTGAAGTGTTTGGACCTGGAGAGCATGAGACGCTGTTAGAAAAGATCAATGTACAGGCGACGATTGAGCTGTTCGAGGCAACAGCACAAAGGGGGATACGGAATATCATTTATGTGAGTGCGCTGGGCGTTCTGCGGAGTCCTGAGCATGGAGAGCCGTTTGATGAGAGCTCGCCATACAACGAGACAACGAAAAATCCTTACTTCAAGAGCAAGATCGTGGCCGAGCGCGCTATCGAGCAATGGTTAAAGACACCGGTAGCACAAGAACAGAAGGTCAGAGTAGTGCAGATATTACCCGGCGGCATGTGGGGTCCTAAAGATGCAGCGCCGACAAGCTTTGGGCAATTCGTCATTGACTACTTGAAGAGGAGCATGCCGATTGCCCTGCCGGGTAGTGTGCCCTTTGTGGATGCGCGCGACGTGGCGATGGCGATGGTGCGAGCGGTAGAGGTAGGAAAGAGCGGCGAACGTTTCATCATTGGAGGCAGATCAGTCAAGGTGACTGAGGTTGTAAGGGTATTGGAGAAAATCTCTGGCGTGCCTGCCCCCAGAGTGCGGCTCTCTTTTCCAGTGGCGACAGTGATCGCTGGAGTAGCAGAAACAGTGGCGAAATTTACTCATCAGCCCCCCGCGCTCACTCACGACGTAGTCGAAATACTACGAGAAGATTTCGGAGCCTCAAGCGCGAGGGCAGAGCGTGAATTTGGCATTGATTTTCGGCCCATAGAGGAAACGCTGCGTGATATGGTAGAGTGGTACCGCTCTAACGGATATGTATCTTAAATAGAAGAATTTAGACGATACCTCCACTAGCGTGAATGTTTTGCCCGGTAAGCCTAAGAAGGACGGCATACGATCATTTTGTTGTACATCGTCCTTCTAGCGACTATAAGAATTTTTATCGCTAACCGATGGTAACGAGCCAGCGCGCAAACCACTCGCCGACGAGGTGTGTTACCTCATTCAATGCATGCTCGCTTTCGAAGATGGCGGATACACCGTGAATACTTTCTGATTGCTTTTCAGATTGTAGAGATGAGAAGAACTGCTGGTTAGCTGCGGTCGTGATGCTGTCTCTTTCGGCGGCGAGCAGCAGGGTTGGCGCTAATACGCGTGGAATGTAGGATTGGGCGAGGTTAGCATGCCGACCAGCGGCTACGACGGCGGCTACCATGTCGGGACGCTGGGCGGCGGCGATGAGGGCGGCGGCACCTACTTCATCGATGCCGAAGTAGCCAATAGAAAGCTTGTCCGTGCTGGGATTCTCGGTGAACCACTGAGCGGTGCCGACGATACGCTGCTGCATGATATCTATATTCTGGCGAAAATATTCTGTGCGCTGATCAAATGCAAGCTCGTCGCTTGAGAAGAGATCGACCTGTAGCGTTGCCAGGGAGAGCTGGTTGAGTGCTTCGGAGAGGGCGATGAGATTCTGATGTGAATTTTCGGCGGCAGCTTCAATGCCATGTGCGAGTATAACTATGCCGTGCGAGTTGGCAGGGATATTGAGAATGCCGGAGAGAGAGACGGCCTCGGCTGCGATGCGGACGAGGCGACCTTTCCCTGGACCAGTATCAGCGGAGACCGCCTTTTCATTGCTATCATCTATCATTGTATGGAGACCTTTCCTGTGATTGTCGAGAACGATTCTATTTGATGCTATCATTACCAGGTTATGAAGTTCAACATTTCCCGTAGAATTGCGTGCAATTATGCTAATTGAGAAGGGCGTAACCTGAGATGAGGTTAAACGTAGATAAAGGTAGAGAGCAAAGAAGTAGAGAAAAAGAGAGCATACTCAAACATACTCATTAAAACAGAAGGGGGGGGATAGAAGTTTGGCTCGCTGTCTCAATCCACACGTTGGCGGAGGGCATGAGAATCCGGCCAGTGCCACAAGTTGCCGCTATTGTGATTTTCTTGTACAAGGGGCACATATTGGCATTTACGAAGTTATCTCTTTTATAGGGGCGGGCAGCTACGGGTATGTCTATAAGATACGAGAGCCGAATCCGCTTGGGCGTATCCTCGCACTCAAGGTTTTACGCTACGATCAGTTCAACACGAAGGCGCAGGCGAACTTCTTTCAAGAGGCAAGGCGCATCGCCAATATGCAGCACCCCAACATTCTTCCAGTCTATAACTTTGGACAGATCGCGGAGAGCCAGCAGCCCTACTTTGTGATGGAGTACGCCCCACAGACGATCAGCAATCTCTTCTCTAAGAACGATGGCACACGCCGCCTCGCCCTGGTAGAGGAACTGGTCCCATATATGCAGCAGACGGCAAGCGCGCTCAACTACGTCCACGACAATCGTCTGGTGCATCAAGATATCAAGCCGGGCAACCTCTTGATCGGGCGCAACGGACAGATACTTCTAGCCGACTTTGGTACGACCTATTATCTGGGAATGCAGACACATGCATCATTGGGTGAGATCACTGGAACAGCGGCGTATATGCCACCCGAGCAGTGGCAGGGAAATCCACGCCGCGACTCAGATCAATACGCCCTGGCCTTTTGCGGCTACGAACTGCTCTGTGGTCGCCCGCCCTTCATCTACAAGGGGCTGGAAGATATGTGGAACGCGCATATGAAAGAAGCGCCCGCACTCCCGCAAAAGTGGAATCCACGCGTGCCCGTGGAAGTGTGGGCGGTCCTGCAACGGGCAATGGCTAAGGATTATCGCCAGCGCTACAGCACTATTAGCGATTTCGCGGAGCAGTATACCGAGGCGGTACAGGTTGCGCAGCAGCGCTACATCTGCCAGGAATGCGGAGAACAGAATCGAACTGGAGCCCAGCGCTGCGCATTTTGTGGTGCAGAATATGATAATCGCTACTGCTCATACTGCGACACAGCCATCCGCTTTGGACAACGCTGCTGCTCTCACTGTGGCAGACTATTGGCTCCGGCAGCCGCACTAATGAATAGTCCGCTCGTTGGAGTCAGCGTGCGGCAGGGACGCTATGTGATCAAGCGCGTCCTAAAACAATCAGAAGATACACGGACGATGACGGCAGTTGCAAACGATAGTACCGTCGATGACAAGCTGGTCGTCCTCAAACGATGGGAATGCGCCGACGGACCACTAGCTCAACGAGCAAAAGATGTAGCCTACTACGAGAAAGCCACCGAAGCCTATGCACGACTGCGACATCCTCTTGTACCAGCCATCCTGGATCGCTTCGCCGAAGGAAAGCACTACTACGCCGTCATGGCCTATATCGACGGAGAGAGCCTGGAAGAACGACTACAGAAACTACTCCATCCACTTCCTGAGCGCGAAGTTCTTGGCTATATGAACAACCTGCTGAATATACTCAGTGCACTTGAGCGAAACAAGCCACTTTTGCGGCACTACGACATCTCGCCCGCTAACGTTCTTATCGAACGGGCACGCGGACGTGTCTTCCTGACCGGTCTCCAGATTCCTCCTCCACCCCAGCCATCCGCAACACGCGCAGCCGGACGAGGAAAGCGTACCACGCGCAAGCTCACAATCTCACCCTACCTGCCCATACAGGACAAACCATACGACCAGCGCACCTGCATCTACGCCCTGGCGGCAACGATGCACCACGCACTCACAAACGTTGCTCCGCCACACTATCCAGCCTATCCACCAGCGCGACTGCTCAATCCCAGCATCTCGCCTGAGTTTGAAGCTCTGCTAGTACGCGCCTTGCTCGAAGATAGTTCGGCACGCTACCAAACCTATGCAGCTATACAGAGGGATGTACAACAACTACTAGCCCGATAGGCGAGACGACAAAAATGTGCTACACTAACGCAAATGTATAAAAGCGAGGCACAGTTGAATGAAAAAGCTTGCACGCGACGATGAGGATCAGCTCATCGCCCGTAGCCAGCAAGGAGACGTTGAAGCGTTCAACCAGCTTATTCTAAAGTACCAACAGATATTGTACGGTACTGTTTTCCGTTTGCTCGGTGACTATGATACGGCTGCGGATGTGACACAAGACGCGTTTATCGCCGCCTTTCGAGCCATTCGTACCTATCGCGGCGACGCCTCGTTTCGTGCCTGGCTCTTGCGCATTGGCTCCAACCTTGTTTACGATCACTGGCGGCGTGTGCAACGCCATCCCGTCAGTTCGCTAGAAGCAATCGACGAGGAAGATGACAACTTACCTGGAATGAGCTTGCTTGACGCGCTGTCCGTCAAAGGGGTAGAAGGAAATCCTGAAGAAGCTGCACTCACCCAGGAGTTGCAAGAGCTTATTCAGCAAGGAATACAGCAACTACCTTTAGAGCAGCGCACAGCCGTCGTCCTGTGTGATATCCAGGGGCTTGCATACGAAGAGGTCGCGCAGGTCACCGAGACTACCTTAGGCACAGTACGCTCACGCATATCGCGTGGACGAGCACGCCTGCGCACCTATTTACAACAACATCAGGAACTTTTACCGGGGAATTATCGTCTCACTAAGAGCAACGATTAATCATCTAGCAGGTTTATGCCTGATAACGGGGAATGGTACGTGTCAAAACTTGATCGGCATCTCACAACGGAAGAACTTTCAGCACTGCTCGACAACCAACTAGCACAGGAGGAAGCGGGCGCAGACTATCGGGATCACCTCGCAAGCTGCCAGCAATGTCAACAGGAACTGGCCGATCTCAAACAGACGGTGCACCTGTTGCGTGCACTACCACCCCCTCCACTACCACGCTCTTTCGTACTACCAGCAGGCATCTCACAGGTAGCACCAGTAAGTACTGAAGCACAGAGTGAGCCAAACATACACGTATTACGATCAACAAATAGTTCTCTGCAACGGGCACATGCGCGTACAAGCACAGGACGCAGAATATTGAGCCTTGTGGGCACACTTGCCGCTGTCGTCGGAATTTTATTTGTACTCTCCGGATTTGTACCATCGATGCCACAGATGGCGGCAAGTACCTCAAGCGGAGGAGGCTCATCGGTCAGCGCGGGCGCACCTTCGAAGAGTGAAGCGGCAAGCTCCGCAAACAGTTCGACGAACTCCGCCGCATCATCGGGAGGGACCGGACAGCAGAATAGTACGCCAGCCGCAGCGCAACCTCATAGCCTGCAACCAAATCAGGCTGCTGATTCCAGTCAGGCTCAAAACACTACGGGCATACAGCCAGCACAAGGACAGGAAACAGGACAAAGATCAGCCCCATCACCAGCCGCATCCCTTTTAGACTGGGGAGCAACAGGGACACGAATAGGACTGGGCATCCTGCTCTTTATCGCTGGCATGATGGGCATAGCGCTCGGTAGAGAACGAGGCAA
>JAABUZ0100007858.1_pt1 | contig 12741 bp, 17 predicted proteins | sample 5562091 | NCBI WGS metagenome assembly JAABUZ01 (sample SAMN12813069, study PRJNA571459) | rock metagenome | isolation source: Antarctica rocks | place: Antarctica: Victoria Land, Linnaeus Terrace sud | collected 2015-12-21 | reverse complement strand
CCCTGCACAGGGTGTGCTGCGGCTGTCCACACCCGCCCTTGGCCTGCTGGCATACGCACCCGAGGAGTTCAGTGCCTCCTGTCCCGGCTCTGCTCGGCCATCCATCACTGGTGGGTCAGGACCTGAGCCGACGCGGTCGGTCCGCAGCACATCCGCCGTCAAACGATCAGGATGTCGAGCTGCCCGCCCATGGTCGCCCCGGCTCTGGCTGCGAAGCCCAAGCTGCCAAGGCAAAAGCGCAGGAGGTCCTACTGAAACGCTGGTAGCGACGCCCGGCGTCCTCCAACACCGCCATCTCAGCGCTTCCCGACTGGCCTGTGCGGTAGGCAAAGCCCAATGGCTGCTGCGACCGCGCCGACCGGCAGGAAGGCATACCCGGTTGGGGTGGCCTCGAGCACGATGTCACCACCCGAGCTCGGGATGCCCAGCCGCAGTACCAGGCCCAGCCACAGCAGGGCCGGCACCGCCCCACCCCAATGGCTGCGCGCCACCCGCCGGCCGGCGGAGACCAACGGGGCATTCGCCAGCGCGAACAGCACACTGACCGGCGAGCTCACCCCGAACAGCCGCACCGGCACCAGGAACGCACCCCACAGCGCGCACTGCACCGTCAGCACCAGCACCAGCACGTACGACAGGACCGCCTCAGCCCGGCTCAGGGCGAGCCTGCCCGCCCAGCCGGCCGTGGCTGGGCCAGCCGTCGGCGGCGACCGTTGCGCAACGCCACCAGCCCAGCGACGAGCTCCGGTTCGGCCTCGGCGACCTCCACCCGGTCCAGCAGGCGCAGCAGCAGCTGGTAGTACCGGGTCTGGGTCATCCCCAGCTGCGCCTGGACTCGGGCACCGACCCGGCCCTGCAGATGATGGTCTCGGGCGAAGGTCAATACCGCCCGGTCCTGAGCATCTAGACAGCCCGGCAACAACGACAGCTGCCCCTGCACCGTCCGCCGCTGGCCGCTCACCACCGCACCGACCCCGAACCCGGGCCTTGCGTCGCTCACACCGCCAGCTCGGCCGGTAGTTCCAGCGGGTCGGGCAGCACACCACGCCGGGACACCTCCACCACATCGCCCACCAGGTCCCGCAACCGCACCGTGTCCACCGACACCGACACGACCTGCCACGGCATCCGCCGCCCAGGACGGACCACTGTCGCTCCCGGGGTCGGCAGATGCCCCTCCACCCCCACGGCGTGCCGGACCTGCAACGCGGTGCCTTCCGCAGCGTCGGCGACCAACCCGGCCGCGTCCTCCGGGTCCGCCATCTCCGGCACCGCCAACGTCAGCAACACCGTCACCAACCGCTCCCCCATCACCGCTCCCCCTTCGCTCACGACACACCCACCACAACCCCCCCGGAAACAACCGCGGCTAGGTCTCAAGGTGGGCAACTAGGACTGTCGCCACCATCGCACTCCGGTTTGGTGCTTGATGTTCGGCGACAAGGCGATCGACCACTTCAAGGTCTACGCGGGCTAACCGAAGGCTCACTTGCACGTGTGGCTCGGCATTTCGGGGCCGAACGCGACCACTACCTACGCCGCTGAATAGGCTGCCTGGTCGAGGCCCGGTGCGTTGCGTTGCCAGCAGTGAATCGAGTCGATCGTGTGTGGCGTCGATTGCCTCTAACACGGTGGTCGTGTACGTCGTTTCGCGTTCGGCGGCCCGTTGACGTAGGCGGTCTCGGAGTGACACAGGCAAGTACACAATGACGACCAACGGTTTGGTGACGTCGCCGGGCGCGATTTCGGCTACCTCATGACTGCGCAGGTCTTCATCGAATTCTGCAACTTGTGTTGGTGACGGCCCGACTGCTTCGACCCGAGGCACCTCGACCAGACGAGCTACTGGTCGCGGTTCTAGTACTCCGGCAAGGCTGGCAGCCCGGTCGGGCGGTCCAAAGGCGCTAGCCAGGTTCGCCTGAGGGATTCGGCTCGGCTCGCGGCCTAGGGCTGGGGTCTTCACGCGGACACCTCAGCCGTCTGCTCCAGCTCCTGCATGCGGGCGAGTACTTGCTCAGCGAGGCGCTGATAGTCCTCAGCAAGAGCTCCGGCGCTGCCAGCTAGTGCCTCCACAGGCCCGGTGCCTGGGCTTCGCAGCCGCTCGTACCATTTCGGCGCAGCGTGAACGTCCCGCTCTAGTTCGTGTACGAGCTGGCCGCGCCCACGTGCATCAACAGCCGCCGCTTCAACATGGCGAATCGTGGCATCTAGTACAGGCGCAGCCCCGCCCAGGTCACCTGCCAGAGACGTGCGGGCCGAGCTGACAACGCGACGTGCGCTGCTGTTAACGCCAAAGAGCACAACGCCCAGCAGCGTCAGCTCTGGGTTCGTCTCTCGTGCCTTCGCGAACCGCCGAGCCACTTCTCGCAGGCCGGCGCGGCTGGCGTCGTCAGTCTTGGTAGGGATCAGAACGTACCGGGCCGCTTCCAGGGCGCCGGCCTGCAGCACGTCGCTGCCTGGCGGGCAGTCGATTAACACCAAGTCGTATTGCCCGGCTACCGCTGAGACCGCAGCAGCTAGGGAGTCAACTCCCCCGCGGCCAGTAAGCCGGCGCGACTGCAAGATCGCAGCTAGATCGTGCAGCTGCTCACCGCCGGGAACTACGTCCAAGCTCGGGCGCACCGCTGAGACAGCTGTCAGTGGCTTTCCCGCAGCACCCGCCTGCTGCAGCCCTAAGCCATCGTCGCTCAGACCCGCCCCCAGGTACCCCAAGTCGTTACCGAGGTTGCCCTGCGGGTCTAGGTCGATCGCTAAGACACGATACCCGGCGGCCGCGTAGAGACCTGCAAGGTTCGCTGTCACGCTCGTCTTGCCCACGCCGCCTTTGCCGTTGATCACCGCAATCGTACGACGTAGCGCGTCGCGGTCTATTGAGTAGCTCATCCGGATCTCCCGAGTAGCAGCGAAGCCAGGGAGGCTCCTGCTATCTAACTGCTATCAGGGGAACTGCCACAGTTGGTGCAGCCACGCCGGACGAGGGGCCATCCGATTGCTACCGCCCCGCAAGGCGACCTGCAGGGCGCCTGCGGTCAACATGAGGGTTAACTGCAATCCGCTGAGCAGGGCGCCACCGGGGCAGGCTGCAGGTTCCCTGCGGGCTTCGTGCTGGGGGTCCATTGCCCGCACCGCAGGACACCTGCCACTGCTCGGCTGCCGGTCTGCTGCTTATCTGCTATCCACGTGCTAGCATGGCTACCTGACGAGCGCGCCTCTACAGCCGCTGTCATGCATCTTGGCAAGACGCAGGCTCGGGTAAACAACGACAACCTTCGGTGGAGGTTCTCGCCGGAACGGATCGTCGCCCGCAAGCACGCCATGCCGCGTCTGCCAGCAACTGCTGAGTTGAGCGAAGCCAGAAGAGCTCGGTCCACTCCAGCGCGCCACGCGGCAGGCCGAGCCGACCCGTTCAGTTGGCGCGACAGTTGGGCGAGGGCAGGCCGATAGTCTGCGCGGGTGGGCGGGCTGTTGCCGGGTTTGTGCAGGTGAGCGGCTTGTTGCCACCGGATCGACCGGAGTCGGCAGGGGAGCGGGATTCAGGGGCCGCCGGGGAGTTGCGGGGGTCGGTGCGCGCCCGCCGGGAGCAGCTGGGCTGGTCTCAGTCCCGGTTGGCCCGGGCCAGTGGGGTGTCCCGCACGGTGGTGAACGAGGTGGAGAACGGACGGCGCAGCCCATCGCTGCCCACCTACGACAAGCTCCGGCGGGCGCTGGGCCTGGACCTGGCGAGCTCGCTCGCGCTGCTCCCTACCGCTACCCCGGCTTCGCTGTCGGAACGGTTCTTGACCACGGTGGCAGGGCTGCTGATCACTGCCGGCCGGCTTGAGCTCGCTGACGCCGCCGCCGCGCTGCAGGCCGACGCCACCGCCGTGCGCACCGCGGTAGCCCAGCTGGCCGACCGGCTGGCAGCGGTCGGGGTCGCCGCGGTTGATGACGGCGTCACCATCGAGCTGACGGTGCTCGGACACGCCGCCCAGGCCGTCGAACGCATCCGGCCGCTGGAAGCCGTCCCGACCCTGAGCGCCGAGGCGGTGATGACCTTGGTCATCGTCGGGCACTTGGGGGAGGCGACCCGCCGCGACGTCGACGAGCGACGCGGCGCCGACAGCGCCAGCGTGCTGGACCGGCTCGCCGCCCGCGGCCTACTGACCCAACGCACCGACCAGGCCGCCACCGGACGACCCAACGCCTACCGACTCACCACCCGCGCACTGACGCTGGTCGGCCACAGCACCCCGGAGTCCTTCCAAGCCTGGTGCCGCCAGCAGATAGACCCCACCGATCAGCCAGCCCGCGTGCCCAGTCCGGCGCCCACTGATCCCGAACCGGACGACGAACTGGGCTAGTAGCGACGGGACCGTCAGGTTTGTGCTTTGGCAGCTGCGCGGCTTGCGCCGCCGCGACTCGAGCAGGTCCGGTGTCCTTGCCGACGTCCCGGGGCCGCCATGACCTGGAGTGGGAGCGCGCGCGTAGTCAGCCGGTCCAGCTGAGGCGGTGGGGCTGTAGCAGGCGCTGGGGCTGAGGTCCACCTCAGCGCCAGCGCTGTGCTGCACCAGGCCCTGAGCGAATATGTGGAGCGTCATGGCTATGACGGTGTCGTGGCCTGGTGCGCCGAGCACGGGCGTTCGGCATAGCGCTCCTCCCGACGGTACAGTGGTGATCATGAGTGCGGTGGACGGTTGGGACCTGACGGTCCCGGAGGACGCGGCCGATCTGGCCGAGGAGTTCCGCCGGCACGGTGTGCGCCCTGGTCAGCGACTCCACATCGTCTCGACGCTGGACGCCCCGTCGCCGGATCGCGCGGTGCCGGCTGCCAAGCCCGGCCGGTTCGCCTTCATCGGCTCGGTCCAGGGTGGTCCGGCGGATGTGTCCAGACGCCTCGATGAGTACCTGCAGCGGGGTTTCGGCCGAGGGTGATCCTGGTCGACACCAACGTCCTGGTCGCGGCCGCCCGCACCGCCGACACCCACCACGTTGCCGCCGCCCGCCTGCTGCGCGAGACCGACGACCGGTTCCTGGTCGCGCCGACGGTGCTGGCCGAGACCTGCTATCTGCTGCATGAGTTCGGTGGCCCCGCACCCGAGGTGGCGTTCCTGCGCAGCATCGCCGCCGGCGAGCTCGAACTGGCTGTGTTGACCGTCGCCGACGTGGCGCGGATGGCTGAGCTGGCCGAGCGCTACGCCGATCTGGGCCTGGGCGGCACCGACGCCTCGCTAGTGGCCTTAGCCGAACGCCTAGGCCTGAGCACCCTCGCGACCTTCGACCGCCGGCACTTCACCGTCGTGCGTCCCGCACATACCCCGAGCTTCACCCTCCTGCCCGCCTGACCCCGCACCGGCGTCCACGTGGCGTCAGGAGTCGCGTTGGCGAACTGGCTCGAGTCGGCCGCGTGTAAGCATCGGACGGCCGTCATGGCACTGGGATCTCGGGCTACAGCCCGACAGCCCTGTGTAGGCACCATTCAGCACGCCCCTGGCCCTTCTGCCGCGGCACCTGGACGTGCCCATTCCGGGTGCGGCTCCAGGACCGATCACGAACGAACTACCCGAGCGGGCGAACGTCGACTCGCTCATGCAACTCACCACTCCACGGCGACTCCCGCGCACCTTCGGTGCTTGTGCTGCCGCGGCCCCAACACCAGGGGCCTTGCCATCGACTACCGCAGCCAACCTTCGCCGAGGCCTCGGGTAGCGCAGCACCACCCGAGGCCTGCTACCTCCCTGCCCTGGCCAGCGGCAGGGAGAGTCGCGCTGGCCAGGGCAGGGAGGACCAAGCCGGACACTAGGAGTCTTGAACCCGGCGTGAGACTACTGACCAGTCTGGTCCGACAGACCACCGTCAATCGAGCCTGCAACTCCAGTCAGCCATCTAACCGTGCTCGGCCCCGTCCCGGCGGCGGTCAACAGCCCCCTCCTAGGGCGTCACGACACGTGCGGGACTGACTCACGCCGCGCCGACGGGAGCGGGTGGGGAGCCACAACTGTCCTGACGCCCCAGGAGGCCCTGTGCAGGGCATGGAGCCCGACAGCGGGGCAGGGGAGTGGGGGAGGAGTCGTGCTGGGGAGGTTGGCGGCCGGGTCACGCGGCCTGGGGGAGGGGGAGCTGGGGTTGCTCGGGGCGGTACAGCCCGCGTTGCACGGCCCAGCCGCGGCGGGCGGAGAAGTCCGTCCAGTACGTGGTGAACGCCGTCCGCTGCGCCAGGTGGCGGTGGCGGCGCCGTTCGGTGACCCCGGTGCATTCCAGCAGCACCGCCGCCTCGCTCAGCGCGCCGCCGAGCTGCTCCGGGTCGCCCGCTGCCAGGCTCCGCGCCCAGGTCCGGCCGACGCCGCCAGCGGCAACCAGCCCAGCGGCCTGCAACCCGACCAGGTGCCGGCGCACCGTACGCGGGTGCAACCCGGTCAGCGCGCTCAGCTGCGGCACGCTCAACCCGCCATAGGCGCCGTCGTCCAGCACGTCGAACAGGCGGGCCGCGACCCGGCCCAAACCGCCGTGCACAGTGTGGGTGAACGCATCGTGGGCGCGGACGCTCCCGCCGGCTGGCAGCAGCGGCCGGGGCGGCAACGCCTCCAACACCTGCTCCACCCCCGCGGGGGGGTGCAGGAGGTGGTCCGGGCGGACCAGGCGCCAGGTGGCGGCCTGGGTGCCGGCGGCCGGGTGCTCCAGCCGCAGCCAACCGCGGGTGCGCAACCGGCCCAGTGCGACCGCGGCGGTCGCCGGGCTGATGTTGGCCAGCTCCGACAGCTGCCGGGTCGACGCCGACGGCGTGACCGTGCACGCCGCCAGCCCGATCTGCACCAACACCGCCAGCACCGCCCGGTCACTGACCCCCGCCGCCCCCCGCCACACCCCCGGGTTGCGGTCGGCTGCGGCCAGCACCGCCGCCAGCTCCCCGCGTACCGAGGCGGCGTCAGCGACCGGTGGCCGCTCCACGGAACGGCGGGCCGCCTTGGCCCACGTCCCGGCCAGCCGGTGCTCCACATCCGGCACGTTGCGGTGCCGGCGGGTACCGGTCCGGCGGCGCTGCACCTGCGCCCACTCACCCAACGCACTACCAGCCAGCACCTCCCGCCAGGCCGCCTCGGCCCAGCCCGCGCCCGCCGCCGCCAGCGCCGTCGCCAGCACCGCCTCCGACCGGCTCGCATACCGCCCGTCGACGTCCCCGTCCCGCAACAAGACGGTGATCGGCGCCGACAACGGCCTGGTCAGACCCGCAGCGGGCAAGTGGCGGTCCACAGCGACCGCCGGTGGCCTCACCGCCGCAGGCGGCGCCGGCCACGCGCAAAGATCAGCAGCAGGTCACCCAGGGACGCCGAACTCGCGGCGTGTTCCAGGTGACCGCCCGAGACGGACGGGGTAATGTCTCCTCCGAGGATCGACGAAGCCCTGCACCCAATCCACCGGCCAAAGTGACTTGGGGTGTGGGGCTTCGTTGTGTCCGGACCGCCGAACGACGGCTCGTGGGTACAGCTAGGCGATGAGCTGCTCCTGGTGTGGAGCAGCTGGTGGGGACTCGAGCCAGGTGGGCTTGTTGTGCTCGTCCAGCTCCAGACGACGAACTAGCTCACTCATGACGACACTTAGCGTTGTGCCTAGTGCCGCCGCCGCCGCGTGCAGCTTCTCGTGCTCCGGAGTCTCCAGGCGGACAGTTACACCGATACGCCGAGCAACACCTGGCGTGCGACCTCCGGCTGGGTTCGGGTTGTAGCGCTGACGCGTTCCAGCGGGCACCGGCATACAGGGCACTATGTCGTGTGTCTGCACCGCTAGCGAGGACATCGCGCGGTCGGCGTGTCGCAAGCGGTGCCAGCGGTCGAGCGCGAGGCCGGAACTGCAACTAGTCAGTTGTGTCGCAGTACCGGGCGTGACCGGACGAGCAGGTCGACGCGCAGCGTCGGACGGTGACGGTGCCGTTGGGGACAAGCTGCAGGTAGCGACACATATTCGCAGGTCAGACCGGTGCAGATCCCATGTATTGTCATAAGTAGGGCTGTCAGCGGCCGGGTACACGCTTCCGGGGAGGGCGGACTTACGCGGGCAGCGGGCAGGCGGGCTGCGCGCCCGACCACGCGCGAGGAGGAGGCGTTGTATTCGGCCGCCGGCGAGAAGCTAGGCAGCGACACGCTGCTGCCGTCGTAGCCTTCCGACGTGGAGCCTCCTTCGGTCGTTGTCGACTACGACCCCTCCTGGGAACGGGCATTTCAGGAACTGTCTACTCACCTCCAAACCGCCTTGCCAGCGGACGTGGAGATCGAGCACGTCGGAAGTACCGCCGTCGTGGGCCTCGCGGCCAAGCCGATCCTCGATGTCGACGTCGTGGTCCCCGTCGAGGCACTCGTGGCTCCCGCGATCGCAGCTCTGGCAACACTCGGCTACCAGCACAAAGGGAACCTGGGGATCGTCGGGCGCGAGGCCTTCACTGTTCTGGACGGCTTCCAGCACCACCATCTGTACCTGGTCGTGTCTGGCAGCGAGGCTTACCGCGACCACATCGACCTGCGGGACTACCTTCGCCTACATCCGGAGCAAGCGGCCGCCTATGGGCGGGAGAAGCGAAGGCACGAGCACCTGCTCGCACCGGATCGAGAGGCCTACGTCGCCGCCAAAGGACCCTTCGTGCGGGCGCTCCTGGCGCAGTCCCGGATGCGCGTGTAGGTGCCGTTCTACCGCACAAGATCCTTCGACATTGCGTAGTTGTGGATCAGAACCCCACGAAGCTCCCACTCGCAACGGTCGTTCAGGACAAACCCCTTCCTCTCGAACAGCCGTCTCGCCGCTTCACTGGCCTCTACGAACAGCTTGTGCAGGCCGCAGATCTCGGCAACCGTCTCCACCGCGTCGTAGAGTTTCGCGCCAACACCGCAACCCACTGCCTCCGGCATGCAATAAAAGTGATCGATGTGACCGTCCTGTTCAAGGTCGATGTAGCCGACGACTCGGCCGTCATCGGCACACGCCACAAGCGTGAAGCGACCGTCACTTGCGCGCCCGGCCATGGACGCCACGGCCGGTCGCTCGGGTAGCCACGCAGCCACCTGCTCAGGTGTGTGGTCGCGCAACGCTGCTTGGTGGACGGATGCGAACATCACATCTGCGAGGGCGGCCGCATCTTGGATGCGGAAGGGCCGGATGAGCACGTTCACAACCGCAGGATAAGTGCCTACATCACCCTGCCCACGAGGAATCTGACACAAGTAAAGCTATCAGCGCCCAAGTACACGCCGGGGGAGGGCGGACCTACTCGCGTAGCGGGCAGGCGGGCTGCGCACCCGACCAGGCGAGGAGGCGGCGTTGTGCACGCCTGCCGGCGTGAGGCTAGGCGGCTACATGCTGTGGGGAACCGGCGCTACCGTCGGACCGGTGGGTGAGGCTTTCGACATCGTGCGTTCCGGCTACGACCGCATCGGAGTCCGGTACGGGGAGTGGTCGTCGGCGTCGCCGACTCGCCTGAACTTCGTGCGGCGGCGGCTCCGCGAACTGACGCCCGGAAGCCTCGTCGTCGAACTTGGCTGCGGCGCTGGCGAACCAGCGACGCGGCTGCTGGCGGCGGAACATCGCGTCCTGGCCGTCGACGCCTCCCTCGCACAACTGCGGCTGGCCCGAGAGGCTGCGCCGACCGCGGCCTTGGTCCAGGCCGATATGGCCCGGCTCAACCTGCGTGCGGGCAGTGCCGACGCGGTCGCCTCCTTCTACGCGCTTGGGCATCTGCCCTCGCACGAACACGCGCCCCTACTGCACGCCATCGCCCACTGGCTTCGGCCAGGCGGCGTGCTGCTCACGAGCGCTCCGCTCCGCGCTGGTGACGACCGCGACAAGAGCTGGCTCGGAGTGCCCATGTACTTCGGCGGCATCGGAGAGACAGCGACTCGGCAGGCCATCGAGTCGGCGGGACTCGAGGTCGAGGAGTGGCAGGTAGTTCCAGAAGACGAGGGAGACGGGAAGACGGTGCGCTTCCTCTGGGTCCTCGCGAGAAAGCCCCAGTTCGGGTAGGTGCCGCCGGTAACCGCGACCAGGCGGCGCTACTAGGCGACGTTGCGAGCGCCGAAAGCGTGAGCCTCTGACCTTGTCGCCTAGAGGCAGGGGGCAGGGATACTCCGTCGATGATGCACATCGACCCCGAGCCCTTCGACGCGGGTCGCCTCGCAGTCGGTGACGGGCACGTCCTTTATTACGAGCAGGTCGGAGTACCGGATGGTCTCCCGATCGTCTACCTCCACGGCGGTCCCGGATCAGGATGCACCCCTGGCGCCAGACTGAACTTCGACCTTGAGCGGCATCGGGGCATCTTGTTCGACCAGCGGTCGGCGGGGCGTAGCACGCCGCACGCAAGCGAAGCGGAGGTGCATTGGCCGAGCATCGACATGTCACACCACGTAGCGGATCTGGAGCAGCTGCGCGAGCACCTGGGGATTGACCGATGGGCTGTTCTCCGGAATCTCCTGGGGATCCGTGTTGGGCCTGACCTACGCCGAGCGCCACCCAGATCGGGTGACGGCGGTCGTCGTGGCCGCGGTGACCACTGGTACCGCCCGCGACATCGACTGGTTGACCGTCGATGCTGGCCGCTTCTTCCCGCAGCAGTGGCTGGAGTTCCTGGATCACGTTCCCGCTGAGTTGCGTCATCTGAGGCTCGTCGACGCCTACAACCTGCTGCTCTCAGATCCGGATCCGAGGGTTCACACGGCGGCCGCTGCTGCATGGTGCCGCTGGGAGGACGCCCACGTAGCGACGACAGGAAACGCGACGCCCAGCCCGCGTTACGCCGATCCGGCCTTTCGGCTGGGCTTCGCGCGCCAAGTCACGCACTGCTGGCGACACGACTCGTGGCTGGAACCGGGCGAGGTCGTGGCCAACGCCGGGCGGCTGGCAGGAACCCCAGGCTGGCTCATCCACAGGCGCCTCGATCTCAGCAGCCCGCTGGATGGCCCCCTGGCAAGTCCACCGGGCATGGCCCGGCAGCGAACTGATCGTCGTTGATGACGAGGCGCATGGCGGCGAGCAGATGGCCAGCATCTGGCGTCAGACGCTGGCCAACCTGGGCTCGAGCGACAGGCGTGTCTAGGTGTAGATATGCCAAGATCACGACCAACGGTGCTGGGCCTCGCTTCGGGAGCCGCTGGAGGACCACAGCAGGGTCACGATGCTCTCGATCTGTTCCCGAATCGGCAACTGACGCAGGCGCGGCGCTAAGCAGGACGAACTAGCCGCAGGTCGGCATAGTGGGGGCTTAGTCTGACATAAGTAGGACTATCAGCAGACAGGTACACGCCGGGGGAGGGCGGACCTACACGGGTAGCGGGCAGGCCGGCTTCGCGCCCCACCACGCGAAGTGGCGCTTTATGCACCTCGATGGGCTGCGCTGCAAGGCCGGGCTGGGCTCCCTAGACTTCCGCCACATGAGCCTGGCTCTCGCACTGGCGCCGGGGGTGGCAGCATCCAGCATCGGCGTGGTCGGCGGCCCGTCGGGGGCGGCGTGGTCCGGCCTACTCGCCTGCTACCTGCTGCTGGTCGCCTTCGCCGCGACGGGTCAGCGCAGTAGCCGGCGCGACGGACCCGACCGAAACCCCGATCCACCCGGGTGTCGGACAGTCGGATTTAGTCCCGAAGCCCGAAGCCTGGAAACACGCCGTTGCTCTCGCCTGGGCGGGCGCCGGGGCTTGGACAAGTGTTGGCACGATTCGTTAAGCATGCTCGATCGTCGAGGCAACTTGTACTTGCCTACCCGCCCCCACGGCGCACCCGCTGGGAAGTCGTGAGAACGCCGAGGCCCCCGGGTTGGCGAGGGACGTTCTCCGGTGTCTGCTCAACGAGCAGTAACCGCGGTCAGGCGGTTATCACCTGTCGATCCACGAACCATAGAGACCCATGCACCCCCGGAACTGCTTCGCCCGCGTGGCGTCCTACCAACATGATCAGACGGCTGCTGGCCTTCGTCACGATGGCGATGCTCATCGGTGCATGCGGGGCCGGGGCTGACGACTCAACGTCCTGCGGCGAACACAGGCGGGGCGGCAGCGTGACAATCGTGGACTGCACCGGGCCGCCGACGCAGCCCCCTCAGCAGCCATAGTTGCTGCCGTATGGCCTCTGCGCCTCCGTAGGGCACGTGCCCCTCTCACGCGGGGGCGGGGTCTCGCTGATAACCGAGACGAGGCGGCGTTACCGTCAGCCGCCCGGTGAAGAGGCGGCGTTACCCCACCTTCCACAGGGCATGATCCGCGTGTGCCTGAAACTCTCCCTGAGGATCTCCTCGGCGTCCTGACCCACGTGGCCGCGTCCTGGATTCGGCTCCCTGGGCACGACCGGGTCCCGCTCCCCGTCCACGTATGGATCACCGTCGAGGGCCTCGGAACCCGCAAGCTCCATACACCGGGAGCCGGAGCAATCGGCATCCTGGATGAGACTCCTCATGCGGGGTACCGCATGGGCCCTCACGGAACGGTCGAGGTGGAATGCGGCACTCCCGTCACCCTCGGAGAGAGATTGGGGCAGGAGATCAAGCAGGTGGGCCGCCTTTGGGGGGACCCGCCGGGCGAAGAGGTTGGCTTCGTCCTCCACTTCGAGGAGGGTTCAGTCGGGATCGCCAACGTTGCCGATGAGCTGACGATCGCTCCTTGGCCTGATCGGAGCTGGTCCGACTGGGGCTTGTCGATCGTAGGCCGGTAGGCGCCACGATGACCGCGATCATGCGGCGTTACCGTCAGCCGCCCGGTGAAGAGGCGGCTACCCTCGGCCATCGCCCTTTGATTG